>Ga0172372_10000474_pt1 | contig 61579 bp, 43 predicted proteins | sample LakKiv5m_2_FD_114544 | JGI IMG/M metagenome (GOLD analysis project Ga0172372, IMG submission 114544) | Freshwater microbial communities from Kabuno Bay, South-Kivu, Congo - kab_092012_9.5m | ecosystem: Environmental > Aquatic > Freshwater > Lake | place: Democratic Republic of the Congo...
CTGGCGTTGATAGCCGTCAGGCTGGCCGTGGACAGTCCCACTCCGGCGGCAAGTTCGTCGTAGAGGTGCTGTCGAAGAGACTCGATTGAATCGGGCTCGAGACAGGAAAGCGGGAACCCCTCGGCTCCGGTCCAGTCGGCATGCAGCGGTCGGTCGGCCTTGTTCAAGACCCGCACCACCCGTGCCCCTCGCGGCGGCACGATCTCCTCGACGCTTTGGCGGCGCTCACTGGCATCCACCACATGCAGGATCAATTCCGCACCGGCGATTTGGACTCGCGAGCGCTCGATGCCCTCCCGCTCGATCGCTCCACCGCCATTCCGGATGCCGGCGGTGTCAACGAGACGGAGCGGCAGCCCCTTTAGATTGATGACCTCCTCGATTGTATCGCGGGTCGTTCCCGGCAAATCGCTGACGATGGCGCGGTCGAAGCCGAGGAGCCCGTTCAGAAGGCTGGATTTGCCGGCATTGGGTGGCCCACAGATCACCGTGCGGATTCCTTCGCGGAGAATACGTCCCTGATCGGCCGTGGCAAGGAGCCGATCCAGCCTGTCGGTGATGCGGTCCATCATGGCGGCCAATCCCTCGAGCGTCTCGGGCTCGATGTCCTCTTCAGGAAAATCAATGTGGGCCTCGATGTGGGCGAGGAGCCCGATGCACTCTTGACGGATGGCCTCGATTTCTGCCCCGAGAGTTCCAGCCAGTTGCTCGCCGGCGGCCCGGATTGCGAGATCGGTTTGGGCCGAGATGAGGTCCATGATCGCCTCGGCCTGGGTCAGATCGATCTTCCCATTGAGAAAGGCCCTTTGCGAGAACGCCCCCGGACCGGCCGGCTCGGCCCCTGCCTCGAAGAGCGCCTCAAGCACCCGACGGGTGACCAACATGCCGCCGTGGCACGCGATTTCCACGACGTCCTCGCCCGTGAAGCTCGCCGGCCCGGGAAAATAGGTGAGGAGCCCCTCATCGATACCGGCACCGTCCGCGCCCTTGAGACGCCCCCAGTGCTGTTGGCGAGGCTGCCATTTCGACGATGACCTCCCGGAAAACACCTTCGCCGCCACCGCCACAGCGGCAGGCCCGCTCAGCCGGATCAAGGCGACCGCACCCATCCCGGGGGGACTGGCAATCGCGGCGATAGTCGGTTCGTACATGGAAGGGGGGGCGCGGCGGGAGAGCGTCCGAGAGGAAACGTGAACCGCAAGCCGGAAAAACCATTGCGGCCGGAGAAAACCGGAGGCAGGATTCCACCGATTTGATGCAGATCAAGCAAATGCCGGAGGATGATCGTCCTCGCGAAAAGCTGATGGAGCGGGGCCCGGCCTCCTTGAGCGACGCCGAGATCCTCGCGCTTTTTTTCGGCACCGGGCGGGCGGGGGTCAGTGCCATCGAGCTGGGGCGGGAGTTGATCGACCACTTCGGCAACTTGCGCCAACTCTCGCGGGCCTCCCTTCCCGAACTGCTCCAGATTCCTGGAATCGGTCCCGCCAAGGCCGCCCAGCTGGCTGCCACCTTTGAACTCGGGCACCGACTCTCGCAGGAGCCGTTCAACGAACAATCGGTCACCGCCCCGGAGGATGTCTTTGCCCTGCTGGGCGTGGAGATGCAGCGCCTCAGCCAGGAATCGGTGCGTGTCATTTTGCTGAATCACCGCAAACGCCTCATTCAGACCGAGGAGGTCTTTCGAGGGACGGGAAACGAATCCTTTGCCAATCCCTCCGAACTTCTCCGCCGTGCCATCGCCCATTCCGCCCACGCCATGATTGTCGTCCACAATCACCCATCGGGCGACCCCTCTCCCAGCTCGGCGGATCATGAAGTAACCCGGCGCATCAAGGCCGCAAGCCAGGCCGTTGGAATCGAGTTCACCGACCATCTGATTATCGGAGGCAGCTCCAGAGGATCGGGATCCCCCTACTTCAGCTTCCGCGAGGCCGGCCTTCTCTGAATCCTGCTCCCTTTTGCTTGCCTTCACCTCCCACAGTCTCACCCCAACCGCATGGCCGTCCACCCAAGCGCGATGGTTTCTCCCGAAGCCGACATCGGCGAAGAAGTCGAAATCGGCCCCTTTGTCATCATCGAGCCCGGGACCGTCATCGGCGACCGCTGCCAGGTCGAAGCGTCCGCCCAGATCCGCTCCGGGACCCGGCTTGGCCCCGACTGTTTCGTCGGTTCGGGCGCCATCCTTGGGGCGGATCCCCAGTTCCGCGGATTCGACCGCCGGGTCCGATCAGGCGTGCGCGCCGGCAGGGCGAATGTTTTTCGAGAATACGTGACCCTCCACCGCAGCATTCACGAAGGGGAGGAGACCCGCCTTGGGGAAGACAATTTCCTCATGACCGGATCCCATGTGGGCCATGATGCAATCTTGGGCAATCACAACACCCTCGCCAACAACGTCCTCCTCGCGGGCCACGTCGAACTGGGCGACCATTGCTTCCTCGGCGGGGGCTCGGTATTTCATCAACACGTCAGGGTCGGCGATTACGTCATCACCCAGGGCAACTCGGGTTTTTCTCTGGACCTGCCCCCCTACGTCATCGGTTCCGGGATCAACGTCGTCGTGGGAGTCAACGCGGTCGGCTTGAAGCGGGCCCAGTTTGCCACGGAGGACCTCGCGCGGATCAAGTCCGCCTTCCGCGAAGTCTTTTGGGGCGAATCGACACTCCGGGAAATCCTCGACGCGATGAACGTCGCAGAACTCCCTCCCAGCGTGCGGAGATTTTATGATTTTCTCGGCCGGGAATCCAAAAAAGGTCTCTGCATCCGACCCTCTCGGGGAGGCAAAACCCCTTAAGATTCCTGAATCGAATGTCGCGAATGCCCGAAATTTTCGTTGGTCTTTTGACCGGATTCGAGTAAATCAGAGGTGTTGGATTCGGCCCGCGCCTATCCCACCCCTACACGTGTCTTGTTCCCTTGATCTGCCAGAGCCACAGAGTCTTACCCAAGCCGAGCACCCCGCGGAATCTCCGTGCGGTCGTCGCCTGCGTTTTCTCGCTCTGCGGGCTGCTCCTTTTCTCCGCTTCCGCTCAGAATTCGGCGATTGATTTCGCCACGGGCGGGTCCGACGGGAAAACCAATCTCGACATTCAAGCAGACTTCTCCGACTACGATCAGAATCTGGGGATCGCTAAAGCGCACGGGGACGTCGTGGTCACCTATGGCGATGTCACGATCCGCGCCGATCAGATCGAATTCCATCAGTCGTCCGGAGACCTCTTTGCGAGGGACAACGTCCGCATTTTCAAAGACGGCCAGGTCATCGACGCCGAGGAGATCATTTACAACATCAATACCGGTGAGATGACCACGAGCCAGCTCAAGAGCGCGCTCGAACCCGTTTACTACACCTCCGACAACATCGTAAGGCCCGAGGAAGGCACCGAGGGACCCATCACGATGCTCGATTCGACCTTCACGACCCACGATTCCCAGAATCCGAATTTCCGCATCAAGGTGAAGAAACTCGAAGTGTATCCCGACGACAAGATCGTGATGCACGGAGCCAAGTTCTACGTGGGGAAGGCTCCGGTTCTCTGGTTCCCGTATTTCGTCCAGCCGATGGATGAAGAGCTCGGCTACTACTTTACGCCCGGGTGGAACTCCGCCTGGGGCGGCTTTCTCTTGAACCGCTACGGTTTCATGGTTGGGGAAAATCACCATGCCCAAGCCCATCTGGATGTCCGCTCAGAGCGCGGCCTCGCCGGTGGGGTCGAGTTCTTCGACCGCAAGTTCAAAAATAACGACAACATCGGACGCCTCAACCTCTACTACGCGAACGACACCAATCCCCAACTCAGCTTCAACGGCCGCACCCGCCGGGGTGATGCCGTCCCGCCCACCGAACGATATCGGATCAACCTCCAGCACCGGGTCTACATCCCGGGTAGCGATGACGAGACCTTCTATCTCGATTTCGACATCAATCGACTCAGCGACGCCTTTCTCTACGAGGACTTCTTCCCTTCCGAATTCCGCATCGATCCGAAGCCGGACAATGTCGTCAACCTGAACAAGCTCTTCGACCAAGGGGAAGTCTCCCTCACCGGGCGCTTCCAGCTCAACGAATTCTTTCAAACCGACACGCGCAGTCCGGAGCTGTCGATCGACATCATCCGGACACCGATCGGGGACACCGGCTTCTTCTACGATGGCCTGACCTCCTACGGGATCATCGACGAGGAGCTCGATGATGAAGCGACCCTCGCCAGGATGATCGATCCCAGTGGATTCAATCGTTTTCACTCTTACCACGAGTTCCTTTTCCCCACCCAGATCGGAGGGATCCTGAATGTCGTTCCCCGTGCCGGAGCCGGCTACACGAACTACTCAAGCTTCGAGATCCCGGGCCTCGAGTCGCTCGATCGGACCACCACCCACGCTGGCGTCGACCTCTCCTTCAAAATGTCGAAGAAGTCTCCCCAGATCGTCAATCGGGCACTGGGTATCAATGGGATCCTTCACGTCGTCAGGCCCTACGTGAATTACTCGATGGTCAGCACGAACGATCTTACGGGGCGTTTTTCGCCGATCGACCGGTTCACGCCGACGACCCGGCTTCGTCCCATCGACATGCCCCTCTTCACCTCCATCGACGACATACGCGACTGGCAGGTCGTCCGGGCCGGGATTTCAAACCGCTGGCTCACCAAACGGAACGGAGCCTCCTACGAATGGCTCTCTCTGAACAACTATTTTGATGCCTATCTCGAGGACCCGGAATTCAATCGCGATTTCTCCAACTTCTTCACCGACATCGAGTGGCGCCCCCTCCCCTGGTTGACCGCATCGACCACGACCCAGGTGCCCCTCTTCGATGGAGCGATGGATTTCACCGAACTGAGTTCTGCGGTCACCTTCATGCCGACCGATTGGTTCGAGGTGGGACTGCGCCACTACTTCATCACCGATCACCCCTTCTTCGAAGATTCCGACCTCTACACGGTGACCACCTACACGCGTCTCAGCGACAACTGGGGCTTCAGCACCGCCCATCGATATGAATCCGATGACGGCACTCTTGAATACCAGCAATACAGCATTCACCGCGATCTGGCGAGCTGGACGGCGAGTCTCGGCGGCATTGTCCGAGACAACCGCAACGAAGAAAACGAATACGGTGTCATCCTTAGCTTGACCCTGAAAGCCTTCCCGAAGGTTTCCCTGCCGGTTGATTTCCAACCTGGCACTCTCGGTGCCGAAGAATAGCGCCACCGAGGCACGTCGCCGGGATTTTTCCTCCTCCGGTTTAGCCGGATTGCTCAACAAACCGCTCCGCCCCCACCTCTTTTTCAATACCGAGCGGCTCGGCCCTGACGTTAGCCTATTCACTCTCTTCCAAATGAAATTGACGATTATCGGTTCTGGCTATGTCGGCCTGACGACGGGTGCCTGCTTCGCAGAAGTGGGACACGAGGTGATGTGTGTCGACAATGACGCGAAGAAGATCGAGACGCTCCTGCGCGGCGAAATCCCCATCTATGAACCCGGCCTCGCCGATCTCGTCACCCAGAATGTCGCAGCGGGACGTCTTTCGTTCACTACCAGCACGGAGAAGGGAGTGGATCACGGAGACGTGGTCTTCATCGCGGTGCCCACCCCGCCGAATCCCGACGGTTCGGTCGACCTGAAGTTCATCGAAAAAGTCGCCAGAGAGATCGCTCCCTGCCTCAAGAGCTACAAGGTCGTCGTCGACAAGTCCACGGTGCCCGTCAAGACCGGTGAAAAGGTCGCGGAGACGATTCAGCGGTATGCTCCCGAGGCCGAGTTCGATGTCGTCTCCAATCCCGAATTCCTCCGCGAGGGATCGGCCGTGGCTGATCTCATGAAACCTGACCGAATCGTCTTTGGTTCGAACAGCGATCGCGCCTCGGCCCTGATGAAGAAGGTTTACGAGCCCTTTGTCGCCCCGCTCCTCGTCACCGACATCAACAGCGCCGAACTCATCAAGCACGCCGCAAATTCCTTCCTCGCCCTGAAGATCTCCTACATCAATGCGATCTCCGAGATCTGTGAGGCAAGCAACGCCGATGTGGAGCTCGTCGCCGAGGGTATCGGAATGGATTCGCGCATTGGCCGCTCCTTCCTCAACGCCGGTCTCGGCTACGGTGGCTCTTGTTTCCCGAAAGACATCGCCGCCTTTGTAGCCATCAGTGACCAGCTCGGCGTGCCTTTCGACCTCCTCAAGGAAGTCCAGAAAATCAACCGCCGCCAGCTCGACCGCTTCATCGAGCGCATCCGCGAAAAACTCTGGGTCTTGGGTGAGAAAAAAATCGCGGTCTGGGGCCTCACTTTCAAGCCGAACACCGACGACCTCCGTTGTTCCGTCGCTGTGGAACTGGTGGAGCGTCTCGTGGCGGAGGGTGCCGAGGTCACCGCCTACGACCCGAAGGGCATGGGGCGAATTGGCGAGCTTGCCGTCGGTTCGAAAATCCACCTCGCGTCTTCTCCGGAGGCGGCGGCCAAGGGGGCTGAGGCCCTCGTCATCGCCACGGAATGGCCGGAATTCGCCCACGTCGACTTCCGCGCCGTCCGCGATTCCATGCTCGCCCCCATGATGTTCGACGGCCGCAACCTGCTCGATCCGGACACGATGCGGCGACACGGTTTCGACTATCACGGAATCGGTCGGGGGATCTGATCCCTCGCTGGAACGAATGCGAGGCGGGTCATCACGCGCGCGATCACCCGCCTTGGCCGATCCCCGCCAGGCAGAGAACAAACGGACCCCGCCTTGGAGCGGAGGCTTCTCGAGCTCACTGCCTTCGGCGGTTCGTGCCCCTCAGCGATCGAACTGGGCGTCGAAGACGATGTTCGAGGGCGGGAAGTCGAGTTTCTTGACGAACGCACAGGACTCGGCGGCACCGGCTTCGCGGTCCATGCCGCCGTCTTCCCATTCGACGGAAAGCGGGCCGGTGTAACCGACGTCATTGAGCGCGCGGATGATCGGCTCGAAGTTGATCTTGCCACGCCCGACCGACTTGAAGTCCCAATAGCGCTTGCGGTTGTGAAAGTCGACATGACCACCGAAGACCCCGGCGTCGACAGGGCGATCGGCCCAACCGACGTCCTTCATGTGGACGTGATTGATGCGATCGGCGAAGCGGTAAATGAACTCGACGTAGTCAACTCCCTGGTAACCGAAGTGGCTCGGGTCGTAGTTGAAGCCGAAGGCAGGGTGGTAATCAATCGCGGCGAGGGCTCGCTCGGCCGAGGCGATGTCGAAGGCGATCTCGGTGGGGTGCACCTCGAGGGCGAACTTGATCCCGTTTTCCTGGAAGACATCCATGATCGGGCCGAAGCGATCCGCGAAGTCCTTGAAGCCCGCATCAATCTGACCGGGTAGCACTGGCGGAAAGGAGTAGATGAGGTGCCAGATCGAGGAGCCGGTGAAGCCGTTCACCACCTTCACGCCGAACTGCTTCGCTGCGACGGCGGTCTTTTTCAGTTCCTCGGCGGCACGCTGGCGGACACCCTCGGGATCGCCGTCGCCCCAGACGTAGTCGGGGAGAATCTGCTTGTGACGAGCGTCGATGTTGTCACAGACGGCCTGGCCGACGAGGTGGCTCGAAATCGCGAAACACTTCATGTCGTGCTTCTCAAGGAGTTCGCGTTTCGCGGCGCAGTAGGCGGCATCGGCCTTGGCCACTTCGAAGTGGTCCCCCCAACAGCCGAGCTCGACTCCGTCGTAGCCCATCGCCTTGGCTTTGGTGATGATGGTTTCGCAATCGAGATCGGCCCACTGGCCGGTGAAAAGAGTGACGGGTCTGGCCATGTTCGTTGGAATTGAGGTGAAGGTTCTGGTTCGGGAAACGGGGAAAAACGCTTAGCGTCTCCGCCTCCATGATTCAAGCAAGAATCTTGGAGTCGCAATCGGTCCGCGCTGCCGCAAGATCGCAGAATTTTCAGGAAACCAGCGCTTGATAGGCTTTTCGAAGGATCGAGAGATCGGAATCGACCGCGATCCGGGTGAAGCCGAGATCCGCGTGTGCCTCCAGATCCGCCGCGTCGCGGACAAGGATTCCAGCCTCCCGGCCCGCGCTCCGAGCGGCGGCGAGGACCCGGCTGAGACAGGCATCGTAAGAGGTCCGGCTGTCGTTCGTGCCGTGTTCGATTTCATGGCGCAGGTCAGCGGGTCCGACAAAAAGCACGTCGAGCCCCTTCACGGCGGCGATGTCCACCGCATTGTAGGCGGCCGCGACACTTTCGATCTGCACCATGATAATGGGTTTGTCAGGGTGCGCTTTCAGCCCGTAGTCGGTCGCCCGCACCGTCCGTGAAAAGCCGCGCCGCCCCATCGGGGCGTGGCAGGCGAACCTCACGACCGACGCCGCCATCGACGCGTTTTCGACTCGGGGGACCATGATCCCATCCGCCCCCCAGTCGAGAACGCGGGCGATCTGATCGGGCTCCGGAGCCGCGACCCGGACGATGCCTTTGGTGGCGGTGCCCCGCAGCGCGCGGAGCTGATCGCACAGGGTCGCCTCAGAGGCACAACCATGTTCCAGATCAAACAAGACCCATTCGAATCCGGAAAGAGCGGCCAGCTCGGCGATCACGGGCGATCCGATCGAGAGCCAGGTGCCGAGGGACAGGGTGGGTTTCGGGTTCATCAATAATTACTTTAACATCTCCAAGCCCGCTCCTTCCTGCAAGCCCCGCATCGCCAGCTCGATCCGATCTTCCGTAAAGCGGCGCAGTTCCGCGCCAGAGCCACCGCTGCCAATCAGAAAAAATCCCGAGTCCCGTTCAAAGTAACCCGCCCCGACGCGGATTACCGCCTTCACGATGAGATTCCTCAGTAAATGGAGCCAGAAGCGCGGCCGCCAAACCTCTGGCAAGGCGCGCTCGCTGGTGTAACCCGCGAAGGCTTGCATCAGAAAGGCGGCGTCATGGAAGCAGGCGAGCAGGGAGAGGTCGTCCGTCGGATCTCCGGAAATGGCATCGTCGAAATCAATGAAGGAGGCCACGGTATCGGGCGTGCCCAGCACGTTCCACAGCGCGAGATCCTTGTGCACGAGCACGCCTCGATCGAGACGCAGAGCTCCGCCATGAGCGCCGATCAGGTCACGGACCTCATCGGCCCGTTCGACACTCAGGAAGGAGCGCTTCACAAGGAAGCCGAGATGATCTTCGAGACGGAGCCGGAAGTAGGTCGGATAATCGGGGTGAAAGGCGATCAGCCCCCTGCCCTCGTGCCAAGCGTTGAGGTCGAAGGGCCCGAAACCTCTTGGCTCGATCCCCTGCCAGCGCGCGATGCTGCGGCCGATCTCGTGGGCGACTGCGGCTTCTTCGAGTCTGCCCGCTTTCCACCATTGGTTCAGGTCGGGATGGGGAATCCGCTCCAGCGCCTGCCAAGCGAAGGGCACCCGGGTCCGGCTCGCGTCGCAACCCAAGACTCGCGGCACGGGCACCCCAGCCTGCGCCACTTCGCCGAGAACGGCGGACTCCATCGCAAGGTGGTCGTCGCCCTCGGGACCGTTTTCGATGCGGAGGAAGGCAGGCGTGCCGTCGATCTCGGCATTCCAGGTGAGGTGATTCCCCTGCCCGGCGGCGGGAGAAAGGGTGAGTGTGTCAGGATGAAAATGGTCGACGAGTGCGCCGCGAATCGCCTCTCCCGAAACCTCATCGCCCCGCGGACGAGGTCCCGTGCCGTGGAAGGCGGCAGGACGATCGCATTTCCAATAGTGAATATCGCGGCGGCTCATTGAGACTTTCGTCTTTTCCACCACGACGCGAGCAGGCCGCCGAGGATGTTCTGCATCACCCCGCTGAAGACGCCAGCCGCCGCGGCGAGGGGCATGGCCGCGAAATGCTGCCTGGCGAGGGCCGCGGCCATGCCGCCATTCTGCATGCCGACCTCGATACTGACGGTGCGGGCGATGGTCTCGTCAAAGCGGAACAGTCTCGTGACAAGATACCCGAGCCCAAACCCGAAGACGTGCAGGAGAAAGGCAGCGAGGGCAAGCCGTCCGAAGTTCGCGGCGATGGCCTCGGCACTGGCGGCGACGATGCCTCCGGTGACGAAGGTGAAGGCCAGCACCGCCACGGTGGGACCGCAGGCTCCGATGCGGTCGGCGGTCTTCGGCAGGAGCCAGCGGATCAACACACCGAGGGCGACGGGGGCCACGGTCAGCTTCATCGCCGAGAGCGACATCTGCACGACATCGACCTCCACCCGGCTGCCCGCGAGGAGGCTGGTCCACATCGGCGTGAAGAAAAAGGCGAGGAAGGTCGAGCAGATCGTCAGGACGACGGAGAGCGCGAGATTCGCCTTGGCGAGGTAGCTGATCACGTTCGACGCCATCCCGCCCGGACAGCTCGCCACGAGGATGATGCCGACGGCCATCCCCGGCTCGAGCCGCATCAGGGTCGCGACGAGCCAGCCGCACAGCGGCATGATCGTGTATTGGGCCCCAAAGCCAAGCGCGACCGCTCCGGGGATCTTCGCGATGGCCCTGAAGTCGCTCAGGCTGAGGGTCAGCCCCATCCCCAGCATCGAGGCCGCGAGCGACCAGAAGATCCACTCCTTCCCGAACCAGAGCATCGTCTCGGGCCGCAGAAAGGCGATCACGGACAGGCCGACGAGCCAGACGAGGTAGAGGTTGTTGAACCTGTCGAAGAAGGATTTCATAGAGGAAGTGAATCAGTTCGAGCCCACTCCGTCGATCCTGACTTTCCAGGCATCATATTCGGCCGGCGTCAGATTCGGATGAGTCGCCTGATTCGCGACTTTTCCGAGAACGCTGCCGGGCGTGACGACCTTTCCGGCCTGGATGTCGGCTTCGGTGAGGCGGTGGTAACAGACGATCTTCGCCCCGTGACGCTCGAAGTCGTGGACGACGTGGAGCACGCCATCCGCGTCCTGAGCGGCATCGGGATAGGAGGTGGCGCGTTCGTCGAGGAGGATGTGATACGGCCAGGTCGCACCGTCGTCTTCGGAAAGGTAGGCGGTCATGTGAGTCCGCTCGGAGGGTTGGCCGATCGTCGCGCCGTTTTTAATGAGGAGGAGGTTTCCGGAGGCAAGCCGCTGAAAAAAGGTGCGCGACGAGGGACCCGAGATGCCTTTCGCCGGAGCCATTTCCGTCCAGGTTTTGCCTTGGTCTTTTGAAAAGGCTTCGCCGACGCCGTCATTCGTTCGGCCAAGCATCCAGAGGGTGCCGTCCCTTTTCTCGACGATCATGTGCTCCTGATAGGTCTTGTCTTCTTCAGGGATGATCGACTGTCCGAGGAAACGCAGCGTCTTGCCTTGATCGTCGGAGACAAAGACATTGGCGTGATTGAGCTCCGGCCTCGGGTGAATCAGCGCCGGATCCATCGGCGCGCCCTTCGCGTAGCGACCCCGCCAGCCTTTCGGTCCCATGTGTTCGATGAGGTAGAGCCAGTTTCCGTCCTTCGTGATGAAGGGCTTGTTTTTGGTGTAGCCATCACAGCGGCGGACCGGTTCGCTCCATTTCGTGTGTTCGTCGTCGCCATTCTCAGCGGTCATCGTCCAGAGTCCGCCGCGCCCATCCCAGAAGCCGCAGACCTGACCGAACATCAGGGTGACTTTGCCATCGGGATCGGTCCAAATGCCGGGGTCATTCGTCCGCACAGGGCCATCGATATCGACGGCGAGAACGGGTTGGCTCCAGGTCTCGCCTTTGTCGCCGCTCGTCACGACGACCGTGCAGTTGTCCTCGTCTTCACCGATGTCGCCCGTCTTGAAAGTGACCCAGAGCCGTCCCCCGCGCGAAACGGTGATGCCCGGCCCGCAGAGGAACAGGCGGTTTTCGTCGAGGTAACGGGCGGGAACAGGGGCGACGTGGACCTCGGGGGGAAGGAGGGAATCCGTGCGCACCATTTCCTGCGGCTTCTCGACCGCAACGTCCTTCAAGCCCGCATATCCCGGGCCGCCTGCGCCGAGATAGCCGCCGCTGGCACCGCCCGGATCCTGCGAAACCCAGAAGGCGAAGAGCGATCCTTTCTCAAGATGGAAGCGGAATCGCATCGGCTTGCCTTTTACGCTGCCGAGACCGGGCAGCTCGATCTTCTGCTTCGTGGAATCGCCGGAGACGGTTTCCGACGCGCCGATCACCTGGCCAGATTCGTCGATCAGCTCGACCCGCAGCTTCCCGACAAAGTTCGCGAAGAGATGCCGCCCGCTGAACTTCACCGGGCGCGTCGTCAGTTTTCCCGTCCCCTCCATCGAGGCAAAACCGTCGCGGCGCAACGTCGCGAGACCGATCGAACCGCCGCCGTAGATGTCGCCCTTGCCTCTACCCGCGTCGCCGGAATAGGCGCAGTAGGGAAAGACGAGCTGGTCATCGAGCACGACAAAAACGCCTGTCGTGGTGTGGAGGTAGGCGCGATCCCAGACCCCTTCCTTGCGTTCGCCGCGAATGAACCCGCGCCGATCCGGACGTTCCCAGTGAAACCCGTCGCGGCTGAAACCCAATTCCAGATCGGTGAGCTTGGGGAAACCACCCTCGTCGCAGATCCCGTTATCAGGTCCGCGATGGATCTGGTGCATCCCGATCATGAGGCTCTCGTAGGCGACCGCAGCGAGGCTGTAGAGTTGCGGGGCCGCAGGCGGTCCGGGATAAGTCTCCTCTGGCTCAGGCAAGTCGAGGCGATCCGCGTTCGTCCAGTAGACCGCCTTCGACCAATCGGCCCCGTCAAGAAAACGATCGCTCTCGACGTAATAGCGGCTCCGTCCACGCGGGCTGTCCTGCTTGATGCTCTGGACCCATTTGCCGCGGAAGGGATTGTAAAAGATCGAGCCATAATCGCCAGCCGCGGCGTTGCAGCGAACGGGGTCTGACCAAGTCTTCCCATCGGAGACCTGCAGGCTGTGGGTCAGCCCTGGCACCTGCTGATCCTTCGGCACGTGCGACCAACAGGTGAGGTATTTGATGCGCTCCTTCGGATCGGTCGCGTGGATGTCATACCAGAGCGCGTTGTCGGTGCCCGCAGTCTTGCCCGAGCCATCGCCCCAGGCCGCGCCCTCGGGCAACCGTTCGCCCCGGCGCGTCCACGTTTTTAAATCAGGACTCGTCGCCATCGCGAGCGGTCCGCGCCAACCGGCGGTGTAGAACATCTTGAAGAGCGATTCCGCCGGATCGTAGAAGACGCCGCCCTGGCCGAGATACACGACCTCGTTGCGCTTCTTTTCCACTTCCGTCTCCGGGCGAAAGACCGGATTGCCCGCGAACTTCTCCGCCCGATGAAAAACGCGTTTCAGATCCGTCGATTCGATGAGGAAATCATCGACGAAGAGCTGCCGGCCCACGTCGATCGGAATCACCCGCGGCGGCTTTCGCAAATAAGGCACGGGCATGGGCTCGACCGAGGCCGGATCGCGGAAACGCGGCGGCCATTGGTCCGGCAACTCGATGCCGTTATAGAGCTTCTCCGGTTTCGGTCCGGTCGCCTTGTTCGCGAGCCTCTTCAGCGTCGCATCGGCGGAGACAACCTTTCCGGCGAGAATGTCCTCCTCGCGGAACTTCGCCATCAGAATCTCGGCATCGCTGTGACGGTTCCAATCATAGAGGAGGTGGATCAATCCATCGGGCGCCTCGAAGCCATCGGGATAGGAGACCGCGTTGCGCTCGTCGAGGAGCAGTCCGCCTTTCCAGGTCCGCCCTTCGTCCTCGGAAATCCAGGCGCTCAGGTGCGTGCGCTTCTCGAGGCGCTCTGAGGGCGATCCGTTTTTCACGAGGAGGATGCGACCCGACTTCAGACGACGCAGGAAAAAGCGCGCGTTGATGTTCTGCACCGTCGCGGCCTGCTTCGGCTCGCTCCAGGTGCGGCCGCCATCGCTGGAAAAGCTTTCATGCGGCTGCCCTTTCGTCCTCGCCAGCATCCAGAGGCGGCCATCCTTCAGTTCGACCGTCATGTGCTCGTCGAATTCCCAATCGGGGAACTTCAGGTTCCCGCGCTCGGTCCAAGTCGCGCCCTCGTCGGTCGAGGCGTAAACCCGAGCCGTTTTCCCATGCCAATCCGAGACCGGCAGGAGCCAGTCACCGTTCGCGAGAATGGTGGGTTTGTTGAGGGTGCAGCCTTCGGAAAAATGAACCGGATCGGTCCACTCCGGCTCGGCCGCATCGGGATCGTCGCAGCGCATCCACCAGTTCGTGATGCGTTTGTCAGGATCGCCGAGCTGCTGGTCGAAAAAGAGCCAGAGCCGCCCCTTCGGATCGGTCCAGAGATTGCCGACGAGGGCTCCGCTGATCTTCTGCGAGGCCTCGGTGCGCGCGCCGACGGCGAGGCGAGGCTTCGACCACGATTCGCCGCCATCATCGCTCGTCGCGAGCAGGAAATAGCCGTCGGGCTTATCGCCCGTGCCCGTCCAGCAGCCCCAGATCCGGCCTTTTGAGGTGCGATCCATCCCGATGATCATCGCGCCAGCGCGAGCCTCGTCCTGGAACTCCGCACCCGGATTCGTGATCACGACCGGCGCGTAGGGATCCTGTTCCTTCACCTCCACGCCTTCACCCATGACGAGGAAAACCAGCTTCTTGAAGCGCAGCTTCTCGCCCTTCTCGACCTGCTTCTGATAGAGGCTGACCCGGTTGATCTCGCCGGGGAAAAGTGGCGTCTCTGGCCCATCCGCCTTCGCAAAACCCGCCGCGACGAGCGCGTCTTCCTGACTCGCGGCTCCCGGCCGCTTCGTCGGGGTGAGCGCGTAGAGCAGGCCCGGCTTCGTCACGGTCACCTCGGTGCGCTCGATGCTGGTGCGAAGGAAGGGTCTGCCCATCACCACCTCGGGTGCTTCCTCCAGGGTGTAATCGCGGTCGGTGAAGAGCTTCACGCTGGTTTTCATGATCGCGGGCGGCAGCGGTGGCGGTGCGGGCCATTCGATTCGCGCCTGTCCCGCCTGGGCCTCGAACCCACCGACGGACTCCAGTTTTCCGAACATGATGCGGTCGGTCGAACCGCCATGGTCGCTTTGGGTGACGGTGAGCCAGATGAAGCCCTCGTGCTCGTGAAAGGTCGGATACTGGAAGGAATGCGGCGACTCGAAGCGGTATTTGCGCTCCCAGGTCTCACCATCGCGGGAGATATCCACGTTGAAGACGCTTCGGTTGCAGTTCTGAATCCTCGTGTTCTCCTGCCAGCCAAGGTAATAGACCTCGCCGAACCGATCGAAGGTCGGTTTGGAGTTCAGTCCGTTTGGCACGAAGGCCTTCGGTTCGGCGACGGACCACGTCTTCCCGTCCTGACTGCTGGTGAAGTGGTAGTTTCCGCCATCATTTCGGCAGATCGCCATCCAGGTGCCATCGGGCAGACGGTTCACGGCGGATTCACTCAACTGCTGGGACTGCGGCTCGTTGTAGTGGCCGATGACTTCAAAGGTGGCGAAGTCATCCTGCAGCACCGCGAGGGCGTTTTGCTTGCCAGGGAAGTTGTTGAGCGCGACGTAGCGGAGTCCGTCGAACTCCTTGAACGAATCAAAAATGTAAAGGCCGTGGTTCACGGCGGGCCTTTTGAAACCTTGGGCCGCCGCATCGGCATGAAAGTGGCGCGGTTCCATGTCGAAGGTGCCTGCGGACGTCTTGAGTTTGACCTTCTGGATGCTGTCTTCAAACTTCTGCGTGCGCAGATCGAAGTCGCGATACCACGTCAGTTCATTTTCCGACTTGCTGCAAAAATAGGTGCGCAAGGTGTGCCCGTCCTTGCGGATGATGCGCGGCACAAAGACCTGCGCCTCCGGCAGGGTGACGTTGGCGAACGCCTGGCCCGCCTTGGCGAGCAGGTGCGTCTTTTCGACCTTGAGCGTCTTCAGGTTCACCACCGACAGCACGCAATACATCGCCGCGCCCGCGCCATGACCGGGAGCCACGTCGTTGTCATGCTCGACGATGTAGGCCCGGTCTTCGACGCAGACGAACTCCGCGTCATGCGCCCCTTTCACCTGCGGTGCCGTGACTCGGACGAGACGCCGCATCACGGTGTCGCCCGCGAGCGCGGGGTCCCAGTTGGCGGGGAGGAGGCGTTTGGTGGATGCGGTGACCTTCTTTGCCAGGGCATCGGTCTCGCTGAGATTGAAACGGGTGCTGACGACGCTGCTCTTTTCGAGACCGGCGGCATACTGGACGTAGGTGGTCGCGATGAGGGTGCCGTCACCGAGGAGTTCGAGATCGGAGTAGCCGCAGTCGGTGTTGCCGGTGCCGGGCGGATCGGAGGGCTTTCGGTTGGCGTTGTGAAGGAGTTTGATGCGGTATTGACCTTCGCGGCGGTTCACGATGTCCTCGAAGGTGCCCACCCACGCGACATAGTGACCGTAGGTGGCGCTCGTTTTTGCCATGTCGCGGAAGGCGATGACGAGACGGCCATCGGGAGCCTGTTTGATGACATGGCGATCCCCGGTCAGCGCGGCGGGCAGCTCTTTCGGCTCGCTCCAGGTGTGTGCATCGTCCGTGCTGATCGCATAGAGCGATTGATGCTGGCGCGTGTTTTCGCGCATGAGCATGACAAGTTGTTTTCCATCCTCCGACCGCGTCACGCTCGGCTGGGCCCACTGGCCGGGGACGAGGAGGATGACGCGCTCCTTGCTCCAGCTGAGGCCACCATCGAGCGACTCGCTTTGCCACACGACGGGATGCGGGTCCTTGGCGTTTTCGGGATCGCGACGGTCGGACCACATGACGAGCCGCTTGCCTCCGTCGAAGGACAAGATGCTCTTGGGGGCGACTTCGCCGACGAGGCCGAGTTCCCTCATCGGCGACCACGTTTTGCCAAGGTCCGTGGAAAACGAGCTGCGCAGGTTTCCTGGAAAATCACAACCACCGAAGATGAAAAGACGCTCGGTGCCGCGCGGATCGATGAGACGATGGAGGACAGGCGTGGTTCGCTTTACCTCCCGCCAGTCGGTCGGCGTGGACAAAGGGGAAGTCCATGTGAGGCCTCCGTCATCGCTGCGGGCGAGCGGTCCGAGGTGTCCCGCGTGATTCATGCACCACGCGGTGAACATCGTCCTGCCGTCCGCCATCAACACGGTGTCGCAATGGCCTTGGTATTCGTTCTCCGTGCCGCGTGCGATGACGACCTGGTGTTTCTTGTCATCGGAAATGTCCACGGTGGGAATCGTGATCTCGCGCAGCGTGCCGGGCGTGGGACCGCGGTAGGCGGGCGCATCCTCCGCCTGGAGGAAGGGCGAACTCGAGGAGGTGAACAACACGACCATCAGGCCGATCAATCGGAAAACTCGATTCATACAGATCCCAATGGACAGTCAGCCGGAAGGGATGACAACGGCGGGACAGGTGTTATGATAACACAATGTCGGATCCATCGCCATCGCTTCAGGACATTGCCAGGTCTGTCGGTGTCTCGACGATGACCGTTTCCCGGGTCTTGCGAGGGGCACCCAAGGTCGCCCCGGAGACGCGAAGCCGGGTCCAAGCAGCGGCGGAGGCGCTCGGTTACCAGCCCGATCCCGATCTGGCGAGGATGATGGAAGCCGTGCGCGCCCGAAAAAAACTCGGGTTCAAGGCCACGATCGCCGTGATCCGCGAACACCTGCCGGAGGATGGACTGCTCAGCCCCACCTATCAATACGTGCCTGTCGGCGACATCCGCCGCCGGGCCGGCAGCTATGGCTATGAGGTGGAGGAATTCTTCCTCGGCAAGGACGGCCTCACCCCGAAGAAGCTCGGCAAGGTCCTCCACGCCCGGGGCATCGAGGCCGTCATCGTCTCGCCCCAGAGCACCCGCCTCCTCTGTGCCGAATTCGACTACACCCCTTTTGCCGCCGTCGCCTTCGGCTACGCGATGCGCGAGCCGGCCCTCCACATGTGTGCGGGCAACATGACCCTCGGTATTCAGACCGCAGCGGAGGAGCTCAGCGGCCTCGGGTATCGCCGTATCGGTGTCGCGGTGACGCAGTGGATCGTGAATCGTTCGCAGTTCGGCTATAGCGGTGGCTTTTTCCATTTTCAGCAGAGCCTCCCGTCCGAAGAACGCATCCCCCTCCTCCTTCTGCCCCACAACCGCATCGAGTTGGGGTTCGCCGCCTTTTCCCAATGGATGAGGGAGAACCGGCCTGACGTCCTCATTTCCTTCGACACCCACGTGCCCGAGTGGCTGGCGCGACTTGGTCTGAGGGTGCCCGAGGATATCGGGTTCCTCGTCCACGATTGGACGCCCGCCATGATCAACTACGCCGGGATCTACCAGCGCCGCGACCACCTCGCCGCTGCAGCCGTCGATCTCATCGCGACCCAGCTCTCCCAGCACGAGCGCGGCGTCCCGCCGGTGCCGCGGCAGATCATGATCCCGCCCCAGTGGGTGCCGGGGCCGAGCGTCCGAGGCAAGGGGTGAAGTTTGGATTCGGCGGCTCCGCGAAAGGGAAACCCTTGCAAAGGGTCATTATTTCTGGTATTTATTGAAATAATAACAGAAAGAGTTCTCACGATGAGATCGACTCCCTCCTCCTCCAGCCAACTCCTGGGCGTGATCCTGGTGCTTGGATTGACGGCCATCCCCCCCGTCGAGGCCCAGTTTTTCAAAAAGCGGCCGGAGACGCCAATGCCCTCGCCCCCGCCAATCAACCAGCTCACAGCCATCCCGGCGGGGAATCCCTACGCCAATCCGGGCGACGCCATCATGAGCCAGACGGTGCCGCTCCCCGAGACGATCGTCTACCGCGAGCCGGTCTATTCCCCTCCGTCTTATGCCCTGCCCTTCCAAGGCTACCGATACGAACGCGGCGGTGTCGCGGTCCGTGGCGGACTCTTCCGCTCGGGGAAACCCTCGGACGAAATGCTGCGCCTGCTCAGCGTGATCCGTGAGCGGGCCGAGACGATCTCGACATTTGGACTCCCCTACGTCTTTGGCGGCGACCATCCGAGCGAGGGCGGCCTTGATTGCTCTGGCACGATGAAGTTCCTCCTCTCCGACATCGGCTTTCCCGACATGCCGCGCACGAGCTACGACCAGTATGCGTGGATGCGCAAAGCCCGAACCTTGAAACACAGCAAGAAGATCCCCGACCACATGGGCGGACGCAAAGGGATCAAGCCGGGCGACCTCGTTTTCTGGGGTGGCACCTACGACTCGGGACACAAGGTTTCGCACGTGATGATTTATCTGGGGCAAGGTGGCGATGGCACGCACTACATGTTCGGGGCCCGGGGCAAGAGCATGAAGGGTCTGCACGGCAACGGGGTGGACATTTTCAAGCTCGATTCGGGCTACCACAGGAACCTCGTCGGCTTCGGCTCACTCCCGGGCGTGTATTAACCGCCCGAACGGAGATGTCGCAGCGCGTCGCGCGCGGCCCAATAACCACACATCCCGTGCACGCCCCCCCCCGGCGGGGTCGAGGCGGAGCAGAGATAGATCGTCGGATTCGGGGAGGTATGCGGCGCCCGACGGACGATCGGGCGGGTCAACAACTGGGTCCAGTCGGTCAGCCCTCCGACGATGTCGCCTCCGATGAGATTCGGGTTGTAATGCTCGTAGTCCGCACAGTTCATCGTGTGCCGGGCGAGGACAAGGTCGCGAAAACCGGGAGCGAAGCGCTCGATCTGCCCCTCGATTCGCGCGGTCATATCGATCGTGGATCCGGCCGGGACATGGCAGTAAGCCCAGAAGGTTTGTTTTCCCTCCGGAGCGCGGCTCGGGTCAAAGAGGCTCTGTTGCGCGGAGAGGACAAAGGGCCGCTCGGGATGAATGCCTTGAAACACGTCGCGCTCTGCCCGCGCGATTTCGTCGAGGGAGCCCCCCAGATGGACGGTCCCGGCGCGAGAACAGACCTCGGACGCCCAGGGCACGGGACCCGCGAGCGCGTAGTCGATTTTAAAAATGCCCGGCGCATGGCGGTAGCCCAGAAGGCGCTTCGTGTAATCACCAGGCAGGGCGCTGCCGGCAATGGAGACAAGGGCGGAAGGTGAGGTGTCGAAGAGGTAGACCCGCGCCTCGGGCAGATCGTTGAGAGAACGGATCCAGCGTCCGGTCTCGATCGTCCCGCCGAGGGAGGCCAGCTCTGCGAGCAGGGCCGCGACGATACTCTGAGAGCCTCCCTTCGCGATCGGCCAGCCTTTGGCATGCCCGGCGAGCATCAGCGTCAACCCGATCGCCTGAGTCGAGATCGGTCGATCGAGAGGCAGCACGGAGTGGGCCGCATTGCCCGCGAAGAGCGCCCTTGCCCCCTCGTCATCAAACCATGCCCTCGCCGCTGCGAGGGTCGAGGGCAGGATCCGCAGCCCGAAGGCCATCATCGCGAGCGGATGACGAGGCCACTGCGGTGGTGCGAGCAGATCTTCGACCAAGGGATCAAAGCCACGCAGCAGGGGAGCGAAGACGCGACGATAAGACCGCGCCGAGGCGCTGGAGAACTGCGCGGCCGTCTCATCGATGGATCGGTGCATCACCACCGCTTGTCCTTGATCGAGCGGATGGGCCAGCGGGAGCTCCGGATGAATCCATTCAAGCCCGTGACGCCCGAGATCCAGACCGCGCAAGAAGGGCGAAGCCAGCCCCATCGGATGAATCGCCGAGCAAACGTCGTGGCGAAACCCGGGAAGGGTCAGCTCGCGGGTGCGGGACCCACCACCGGGCTCGGCCGCCCCCTCGAAGACCGTCACCGCATACCCTTCACGCGCCAGCGCCACGGCGGCGGCGAGCCCGTTCGGACCTGATCCGATGATGGCGGCGTCGAGGGTTGCTTTCATCAGCCAAGAAAAAAGCCGCCCTCGGCATCGTCGTCCGGGGCGGCTTTCATGGGATTCGTTCGGGGAGAGCCGATCAGAGCTGTCCACAGTCGGCCACGAGGATCTCTTTGGACGTGCGGCCACTGCGGCTGCCGAGCCCCTCGATCGTGCGGACCACGTCAAGCCCTTCGACGACCTTGCCAAAGACAACATGGGCGCCGTCGAGCCACTCCGTCACTGCCGTGGTGATGAAGAACTGGGAGCCGTTCGTGTTCGGGCCGGCATTGGCCATGCTGAGCATTCCAGGCTCGGTGTGCTTGAGCTGGAAATTCTCATCCTCGAAGCGACGGCCGTAGATCGACTGGCCGCCGGTGCCGTCGCCGCGGGTGATGTCACCACCCTGACACATGAAATCGGGGATGACACGGTGGAAAGGGCTGCCCTTGTAGCTGAGACCTTTTTCTCCGGTGCAGATCGCCCGGAAGTTTTCTGCCGTCTTGGGAACCACGTCGGTGCGCAGTTCGATCACAATCCGGCCCAGTGGTTCGCCTCCGGCGGTCATGTCGAAAAAGACGCGGGGGAGGGCTGCGGGGGTATCACTCATAAAGGGGTGGGAAGCGGGTGTTGAAGATTATTCGGTGACGACCTTGATCGACTGGATGACGACGTTTTCGTTCGGCACGTTTTCCATGGGCGCTTCGCGGAGCGAATCACCGACGCGGGCCTTGAGGGTCTTCACGCCCGTTGGCACAGCCGCGATCTTGTCGACGACCTCGATACCGGCCACCACTTCGCCGAAGACGGCATAACCCCATCCATCGAAGGAGGGGAAGTCGAGGCTGTTGTTGTCCTGGTGGTTGAGGAAGAACTGGGCGGTGGCGCTGTGCGGGTCACCGGTGCGGGCCATCGCGATGGTGCCCTTCTTGTTTTTCAGTCCATTCTTGGCCTCGTTTTGGACCGGCGCCTTTGTCGCCTTCTGCTCGATCGTGCCGTCTTCCTTGAGGCCGAAGCCGCCGCCCTGGATCATGAAATCCTGGATGACCCGGTGAAAGACCGTGTTGTCGTAAAAGCCCTCGTTCACGTAGGAGAGGAAGTTCTTCACCGTCTCGGGGGCCTTTTCCTCGTTCAGCTCGATGGTGATATCACCCTGGCTGGTCTTGACGAGGACTTTGGGCCCAGCTTGCGCGGAGAGGATCGATCCGGCGAAAACGAGGGCGGAGATGAAGGAACGGGCGGGAGTTTTCATGCGATGGGGTGGGACTGGAAAACGCTTCACAAGAGCGCGCCGAAGGTCCGCGAAGGACGGGGCTAAGTCAACCGTCGAAGGGTGCGAGACTTGTCACGGGCGAACTTCGGAAGATTGGACCTGCCACGCGAAAGGGTATAGGATCCCGCCAATCCCGCCCATGAACACGCCCCTGCGTCTCCTACTGATTCCCTGTTGCCTCGTCGCGACCTGCCTCAGTTCCTGCGTTGAAACCTCCTCGACCGGACTCTCTGCCGGTTTCGGTAGCAGTAGCGCCACGCGATCCGGAAGCCAGCCCACCGCGCTCACGCCGCTGACGAGGCACGACGTCGCCCTGCGTTTTCTGACCGCCTACATCAGGCTCGATCGCTCCATGGCCCTTCAATTCGCGACGCCGCAGGCAGTTTCCAAGCTAAACTGGAACCTATCGCACCGCGGCAACATCCCCTACTACGACGACAAAATGCTGCTCCAGTTCAACGGGGGGTGGGCCCGGGTCTACTTTCAAGACGTCGGCGGCACCTACAAAATTGTCGATCTCGAAGTGCACCGCCACTGAAACAACTCTCAGCTGAACCGCTCGCGCGCGGCAAAAGCAACGCCCAAGGCGGCCGCGGCGTCTCCACCAGTCGCCCACTCGAACGATGTGGTGACCTGCTCGGGCTGGATCGGGCTGTTGAGGTAGACCGGCCAAGCGCGTTCCCGGAAGCCCTCCTCGACCCATTCGAGATACTGGTCGCGAAAATCCATCTCGGCGAGACCTCCTCCGATCACGACAAGACCAGGATCAAACACCCTGACGAGGTCGGCGAGACCGTAGCCGAGGAGATTTCCCTGCTGACGGAAGATCGCAAGGGCGAGGGCATCCCCTTTCTCGGCGAACTCGCGCAGACGAAACGCTTTTTCCTCGACGGGCGTGCCGTCGTTGAGGGGATGGGAGGAGTGCTCTGGCTTCGCCAGTTCGATGGCGATCCGACGGCGCAAAGCCACGAGCGAAACCCAGGCCTCGAGACATCCGAGCTTGCCACAACTGCATTGCGGCAGCGATCCGTCCTCCTCGCGATGGGGGACGGAAACGTGGCCGACCTCGAGGGCCAGTCCGTTCGCCCCTTCCCAAGCCCGCCCCCCAGGCAAGACGAAACCTCCTCCCAGGCCGGTGCCGGGAGCGATCAGAAGAAGACTACCAAAATGTTTTTTCCGCACCGCGTATTCGCCGAGAGCAGCGGCGTTGCCGTCGTTGGTCATGTAGACCGGGACTCCGCCAACCCGTTTGGATAAGAGATCGCGGACATTCGCACCCACCCAGTCGGAACCGAGATTGGCCCGGGCCCAGATCACACCCTCGCTCGAGGGAGCGGGCACGTCGAGACCGATGCCGGCGATCTGATCACGCCGAGCGCCAGAAGCCCCGGTCAGTTGATCGAGCGCCAATTCCAGTTGCGCGAACGTTGCCTCGTAGCCATTTTTCACCTGACTGCGCACCTCGACCATTTCTCCCACCAGGTCTCCCGCCGCATCAACGAGGACACTCTTCACCGTGGTTCCGCCGATATCGAGGCCGGCGTAGAGGATGGGGGACGAGTTCATGAATGGTTTGTTTTGCAGCGGGGCGGAATCGATACGCGCCCGCCCCGTAGTCGTCAACTGACGCGCCGCTTCATCGCGTGACCCGCATCCTCCAAAATCCACGCCCTGTCGCGGTCGCGTCCTCCACCCGCATCGCAGCGTCTCCCTGCGGGATCAGGGAGATGGAAGCCTGATGAGGATACCCGGAGGCCGAGTTGAGTTCCCAGGCATTCCCCGGATTCTTTTGCGCCACCGCATACCACTCCGAGAGGTTCACGCTGCGCAGCACCTCATAGCTGAGGGCCTCCCGGCCCGAATAGGGCACGAGAAAGCCCCCCGCCTCCAGCCTCGGCAGCGAGGGGATCGCCGAAATCATCCCACCGGCGGCTCCAGACGCGTAGGCCAACAGATTCGAGATCCCGTCACCGTTCGGATCCGCCGAGTCGGCGGAGTTGCTCAGCCCCTCACTCCAGACCGCATACTCGGTCGACGGGACTTCGATTTCGGCGGGCATTCCCTGGGCGAGGTTATCGTAACTCGCCGCGGCGGTGGTCTGCCGTTTCGCAGAGCGGACGAGGTAAAACCATCGCCCTGGGTGCGGGGGGACATCGAGGAAGGTCGTGGCATCCACCGCCGTCTGATTCCCCACCCGGGTAAAAGGCCCCGAAACCGAGGCCGAACGATAGACCCGAGTGCCGAGCCGGTTCAGCTCCGAAGCCGGATTCACCCAAGAAAGGGAGACCTGATTCCCCGACCTCGCGACGTTGAGAGACGACACCGGCATCACCGGATGCGATCTCAGGGTCGGATCTCCCATGATCGCGATATGGCTCTGGTCCGGGTTTGTCCACGACTCATCCGCCGGCGGAAAAGGACCTTCTGGCTGGTTCACCTCCCGCACAGCGTGACGGTAGGAATCGATCATCGTCCCTCCCGCGGCGAGGGGAAAAAGACGCCATTCCGGCACCCCGGCCCAGACACTGACGAGCCCCCGTGAGTCAGCGCGTCCCGCCAGGGGAGCCCGAAGGTAGTTGTCGTCAGAGTCCCAATCCCCAAAGAAGCTTCCGAACGTCAGGTTGAAAATCGCCCGGCAACGGTGGTCTCGAAAATCCGCACTCGCACTGACACCGGTCGCCCCTTCGAAGGTCCCTGGACCGCAGCCGTAGGCGAGCAGGTAATCCCTTTCCCGAAGCGCGGGGATCCAGTCACCCGCCGACGTATTGGACGTCCCGAAGAGGGCGACACCACTGGTCCAGCCGCTCCTCGCCGCGGTGAAGCCCCACTCCGGGCCAAAAAGATCATCATCGACGAGTGCTCGTTCGCCAAGGGAGACAAAGCCCCCCCGCCGATGGCGGAAAGCATGATGCCGGTCAAGATAACGCCTCAACAACTCGGTCTCCGAAACTCCCGCCGCGATCCCGTTCAGGTTCGCCAGATCAATGCGACCGACAGCGAGCTCCGGGAGATGTTCTCCAACAAGGAGGGAAACATCGAACTTCCCGTCACCAGGGACATTGTGATGTCGCGTTCCCGCGAGGTTCCCCTCTCGATAATTCACCGATCGATCCTCCCAGACGCCGTCCATGTCTCCATAAAAGGCATCGGTCGGCCACGCTCCGCGGTGATGGGGCAGCGGAGGCGGATCCCAGTGGCCATCCGGACAGACCACCCCCGAGTATGGGACCGGGATCCGACCGAGCAACAGCACCGCACGAGTCCGCTTCGGATCGACCAAATACCGTTCCTGGATCAACCCTCTTGCCTGGACCGGAGTCGCGGCCCGGGAAATATCGGTCCGCACCACTTCCCACCCATCCCCGATGAGATCGCTTTCGAGCCGCTGCAATTCCTGCGCCAACGGTGAGGCCATGGTCGCGTCCACCGCCAAAATGAGCCGTCCGCGACCCTCAACCGCCGGCACCTCTGCGCCAGCCCAGATCCAACCCTCCGCCACCGCGCCGAGCGGCGAGGCATGGACCCTTTCAACCCGATATTCATAGAGGGTCCGGGGAGCGGCGCTCGCATCAGCCCAACTCTGATCCGAAGGAGACAGCGTGATGACGGACTGCCAGCCGACCGATCCAGGCCGACGGCGAAAGACCCTCTGACTCGAAATCGGGAAGGGACTCGGGTTCCATCGCAGAATCACCCTCGGCACTTCCGCCGAGACCGTCGCACGCAACTCTATCGCCGCACTGCGGACCTCCGACTCCGTGAAGGAAAACCCCTCATCGACGCTCCCCATGAGAGAGGCGAGGAAGGCGATCCGGAGCCACTTGGTGACGACGTTCTCCACAACGAAACCTCGGGAAGGGTATTTTAAAAATTATAGTTATTTTCCTAAATTTCAACTTATTTCCCCTCACCCTCACGCGGTGCTTCCCCTGACGGCGGATTCGCCTCACCCAAAACCGGACCTCCCTCGTTCGCCGCAAGCGCGCGGAATCGCTGGTGGAAATTTTTTCGCTCCGCCCCACATTAGACGTCATGATCTTGCGCCCGATTTTCGCCGTCCTGCTCCTCCCCCTCTCCCTCTCCGCCCAACAAGTGCTGGTCGAGGCGGAGTCGTTCACCAACCCCGGAGGCTGGCAGCTTGATACTCAGTTCATCGAGACGATGGGGTCGCCCTATCTCCTCGCACACGGCCTCGGCAAGCCCGTCGCCGATGCCACCACCGAGGTCACCTTTCCCTCCACCGGCGAATACAAGGTCTGGGTGCGAACCAAGAACTGGGTCGAAAAATTCGGCGACACCATCGACGCCAAAGCCGCTCCCGGCCGCTTTCAGGTGAGGATCGGCGCTCAGACCGTGGCGCATGAATTCGGCAAAACTGGCGCCGAGTGGCATTGGGAGGACGGCGGCACTGTCGCCATCACGGAGGCGAAATCCACTCTCGCTCTCGCCGATCTTACCGGCTTCAACGGCCGATGCGACGCGATCCTCTTTTCGAAGGATCCCGCTTTCTCCCCGGACAACTCCAGCGAGGTCCTGCCCGCCTGGCGGCGCGCCATGCTCGGCATCCCCGAGGAGGCGACCTCTGAGGGGCCCTTCGACATCGTCTTCGTGGGCGGCGGGTATTCGGGAGCCTGTGGAGCCGTCTCGGCCGCACGCATGGGTTTGAAGGTCGCACTCATCCAGAATCGTCCCGTTCTCGGAGGCAACGGCTCCTCCGAAGTCCGCGTCTGGGCCATGGGCAACACACCTCCCGGCCTTTACCCCGTGGGCGACATTGTCAGGGAATTCGAGGACGATGCGAAGCTCTCACCCGGCACCTATGAGGAGTTCGAAGATGGAAAGAAGCACCACATCGCCACCTCCGAGAAGAACCTCACCCTGTTCCTCAACCACCACGCCTACAAAGTCGAGATGGCGTCACCGACCAAAATCGGAGCCGTTCACACCTTCGACACCCGCACCGGGGCTTTGCGCCGGTTCGCGGCCCGCACTTTCTGCGACACCACCGGGCACGGCACCATCGGCCTGATGGCAGGTGCCGACCACGAGATGGCCGAAAAGGGCCGCATGGGTATGTCGAACATGTGGGCTTGGGAAAATGCCGCAACCCCCCAGAGCTTTCCCGAAACGCCCTGGGCGCTCCCCCTCGAGGAAGGGGATTTCCCCTACCCTCAAAAGTTCCACGCCCAGTGGTTCTGGGAGAGCGGTTACGACAAGCACCCCCTCCTCGATCTCGAGGAGATTCGCGACTGGAACCACCTCGCCGGGTTCGGCGCCTGGAACGCGATGAAGAACAAGGGAGCCTACGACCGCTATGATCCCGCCATGCTGTCGCACAAGAATGCCCGCCTCACCTGGATGGCCTACGTCGGTGGCACCCGGGAGACCCTGCAACTGCTCGGCGATGTGATCCTAACGGAAGAGGACATCGTCTCGAAAAAGCCCTTTGATGATGGCTGCGTCCTCACGACGTGGTCCGTCGATCTCCACTATCCCAACGAGCAGTATTCGAAGAAGTTCCCCGAGAACCCCTTCATCTCTGTCGCCGTCCATGGCAAGGGGGTTGACCGCAAAAAGGGCTACCCTGTCCCCTATCGCTGCTTTTATTCGCGCAACATCGAGAACCTCTTCATGGCCGGAAGGAATATCAGCGTCACCCATGAGGCCCTCGGAACCGTGCGGGTGATGAAGACCTGTGGCATGATGGGTGTCGTCGTCGGTAAGGCCGCCGCGATCTGCGCCAAGCACCAGATCTCTCCCCGCGAAGTCTATTACCAGCACCTTGCCGAGCTGATCGAGCTGCTCCAACTACCCGGCAACATGCGCCGCGCCTCGATCAATGAGGCGTTTGCGATCGATCCCTCGCTGCCTTCCTTCGCCGAAGAGGCAACGGAATGGATCACCTTGAGCCAGCTCGATGGCATCGTCATCGACGACGATCAGGCGAAGCTGACCGGCACCTGGACGCACGGAGACGGCCTCAAGAATCATGTCGAAAACGGCTATCGCTATACCAGTCCGGCCGCAGAAGGATCCGACAAGGTAGCAACGGCCCGGTTCGAAATCGCCGTGCCGGAAACGGGAGAATACGAGGTGCGAATCTCCCACCAGGCCCACGAGAACCGTTCCTCGAAGACCGCGGTGACGGTAATCTCCGCCGACAGTGAAAAGACCCTCTCGGTCAACCAGCGCATCGCCCCACCCCTCGCGAAGGGATTCTTCGGACTCGGTGTTTTCCGCTTCGAGGCCGGCAAGCCAGGTGCGGTGATCGTCAGCAACGTCGGTGCGGATGGCAACGCCCACATCGACGCAGTGCAGGTGATCCTGCAGAAATGAGGAGGGGTAGGGAGCGATGGAGTTTTGGAGCGTGGGGATTCGTCTTTGAATTCCCGTCGTATTCCCGTTGGCCCGACCTACTTCCACCCCTGCATGACTCCCGCGGAATCCCTCAAGTCCGAGTTCCTCCTCCAGGTCTCTCCCCTGAGCCACTTCGAGGTGCTCTTTGATCCTCTTCCCGGGGTATCGTTTTTTGCGAAGAACCGCGATTTCCGCCTCGTTGCCGCGAACCGTGCTTTCTGGGAGCGACTCCATGCCAACCAGGAGGCCGAGGTGATCGGAAGGGATGACTTCGAACTTTTCCCCGAACAACTCGCCCGGAAATTCCGGGCCGATGACGAGCAGGTCATCGCCTCGGGAAAACCGAAGTTGAAAATCGTTGAACTCTTTTTCAACCGGCAGGGTCTGCCGGACTGGTATTTCACGAACAAGTTCCCGGTCTTTGGACGCGATGGCTCCGTCATCGGGGTGATGGGCACGGTGCAAAGCTACACCGGACGCAAGACCGCCTTCACCCCGCATCTCCAGCTCGACCGCGCCGTCACCCACATCCGCGAACATTTTCACGAGCCCGTCAACCTCACCGATCTCGCCAAAAGCTCCGGCATGTCGGTGCGACAATTCAATCGCCGCTTCCGGGAGGTCTTCGGCACGAACCCCCGCACCTTTCTCATCAAGACCCGCGTCCAAGCCGCCTGCGAAGTGCTGCGGGCGAGCGACCAACCCATCGCCCGGATCGCGCTCGACTTCGGCTTCTGCGACCAGAGCGCCTTCACCCAGCACTTTCGCCGCCATATGGGCCTGACCCCGGCAGCCTATCGGAAGCGGGGCTGAGGCGGCCAAGGGGAGTCGACGCATCGGATCGGGGACGATCGCCGCGGTTCCCCTGCCGACGGATGGACCGATGCGCGCCCCGCAAATCCGCGAAGAATTCCGGTTGCGCCCCTGCTTCGCTTTGGCTACAACCCGCATCGATGAAACCATTACCCTTCTTTTTGACGATCCTCGTTTCCGCCCTGATGGCCTCCGGCCTCCAGGCCGGCCTGAAGCTGCCCGCACTGGTCGGGAGTCACATGGTCCTGCAACGGGATCTGGCCAACCCGATCTGGGGATGGGCCGATCCTGGTGCCGACATTACCGTGTCGATCGCCGGCCAAAGCCACACGGCGAAGGCGGACGACTCCGGGAAGTGGAAGGTGACCCTCCACCCCATGACGGGATCGAGCCACGCCCTGCGCATGACGATCGTTTCGAAAGGCGAGTCGATCGTTCTCTCGAACATCGTCGTCGGCGAGGTCTGGATCTGCTCCGGTCAGTCGAACATGCAGTGGTCGGTGAGCCAATCGGACGATCCCGATCTCGAAATCGCCTCGGCGAACTACCCGAACATTCGATTCATCTCAGTCCCCCAGGTCGGGACTCAGGAAAAGCAGGCTGATTTCAAGGGTCAGTGGGACCTCTGCACCCCGGAGACGACGGGTGAATTTTCCGCTGTCGGCTATTTCTTCGGGCGCCAGCTCCACCAGACCCTCGGGGTGCCGATCGGCCTGATCGACAACGCCTGGGGCGGCTCGGCGGCGGAGGCCTGGATTTCGCGCGAGGTGATCGACGCTGACACGCGACTGCAGAACGTGGCAGAACAATGGAAGAACACGGAGGCGACCTACGATCACGAAAAAGCGATGGCCGACTGGAAGGTGAACGCCGAAGCGGCCAAGGCCGCGGGCAAACCGGCACCTCGCGCGCCCTCGAATCAATTGACGGGCAACCAGCGTCCCGGAAACATTTGGGCAGGGGTGCTGCATCCAACGATCGGCTACGGCATCCGAGGCACGATCTGGTATCAGGGCGAGTCGAACGCGGGACGCGCCTATCAATACGACGAGGTTTTCGCGTTGATGATCAGCGAATGGCGCAAGGCCTGGGGGATCGGAGATTTCCCGTTCTACTGGGTTCAACTGGCCGACTTCATGGCGGAGAAGCCCGAGCCGGGCGAATCCTCTTGGGCGGAGCTGCGTGAGGCACAGACCAAAACCCTGGCCGTGCCCAACACCGGGCAGGCCGTGATCTACGACATCGGTGAAGGCCGCGACATTCACCCGCGCGACAAACAGAATGTGGCGAAACGCCTCGCCCGCATCGCCCTCGCGCGAGACTACGGCAAGGCGATCGAATACCAGAGCCCCTCCTACCAGGCGATGGAGGTGAAGGACGGCAAGGCGATCCTGACCTTCGACCACGTCGGTTCAGCGGGACTTTACGCCTTTGACACGCAAGAGGTGACCGGCTTCGCCGTGGCCGGTGAAGACAAGGTCTGGCACTGGGGCGTCGGCAAGATCACCGGTCCGGACAAGGTGGAGGTCAGCTCGGCCGCGGTCGCGACCCCCGTGGCGGTGCGCTACGCCTGGGCGGACAATCCGGTGGCGAATTTCTACGGACGCAATGGCCTGCCCGTCGTCCCCTTCCGCACCGACGACTGGCCTCTGACGACGGATCCCGCCAACGCCCCGAAGGTGGCGCAGTGATCTTTGCCCAGACCGAACGCCGCGTCCCATGTCCGCCGATCCGTATCAAATCGACCGGTCCCTCGTGCAGGATCCGCCCACCGGATTCCGGGGGATGCTCCGATATCTGGGACCCGGCTTCATTCTCTCGGCTTCGATCGTGGGATCGGGCGAGCTGATCGCAACGACGGCACTGGGCGCGGAGGCGGGGTTTGTGGCCCTGTGGGTGATCATCGTGAGCTGCCTCGTAAAGGTCTTCGTTCAGCTTGAATTCGGAAAGCACGCGATCCATTCGGGCGAGACGACCTTCGAGGCGCTCAATCAGTTGCCGGGTCCGAAATTCGGCAAGGGCAGCTGGGCGACGTGGCTCTGGCTCGTGATGATGCTGATCAAACCGCTGCAGGTGGGGGGCATCATCGGCGGGGTCGGCCTGATCCTGAACATCATGATCCCGACGGTGCCGGTCTGGGTCTGGGTCTGCCTCGCAGCACCGACGGTGTCGCTGATGATTTTCCGCGGGAAGTATGTCTTCATCGAAAAGCTCTCGCTGGTGATGATCGGGGCCTTCGCCCTGTTCACCTTCGCCTGCCTCGTTGGAGTGCAGTTCACGGAGTTCGCGATGACGCGGACCCAGTTGATGGAGGGGCTTTCCTTCTGGAACGGGATCCCCATCGCGGTGGTCGGTGTGGCGATCGCGGCGTTCGGAATCACCGGGGTTGGTGGAGACGAGGTGATGGCCTACAATTATTGGCTCCTCGAGAAAGGCTACGCGGCGCGCACCGGTCCGAGGGAAGATGCGCCGGATTGGATCCGCCGCGCGAAGGGCTGGATCCGGGTGATGTATTGGGACGCCTTCCTCTCGATGCTGGTTTACACCTTCATGACGGTGGCTTTCTACCTCCTCGGAGCAGCGATCCTGCACTCGCAGGGACTGAAGCCCTCGGGTTTCGAGACGGTTCGCACGCTTTCGCGGATGTATACCGACTCGCTCGGCGGGTGGGCGGAGACAGCCTTTCTCATCGGGTCGTTTTTCGTGCTCTTCTCGACCCTCTTTTCGGCGTTGGCGGGATGGAGCCGTCTTTTTTCCGACGCCTTCAGTTCGGTGGGCCTGATCCAATACCATGATCCGGTCTCGCGGGGCCGGGCGATCGCGTTTTTCTCCTTTTTCTTCCCGGCGTTGTGGGCAGTGCTCTTTTTCTATTTCAAGGACCCCGTCTTCATGGTGCTGGCCGGCGGAGCGATCACCGCAGCGATCCTGTTGCTCGTGGTGGTCGGCGCGGTGCACTTCCGTTACCGGCGCCTCCCGGCTGCCCTTCACCCGACGAGGCTCTACGACATCGGCTTCTGGATCAGCGTGCTCTCGATCCTCTTCCTCGCGGTGCTGGCGGTTTGGAAGGCGGTGGAGGAATATCAAAAGGCGGCGTGAGAGGATCCCACATATGCGCCGCCGATTTGTCCGTTGAACTCGCCGACCTTTGCCCCATATTGCGGGGCTTTTGACATCTCCAACCCTACGACACCTATGCGTAAAACCATCCTCCTGGCCGCGGTCTGCGGTCTTTTCCTCCCGGTCCTCGCCTCGGCGCAGGACAAGGTCAATTTTGAAAAACAGATCTACCCCTTCATCAAATCGGGGTGTGTGAAGTGCCACCGTCCGGAGCACGAGAATCCCGATCGCCCGGGTCGCAAGGTGAAGCCGAAAGGGGGTTACGTGCTGACGAACAAAGAAGGCCTCCTCGCCGCCGAAGGTGAGGACGGCAAGAAGTTCATCGTTCCCGGCAAGCCCGAGGAAAGCCTCATGCTGATCGTCACGAAGCTGCCGCTCGATGATGACAACCACTACCCGCCGGAAGGCGATGCACCGCAGTGGACCGATGCGGAGAAAGAGCTCTTCGCGAAGTGGATCACCGAGGGTGCTGATTTCGGCAGCTGGTCCACCGATCCGGACCCGCTCAAACTTCCCGAATGGGACGGCAAGGAAAAGGCCGCCGGCACGACCGAGACGGCCAAGTGAGGTCCTGACAGAGATTTCTCTTTTCGGAAAAGCCGGGGCGCGAGTCCCGGCTTTTTTCGTGGGAACGTGGAGTGGAGTCCCGCTGTCAGTCGCTCCCCGGCCCGGCCTGATTGAGGAGAAAACCGACGATCACCCGGCCATCTTTCCGGCAAAGGCGACGTAGCCTTTCACGAGATCGCCGATCTTTCTCGTCCACTTCGCGTCGGTGACAACTCCATCGGTGATCACCTCGTGGGCGGAGGGCACTGCGAGGATCTCCGGAAAAACGGTGAAACGGAGATTCTGGAGCAACTCGCGCAGGGCGAAAAGACCGCGGAGTCCACCGATCGGTCCCGGCGAGGCGGCGAGGAGCAGGGCCGACTTACCGACAAAAGCGCTCAGCGCCGGCTCGTCATCGCTCTCGGCCCGGCTGCACCAGTCGATCGTGTTCTTGAGGAGGGCGGAATAGCTGCTGTTGTGCTCGGGGCTCGTCAGGAGGATGCCATCGGCGGCGCGAAAAAGGCTTTTCAAGCGCTTCACGGCCTCGGGCAGGCCGGCGGCATCCTCCAGGTCCTGGTTGAAGAGGGGCAACTCGTAGTCGTTGAGATCGATGAGCGTGATCTCGGCTCCGGCGGAGGAAGCGGCGATGGCCGCGGTGGCGAGGACCGCACGGTTGAGGGAATTGCGGCGGGTGCTGCCGGAAAGGGCGATGAGTTTGGGGGAAGGCATGGGGGGAGGTTGGAAGTCGGGCGCAGGGTCAGGGAGATGTGTCCGGAGCTCCTCGAGTATCGAGGAGCGTGAACCGAACCAAAGGGAGGGGGCTCACTTCACGGGTGAGTAGTCGGTGGCCTCGAGCAAGGTCGAGACGACGCCTTGATCGACGAGGATCTTCCCCGACTTCTCGGAGGCATCCCTCGCCGCGATCCAATCCGGATCGGTGCGGAAGGCGTCGAAACTGGCCTTCTGCGCCTCAATGGATTCATGGGCAAGGAAGTAGAGCAGGGTCGTTTCGGCGCCGGGCTGTCCCTCGTCGAGGTGGAAATAGGGAAGGTTCGTCATGCCATGCTTGGCAAAGAGTGCGAGGGTGTGCTCGCGGAAGCGGGTGTCGAGCGTGGCGAGTTTGCCGGGATTCGTGGTGTAGACGCGCATCTCGAAAAGACGCGGAGCCGTGCCCTGGGGGATCGGCAGTCCAGGAGAGTAATCGGTGGGGTGAAGAAAAAGGCTCTCGACCTTGGCGACGAGTTTGCCCTCTTTCTCGGACCCGGCTTTGGCGGCCTGCCACTCAGGATCGGCAAGAAAGGCCTTCCAAGAGGTCTCGCGGGCGGCCCGGTCGGGGTAGGCGAGGAGGTAGACGAGGGCTTGACGTCCGTTTTCCTTCGGCACCCAGTAGGCGACATTCATCATGCCGTGTTTTGCAAACAGGGAGACCGTATGATCTCGGAACCGCGATTGGAGAGCCTCGAGTTTTCCCTCGGCGGCATGGTAGGTGCGAAGTTCAAAACAAGCGGGCTCGGCGGCCCGGAGGTCAGGCAGGAAAAAGAGGAGGAGAGCGAGAAGAAGGCGCATGGGAGGGGTTTGTTGGCGAGGTTTCGGATCAGGATGGCGAATCGGCCGGGACTTTGTGGAAGATCCACCGGCCCCAGCCGATAAGAAAAGAAACGCCGCCCAAGGGAGTGATGGCCCCGAGTTGGGAGACATCGGTGAGCGCGAGCGCGTAAAGGCTTCCGGAAAACAGGACGATCCCCGTGAGGAACCAGTAAAAGCCGAGCGGACGCGAACCATGGAGAGCGATGCCAAAGAGGGCGAGTCCGTGGAGGAGGTGGTAGAGGCTGGCCGTCTCCCAGTTGTCGGCGCGTCCGGTCTCGGCGAGGCGCCCGGCCAAACCGTGGGCCCCGAAAGCTCCGAGGGCAATCCCCGAAAAGAGGACCAGGGCGGCGAGGCGAAGTCGGATGGCGGTGGTCATTACTGGGGGGACTTCCTTTCCAATATCACCTTCCCATCGCTTCAGCAAGGTCGCCAATTCAGCGGAAATCGGGACGGAAGCCGATCCCGGCAGGGGCTGGCCCTTGACTTTACGGAGTCTGAGGCGAGAAATAAAGGCTTTGTGACCGAGATTCTCGTCATCCTTTTCCTTTTGTTGCTGAACGGAGTCTTCGCAATGGCGGAGATCGCGCTCATTTCCGCCCGGCGCAGCCGCCTTACCCTGATGGCCGACGCCGGCAAAAAGGGGGCGCGGCTCGCACTCAAGCTGGGGGAGAATCCCGAGCGTTTCCTCAGCACGGTGCAGGTGGGAATCACCCTCATCGGCGTGCTGGCCGGCGCCTATGGCGGCAAAAGCCTGGCGCCCTACCTCACTCCGCTCTTCACCGAGATCCCCGTGGAATGGATTTCCTCGCGCGCCGATCAAATCGCTTTCGGCCTTGTCGTGGTGATCATCACCTATTTCTCGCTGATCTTGGGAGAACTGGTGCCCAAGGGGCTCGCCCTGCGCTTTCCCGAGACGATCGCCTCGTCCATGGCGAAACCGATGGAGGTTCTCTCGGTCGTCACCAAGCCGCTTGTCTCCTTTCTCGAACTGAGCACCAAGCTCGTCCTGAAACTTTTCGGAAATCGACCCGAAGGTGATGAAGGTGCCTCGGTGGCCGATGTCGAGGTGATCCTCCGAGAAGGGATCATCACCGGGACGGTCAAGCAAGAGGAGTCGGAAATGGTGGAGGGCATCTTCGACCTGCGCGAAGTGCTCGCGGAGGAGGTGATGCAGCCGCGTCCCCGCATCCTCTTCCTACCCCACAACGCGTCGCCCGACACCTACTGGCCCCAGGTGGCGGCGACGAACCAGACCGTCTTTCCCGTCTATGAAGACAACCGCGATTCCGTGAGCGGACTCGTCTCCCTGCGAATGCTCTTCGCCAATCTCGCGACGCCGCGCCCCCGCCCGCTCGGTGAGATCTGTGTCGAGCCGCTTTTTGTTTCGGAGACGCAATCGGCTCTCTCACTGCTCGATACCCTGCGCCATTCGCGCCTCGGGGCCGCCCTCGTGGCGGATGAATTCGGCACGGTGCGTGGCCTAATCACGCTGGAAGATCTCGTCGAGGAAGTGGTCGGTGAGCTCAGACCCGGCGATTTCCAGAAGGATCGCCCCGGTATCCGCGTTCTCGAGGAAAACTCATGGCTGGCCGACGGCCTCCTCGAAATCGACACGGTCGAGGAGGAAATTCCGGGGTTCTCCGTCCTGACCGAGGCGGAAAAGGAGCCGTTCCAGACCCTCGCCGGTTACATTGTCCACCGCCTCGACCGGCTTCCCAACGAAGGTGAGTCGTTCTCGGCCGGGGAATTCCAATTCGAAATCATCGACATGGATCGCCAGAGGATCGACAAAGTCGCGATCCGCCGGGTCGTCCACAGTGATGATGACGAGGAATCCTCGGAGGAAGTCGCGGGGAATAGCGAGGACTGACGGCCTCAGGCGGACGAACGTCACAGAGCCAGCCCGAGGCTGAAGATTCCCACGATGAACCGTCTTCGCCGCACCCTCCCCCTAATCTTGCTGCTTCCCTGCGCTGAGGCGGGTGCCGTGGACTTCCAGAACGACATTGGGGCAATCCTGAAAGAGCATTGCTGGGATTGCCACAGTCTTGAAAAAGAGGTCAAGGGAGGCCTCGCCTTCGACGACCTCGAGGACCTCACCAAAAGCCAGATCCATCCGGTCGGACTGATCCGTCCCGGCGATCCCGCGAAGAGTGATTTCATGGCTCGGTTGAAACTCGACGAGGACGATGAGGACTTCATGCCGAAGAATGGCAAAGCCCTGCGTTCGGCCGACTTGGCGAAAATCGAGCAGTGGATCCGCGAGGGTGCCTTGATCGATGCATCAAATCCATCCGAAGTGGAAAAAGGCCGCATGGAGGAAGTGAAACTCGCGAACGCCCGGTCGGGTGGCGAGGTCTACTTTGCGTGGACGAACATCGGGGGAAAGGTGATCGAAGCGAAGTATGCGGGGCTCGAAGGCGAGTCGGTGAAGATCACGATGAAGAGCGGCAAGAGCTTCACGGTTCCGCTTGCGGCCCTGAGCCCGGAAAGCGCGGCCCTCGCGAAAAAACTTGGCGGCGAGTGAGCCGGTTCACTCCTCGCGATCCGATCGCAGGTTCGCGTTTCGGTAGCCCACCCCCCAGGCCACGAGCGCGGCGGTGGCGAGGGTGATACCTGACAAAATCACAAAAGCGCCCCACGGCACGGCGTAGCGCAGAGTCCATCCGAAACTCTGCGGATTGATTACCCCGATGAGAATCCAGCCGAGGAAAAAGCTGACCGCAAGCCCTCCGGCGAGCCCGGCAAAGGCGATCCCGAGCCCCTCCCACATCGCGGCATGGGCGATATCCCGTCGCGTTGCGCCGAGCGATCGCAGGATGGCGAGTTCGTTCCGACGCTCGAGGAGGAGACCGGCAAGGGCGAGGCCGAGACCGCCGACCGCGATGATCACGGCGATGGCCTCCAGCGCGTAAGTCACCGCAAAGGTCTGGTGAAAAATCCGGATCGACTCCTCGCGCAGCCGCAGGTTGGTTCGGGTGACAAGCGCTGGGAAACGCTCGCGCACTTGGGCGAGCACGGTCTCCGGATTCACTCCCGGGCTCGTGTAGACGGCTAGGTTCGAAACGCTGCGATCGCCGAACCACTCCGCCGTATCACGCTGCGAGACGAGGACAGTGCCCGCCTCGTTGCCATAATCCGCATAAACGCCCTCGATCCTGACTTCTTTGGCACCTGCCGGAGTTGGTAAAGTGACGAGGTCTCCGGTCCCCTTTTGAAAACGTCGCGCGAAGGGTTCGCTGACCCAGGCCCCTCCCGATTCGAGAGCCCCCGGTCCGATCTTTTGAGGCGCCTCGATCCAGAGCAGTTGGAGATGGCGGGAGGGATCATCGTGATAGGACGCGCCGCCGATGAGCAGATCGCGTCCCTCGTAGGTCACCGACTTTCGCTGAAGGGTGTCGGCGCCGTCGATTCCGGGCAGAGCGAGCAGGGCCCGCCAGTCAGCTTCACGGATCGTGTTCGCATTCGCAACGGAGGCACTGCCGGGAGCCGCAATGTAGAGATCGGCCTTCAAGAGCTGTTCGATCCACGAGGTGAGAGTTTTTTCAAAACTGGCCACGAGAATGGCCATCGCTGCCGACATGCCGATCGCGACGGAGAGTCCGGCGGCGGTCAGCCGGTGCCGCCCTCCCACCGCAGCCAGTCGGCTTGCGGCATATCGTCGCATCGCGCCTACCCTGCCCCATCCGATGACCCGCGCCAGCGGCGCAAAAAGGCCGCCAAGGAGCACACTTCCACCCAGGACCGCCGAGAGCGCCGCCAGGTAGCCGCCAAGAGGAAAAAACGTTCCCCCGGAGAGAGTCAGCGCAGGCAGATGCGCCATGGCGAAGGCGACGACGAGCAGGATCAAACCGAGTGGCCAGTGTCGCAGCCAGACCAGTCCCCCGCCCTGCCCCCCCTGACGCAGGGCCTGAGAGGGAGGCGTCAGCGCGGCCTCGCGAGCCGGAACCCAGCCGGCTACGAGGCTTGCGAGGAGGCCGAAGACGAGCGAAAACGCCGCCTCACCGGGGTGCAAAGAGACCGCCTCGGTGGTGGTTTCGTAGTAGAGCGTGTTCACCGTCGCCGAGATGCCACCGACCAGCCCTTCGGCGAGGAGTCGTCCCAACAAGACTCCGAGAAGACCGCCAGCGAGGCCGAGGACGGCCGCTTCGGTCATCCAAGTGCGCCGAATCTGAGCCGGGACCACCCCGAGGGACCGCAGGATCGCGATTTCGCCTCGGCGTTTCGTCACCGAGGCCTCCATCGCCTGCAAGATCAGGTAGATGCCTACCAACAGGGCGAGACCGGAGAGGATTGTCAGGTTCAGCCGAAAGGCGGCGCTCATCCGCGTGACCGAGGCCTTGCGGTCCTCGGGAGTTTCGAGGAGAAAACCGGCGGCCTGCGCCAGCGTTGCGAGGCGGTTGGTGAGTTCAGACCGCAAGCTCGGCTCGGCGGAACCTTTGGGGAAACGAACCTCGACCCGGCTGATCCTGCCCACCTCGCCAGCGGCCTTCTGGAGCGCTGGCAAATCCATCAAAAGGAGGTTCTCCGGAATGGCCGGGCGATTCGCCGGATCGGGAAGAATCGCGGCGATGCGGAACTCGGCGAACCGGTCATCGATCCAGACTCGGAGCCGGTCGCCCTTCTTCAAACCGCGGGCACGGCCGAACCCCTCTCCGATAAAACATGCATCGGTCGTCCCCAAAAGGCTGGACCCGTCTTCGTCGGGCGGGACGAGAACGCCTCCGACCGACTCGCCACTCTGCCCAATGGCGTTGCCTATCGCGACCAGGTCGACCCCCACGAAACGAAGCAACTCAGCCTCCTCCCCGGCCGAAATCGCCCCAGACAACTCGAGGACCGGGAAAAAATCGACCGGGAGTTCACCCGAGAGTCGTCGCAAGTCGCGCAGCAGGCCGGTGTCGAGCGTTCCCGAGGCAGGTCGCAGGAGAAGATCGCTTTCGCCGGAAATGGACTCAGTGAAAAGCCCGAAGCCCGACACTGCCGCCTTGTTGGCGAGGCGAACAGCCAGGAAGACGGCCACGCCCAGCGCGAGAATTCCGACAAGAGTGAAGGTCAACGCCGGCTCTCGTTGCCAATGTCGCCAGATCAAACGCGACCAAAGAACCCGCCCGATCGGCCCCGGTAACGGCGATGGAGGATTCGCCATCATCGGTCGGGCCCCACTAGGGCGCCGTCTCTCATTTCGAGGGTCCGCCCACAGATGCGGGTCACCCGGGCGCTGTGAGTGACGAGAAGCATGGCTGTCCCATGCCGATTGCTAAGGGCCTCGAGTAGGTCGAGGATCGCCTCGCCCGTGGCCGAATCGAGATTCCCCGTGGGTTCATCGGCAAGGATCAGTCGCGGCGCAATCGCCAGCGCCCGCGCGATGGCCACCCGCTGCATTTCCCCTCCACTCAACTCGTGCGGCATCGCCGACGCCCGATGCGTCAGTCCGACCTCATCGATGAGGGTCTGCACCCGTCCAACCCGCTCACTGCCGGAAACGCCTTTCAACTGCAGCGGAAATTCGATGTTTTCCCGCACCGAAAGGGTCGGCAGAAGATGAAAGAACTGAAAGACAGTGCTCACCGTCTCCCGGCGAAGTCGGCAGAGCCCGTCCTCGTCGAGCCCTTCGAGGGACTCGCCGCCAATCCGAATGGACCCCGAATCAGGGCGATCGATTCCACCGATCAAATTCAACAAGGTGCTCTTCCCCGAGCCAGAAGGCCCCATCAGGGCGACCCTCTCGCCGGTTTCCAAAGACATGGAGACGCCACGGAGCACCTCCGTGGACCCGTAGCATTTTATCACCTGAGAGACTTGCAGCGCCTTCATTTTTCTCCACTGTGGAGGGAATACGCCCCTCGTCCTCCGAAAAGGCCGCAGACCCGGCTGATTTTGTCCCGGTCCCCCACCTTTCCTTTCATGCCCCGTTTCCCCATCAAGATGCCCCAACTGGGCGAGTCCATCGCCGAGGCGACGATCCGTGAAATCCTGATCGCTCCCGGGGATGAAGTGAAAGCCGACCAAAACATCTTCGAAGTCGAGACGGACAAGGCGATGATGGAGGTGACGACTCCCTGCGGCGGAATCATCGCCGAAATCACGGCCCTGGTCGGCACCAGTTACCCGGTCGGATCGCAGATCGCGACGATCGAAGCGAGCGAGGAAGACGCCCTCAAAGCCGGTCTCATCCGCCCGCCCGTGACGGACTCCGCCGTTCTCTCCGATGCTCCGAAAGGCGAGGAGAATCTCCACTTTGCCATCGCGGAGCGCGACCTCATCGACCACAGCGTCCCCTCTCCGGTGAAGCCGACCGTCGAAGGCGGTCTACCGGTGCCGGTTCGGTCGAGCGTCTACCTCAGTCCGCGTCTGCGTCATCGCATGGAGGAACTCGGGTTGAACTCGGCCGACCTTGCCGGACTCCCCGGCAGCGGTGCCGGTGGCCGGGTGACGGTGGAGGATTTTGAAAAGTTCATCCAGGCACTCGACCAAAGCCGCATGACCGATGCCTCGCCGATGCGCATCGCCGTGGCCGACTCGATGCGACGCAGTTGGACGCGCCCGCTCGCGAGCGTGACCGTACCCATTCTGATGGACGCCGTGCTGGCCCATCGCAAGAGGGTCTCGGCCAAGCCGGGCGTCAGCCTCTACGCGATGCGCGCACTTGCGATCGCGCTCTCGGAAAACACCGCCGTCGCGGGACGCCTCATCGGCACCAAGATCGTCCACCCGAACGCAATCGACATTGGTTTTGCGGTCGAGGCCGACGACGGCGTGCTCGTGCCCGTGGTCCGCCACGTCGATCAAAAAACCCTCGCTGAGCTGCAGCCCCCTTACGACGAACTGGTCCGACTCGCCCGCGAACGCCGCCTCCCGCGGGAGGCCATGGGCGCCGGCATCGCCACGATCACCAACGTCGGGCCCTTTGGAATCACCGCCGCCAGCCCGATCCCTCTGCCCGAGCAGAATCTTGTGCTCGGCCTCATGGCCGGACGCAAGGCCCCCGTCTGGAATGAGGAAAAGGGCGAATTCGTCCCCCGGATGGAGTCGCAATTCGTGCTCAGTTTCGACCACCGCATCCTCGACGGAGGGGCGGCCGGTCGACTTCTCCAGCGCATCGGCGAGCTCCTCCAAACGCCGGAGAAACTCTGAGCTTGGCGAGACTTCAAGGGGGGATCAGGTCACTTCGGCTGTCCCGGCATCGGGGCCTCCAGCTCTCCCATCACAAATTTCTTCCAGAGATTGCCCACCGCCTCGTTGGGGAGAAAGGTCTCTTCCTCACCCAGAGCGGCCTCCGGATCGTCCAGCTTGAGCAGCTCGGCCGTCTCGACGTTGCCACGGTATCCCTTGCTGCGGTCGATCCCGGTGAGAACGGAAGCCTCTGCCGCGGTCGCCCCCTCTCCGTCGGGGGCCGCCGCGTTCGATCCCGTCTTCACGGGCAGGCGCATCTTGATCATCTCCAGCAGGTATCGCCTGCCGAAATACTCGAGTTCGGGGTTCGGGTCGCTGTTCCCCCGGAATTCACGTCCGTTTGTCCAGTTGGGTTTCAGGGGCGCGGCCTTGGCGAGCACCGACTCGGCGTGATTCTCAGACGCCCACAGTTCATGATTCTTGCAATACTCACCCCAGAGGAACAAAACCGGTATCTTCACCGTCTCCGGCCTCGGTGCGGAGTCATAGAAGCCCCCTTTGCAAATCACTGCGGCAAGCACCTTCTCGGGTTTGTAGTGGAGGTAGCTGTAAGCGAAGGCCGCGCCGGTCCGCTCCGCTCCATAAATCGCGATCGGTAGCCCGGTGAGTTCCGGCTTTTTGAGCTTCGTGGCGAAACTGCCCAGCGCCGACTCGAGGGCACGGCCGCTGCCCTTGTCCGCGAAGACAAAGTCATCAATCTTGGTGGGATCGGCCGCTTCATCCGCGGACTCGACATCGTATGAAAGGATCGCGAAATCCTGTTTGGTGAGAAACTCCGCCCACGGCCCCTTCCCGCGATCGTCGTTTCCGGCGAGATAGCGGAACGAGTGGCCGTAGTCATCGAGGGAAACCAGCAGGATTCCACGCGGTGTCGAGAGCGGCATCTGCAGCATGAACTCGATTTTCCCCACCTTCGTGTCGAGCCACCCAGGGAATCGCGAAGCGGGTTGAGAATCGGCCTTCGGAGCGGCACCGGCAGCCTCGGCCGCGCCGGCGGGAGCCCCGCCCATCGCCTCTCCAAGGTCCAGCGCGATCGTTTCCCCGGCCATGGCCCGCTCATACGCCGCGAAGATCAGCGGTTGATCCCGCGCGACGGCCTTGAGGTCGAGCTTGTCCCAGGTCACCCCGATCACGGGACCATCGGCCGCCAGTTGGGCAGTGAGCCCCTTCGGCGTCGCCTCCTTGATGAGGTGGAAGGCCACGGCTTTCCCGTTCGCACCAGTCAGGGTGATGGCGCGAGAGAAGGACGGAGCGGAGAGAAGGAAGACGAGGGCGACGCTTCGCCACGGGACGAAGGAGGTGAATCGAGGCCGGGATTTCTTCATGCGGTATGAGGTCGATGGGGGTCTCTTGACCACGTCTTTTTGACGAAATCTCCGGTGCGATGCAAGCGCAAAGGGCCGCCTTCCGCGAGTCCCCTCCGGGACCGCCCGCACCAAACCGAGTGGCAACGCTTCAAATCCCCGGAGAGCCCCGCGGCCGAGCCGATCACCGATACGCGTAGATCACCGTCCAAGGCTGGATCTTCTCGGCCGTGGTTTGAAGAGAGAGCCGCAAGTAGTAGATACCGGTCTCGGAAGGAGTCGCGATGAGGCTCGCGAGGTTCGGAGTCTCGTAGCGCAGGGTCTTCGCCTCGAGCAGCTCCCCTTTCCCGTTGTAGAGGTTGAGGTTCACGACCGCCTTGCGGTCGGGCATCGCCGCCCAGAAATGGTAATCGTTCCGTTTGAAGAGCTGCACTTGGATGAGCCGAGCCTTGCCCGGCTCGACCTCACCGTTCCAAGTCGATTCGCGCAAGATGAACGGATTGCCTCCCCCAAGATGAGGAATCGCCGCCTGCTGCACGACCAATTTCAACTCGTCGAGCGAAGGCTTGACCTCGACGACTTCCTGGGCCCGGAGACCGTCACCCCCTCCCAGCAGCACGAGAGCAAGAGCCGCATGGAGTCGATTAAATCTCATAGATGGCGTCGACGAGATTTTTCGTCGAGAGCGAGATCTCGATCACCTTGCCCTGACTGATCGCCCCACTGGCATCGGCGCGCATGAGGGATTCGAGATGCTCGAGGGTTTGCGTGATCTGGCCGAAGACCTTGCCTCGCTTGGCCCGGGCAGGCAGTGTGTTGAAATCCGTCTTCAGTTGCCTGACGAGGTCGGGCTGATTGAGCAAATCAGAACCTTCGACAGAATAGTTCTGTTTCAACACGGAAGCGAGGGCCTGAGTGCCCCCGAGCCAGCCACCGAGACTGACAAGGGCGACAAGTTCATCATCGCGCAGTTCGGACATCTTGTTGAGCACGGTCTGGCGAGTCTTGTCGAGTTCCTTGCGGACGACCGGCCAGTCGCCCTGCCCCGCCCCGTTGACAATGGCGTTGGCGTGCTGCTCGACCGAGGTCGCAACGCCGAGCGAGGAAGCAAGGCGGAGCACTTCGCGACCGACCCGGCGGACCGCTTCCTTGTCCTGAGCCTGCACCGCGATAAAACCGTCCGACACGGTGAGACCGAACAGCATCGCGGTTCGGGAACGATTCGCATCGAGGCGGATCTCTCTTTCACCGACCTGTTTCGACCAATCCTGCGTGCCGAGCTTGTCGAGCGAGGAAAAGATTTCCAAAGGGATGGGAATCACCGAGGCTTCAACCACGACGAGGTTCGGATCGCTCAGATCGATGCGCCCCGGCGCCTCCTGGGCGCAGACCGGGAACAGCAACGCAAGGGCGGAGAGGGAGGGAAGGACGGATCGAATCATGACCATCAAATTTGGAAAACTTGAATATTCTAGGTCCTTAAGACTTTGTTGGAAACCAAAAAGTTCAGAGTGCCCGCGCGAAGGCGCCCCCGTCGACGAGGAGGACTTCTCCGGTGATGTAGCTGCCCGCTTCACTCGCGAGGAGCAGGGCCGGGCCGGCTAGTTCGCGGGGCTGGCCCCAGCGCTTCAGGGCGGTGCGATCGGAAAATTCCTTTTTTTCCAGTTCGCTCAGCAGGCTCATCGGCATATCGGTGAGAAACGGTCCGGGGCCGATGCAGTTCACGGTGATCCCGAAGGGTCCGAGATCCAGGGCGCTCGCTTTGGCGAGACCGATCAGGGCCGCTTTGGTCGCCGAATAAACATTGCGCCCTGGTTTCGAGCCGAGTCCGAGGACGGAGGAAATATGGATGACGCGTCCCCATCCCTGCGACTTCATCCCCGGCACGAGGGCACGGGTCAGGCGCATCACGGCAGTGAGGTTGATCTCGACGACGCGATCCCAGACCTCGTCGTCGATCGCATCGATCGCCTGGGGGGCATTGACCCCGGCGTTGTTGACGAGAATGTCGACGGTGCCAAAGGCGCCGAGCGCCTCCACCGCGAGCCGATCAGTCTCCTCGCGGCTGGAGAGATCGGCGACGATGGCGCGGACTTCGGCTCCGGGGAGGCCCTTGGTAAGTTCAACGACAGCGGAATCCAACTCGTCCTCGTGCCGGCTGCAGATCATCACCTTGGCCCCGGCCTCGACGAAACCCCGCGCGATCGCCTTGCCGAGGCCCTTGCTTCCTCCGGTGACGACGGCACTGCGTCCACTCAGGTTGAACAAATCGCATTGCATCCGCCACGATGCACGTTTGACTCCATTTCCGCAAGTGCTCCCCTTCTCTGACCCTCAAACCCGCCCCATGAAACCAGCCCTTCTCATCGATCCCTCGGACAATCTCGCCGTGGCACTTCGTTCCCTCGCCCCCGGGGAAACCGTCGATCTCGACGGCATGACCTACCCGATTTCCGAAGCGATTCCGCCAAAGCAGAAATTCACCCTTGCGCCCATGGCTCCGGGCGAACGGGCGCGGATGTATGGTGTCACCGTTGGGGTTGTCACCGCGGTGATTCCGGCGGGAGGGCTCGTGACAACGGCAAATCTGAAACACGATGCCGACGGCTTCAGCGGCACGCGCACCCGCGAGCACCAGTGGTCGCCCCCATCAGTCGAGCGCTGGAGCGGCCGCACCTTCGACGGCTTCCATCGCTCCGACGGCAAGGTCGGCACGGCAAACCATTGGCTCGTCATTCCGATGGTCTTCTGCGAAACGCGCAATGTGAACGCGATCCGCACCGCCTTCGAACGTGCCCTCGGCTACGAGCGGACCACCCACTACCAGCGCCTCGCCGACCGCCTCGTTGCCGCCTACCAGGGCGGAGCCGACGCGAAGGCCCTGCTCGAACTACCCCTCGAGAGTCTCGACGAGGTCGCTCCCGTTCGGCTTTTTCCCAACGTCGACGGAATCCAGTTTCTCAACCACACGATGGGGTGCGGGGGCACCCGCGATGATGCCGAGTCACTCTGCGGCCTGCTCGCCAGCTACATCACCCACCCGAATGTCGCCGGCGCAACCGTCCTGAGCCTCGGCTGTGAGAACGCCCAGCTCGAGATCCTCGAGTCGGCGATTCGCCATCGCAGCCCCAGCTTCGACAAACCGCTCCTCACTTTCCGCCAACAGGCCTATCCCGACGAACGGACCCTGCTCGATTCCGCGATCAAGGGGACCTTCCTCGGTCTGATCGAGGCGAACGAAGCGAAGCGCCGGCCCGCCTCGCTCGATCACCTCAGTATCGGGGTCGAATGTGGCGGCAGCGACGGATTCTCCGGCATTTCCGCGAACCCCGCCGTCGGAGCCCTCTCCGACCGGCTGGTGGCCCTCGGAGGAACGATTCTTCTCGCCGAGTTCCCCGAACTCTGCGGCGTGGAGCAGGAACTGGTCGATCGGTGCGTCAGCGATGAGGTCGCCGCACGCTTCACCGAACTCACTTCCACCTACGCCGCGCGCGCCCGGGCCGTTGGCAGCGATTTCTCGCAGAATCCCAGCCCGGGAAATATTCGTGACGGGCTCATCACCGACGCGATCAAATCGGCCGGGGCCGCGAAAAAAGGCGGGAGCTCGCCCGTGGTGTCCGTTCTGGATTATCCTGAAATCGCCGAGATTCCGGGGCTCCACCTCCTGTGCACTCCTGGCGGCGACGCCGAGTGCACCACCGCGCTTGCGGGGGCCCACGCCAATGTCATCCTCTTCACGACCGGACTCGGCACGCCCATGGGCAATCCTGTCACCCCGGTCGTGAAAATCAGCACCAACACCGAGTTGGCCGAGCGTCTTCCCGATCTGATCGACTTCGACGCCGGAGCCATTATCCGCGGCGAGGCGGGTATCGACGACTTGGGTGGCGCCCTCCTCGACCTCGTCATCGAGGTGGCCTCGGGACGCCTCCTGACCCAGGCACAGCGCCTCGGACAAGCTGATTTTCAACCATGGAAACGCGGCGTATCCCTTTGATTCGCAATTTTTTAGAAATTGATTTCACGGAATTTATTAACCTAACCAAAACCTCGCGAAAAAAGGGACGCGACCCCGATCATCGCAATTCCGGACTTGCCGTTGGCCCGCCGCCCGAGTAGCTTACCAGCAGGTCCTTTTTCACTCCTGGCATGTCACCCGCTCCATTAGCTTTGTGCGTCCTATCGGATGCCGAGCCCCCGTGCCCGTTCTGGCGCGGCGACCTCCGAAGGGGGATTGAGGACCTCTCACAATGTTTGCGGAGTCTTTTCTCGAACGCCGGATCCGATCCGGCGGGGGAATCGCCGAGTGCGACCCCATCGAGGCCGAATCCCACCGGCGGGCCTTCCGGGGCTCCCCGGGTCCGCTTCACCGAGGTGTCGGTGTCTCCCCGCCTAGTCGAGGAAGTCGCCCTCCCCCGGATGCCAGTCCCGATCCACGAATGCGCTTCGGTCGCCACGACCCTTTTCGCTATCTCCCCGATCGGTCGGGCCTACGGATGCTCCGCCTCCACCACCCATCCGGTCCGCCTCCCGGCGGGCCACCACCCAAAATCTTCCACCATCGATGGAAAACCAATCCTCAGATCAAGCCAGTCGCCGCCATCGCGGCAATCGTTCGGGCGGCCGCAGCCGCAACCGTCAGGGAAGCTCCTCCAATTCCGGAGGCTCGTCCTCGGGCGGTAACCGTTCCCGCAGCCGCAGTCGCAATCGCAACCGCAGCGGTTCGCGCAACTCGCAGCCAGCCAAGCCGAACCTCCTCCAAAAGGTTCTTTCGTTCCTGAGCTTCGGCCTGCTCGGCAAGCCAAAAGCCAAGCCGAAACCGCAGGCGAAACCCGTGGCCCGTTCCACCGAGGCGCCCAAAACCCAGAGATCGGAGTCAAGACCCCAAGGCCGTGTTGCCTCGGAAGAGCCGAAGAAGACGAAGCGCAACCGCGCCGAAGTCACCTCAAATCGTCTCTACGTGGGCAATCTCGACTATGCCACCGGAGAAGCCGAGCTGACCGATCTCTTCCGGGGCGTCGGCAACGTCCTCCTCGCCGAAGTCGTGACCAACCCCCGCACGCAGCAATCGAAGGGCTTCGCCTTCGTCGAAATGGGGTCCATCGACGAGGCCAAGAGGGCCGTCAGCATCCTCGACGACCAGGATTTCATGGGCCGGAAGCTCATCGTCAGCGGTGCCCGCAGCGAGGGTCCGAACGAAGAAAGCGACGCCGCTCTTGTCACGAATTCCTCTGAAGACCGGGCCTGATCCGTCCCGATCCCTTTTTGTTGGTGCGCGCCGGAACGGTCTCTGATCGTTCCGGCGTTTTTTTTGAAATTGGAAACCGCTCACTCCGCATGACCCCGCCCCAACGCCAGCCCTTCTACCTCGCCGGCCCCACCGGCTCGGGCAAGACGGCGGTCTCGCTAGCCCTGAGCCGCCTCATCGGTCCGGTCGAGATCGTCAACGCCGATGCGTATCAGATTTACCGGGGCTTCGAAATCCTCAGTGCCGCCCCGAATCCAGGCGAGCGATCCGCCTCTCCTCATCATCTTTTTGGCACTCTCGAGCCCACGGAAGAAAACGATGCTGCCGAACACGCCCGCCGCACTCGTGCGGTCCTCGCCGCCATTCCTCGAGGGGCTTTGCCACTCGTCGCAGGAGGAAGCGGGCTCTACTTGAAGGCAATCACTCACGGCCTCGCCCCGACACCCAAAGGCGATCCCACCTTGCGCGCCGAACTCGATGCGATCACCCTCGAAATGCTCGTCGGGCGCTATCGCCAACTCGATCCGAAAGGAGCCTCGACCACAAATCTCCTGAACCGCCGCTACGTCACCCGGAACCTCGAGATCTGCCTCCTGTCGGGGCGCCCCGCCTCAGAATTGAAGGCCGAATGGGCGGTCACTGCGCCGCAGATCCGTGCGGTCTATCTCCGGCGCGAGAGGGAAGATCTCGACGAACGCATCGCCCGACGCACCGCCGCGATGTTCGAAGCGGGAGTGGTCGACGAGGTCGCTCGGCTCGGATCGCTCTCGCAGACCGCCTCCAAGGCCATCGGCATCGCCGAGGTTCGCGCGCTCCTGCGCGGAGAAATCTCCGAGACGGCCTGCCGCGAAGCGATCCGACTGGCGACCCGCCAGTATGCAAAACGCCAGGAGAACTGGTTCCGCCGCGAGACCGCCTTCCACCCCCTCGCCCTGACACGCGACGAAGCTCCCGAGACCACCGCGGCGCGGATTGCCGAGCAGTTTTCCCTTCGCGGGGAATGACAACGCTTCGCCGTTGAAAGATCAGGTTCCCGCGTGCAAACTAACCGACTCATGCCCACCCTCACCGAAGGCGATCCTGTCTCCGTTTCCCTGCATCTTGCCAACGACCACTACACCGTGCTCGTCGGAACCGGACTCATCGGCGAGACCGCCACGCTCATCGCCCAACACTCTGCGATCCGGGGATCCGTCGCCGCGATCGTGACCGATTCGAACGTCGGCCCACTCTACGCTGAAACGGTCAGGGCCTCGCTCGAGGCTGCCGGCATCCGCACCGTCCTCATCACCGTGCCGGCCGGAGAGGCCTCCAAAAGCATGGCCCAGGTCACCGAAGTCTGCCGTGAGATGCTGCGCGCTGGGCTCGACCGCAAATCCTTCCTTGTCGCTCTCGGGGGTGGCGTCGTGGGTGATCTTGCGGGATTCGCGGCCGCCATCTTTCAACGCGGCATTCCCTGTGTGCAGATTCCCACCACCATCGTCAGTCAGGTCGACAGTTCGGTCGGCGGGAAGACCGGGGTGAACACGCCAGAGGGCAAGAATCTCCTCGGGTCTTTCCACCAGCCCCAACTCGTCCTCGCCGATACGGAGACCCTTGCGACCCTTCATGAACGCGAGTTCAACGAAGGATTCGCCGAGATCATCAAGCACGCCGCGATACGCGATGCCTCGCTCCTCGATCTGGTCGAGGACAGGACGGCCGTGCGAGAGCACCTCGTGCCGCTCGTGGCCCGCAATGTGGCGATCAAGGCTGCCATCGTCGAGGAAGACGAGCGCGAGACAACGGGGACGCGGGCACTTCTCAATTTCGGACACACGCTCGGCCACGGCATCGAGGCGGCTGGAGGCTATGGCCGCTTTCTCCACGGCGAGGCGATCAGCCTCGGACTCGTCGCTGCGACCCGACTCTCGGTGGAGAAATCCGGGCTCCTCCCCCAGCAGGGCGACCGCCTCCTCGCGGCTCTTGAAGCCTACGGACTTCCCACCGTCCTCCCCGATGATATCCCTGACGAGGCGATCCTCACCGCCATGGGACGAGACAAAAAGTTCGAAGCCGGAAGGATTCGGTTTGTCCTCCTGAAATCATTGGGCGAAGCCTTCGTCTCCGACGCGATCGGCCAGGAAGATCTGCTCGCAGCCCTTGCCGCGCTGCGGGCATGAGCCCCCCCGGGCCATTCTCTCAGCCCCGGAGGCGACTCACTGTCGCAACCACGCGGCGCACCGCCTCGTCGATCTCTTCCTCAGTGGTGAGGAGGGAAAGGGAAAAGCGCACCGCGCTCCGGATACGGTCTTCATCAAGTCCCATCGCCCTGAGCGGGTGGTCTGCCGATTCCTTGGCGAGAGATGCGGCCCCACAGCCCCCACATTCCACGCCCGCCTCATCGAGCGCTGGGATCAGATCCGCTGCCCGACAACCCGCGATCGAGAGGTTCGAGACGGTCGGCAGTCGATGCCGGCGGGAACCATTCCACTGCACGGCATCAGGCCCGACGCCCAGACCGGACCGAAGCCCTTCTTCGAAACGATCCCGCAGGGCCTCGATGCGGTCGTAGGAGCGGTTTTTCAGGGCCTGTCTTGCCAACGTGGCCGCCGCCCCGAAACCAACGATGGCGGCGACATTCTCGGCGCCACCGCGGCGTCCTCCCTCTTCACCGGAGCCGCGTATCATGGGCTCGAAGGGAGTCCCTTTCCGGATGAAAAGAGCCCCCACCCCCTGCGGGCCATGGAATTTGTGGGCGCTCAGGGAGAGAAAATCGACCAGCACCTCATCGACCCGAACCGATACCTTCCCGGCGGCGGCGACCGCATCGCTATGGAGAAACCAACCCGCTTCCTTTACCACCGGAGCGACGTCGGAAAGGGGCTGGATCACGCCCGTTTCATCGCTGGCCCACATCACCGAAGCGAAGCCGGGGCGGGCTCGATCCACCGCGGCACTGAACGCCTCGATCTCGAGGCGGCCATCGGTGGCAGCGGCGGCTCGATCCACCTCAAAACCGACCGCTCCCATCGCCGCCACCGGCCGGGAAACGGCACGGTGTTCGACCCCGCTGATAACGATCTTCGAATGCGTCCTTCCGACCTCTCGGGCCAGAGATTTTAGGGCGGTATTGCTGGCTTCGGTCCCTCCGCTGGTGAACAGCAACTCCCCTGGAGCGGCTCCGATCAGATCCGCGACCTCGCTCCGGGCTTGCTCGACGGCATCGCGCACCCGGGCCGACGACCGATAAGCGCCCGCGGGAGAATGCCACTGACCTGAGAGGTAGGGCATCATCGCCTCGAGCACCCCGGGATGCAGGCGTGTCGTGGCGCTGGAATCGAGGTAGATCGGCACCATCCCACGAAACGGCCAAGTTCGAAAAAGACAAGCCACGAGATTACCACCCGCGCAATTCCCCAAAGGCGATCCGCCTTTTTTTGCCCCGCTTCCAGAATGAAATGCGGGATGGCGCAAGCGACCCGACTGTGGTTAAATGGCGCATCGTCATGGGAGCCAGCAACACATCGGCAGGCCGGGATCCGGAGCCCGGCGGTCTCCCCCTCCCGCCCCGACTCCAAAGGACTCTCGAACGTTTCCGGGAGCGTCTCTGGTCGATCAAGATCGCCGAGGGGGCCCTCGCCGGGATTCTTGGCCTCGTCATCTCGTATCTTCTTGTCTTTGCACTGGATCGGTTCAACGAAACTCCGGCTTGGTTGCGGGCCTCGCTCCTCATTGCGGGATTCGGCGTTCCGGCCTTCGGCCTGCCCCTGCTCTGGCATCGCTGGGTCTGGAGGCAGCGCACCCTCGGCGATGCCGCCCGTTACCTGAAACGGCGCTATCCCAAGATCGGGGATGAATTGCTCGGCATCGTCGAGCTGGCCCATCATCATCCGGGCGACCAGAGCCGGATCCTCATCAGCGCGGCGATGCGGCAGGTCGATGAGCGTCTCGGAGATCACGACTTTTCCAATGCCGTTTCCACCCGGCGCCACAGTCGGCGGCTCCGCGCTGCCCTCGTCGTGCTCGCCGCGGCCGCCCTGCTCCTGACAGTGGTCTCGGAGGCATCGCTCAACGCCCTGACCCGCTGGATCTCTCCGTGGAGGGCGGTGGATCGCTACACGTTCGCCCAGCTCGAAACGCTTCCAGAATCACTCGTCGTCCCCTACGCCGAGCCCTTTTCCCTCGAATCAAGGCTGTCCGGGACGACCGTGTGGAAGCCCGCCAAGGGTTCCCTTCAGCTGCCCGGAAAAACCCGGCTCGCATCGTCGCGGAAGGCCGATCACTACACCTTCACGGTTCCTCCGCAAAAAGAGAACGGGACGCTCTCCCTCCGGGTTGGCGATGCCCGCCAGCGCATCACCCTCGCCCCTCTGCCCAGACCCGAATTGACGAGACTCGAGGCGACCCTTCGGCTCCCCGACTACCTCCGCTACGAGAGCGATCCGGTCGTTCCGATTCGTGGAAACGCCCTGAAGCTCGTCGAAGGCGCCAGCGCCACGATCCATGGGACGACGACCCGCGAACTCTCCGCTGCCGAGTCCGATGGCATCCCTGCCCGCACCGAGGGCGCGTCTTTTTCCTCGGAGACTCTCGAAGTCACCGCGACCCAGACCCGCAGGTTTACTTGGAAAGACCTTCACGGTCTCGAAGCGAAGAGTTCGCTCGAGCTCACCCTCTCCCCGGTCCCGGACGAGGCTCCCTCCGTCCAAGCGCATCAGGTCGAAGCCAAGCGCATGGTCCTCGAAGATGAGCTCGTCACCTTCGATGTTCGGGCCAAGGATGATTTCGGACTGCGCGAAGTCGGGCTCGAGTGGCGGCTCGCCTCTGAGGGCAAGTCAGTCGGCGAATCCCTCGCCGGCGAAAAACCCGTCGCCACGGGTGGCCCCGAGAAGACCTCGGTCGAGGTGCGGGGCACCTTCTCGGCGAAGCGGGAAGGTATCCCCTCCGGCACCTACCACGTCCGAGCCTTTGCGACCGACTTTTTGCCCAACCGCGAGCGCACCTATTCTCCCGCCTTCCTCCTCCAGATCCTGAGCCCCGAGGAACACGCCCGCTGGCTCACCGAGGAATTTGCGAAGTGGTTCCGCAACGCCCGCGAGACCTACGAACGCGAGCAGCAACTTCACGAGTCGAATCTCGCCCTGCGCGAATTGGCTCCCGAAGCACTCGACGAGCCGGAGAACCGCCGCCGCCTCCAGGATCAATCGTCGGCCGAGTCTGCCAATGCCCGCCGCCTCGACGCCCTTACCCTCGCCGGAAGAGGGCTCGTCGGAGAAGCCACCAAAAATCCCGAGTTCGACGCCGAACGCCTCGAGCGCTGGGCCGAAATGAACCGCGCCCTCGAGCAAATCGCCCGCGAGCGGATGCCACGCGTCGCCGACCTTCTGCAACAGGCCTCCCGCGCGCCGGGTAACTCGCACCTCGGCTCTGAAAAACCGGGGCCGACCGCAGCCGCCAACTCGGACCCGAAGGCGATTTCAACCGGATCGCCCACCTTTTCGGATCGCGAACCGGGCGCAGCCCCCGAGAAAGCGGAAGCCACCGACAGCGAGACCACGCCTTCCGGCCCCGGCCCCGTCCGCCTTCCCGTGACAACCCTCGCCGCGGCCGGAGAGCCGGGATCCAAACCACGCTCCGCGGGCGGCACACCGGCGCAAAAGACCCTCGAACGTGCCCTCGCGGAACAAGAGGAACTGCTCGCCGAATTCGCCAAGGTCGCCGACGAGCTTGCAACCATCCTCGCCAGCCTCGAGGCCAGCACGTTCGTAAAACGCCTCAAGGCGGCTTCCCGCAAACAGACCGAGGTGGCTGACACTCTCGCCGAGACCCTCGGCGCCAGCTATGGCCTCCCCCGTCAGCGGGTCGAGCAACAGATCCGCGAGGTGGCGGAACGCGTCGCAAAAACCCAGGAAGAGCAGAGCCGTTTTGTCCACCACATCCAGACCGACCTCGAGGCCTACTACCAGCGCAAGCAGGAGTCCATCTACCGCGACGTGCTCGATCAGATGAAAGATCGCGCGGTCGTCCCGTCCCTGCGCCTGCTCGGCGAAGAGGCCCTCGCGAACCTCGTCGGAAGATCGGTCGTCGCCTCCGAGTTCTGGGCCGATACCCTCGACCGCTGGGCCGAGGAACTCGTCGCCGCGGCCCCCGATCCAACGGGTCAAGACGGACCGCAAGGCGAGCAAAAAAGCCTGCCGCCCGAACTCGTCCTCCGCATCATGAAAGTCCTGCAGGAGGAAATGCAGTTGCGAGACGAGACCCGCGAGATGGAGGTGACGCGTCCCGCCTTCGCCCCCGACGTCTACAACTCGAAGGTGCGCCCCCTGGCCGACTCACAGACCGACCTGCGCGAGCGTGTCGACGGCATCGTTGCGGACATCCACACGCTGGCGGAGGCGGCCGACTTCGATCGGGAGATCACCCTGCTGTCCCTCGTCTCCGACACGATGCGGCAAGCCCACGGCGTCCTCGTCCGCCCCGACACCGGCCCCGAAGCCATCGCCTTTGAAACGGAGGTCATCGAGCTGCTCCTCCAGTCGAAACGTCAATCCTCAGGGGGCGGCGGCGGCGGCGGATCGAACGCCCCGAAGCCGTCCGGGAGCGGAGGCGGAGGGGGCAAGGGGTCGGCCCTCAGCGACATCGGCCCCCAAGGGACCGCCCGGGAAAACCCTCCGGCATCCAACCGCGAGGTCGAACAGTCCACCGGCAAGGCCGGACGCGAGCTGCCGGAGGAGTTCCGCCGCGGTCTCGACACGTATTTCAATCAACTCGAATCGAATTGAATTCGCCCATGCGCCCGCTTCCCATTGCTTTTCTACTCTGCCTGCGGGCCTTGCCCCTCGTCGCTCAAAACGGGATCGACGAGCCCGATCCGTTCGGAGTGATCGGCGAAAAAGCCGGCGACAGGGCGGACGAGAGGCCCGGGGCGCCCCCCCGTTCTCCCGCGGCATCCGATTCCGTTCCCCCGGCTGCGGGAGAAAAGGCCCCGCTCGACGCACAGATCTCCCAGCACATTCTCAAACTCGCCGAGGCGGAGCGGGATAGCCGCATGAGTTTCATGCGCATTGTCATCGACGACATCGTGCGTCTCTGCGACCTCGACGAGGCACAGCGCGAGCGCCTCGAACTCGCCGCCAAGGGGGCCTCCGAGCGTTCGATGAAAGAGTGGCACGAACAAGCCGAACGCTACTTCCGGACCCGGCTCGAAAGCGCCGATCCCGACGGGGTCAAAGAGATGCTCGACGGGATGGGGAGTGTGAATTTCGGCGGCAACCGATCCGAGGAGGAAGGCGAGTCGCTCGACCTGTGGAAGGATTCTCTCGCCGAGGTCCTCACCGCGGATCAAGTGAAACGATACGAAACCATCCTCGAACAACGCGAGCACGACCGAATCGAGGCGTTCGCGAGCATGTCACTCTCCACAATTGATGACCACCTCCGCCTCACCCCTGACCAGAAGGCGAAGATCGGCGGCCTCGTCCATGCCTCCGCCTCGGACTACCTCAAGGAAGTGCAGCGATACTGGGGCGATTACTTCGAACGAGGCATGCTCATGTCGCTTGTCAACGCCGCTGAGGAAGACGTCATCAAGGCCATCCTCACCGAGCAACAATTTGACCGTCTCCGCGATGCCACCTCGAACTTCGACCACTTCTGGGATCAGAAGCGTCGACTCAAGCGCGCCAAGCAAAAGGCCTCGGACCGCCGCAAGAACGGTGACGAGGAGAAGGCCTACGGTGAAAAGGAAGCCGCCGTTCCGGAGGGGGGTGGTATCCTGCGTCAGGGCGGCGTTATCCGAATCCAGAATCCCGATGGCGGAGTCATCATCAAAGGTGGAGGAGGAGGCCAGGGCGTCGAAACACCGCCCGGCGAGGAGCCTCAGCCGGAGATCCAGTAAGCGTGCCGCCATGTTCCTGAGAAAGAGAATCTCCCTGCTCCTGCCGGCATTCCTCGCCAGTGCGCCCCTCGTCGCGTCGACCCAGGATCCGGCGGTGCGGCTGGGGGGCGAGATCCCCGCCGAGGTGGATACGGTTTACGAAAGGGGGCTGGCCTATCTCGCGCGGACCCAAGGCGAGGACGGCACTTGGCGCAGCCGCAGCGAGCACGGCATCACCGGCATCTGCCTCATGGCCTTTCTTGCGAGCGGAGAAGATCCGAACTACGGGGCCCATCGCCACCACATCAAGGCGGCCCTTCGCGCCATCATCGAGGGGCAGGAACGCGATACCGGCTTCATCGCCAACAGCATGTATCACCATGGCTTTGCGATGCTGGCCCTCGCCGAGGCCTATGGTGCCGTCGACGAAGCCACACTCTGGGACGGCAACGAGGCTGCCGGCATCCGCCAATCCATCGCCACCACCCTCGAAAAGGCGATCGAACTGGCCGTCAACGCCCAGAAGGCGAACCGTTGGGGCGGCTGGCGCTACTCTCCGACTTCGACCGATGCCGATACTTCCGTGACCGGATCAGTCCTCATGGGCCTCCTTGCCTGCCGCAACGCGGGCCTCACCGTGCCTGATGCAACGATCGGGGATGCCCTCAAATACCTGCAGCGGAACACCGCTTCCTCCGGCTTCGTCGCCTACAGTGGCGGCATCGGGGGCGGAGGGGAGTCGATGGCGCGTTCCGCCGTGGCCGCCCTCGTCTACGCTGTCGGGCATGAGCGCGAGAGTGAGGAGTTCAAGAGCGCCCTCGCCCACATCAGCGAGCGCCTCGATCACCGCGAGACGGCGCACCCGCATTATTTTTACTACTACATGGCCCAGGCCCTCTTTCAGGGGAACCCCGAGGCATGGGATCGCTGGAACCGCTCCCATGCCTCGATGCTCTCGGAGCAACAGGCGCCCGACGGCAGCTTCCCCGGCAGCTACGGCGAAGCCTATGGAACGGCGATGTCCCTCCTTTCGCTCGCCTTGAACTATCGCTTCCTCCCCATCTACGAGCGCTTCTGAACCGATGCTCCGCCGGCTTTCATCCTGTCGCTTCCGCCTCCTGATCCTCCCGGCTCTGGCGGCGCTGCTCGGTCCGCTCGGGAACGATCGCGGCTTGGCACAGATCCAAGGCCGCACTCCCGCCGCGCCCGCCCCATCAACGGCGGAGCGTTCCCCCGGGTCCGGACCGGCCGTCCTGCGTTGGCGAAACGGTGACGAGCTTTCCGGGGAGATCCTCCCAGGACCGGAGGGACTCCTGCGTTTTGCCGCCGCCCCCTTCGCAGCTCCTTTCGATCTGAGACCGGGGCAGCTTTCGGGATTGCGTTTTGCCCTTGCGGACGATCCGCCCGACTTCCCTGCCGCGGCTGGTCCGGGATTCGAAGTGACCCTGAAAAATGGCGACCGGCTCAGCGGCCAACTGCGCGCCATCAACGAAACCGAGGTGGCTTTTTCATGCCCTCACTTTGCGGCCCCCCTTCGGATTCCGCGCGATGCGATCATTCGTCTGGCTCGAATCGGGGGAGACGGGGGAGCCCACTCGGGCCTCGGCGAGATCGAGGATTGGAGCTCCTATGGCCGCGACCGCAAACCCACCGAGTGGTATGCCGACTTTCGCGGGGAACTCACCACCCGTCAGTGGTCCGGAAATCTGTTTCGCGAAATCCCCCTGCCCGAAAAGGTCGAGGTCCAGTTTCACGCCCGCTTCCCATCCGGCAATCCAAACCTCCAGGTAGGACTCCTTCGGGAACCCTCAAACGGCCCCATGCTCGAGACTTGGGATCAAAATCTCGTCGTCACCCACCGCAGCCGCTTTGCCAAGGTCATGTCGATGGGGGAAACGACCCGCGAGCTCCACCTTCGTCTCTTTTGGGATCAGCGCAGCGGGAAGATTGAGGTCCGCGATCCCGCGGGACGTCTGCTCGCCTCGGTCAGCGGTGAGACCGATCCCGAAAATCCCGAACCCAGACGACAACTCTCCGACCCCCTACGCCGGGGCTTCTCCATCCTTAGCCGCAATCCGGAAATCAGGCTCCTCGCCCTGGAAGTCCGTCCTTGGGACGGCAAACCCGTTCCCGTGATCGACCTTTCCCAGCCCCGTATCCGCCTCCGAGGTGAATCGACGCATCTCCCTGCCGGCGCGGTGACGCTCGAACCGGGCTCCGAGCGCCTCCGACTCGGCGGTGCGGGCCGCGCACTCGATCAACTCGTCGAATGGGTTCTTTCCCCGGAGTCCGATCGCGCCGATGCCGAGAGTGCCAGTCCTCCCGCCTCGTTGACCCGCATCGCCTGGTCTTCAGGAAGTTCGATGAGCGGACGTTTCGTCCGCCTCGACGGCGACGGGATCGCCCTCCAACCGGAATGGTCTGCCGTTCCGATCGAAGGCCCGTTGTCGGGCGTTCGTGAAATCCGCTTCCCCGAGAACGCCGAAGCCATCGCGGGAGGATCCGACCAGCTCAAGGTCTCAGGGACGAGCCTTCGCGGTCTGGTCCGTTTGGCCGGAGCCGGCGAACCGGGCGACTCCACCCTTCTCGCCTGGCAACCGCCCGGAAGCGAGCGCGCCGTGCCCTTTGCCGAAGGGGCCTCCATCGAAATCCTCCGCGGGACCTTTGCTGCAAACGCAGGCGATCCGCCGCCGACGCTAGGCCAGGCCCGTCTCTACCTTGAGACCGACGAGATCCTCACGGGGACCCTCGTCTCCATCGAACCGGACCGGATCGTTTTCGAAAGCCGCATCACCGGGCGCATTGAAGTCGATCCCGTCAACGTTCGCGCCATCGACACGGGCATCACCGGCAGGTTCCTCGACGGATTCCGCGACCCCGAATGGGAAGAGTTCGAGACGGCCGAAGAGGAGATCACCCTCACCCCGAAGTCGGCGACTCTTCGCGGCGGCACTTTCGGAAACCCTTCCATTTTCCTCGGGGATCGCGTCCATTTCGAAGCGGACTGGCAGGAAAACTACGGTGCCATGACCCTGCGCCTTTTCACCTCTGGCCCAGACTCGAACCATCCCTCCACCGATGTCGTTATTGCCGCTCAGGGGAACCGACTCTTCATCGGAAAACTGAACGAGAGCGGAGCCGTTTCCTTTTCCGGAGACCAGATCCCCATCACCAACAATCGCGCGGTGATCGATCTCACGGCGGAAGCCCGGTCCGTCGCCGTGCGGGTCAATGGCAAACCGGCTCTTTCCGTCGAGATCGAACCGGAAAAGGTCTCCGGCAACGGAATCTTTTTCAAGATGGGAGGCGGCTGGCAGGGGTGGAACCAGGCGGGCAGCGAGATCGTGATCAGAGAATTCCGCGTCGAGAGCAGCCCTGGCAGCGTGCCCGCCCGCCTCATCGATCCCCGGGCCAAGGCCAACGCCCTCGCCATCCCACGCACGATGCGGGATCGGCCTCCCGCGCACCTGCTCATCGCGCCCAACGGTGACCTCCTCCGCGGGACCCTCGAATCCGTGAAAGCTGAGTCCGTGAGCTTCCACGCCAATGGCGCCAGCTTGGTGTTGCCGCGCGCCCGCGTCTCGAGCATCGTGCGATTGCGCCCCCCTGCCCCCGTGCCTTCGAAGACCGTCTCCGAGCCTGGGAAAAACGCCTCGCCCGCCGCCATCGAGCGGGACAGGGAAGGGCAAGCGGTCGATCGGGAAGAGGAAGCGGAGACTCCACCCGACGCCCCGTCCCAAGATGAGGCACATCGTCGCCTTCTCGCGTCCTATGGTTTCAAGGTCACCCACCAGCTCGTTCTTCGCGACGGCACCCGTCTTCGGCTTGACGGAGACGGAGTCGAGGAGAACCGGCTCACCGGCAGCTCGGCGATTCTGGGCAAATGCCGCGTTTCCCTCGAACAGGTTCACCGGATCGATCGCACCCCGGCGAAACCAATGGAGGAGGCCGTTCCTCTCGATCCCGTCGCTTTCCACGATTGGCAACCCCTTCTCACTCCCGACCCGGCCATCCCGGAGAAAGGCGGCGCGCCAATGTCACCGCTGGTCGGAAAAGAGGCACCCGATTTCACGCTCTCCCTGCTCGACGACTCCACCTTTTCCCTCGCGCAGCACCGTGGAAAAGTTGTCGTCCTCGATTTCTGGGCGACGTGGTGCGGCCCCTGCATCAAGGCCATGCCCGAAGTCATGGGGGCCGTCTCCGCCTTCCCGCCCGCTTCCGTCACGTTCCTTGCCGTGAACCAGGCCGAGACCCCTCCCCTCATCCGCGCCTTTCTCGAGACCCGCCAATGGCAGACCACGCCCGTGGCCCTCGATTTCAATCTGAAAGTGAGCCAATCCTACCAAGTCGACGCCATTCCTCACACGGTCGTGATCGATCCCGAAGGCAGGATCGCGTGGACCCACAGCGGCTTCAGCCCCGATCTCAAAGCCAAGCTCTTCGAGGCCATCGCGGGGCTTTTGACTGGCGCGCCCCGCCCCTGACCGATCCCGCACGTTTTCCTTGAGGACCAAAATCCTTGTCCCCCGGGGCGAATACCGCTAAAGAAACGCGCGCAACGACATGGTCTCTCTCTCCATCCGCGGACTGGTGAAACGCTTCGGCGATCTCGTCGCCCTCGACCACGTCGATCTCGAGATCGCGGGGGGTGAACTCTTCTTTCTGCTCGGTCCTTCCGGCTGCGGGAAGACCACCCTCCTCCGGGCCATCGCCGGTTTTCATTTTCCCGATGAAGGCAGCATCGCCTTTGACGGCGAAGACGTCACCCAAGTCCCGCCTCACCGCCGCGAGACCGGCATGATGTTCCAAAGCTACGCCCTTTGGCCGCATCTCAATGTCTTCCGCAACGTCGCTTTTGGGCTCGAGGAGCGGCGTGTTTCCAAAAGCGAGATCAAAAGCCGCGTCGAGGAAGCCCTCGGCATGGTGCGAATGGACGGCCTCGGAAGCCGCAAGATCCACCAACTCTCCGGCGGCCAGCAACAGCGAGTCGCTCTCGCGCGCGCCCTCGTCATCCGGCCGCGTTGCCTCCTCCTTGATGAACCTCTCTCGAACCTCGATGCCAAACTCCGCACCGAGATGCGTAGCGAGATCCGCCGGGTCTGCAAGGAATTCGGGCTGACCGCGATCTACGTCACCCACGACCAGAAAGAGGCCCTCTCCATGGCCGATCGCATGGCGGTGCTCGATGCCGGACGCATCGTCCAAACCGGAACACCCGAGGAGCTCTACCGCCGACCCGCCTCCGCCTTTATTGCCGGATTCGTCGGCGAGACCAATCTCATCCCCGGCACCGCGGCCTTCGTCTCCGGCGAAAACCTCCATGTGCAAACCGCTTTCGGTGACATGGCAGGAGGCGTCGTCGCGCCCGATTGGAAACCGCAGCCCGGCGAAGCCGTGACCCTATCGATCCGTCCCGAGTGCCTTTCCCTTTCCGACACCCCACCCCTCCAGAACGGCATCGCCGGCACCCTCGAAGACTCCGTCTACCTCGGAGAGATCGCCCAATACACCCTCCGTCCCGCCGGGCAGGGAACTCCCCTCCACCTCTCCGAACTCAACCCCCGCCGCATCCTCCGCGACACCGGAGCCACCTTCTACGCGAGTGCGAAGCCGGAGGATATCGTGGTGTTGCCGGGTTCGTCCGGTGAAAACTAAGATGCCTACGGAACA
>Ga0172372_10000476_pt1 | contig 61476 bp, 44 predicted proteins | sample LakKiv5m_2_FD_114544 | JGI IMG/M metagenome (GOLD analysis project Ga0172372, IMG submission 114544) | Freshwater microbial communities from Kabuno Bay, South-Kivu, Congo - kab_092012_9.5m | ecosystem: Environmental > Aquatic > Freshwater > Lake | place: Democratic Republic of the Congo...
CTGGTAAATCATATCAAGTGGCTCCGTTTTTTATGCTACACAAAAATGCCTGCCTTCCGGGTTTACTGCTTATATCGTCATATTGGTGAGGATACCTCAAAAATTAAAAGCAGCATTAGCTAAGCAGGGTATCAACAAGGAATTTTATTAATTCTGAGGACATGTCGCCCACCTTCAAATGGGGTATCTAAAAAAGCAGTAACAATATCCTTTGCTTCACTGGCGGTAATGTATCGTACGGGTAAAGCAATCATATTGGCATTATTATGAGCACGAGCCAAAGTTGCAATCTCTGCATTCCAGCAAAGGGCAGCCCGAATATCCTGGTGCTTATTAGCGGTCATAGCCACGCCATTACCGCTTCCACAAAGAAGAATTCCAGCAGCTGCTTTTCCATTTTCAACCGCTTCAGCAGCGGGGTGCACAAAATCGGGATAATCCACAGAGGAATCAGAATGGGTACCAAAGTCCAGGATATCCAATCCCCGCTCATTGAGCAGGGATTGGATAACTGATTTTAATGGAAATCCTGCATGGTCACAACCCAGGGCAATGGTCATACATTTATTGTTGTAAAGGTTGCATTTGATTACCATCGGCCGGGTTTACCCGGAAAGGAGCAAACGTATTCTGTAATTTCTTTAAAAAGGCCTCATCTTTATTTGAGGAAGCATCTTCGAATAGAATATCAACGGTCCGTAATGCCAGATCATAGTCTTCCCTGTAACTTCCATTGAGGATTTCTGGTTCCAGGCTGGTATAGAACACAAGATCCTGACGAATATTTTCGGCTAATTTCTCAATAATAGGTTTTGCCTTTTTATATTCACCGGCTTTCAGGTAAACATCAATCATGAAATGGGTTCGATAATTATACCTGAAATTGAAATCAGGAAATTTTTGGAAATAAAGATCGACGAGATCCATGGCTCTTTTTTTATCTCCTTCATATAATAAACCTAATGCACCTCTTAAAATAACCAATTGTAAACTTTGAACACTTGGTTCATAACTTTTGTCTATGAAGGTAGGTTCTTTATCAAAATTTCCCCATCGGAATTTCTTGGTCACATTTTCATAAATCCTGTTCACATCTGCTTTGCCACTACCTATAATACCATAATTCGGATCAGTCGGATTTTTTGTAGGCACAAGGCGGAGTCCAAGTCCTTCCAGTCTCAGATAGTCTTGCAGTCCGAAAAGTTTATCAGGTCTGTTGGTTACGGCAAAATAAATGGGTCTTTCCCAGATATTGGAGCCTATGACATCCAGCATAGCCAGATCGTCTTTTGTGATATAATTATCACTTCCCAGTAATTGTAGTGGAATGACATCTACATAAGCAGAATCATTTTCTGAAACAGCACCAAATTTAACAGCATCTTTTCTGTTTACAGGTATAAAGGCATCCCTCGTTGGAACATAAGTTTCTGTTTTACCCCCATCTTGTGTGGTGAGCCCGTTTTCCTGTGCCATGAAATTCAAGACATCGGTTAGGGTCATAGGATTTGAGGTGAGCCCTTCAGGATACATGATTTGATTTCGTTTGCTGCCTCGATAATCATCAGCCGTTAGCGTTAATTTAATTGGGGGAGAATCATTAACCTTCCTTCTTAAACCTTCGATATACCAGTCAACGGCAATTAAACTTAAATTGACGACTCGAACATCTCTTCTGATTCCCTCTACTTCCTGAGCATACCATAATGGATAAGTATCATTATCACCATAGGTGAATATAATCGCATTTGGGGCACAGGATTCCAGAAAATTACTGGCATAATCTCTTGATCCATAATGGCCCATACGACTATGGTCATCAAAATTCTGAGTTCCCATAAGTAAGGGTGCAATCAAAACCATGCCTGCAGCAACAACGGCTGCAATAGAAGAACCCAGTTTTACGCGGGCCATCAAAAATTGCATGGTTGCCAGAACGCCCATACCCATCCAGATGCAAAAAGTGAAGAAAGAACCAACAAGAACATAGTCCCGCTCACGGGGTTCGTTTGGTGGTTGGTTGGAATAAACAATAATACCAATACCTGTTATAATAAAGAAACCTAATAAGCCTATAAATTCATCTTTTCTTTTCCGGTAATGAAAAATCATACCCAGCACACCAAATAAGAAGGGTAACAGGTAATAACGATTTCTTGCCGGATCATTTTTCATTGCATCTGTCAGATTTCCCTGTGAACCAAGCCTTGCCTCATCAATGAAAGGAATTCCTGACAACCAGTTTCCATCAGACTTATCCCAGGTGTAATAGCCCTGTTCTCCATTTTGGCGACCAGAAAAATTCCACATGAAATACCGCCAATACATCCAGTTTAACTGGTAGTTTAAAAAGAAACTGAAATTATCTGCACTATTTGGACGTCCGAAAGGTAAGGGTGCATTTGGATCGAGTCCCATCCATTGCTTATAAATAGCGGGTCTGCCCATACTGCCATCATACATACGAGGGAATAATTTTTTGCTTCCTTCCGGATAGATATAAGTCATTTTCTGATCTACAATCTCATACCTTTCACCTACTCTACCATAACGGGGTTCTGTTTTAACATCTATTGGATTGGCTTCAAAATTTGGTCCTCTGAATAACGCCCTTTCACCATATTGTTCCCTGTTCAGATAAGGGATTAAACGCATGGCATCTGATGGGTCATTCATATTGATGGGTGGATTGGCGACAGCTCTGGTTATCACCATGCCATAAGTTGACAAAGCAACAATTATGAGAGAAACGGCAACCACCAGGTTATGGAGCATGACATTATTCTTCTTTTGGGCATAGCTCAAACCACCATAAATAACGGCAGCCAGAAAAATCAATAACATCACCAGACCACTATTGAAAGGTAAACCTAAAGAATTGACAGCTAATATTTCGAACCAGCCCCAGATAGCAGGAATACCCGAAATGATAAACACCTGCACGGCGCCAACAAAAACAAGACCTATCAATGATGCAAGCGCCATACCTAAAAAGGTACTTTTTTTGGTCTTTTTAAAATAGTAGAACAAGGAAATAGCCGGGAAAGTCAGGATACTCAAAAGGTGAACGCCAATGGACAAACCAGTCATGTAAATGGCTAAGATGAGAAGGCGGTCATGCCTGGGTTCATCTGGCAGACAATACCATTTGATAGTAATCCATAAGGTTAAAGCAGTAAAGAAGGTGGAAAGGGCATAAACCTCCCCTTCAACAGCTGAAAACCAGATAGATGTGCTGAAAGCAGTTGCCAAACCAGCAACCAGACCAGCACCTGCAAGGGCTATAATTTCGGATGTATCAGGCTCTTCTTCCCTACCTTTTAAAATCAACTTACCCAGCAGCATGGTAATCCAGGCTACAAACATAGCAGCAAATGCTGAGGCAAGACTTGACATAAGATTAACGGCAAAAGCAATATTCTCCGGATTTTTTGACATAATTTCTGCTATCCATGCAAAGAGACGACCCGCCAGTAAAAAAACAGGTGCTCCCGGTGGGTGAACAATTTGTAATTTGTAAGCGCCTAAGATGAATTCTCCACAATCCCAAAGACTTCCTGTTCTTTCAGCGGAAAAATAATAAACAACTGAACTGATAAGTAAAACCATCCAGCCGGTTGCATTTAATACCTTTTTGTATAATGACATCGGATATATTTTATTCTTTTTACGGTTAACAAAAATTACAAACGCAAAGATAGGTGCGAATTTAGATAAAAAATATGATTAATTTGTCCATTTCAAAGTACTCTTTACAGTTCTTCAGGTCTATTTTCATTGGGCAAAGTCATAAATCGTAAAATCTTTACACTTTTTTAACCTATATTTGTCATCTGAATATTTAGGAATGTTTAAATTATTACTTACAGCAGGCTTAATCTACATGGCGTATAAATTCTTCTTCGCCAAATCAGTTCGTATTGAATCTTTTCAGGCTAATCCACAGGAAAAGGTTACCAATAATGAGAAAAATAAGAAAAAAGAGGGAGAATTTGTTGATTACGAGGAAGTAGAATGATAACAGAGAAACCAGATTGGCGTATCGGGGATAAGGTGATTTACAGGAATAATCAATTCATTGCTGTAAACAAACCTGCAGCTGTTGCAACCCAACCTGATCAGACCGATGATTTATCTTTACTTGCTTTAACAGAAAGGTACACGCGTGCTCCATTATTTCTAACCCATAGAATTGACAGACCTGCCAGCGGTGTCGTCTTATTTGCAAAAACCAAAAGGGCACTTCAAGCTATAAATCAGCAATTCAAAGACAGGACTATCCGGAAAAAATATCTGGCAATCGTTGGTAATCATCCTCCCGAAGCTTCAGGAATTTTGCATAATCAACTGATTAAGAATAGTAAAACAAATAAAACCAGTACCGTTAATGAGGAAAACGAAAAAGGGGTTGCAGCTGAACTCAGGTACCAGGTTATAGCAAAGAGCGAAAAATATGTTTTACTGGAAATCGATCTGATTACAGGCAGGCATCATCAGATCAGAGCTCAGCTGGGAGCTATAGGTTCTCCCATAAGGGGAGATGTAAAATATGGCTTTAAAAGAGGAAATAAGGACAGATCTATTCAATTGCATGCATGGAAATTATCATTTATCCATCCGGTTTCCAACGAGGAAGTGCATATAGAAGCCCCACTTCCTGCTGATCCCTTATGGGATTATTTTAAGCCTTTTTGCGAAAATCCAATACTACCTCCAACCCAGTCGAAAGACTGATTATACCGCACCCCAATCATTTCTCCTCTGCTCAAGCGGGTAATATTCGTTACCGGCGTTGGTCTTTCCTTCGATTTGTCCCAAACATACATCAGTCTTAATTCTGCCTTAACTTTTCCGTTTAAAGACTTGATAATTGGTTCATAACTGATTTTTTGCTGCATCAGATACTGTTTTTTTTCAAGGATGCCATTCAGTTTTTCAATAGCTGGATGCAGATCAACTCCTGAACCTGCAAAGGAATAAAGAGGTTTAAGTACATATTGATTGATATCTTCTGATTGAAAGTCAAAGTCACTAAGAAAAAAGGAAGCGGGCATATATGTCCCTCTTAATAATGGCAACAGGTACTTACTAATTCTAAAAAACCAATTTGGATGTGCCACCCAGGTTACATCTACATCATCCTTAAATTGAAAGGAAAGGTCAAGGTTCTGGTAGGTAGCTAACTCATCCAGAATGACCCTGTTGTAAATGCGGCTGATTTTCTGAAGTTTGCCATTTTTCCGGTAAAACAGGTTTCTGTCTTTTTTGATTATTTGAGTCAGACAAACCGTCTCTATCCCGAAATCTCTTTTAGCCAGAGCAAAATCAATCCTTGTTTTTTGTTTGTCCGGAAATAATTCAAGCAGAATAACTTCAGATGCCGGAAAGTCTCCCAGTAGCGTATTTTTTAAAACCGATAAATATGAGGACTGGTTCAAGCCATTAAAATATGGGGTTAGGGTATCAGGAAGGTTGAAATGGCTAATATATTTTTCAGCTAAATAAGACTGATAATTAAAAAGAGTTGCAAATCCCTGTAACTCAATTAAATAGGGTGTTATATCTCCGTCTTCATTTCTACTGATGGCAAAATCGATAGATAGCAACTGAGGGCAATCATCTTCGTTTGGTGTAAACATACCTTCAGGAATCGCCTTGTCAGTTCGCTTTTTAAAATCTGGATGAATAATAAAATCAATGATTTCTTCTCCGGCAGTCAGGCATTTTTCAATAAAAGAATCTGTTAAAAAAACAGGGGTTTCAGCGATGCGAAAATCAAGGACACCAGGAAAATCATGGTGAATGGACTGCAGGAAGGATTGATATTTCTCTGATGAAAACGCTTTATTGAACGTATTTCTAAAGTCCTGATGCATACGTATGAAATTTTAAAGTAGAGAAAAGGGTTTAATGTAAGGCATAAATTAAAGGACGGGAAGGAGATGCATCCATTGGGAACGGATAATATTGCAGATTTACAAGGTAATAGCCGTCCCTAATATGATTTGGCACATAAATTAGTTCTGTAATAGTTGCCTTTCTCCGGATGTTAAAAGGGAATTGCCAGAAGGACTTGTGCGCCAGTAATTTACCTCCATCCTGTTCTTTATCTACAGAGGGTAAATCTACCAATAAATGGTCAATGTCATGCTTCACCATCCATTGAATGGCTTCTTCATTTATATAAGGAGGATTTGTACCGGAATATTGTCTTCGCAATTTACGGTCATCATTAGGCAGGGTCCTGACAATCAAACCTCTGGTTCCATTTCTGAGTTTAATTCCTTCGAAGGAGGATAGCGTAACTATCTGATCTCCATTGGGTTGATTTTCAGGTGTTACAGTGGTAAGAAAAGCAACAAAATGGAAGTCTTGCATGCAATCTGACAAATAGATCCTTTCCTCACTAATATGTCCAACGCATTCGGTATGGGTACCATTTCCATGAGGATTGCATTGAATATTCATAAAGTTTACCGGACTGCCAAAACGGGTATCCCCGATAAAGTCATTGCTGGTATAAGGAGAGACAGAAAGTTCAGGCGCATGGAAACAATTCACGTTATCTGTAAGGCCTGGCGTTATACCAATAGCGGTAGGGTTTGACATATCAGCATGGGCATTCCAGTCGCCCAAGGTTACAGATACAGTGAATGATGCCTTCATTTAGCTTAGCAATGATTGGTCGAAATATTCAAAAGCCTTGTTCATTCTGTGTTGAACTTCCTGCATGCCCCAAAGTTCAATCAGATCAAAAACGGCAGGACCTTTCATTGTTCCAGCCAGACCGATTCTGAAAACAGGTAAAATATCCCCTGGTTTCATTTGATTTTCCAACAAAAAGGCATCAAAAGTCAGTTGTATTTGCTCCTGATTAAATGGGGCACAGGAGGTCCATTTTTCCATCAGGTCCTGAACCGCTTGTTTCAGCACAGGAGACCATTTTTTTGCAATATTCTTTGTGTCATAGGTATGAACGGGTTCGAAGAAATAATATCCGGTTTCAAAAAAATCAGGCAGGGTTATCACTCTTTCCTGCATTAATTTACAAAAGGAAATGATATAGTCCTGAGAAACAGGTTTATATTTTTCAGGTAGCAGGGGTAGTAGCAGATTAGCCAGATTTTCAGGTGTGGAATGAATGATATATTGCTGGTTAAACCATTTTGCCTTTTCAAAATCGAAGCGGGCACCTGCCTTTCCAATATGTCCGATTTCAAAGGCCTCAATGAGCTGATTTATGGTAAATATTTCCTGTTCGGTACCTGGATTCCAACCGAGGAAAGCGAGGAAATTAAGCATAGCCTCAGGCAGAAAACCGGCTTCGCGAAAACCGGTAACAGATGATTCTTCTGTTTCCCCGGCCCAGGAGATAGGAAATACAGGAATACCTAATTTCACACCATCCCTTTTACTTAGTTTTCCATTGCCGGCAGGTTTCAGAATAAGGGGAAGATGAGCAAATTCAGGCATACTGTCTTCTAATCCAAATGCTTTGTAAAGCAGGACATGGTGTGCAGTACTCGGCAACCATTCTTCTCCGCGAATCACATGAGATATACCCATCAGATGATCATCGACGACGTTGGCCAGGTGGTAGGTAGGAAGTCCGTCCGCTTTTTTAAGTACCTTATCATCTAATTCCTGGCTATGAAAAATAACTTCGCCCCTGATTTTATCCTGAACATGGATACTTTCATCTTCCGGAACTTTTAAACGTACGGTATAGGGTATATTTTTATCTAAATATGCCTTTACTGTTTCGGGCGGTAAAGCGAGGCTATTTTTTAGTTGAAGGCGGGTAAATGAATCATATTTAAAGGGCCTGCTGGTATTTTCAGTATCAGTTCTGTATTGCTCCAGTTCTTCAGGGGTGTCAAAAGCATAATAGGCATGTCCGGAATGGATTAATTTTTCGATATACTGATCATAAATGGCTGTTCTTTCCGATTGTCTGTAGGGTCCAGATTCACCGCCGAAACCAGGTCCTTCCTCAGGCGTGATTCCACACCATTGTAAAGAATCAATAATATACTTTTCTGCACCTTCTACATATCGGGACTGATCCGTGTCTTCAATTCTTAAAATAAAAGTACCGCCCAGTTTTTTTGCCAGCAGGTAATTATACAAAGCCGTGCGAATGCCACCTATATGGAGGGCACCTGTTGGACTGGGCGCGAAACGAAAACGTAAAGATGAATTTTTCATATAATTATGTGGGAAAAAATGTAAATAAATAAGGTTAAAATGAAAATAAATGGCTTTTCAGGCAGCAAAAGTAAAGGTTTTACGTTTATAGATGTAATTGATTTGCGAAAATCAATTTTTTTATCCCTGAACAAAACAAAATGCTTATGTACCTGGTAAAAACGCCCAAGTTAATACAGGGTTTGTTCCCTAATTACGTTTGGCGGGTACCAGATCAAAAAAAGGTGCTTTTCCTTACTTTTGATGATGGACCAAACGAAAAAATTACTCCCTGGGTTTTAAATCAATTATCCGAATATAACGCGAAAGCTACCTTTTTTTGTGTTGGCAAACAAATTGATTCTCATCCGGAAATTCATCAGCATCTCAAGGCTTCCGGTCACCTGGTCGCCAATCATTCCTTCACGCATCTGAATGGATGGAGTTCTGAGAATATTTCTTATTTTCATGATGTCAGACAAGGAGCAAACCGTTCAAAATCAACTTTATACAGGCCTCCTTATGGTCATTTGAAGGTTAAACAGGCTCAATTTTTACAAAGACACTACCGCATTATTATGTGGGATGTGATGAGTGGTGATTTTGATGAAAATATTGATGCAAATCAGGTTACTTCCAATGTAATCAATCATGCGACAGAGGGATCCATTATCGTTTTTCATGATACCTTGCAGGCATTTCCAAGACTGGAAAAGGCACTTCCTGCCATTTTATCTTATTTTAATCATTTAGGATTCACCTTTGAAAATTTAAATGCATTAAAATTAAAATCGTCGAATAATAAGATAAAGTATGCTTAATCGCTTTATATTGCAATGCATATAAAAAGCCGTTCGGATTTTTCCGGCGGCTTTTTTAAATCTATTGAAATATGAATATCCGGAATAAAATAAGGGCTTTATGGCGGCCTGAAATGTACCATGGCTGGGGGAAATCTACTTCCTATTTTGAGGGTTGGTATCTGAAAATGATTGATTCAACACGCAGGCACGCTTATGCGGTTATTCCCGGTATTAGCCTGGGCGATAACGGTGAAAGTCATGCCTTTATACAAGTATTGGATGGAATAGCAAAAAAAAGTGAATACTTTAGGTTCCCCGCTGCCGACTTTCAGGCGGGTGACCATGATTTTTCACTGAAAATAGGAAATAATTATTTTAGTAAAGACGGAGTCCTCCTTGATTTACCCTGCCTGAAAGGAAATATTCGATTTCATAACCGGGTTAGCTGGCCGGGAACCTTCTTTTCCCCGGGTGTTATGGGTTGGTATAGTTTTGTTCCTTTGATGGAATGTTATCATGGGGTGCTCAGCATGCATCATGATTTATCAGGATCTTTAGTGCAAACAGACCGTAAAGAAGAAATTTCATTCGATCAGGGATTTGGGTATATGGAAAAAGACTGGGGTAAATCATTTCCTTCATGGTGGGTCTGGATCCAGAGTAATCATTTTTCTGAAAATAAAAAAGTTTCTTTAATGGTATCTATTGCCCGCATCCCTTTTCTGGGAAGTCACTTCAACGGCTTCCTTGGAGGCTGGTATTTTGAAGATAAATTGTATCGTTTTACGACTTATACAGGGGCAAAATTAAAGACAAAAATGGAGAATGAATCCATTCACATTACATTGAGCGATAAAGTATACCGCTTAGAAATTCAGGCAAAACACGAAGCCGGAGCCGGAGAATTAAAGAGTCCTGTAAAAGGAGAAATGACAGGAAAGGTCAATGAAAGCTTGCAGGGAATTTTACAAGTGTCTTTCTTTCAGGGAGATAAATGTTTGTTTCAGGATAAAGCCGAAATGGCAGGCCTTGAGGTGGCTGGTGATGTGCCAGATGAACTGAATATTTAAAAGGAAGGCATTCCAGGTTTTTTTTTCGTTGCCAATGTTGAAAAAAATAGGTTAATTTGTGTTTCATTTTCTGAATTTCAAGTGGTTCTGTAAAGACCATTCCAAAAACCTATTTGCTCATGAGCCGATCAATTTTATTGTTCGGGTCTTCCCTCGTTAAAGGAATTCCTGTCTTGATGATTCTCTTTCAACTGATCTTCATTTTTGAGGGTAAAGCAGCGGTCGGAGATACCGTTACAGTTAACTGTACTGTTGGTGAAGCCACCTATTTAAACTGGCTGGATAATTTAAGTATCAAGTATAAAGTGCCGGTGGTGCAGGCCGGTGGTTCTGTATCTGTTGTTCCATTGCCCAATGGTTATCCATACATGCAGACTTGTGAGGATACTATCCGGCATACATTTACCTATTTTGATGCTCAGGGCAGACAAACAGGTAAAAATGTATTTTTATTTATCAGGAAAAATTTACTGCCCCCTGCGATTATTTCTCCATTTCCCGATACGTTGCGCCTGACCTGTGCTGATAAATTGCCGGACAGAAACTCAGTCTCCTTTGAATCTTGTCAATTAGCTTCCGTTTCTTATGATGAAGTGATAACCAGGGATTCTACCTGTTCTTTTGCCAGCAAAATTATAAGTACCTGGATAGCCAGGGACAAATGCAACAGACAGACAACTTATAAACTGGTTATTCTTGTTTCGCCGCCGGAAAGTTCCTTATTCCTAAAAAAAGCACCTGATATTACTATTTCATGCGGTTCTTCAACACTTCCGTCTGCCACCGGAAGGCCTGTTTTGCTGGAAAATTGTGAAACAGTAACCTTGACTTATCAGGATAGTATTGCAGGATCCCTATCTTCCAATTGTTCCACTTCTTATTTAATTTTCAGAAAATGGACGGCCAGGGGAAGCTGTAATTCTATTTCCACCTATACGCAAAAATTAACGGTTTCCAATACCGCCTCATTGAAAGTTCTTTGTCCTTCTGACAGAATAATAAACGTATATAACAGTACTTGTACAACACCGGTATCTCTCCCTTATCCTATTACGCAGGGATTTTGTCCATCCGGTTCGGTTTTTTTGAAGATTAACGAGGGAAATACCCAGCGCTGGGTGGGGAATGAGGCAAAAAATATTCAACTATCAGCAGGTTTTCATAAAATCACTTATCTGATTTCCGATTGTGACGGGAATACCTCTGCCTGTGTCTGGTTTATTCATGTAAGGGATTTCTACGTACCTGAAATCACCTGCAGCGCCGACAGGACAGCAGTTGTTCCAACTTCAGAATGCAAGGCGCCTGTACCTTTACCCAGACCTTCCATTACAACAGATAATTGTAATCAAAATTATTTGTACCAGCAAAAAAATGCGTTGGATAGCAGCTACGCTAAGGTAATTTTTAGTAATGCCCTGCTTCCTTTTTCTGTTTCTTTTAATGAAGTACCAACTTCTATTCAGGATAGTGCGACTATTTCATTCGATTTCAGATTGAATATGTCGGGGTCTTTGACCAGACTAAATATACGGGGTGAGCGAAATGAATTAATCGGTACGATTCCATCTCATCCGTTGGGTTGTAATATCAGAAGGAATATATCTTTTAAGATTGCACCGCAGGTTGTCCAAAACTGGCTTGATGATGGAAAGGTATCTTTCTTAATTGAACCTGTCGGACAAATATTCCCATGTGATTCTGTTGATATTTTCACAAAGTTTGACAATAAATCCTTCTTTTTGGCTGAATTCAGTGTGAATCGGATACATCCATATTTTTATATCAGAGGAGTAACTACTTATCCTGATACCAAATTTGACCTGGAAAGACCTGTTCCGGTGGTTCAGTTAAATCCTGGTGTTTCTCAGGTTTATTATGTAATGCGTGATGCCAATGGAAATGCAGATACTTGCACCTTCAATATCACCACTATTGATGATCAATTTCCTGTCATTCAATGCCAGCCTGTCACAAAAAAATATAGTCCAGGTGATTTGACTTTTCCTGTTATTACCCCGGATGAAGTCATTTTAAGTCTTAGTGATAATTGCCCGATTTCAAGAAAAGAATTGAATATCAATCAGTTGAACTGTTTACAGACCAATGGTGATGTTCCTTTGATATTGACTGTTTATGACCAGGCCGGGAATAAGAATACCTGTAATACCGTGGTTAAAGTACAAAAGGAAATACCAAAACCCGATTATAAGGTAAATATATGTGGTGGAGATACTCTTTTCCTTTATGCAAATCCACCTTCTCAAGCCATTGGCAATGTATTTCAATATCGCTGGACAGGTCCTAATGGATTTACATCGACCCTGCAAAATCCTAAGATACCATTTAGCGGAGGCATTCATAGTGGTAATTATACCGTTGAGGTGACAGGTACAATGGGTTGTAAAGCAAGTGGCACTGTCAATGTATTTATAGCAGATTTACCATCGCGTGCTATTATTCAAGGTCCGCAAGTATATTGTACTGGTGCTGCTATAAATATGAGATCGGGCGCTAATCCTACAGGTACCAATATCAAATATCACTGGTATAAGGGCACCTACCCTACGGGAAATTTGCAGGCTATTACAGATTTACCTCTTTATAATGTGGTTCAACATCAGGAAACCGCGCTATCCTTTTATCTGATGGTTGAAAATAGCGGATGCTTCTCAGAACCATCTGTCACCAGAAATATAAAAGTATATGCACAACCTGTTGCAAAACCTTTACAGGATTCCGTGCAATTATGTGTTGGCGGTTCGTTGAATCTGGGCACCGATGTGCAGGGGGAAGGCATTACTTACCTTTGGACGGGACCAGAAGCATTTAGTTCGTCGCTTCGGATTCCGTCACCTATTACTAATGTGGCTTTGAAAAATGCAGGAAATTATAAGCTGACTGTCAGCAGAACAGGATGTACCGCATCTGAAGCAGTAGTTAAAGTGGCTGTTTCAGAAGTGCCGGCCAAGCCATCAGTCATTAGTAATAGTCCCATCTGTGCAGGAGATACCTTGTTTTTACAAAGTACCTTTTTCCCGGGAGAATATACCTGGATTCGACCAGATAAGACTGAAGTGAAAGTGTCTTCTTCTACCTTAACGGTGCCTGATGCCCGTTCTTTATATTCAGGAGACTGGCGGTTAAAAGCCTCTCATTTGTCTTGTCCTGATGTTTTTTCTGATTTTATTCCTATAGTGATTAATCCTTTTGAAAAACCACAGATTGTACTTCCTGCCCAGGAAGTTTGTGCAGGAACACCGGTCAGATTATCGGTTTCTTCACCGCAGTCTTACGGAACCTATCAGTGGAGAGGTCCATTAAATTTTCAACGGTCAGGTTCAAATGTTTTGATTGATAGTATAGAACTGGAACAGAGAGGAAAATATACGGTACGTTTTACAACGAGTGCAGGTTGTAGCGGTGAAGCGGTGTCAGAACTATTTGTCAAACAATCTGTAATCATCACTTCTTTTGATATATCAGGAGATCCATGCTCGGGTAGTAATGCGGCCATAACTTTAAAACCAAATTTGCTTCCATTGGATAATGGCACTTACTCCTATTTCTGGTCGGGTCCGAATGGGTTTGTTGGCCGAAATAGTCAGTTGAATCTTACCGGATTAGGGGCTGCAGCAAATGGCAACTATCAATTATATGTATTAGCTGCAAATAATTGCCGGTCCAAAACAGGGAGTTTCCAGGTAAAACTTGGGTATAGACCACCAAAACCTTCAGCACCAGTCAGCAGAGAACCCGGTCTGGATGCTTGTCTTAATAACAAATTTGTCTGGTCCACCTCTGTTTTTTCAGGTATTGGTACAGTAAGTTATCATTGGATTTTACCCGATGGGCGGACGGTAGAAACCACAGTACCTAATCTGGAAATTGAAAAACTGACATTTCCGGATGCCGGTGATTATCGGGTTTTTATCCGTCATAATGGATGTAATTCTGATACCTCACCCGTTTCTAACCTTAGGGTCAAACCATTACCGACGCTTACAGTTTCACATAATTCTCCTGTTTGTGCGGGATCACCTCTTCGTTTAAATGCGAGTCAATTTGACGGCGCTGGCTATAAATGGACCGGTCCTGATAATTTTACTTCCAATAATGCCAGCGTTGAAATTTCCCAAACACAAAAAAATAAAAATGAAGGGAATTATTCGGTGGTTATGACTTTAAACGGCTGCACCACATCGCCAGTAGTCATACCCGTTACAGTACTTCCGGCAGCTGTTTTACCAACCCTGGAACCACTCAGAGATATTTGTACGAATAAACAGGCCAGTATCTCTTTGAAAATTAACGCCTCAAATTATTTAGAAGGAGCTACATACATCTGGTACGCTGATGGCATTCCCGTTGATTCAGGAAGACAATCGTCGGTTATTATTCAAAATCTAACCCCTTACACTGGCAAAACAGTAGTTTTTTCCGTAAAACAAAAGGGAACTAATTGCGCCACTGAGCCTAATGCATCTTCACCGATAACCATTTCATCGATTCCAGATGAACGCGCTGAGGTGGAAAATGATTTTTCCATCTGTGCAGCAACTGCTATCCCTATTAAAGCTCAGGGCACCTCTTTCAGTACAGGCAAATGGCGCCAATGGAAGTCAAGTGATAATTCGATAGTGGATATCAGAGATGCGAATAAATCAAGGGCCTCCGTAGAAGGTACAAGGCCGGGTGAGAATTATTCCTTTATTTATTCCCTTTCTGCCGGTGCCTGCTCCCAATTTTCAGAAGATACCCTCACGGTTACCATTAAACCTCAAAGTGAATCTTATGCCGGACCAGATATGAAAATTTGTGATGCTGCCGCTCTTACTTTAAATGCAAAAGAGATAAATCAGCTGAAAGGTAAATGGACACAATCAATAGTTCAGGAAGCTTCCGGTGTGAAAATTCTTTCACCGGAAAAAGTAAATTCAGGTGTTTCAGGTTTAAGAACCGGGAATAAATATGCCTTTACCTGGACCGTTTCAGGAGAATGTGGTGTTTCATCCGATGAAGTGGAAATCGTTCTTTCTCAAAAAAACCCATTTGCGGGCATTGATAAATCAGTTTGTCTGAAGGATGGAAAAATTCAACTGGACGCAGAACCGGTCAATGAAGGTAGTGTTGCCCGCTGGAAAACAAGCAGCCAGGGAGCCAGATTTTCGGAGGTAGCTTCTGCCTCAGCTTTTGTAACGGGATTAACAGCTGGCTTTCATACTTTCATCTGGGAAGTAGATGAAGGTATTTGTGGTTCGTTATCCAGAGATACAGTAAGCATCAGAGTGCTGACCCCGCCACAATTGAAGAGAGATACCTTTACCATGGGTTTCAATACATTTTTAAATGCTCCCCTGTCCATCACAGCAAATAAAGAGGATCGGTTAACATATCTTTTACTGAATAAGCCTTTTCGCGGAGAGGCAAAAATCAATACATCCGGGATATTGGAATATAAACCTAATGCGCTTTTTAAAGGTGATGAATTGTTGATTTACCAGGTTTGTAATAATGATTGTGGTTGCAGTACCGGGGAAGTGTTTATTGAAATCGGAGATAACAAGTCATGTCTTGTACCATCAATCATTACACCCAATGGGGATGGCGTTAATGATGTATTTGCCATACCTTGTTTATTTGGCGATAAATTTCCTGATAATAAAGTTACTATATTTAATAGAAGAGGCGATATCGTCTATCAGTCCCAGGGTCCGTATCAAAATGATTGGGGTGGTAAATATTCGGAGGCAGCGCTTCCGGGAGGAACCTACTTTTTTGTGGTTGACTTTGGAAATGGAGAAAAACCTCAATCTTCTTTTTTAATCATTCAATATTAAAGCAAAAATCATGAATAAATTTCCATTCCATTTTTTCATTTTCATATTTCTGCTTTTTTCGCAAACAGAGGCGCTTTATGCGCAACAGGAAGATGCTTTTGCCCAATTTATGTACTATAAACAGGCTATTAATCCGGCGCAAACCGGCAGTAGTCAGGGTATAAATATTACCGGATTAGTCAGGAATCAATGGATTGGATTGAGCGGTGCACCTAAATGGCAATCGCTCTTATTTTCTATGCCACTTTTGAATAACCGGGTAGGGATTGGCGGAAATATTTACAGGCATACCATTGGGATTACCCGTATTACCGGGTTAGATGGCTCTTACGCTTACCGGATTCCTGTACCGAGGGGGTTTCTGAGTCTGGGGCTCCAGACGTCGGTTCGTTTCATGCAACAAAATTTTGGATTAGTCACCGGAACACAACCCATTGAACAGGATGAATCCATTCCTGTCGGATTACAGTCCAAATATGTTCCGAATTTTGGCGCAGGTATTTACTATGAGACAAAAAAAGCATACGCAGGTATTTCTGTTCCAAGATTATTGAGGTCAAACATTGATTTTTCTGATAAGGGACAATGGATAACCAGAGAAACCCAACACTATTATTTTATGGCTGGTGTTGTTATTCCGTTCGGGGAGACCTGGGAGTTAAATCCACAGACTTTATGGAGGTATTTGCCAAATGCCCCTTTTGATGCAGACCTTAATATATCGGCAATATTCAGGAGGAAGATTTCCGGAGGGATTAGTTACCGTATTGGAAGTGAAACCGCTATTCTGGCAACTGGTTTGCAATTAGGCGAGCATTTGCACCTGGGTATGGCATTTGAAGCCTCTTTTTCGGAAATTCAAAAATATAATAATGGAACTGCTGAAGTAATCATTCGGTACTTTTTAGCATCAAAAAAGGGAGAAAATGCGGAAGCTGTCACCCCCCGTTTTTATTAATCTGGAAATAATACCAGCATCCTTATGAGCCAACGCCCTTTCAATTTTTCCTGTTTAATTTTATTGCTTTTTACCGGAATGCCAGGATTCAGCCAGACTGGAGATGTGGAAAATAAAATGCGTATTTTTCCACTTCAAAGTATAAACTCTGAAGAGAGGGAATTTTCGCCGGTTCTTATTCAGGGGAAATTGCTATTTGTTTCATCCCAGCTGAAAATGGGATTACCAGATCCTGTTTCAAATGAAGCTTACTACGATTTGTTAATGACCCCTTTAAAAAAGGGATTACCTGCCGGAAAGCCCAAAAATTTTTCTATTGATATAAATACACCTTTACATGAGGGGCCCTGTAGTTTTTCAACAGATGGAAAAAAAATATTCTTTACCAGAAGTAATCAATGGAATGGCGCTCCAGTTTTAGATGAAGAAGGAAAAATTCAACTTCAGATTTATGAGGCTACTTTCGATGGGACGAATTGGGTAAATGTGAAACCCCTTTCTTTCAATAAAGGGAATGACTCTTATATGCACCCAGCTATCAGTCCCGATGGAGAAAAACTTTATTTTGCATCCAATAAACCGGGGGGATATGGTGGATACGATATTTATTTTGCTGAAAAAGAAGGAGATAACTGGTCAGAACCTATAAATATGGGACCAGAAATCAATTCCACCGGGAATGAGGGATTTCCATATATGCCCCCAAACGGGGTGCTTTTTTTCGCGTCGAACGGGCACAAAGGTTTAGGTGCGATTGACTTGTTTATGATTGATATCAGCAGTAATCGCTGGGGCGCCTTACTTAATCTTGGCGCACCCATAAATTCTACTTTTGATGATTTTGGCATTACCTTAAAGGATTATACTGCCGGTTTTTTTTCATCAAACAGGTCAGGCGGCAAGGGTAAAGATGATATTTATGCCTTTGAAAGTGAATTTCCATTGACAGGCGTTTTACTTCAGAAAAAACCAGCTGTTCCTCAATTACAGTTTTTTGATCAACGGCTGGGTTCTCCTGTAGAAGAAGTTCAGGTTAATTTTCTAAATGTGGAGAATATGGACAAATGGGATCAGATTTATACCTCAAATAGCAACGGAATCATTCAATTTCAACCCTTTTTTGATGAAGACAGATGGTTGAAAATTCAAAAAGCAGGCTACAGAACGCAGGAAATTTTATTGGAGAAACAAACGTTAGGTCAGGAACCTCGTACCATCTTTATTCTTCTTGATGCTCTTTCTTCAGTTGCACCAACCGTTGAGTTGCCCGTCTTACCTGAACCTGCGCCAGTCGTTGTTTTACCAAAATCATTTACATTGGATAACCTTTATTACCCGTATAATGATTATCAGGTTCCCGCTAATCAAAAGGAAAAGTTAAAGGAGCTGGCAATCGCGCTTAAATCAAATCCTTCCATGAGAATCAAAATTTCTGCACATACTGACTCAAGAGGATCTATGGCATACAACAAGGGGCTTTCGTTAAGAAGAGCAACAGCAATTCAGCAATTTTTAGTCCTTCAGGGAGTTGCAGAATTACAGTTAAAGGTGTTTGGATATGGCGAATCTCAGCCAAGAAATCGATGCTCGGACGGAGTAACATGTCCTGAATCGGAACATGCATTCAATCGGAGGGTTGAGTTCACGGTGCTGGAAAATTAAATGGATTCATTCATGAAAAAGATTCTTTTTGCCTTTCACTTTCTGCGCAAGTTCACTTTGAGAAAGGCTGCTAATCTTTTTATTGTCTGGATGTCCTACCAGCTTACCATACGTCTGAAGAAGCCCATTCACTGGGGAAAAGTTGTTTCATTATCTATTGAACCTACAACTGCCTGTAATTTGCGTTGTCCGGAATGCCCCAGCGGTCTCAGACAATTTACCAGGGAAACAGGATCACTGAAAATTGATTTTTTCAGAAAAACAATAGACCAGGTGTATAAGGATTTGTCTTTCCTTATTTTTTATTTTCAGGGTGAACCTTTCCTCAACCCCCATTTCCTGGAAATGGTAGCTTATGCCCATAAAAAGAAAATATTTACGATTACCTCAACAAATGCTCATTTTTTGTCGCCCGAAGTAGCAAAAAAAACAGTTCTCTCCGGTTTGGACCGATTGATAATATCTATAGATGGTACAACCCAGGAAGTTTATGAGCAATACCGAAAGGAAGGTAAACTGGCAAATGTTCTAGAAGGAACCAAAAATATGGTGGCTGCCAGAAAATCAATTGGCGTAAGCCACCCAGAGATTTTTTTTCAATTTCTGGTGGTAAAACCTAATGAAAACCAAATGGAAGAGGTGAAGGTACTCGCTAAATCAATGGAAGTGGATGGCGTGCTTTTCAAGTCAGCTCAGGTAAATGATTTTGAAAATGGGAATCCACTAATCCCTTCTATATCCCGCTTTTCCCGTTATAAAGAAATAAGTTCAGGCAAATTTGAAATTAAAAACAAATTGAAAAATCAATGTTGGAAATTATGGCACGGTGCCGTAATTACCTGGAATGGTCTGGTAGTTCCCTGTTGCTTTGATAAGGATGCCACTTATGTAATGGGCAATCTGAATAAGCATTCCTTCAGGGAAATATGGTCGATGAACACTTTACACTCCTTTAGAAGTCAATTGGTTAATAACAGAAAAAAAATCGATATCTGTCGGAATTGTACGGAAGGTTGTCATAAGGATAATGCTCTTTTTTCATCTGGTGTATTCACATTCGTCAATCCTTCAGGTTCCAGAGCTGTTACTAAACATATTTGATTATTATTTAATATGCTTAACAGGCTATAATTTTCTTTCTTGAATTGCTGTTCAATGAGGGGAAATGCCGCAGGCTCCCAGATACCAATCAATGGTTCCGGAGAATCAGTGGCAGCTGATTTAAAAACGGTAGCAATGCCCTGTGGTTCTCTTTCATTCATCAGCTGGGTTATATTTTTTGATGAAAACAGAGGTAAATCGCAGGGAACCACCAGCCAGGCAGCATCCGGATGCTTTAAAAAGGCGGAAAGTAAGCCACTCATAGGTCCTTTGGATGGGACACTATCAACTAACGGATTACATCTATTCAGGTTATCTGATAATTGCGCTTGCTGGCAGGAAATATATGCTTTCTGGCAAAAAGGGCGAATCATTTTTGCTAAATAGATGCGGTGTTCTAACCCAGCATAAGATATGATACCTTTATCCATGCCCATTCTGGAACTATTCCCACCTGCAAGTACCAAACCATAAAGAGGATATTTCATTTAACCCTGGTTTGAAAAATAAGAGGATTTGCCACCAAGTTTTGAAATCAGGCTAATTTCTTTAATCATCATCTCCTGAGAAAGTGCTTTACACATATCATAAATGGTTAGTGCAGCAATACTTGCCCCTGTAAGTGCCTCCATTTCCACGCCTGTTTTACTGGTTACCTTGACAGTACAGTCAATCCAAATTTCATTTTCTCCATGCACATAAATATTCACATCACACTTTTCTACAGGCAGTGTGTGACATAAGGGAATCAGGTCTGCTGTTTTTTTAACGCCCATGATACCCGCCAGAATAGCGGTTTGAAAGACCGCCCCTTTTTTGGTTTTAAAATTATTTTCAATGAGAAAAGGCATAATATTGGGTGGGACATACATTTTTGCTCTGGCGACAGCTTCCCGTTGGGTAACGGTTTTGTCACTCACATCAACCATATTTGGATTATCATCATTGTCGAGATGGGAAAAAGACATGATTGAAATAATTAAAAAGGTTATTTAATTGGCCAGAAAGGGAAGAATTGCCCGGCTTGAAATTCATTTTCATTATCGGGTAATTCAATAAATCCGTCTGCATCCAGTAAATTGGCAAAATCGCCTGAACCATTTCCGGGTAATGGAAATGCCTCTGAAAGATGTGTTTCCGGGTTAGGGGTTATTTTTACCGGAACGAAAAAAGTCAAAGGGGCGTTAAAAACAATAGGCTTCATTAGCTTAACCATGGGTTGGTCAGTATATGCTAAACCCAGGCTTTCTTTTAACCAGGGGATCAGATATCGGGTAACACAAAGGAGGGTAGAAACGGGGTTGCCAGGCAGAGCAAAAACCCGGTTTTTTTCATTGGATCCAAAAAAGAAGGGTTTTCCGGGCCGTTGAGAAACCTTATGAAAAAATGAATGTATGCCTCCTTCTTTTAATGCCTTCGGGATAAAGTCGAATTTCCCTGCTGATACTCCTCCGCTGATAACAATCAGGTCGTAAGTATGGAGTAATTCTTTAATTTTTTCCTGAATGTATGTTTCATTATCAGGTAAATGAATCATTTCAGCGGAGATGCCCCATTTTTTCAAAAAACTGTAAATGGCGTAGCTATTTGAAATTCTGATTTGATGCGATGCAGGGGTGCTTGCCACGGGAACCAGTTCATCTCCGGTAGAGACAATGACTGTTGCTGGATACATAGCTACTTTAAGCCTGGATTTTCCAACAGAAGCGGCAACACTCAGTTCAACAGGCCCAATCAGGTCCCCTTTTTTCATTAAAACGGATCCAGCGGCTTTATCAGCACCACAACGATGAATATGCTGAAATTTTTCTATCCCGTTGATATTGATATTGGCCATGCCATCGGAAATGGTAAGATCTTCGATGCGTATAACTACATCTGTCAGTTCGGGCAAAACGGCACCCGTCATAACTTCTACACAATGCTTATCATTTATTAACCGATAAGGTTTATCCCCTGCAGCTTGAATTTTTTCAATAGGAAATCGGGTGATTCCATTCGCAAAGGAATTAAAATTCAGGGCTATTCCATCCATTGTCACCCTGTTGAAAGGTGGAAATGGCCTGTCAGCCTCAATATTTTCATAAAGAACCCTACCCAGCGCTTCAGTTAATGATACTTCGGTGCTTTTTAAATCCAGTTTATTGGCCATTATAAGCTGCATAGCCTCTGATACAGTAATCATATAGTAGGTGAAACGGTAATAATGGATGATTTATAAACAGGCGTCTGACTGTTTTTTGCTGTTTTCCTGATTGAAATTAGGGCGTTAGCCTCGGGAAAATAGGTCGCAATACAACCCGTTGGAATAGGATAAGGCACAACGCTAAATGCTGTCAAACGAAGGGTATCAGGTGATAAGGGGTTGGAAAGATCTACTTTTTGTTTTGGTTTCAAACCTAAGGTTTCCATATCCTTTTTATTCATCATGACTATTTTCCGGTCATTTTTAATACCTCTGTAACGATCTTTCAATCCATAAACAGAGGTGTTAAATTGATCATGACTTCGAATGGTCATCATTCGGAATGTTCCGACGGGTAAGGAAAGATCAGGTACTTCGTTAATTGTAAACTGAGCTTTGCCCGAAGGAGTGGGAAAAGTATTTTCTCTTAAGGAATTTGGTAAGACAAAGCCTCCCTTTTTTCGTAACCGGGTGTTAAAGTCTTGAAAACCAGGTATTACTTTTTCAATGACTTCTCTGACTTCATCATAATTGGATGCCCAGGATTTCCATAACGTTTTTGAGGACGGGAGGGTATGCTGTGCCATACCTGCTACAATCGCGGATTCACTTTTAAGATGAGGAGAACAGGGTGGTAAAACACCCTTTGAGGATTGAACGATACCCATTGCATTTTCTGTACTTACCAGCTGCACATTTCCATTGGAAATGTCTTTTTCTGAACGAGCCAGGCAAGGAAGAATAAGGGCTGTTTCACCTGTTTCCAGATGGCTTCTGTTAAGTTTCGTGGAGATCTGAACGGTCAGAGCGCATTTTTGAAGTGCCTTCGCAGTAAAAGAAGCGTCGGGTGCTGCACTTGCCAGATTTCCCCCTAAGCTAATGAAAACCCTGGCTTTTCCACACTCCATGGCTTTTATAGCTTCAACAACCGTATAACCTGGTTTTTCGGGAGGCGTAAAACCTGATATTTCTTTTAAATTTTTGAGGAAAGTTTCAGTGGGTGCCTCAGTAATACCCATAGTTCTGTCTCCCTGCACATTGCTATGTCCGCGAACGGGGCATGGCCCGGAACCCTCTTTGCCGAAAGCGCCTTTCACCAGAAGCAAATTAATAACCTCTTGAATATTTTCAACGGCATTTTCATGTTGGGTTAACCCCATAGACCAGCAGATAATCATCTTTTTCGAGACGCGAATCATTTCCACTGCTTGTTTAATCAAGCTTCTTTCTACACCTGAAGCATCGGCAAGGTTATTAAAATCCTGCTGTAATAAATGACTGGCAAAGGCCTCATAACCTTCCGTATGCTCGTAGATGAAAGGAATATCAAAAGCAGAATCAGCCCTTTTTCTTTCTTCATAAAACAGGAGCTGAAGGATAGCTTTCAGCAGGGGAATATCTCCGTTAATAGTAACGGGCAAATATAAATCGCTCAGAATGGTTCCTTTACCAAATACCTTTAACAAATTTTTTGGATTTTTAAATGCGGAGAGTCCTGCTTCAGGAATCGGATTTATACTGATTATTTTCCCACCGTTCTTTTTACATTTTTCCAGAGAAGTTAGCATTCTCGGGTGATTACTCCCCGGATTTTGACCTAAAATGATAACCAGATCTGTTTTTTCAAAATCATTCAGCGTAACGCTCCCTTTGGAAACGCCAACCGTTTTCATCATAGCTTTGGCAGAGGATTCATGACAAAGATGAGAGCAATCGGGCAGGTTATTCGTTCCGAATTCTCTGGCGAACCATTGATACATGAAGGCTGCTTCATTGCTTGTTCTTCCTGACGTATAGAAAACAGCCTCATCAGGCGAAGAAAGGGCATTTAAATGGTTGGCAATAAGATGAAAGGCCTCTTCCCATTCAATAGCGGTGTAATGCGTGGCACCGGACAGCTTAACCATGGGTTCGGCTATCCTTCCTGATTTACCAAGCTCCATTTCCGTTTTCTTCTTTAAATCTTCAATACTATTATTTTTGAAGAAACGGGCATTTATAATGTTGCCATCAACTTCTGTAGCGATGGCCTTTATACCATTTTCGCAATACTCTCCAAAAGGCGTCCTTTCATCATCTGGGTCGGGCCAGGCACATCCCGGACAATCGAATCCATCAAATTGATTCATTTTTCGCATGACACGGGTTGATTTTCCCGGACCCATATCAAAAAGACCCATATTTAATGTAGAAAGAATGGCAGGTAAACCAACGGCCGATTTTTTAATTTTACCCAGACCAGGTCCTTTTTCCTTAATTACTTTTGTCATTGTATATAACTGAAATTTTTTGCGCGTAAAAATAACCTCATTTTAACCACCGATGGTTGACATAGATTCAGAGGCGGGAAAAAAAGTGGCTCTATTTTTTTCTGCCTCCCAACCATCCTTAGCTCTGTGAGAAAAACTTTGTATTAGCGCACTTTTAATTTGTTCGTCTGTAGCCTCATTTCGCATTAAATCCCGAAGATTAAATACCCCATGATCATACAAGCATGTTTTTAAGATGCCTGTCGGAGTAATTCTTATTCTGTTGCAGGTACCACAAAAGGTTCTGCTGTAAGCAGCAATGATGCCAATATTACCTTTGTAACCAGGAATCTTGTAATTGCTGGAAGTCGTATATTGAGGGTCTTCCTCTTTATTTAGTTCAGGATACTCATTTTTCAGGTATGATAAGATGTTATGATGATTCCATTGAAGATGCTCATAATGACTACCTGTGCCATTAAATGGCATTTCTTCAATGAACCGCACACTAACAGGGGTATTTTTTGTCAGTTCACAAAGTGGAATCAGATCATCGATGTTTTTACCAGCCATAACTACCGCATTTATTTTTGTAGGTATATGATGGTGTATCAATGATTCCAGGGTATTAAATACCGTTGAGAACAAATCCCGGCGGGTAATTTCAAAAAAACGGGTGGCATCCAGGGTATCCAGGGATAAATTTACAGATTTTATGCCCAGACGTTTGAGCTCCGGAATAATATCTGCAGTATGTGTTCCGTTGGTCGTTATATGGATTTCTTTCAAATGGGGTAATTGGTGGATACTTTCAATGAATTTCATGATATCCTTTCTAACAAAAGGTTCTCCACCGGTAATTCTTAATTTGGAAATACCCAGCTCCGTCAGGATTTTTGTTAGTCTTCCCAGTTCTTCAAATTGCAATAATTCTTTTTTTGGTACATAGTCAATACCCTCCTCTGGCATACAATAAAAGCACCTCAGGTTACATCGGTCTGTAACGGCCATCCGCGCATAAGTGATTATTCTTCCATGATTATCAAAAATGGGTGTTATCATATTAATAGCGCCATGATTTTAAATCGACCCCTTTTGGAGCTGATTTCAGTATTCTGTCAGTCCATTTTGGGATAAACATCCGGTGGTAGCGCAAGCGGGAGATATAATTTGGCTGGGTATGATCTCCATTCCAGCAATGTTCAGCCCGATCACCATAGTCCACTTCTCCGTCGTAATAGGGTTCTTTGGTTTCTTTCAACATTTGTTCTGTAAAATAAACCGCATTATTCAGATAAAAATTATCCATATCTCCACAATAAATGTAGATTTTACCTTTCCAGTCCTTTCCATGTTTTGACCAGTCACGTTTTAGTATGTACGATAAATCATAATTTTCCTTCCAGTATCGGGCAACTTCAGGAAAAATCTCACCGCTGTATTTATCCCATATTCTCATTGGGTATCCATCTTCTCCAACGGGAGAATAAACGGCCTCCCATATATCCCACTGTTGACCGGATCGGGTCTTTGTGCCAAGGGCCAGTTCCCTGTGATTAGCTTCCTGTATGGTAGCTGAAATGCGACCTAAAGAATCCCTGTGTGCCGGACGGGGAGTTCGTTTAAAATCCGATTCAATGAAATAGGCATTTTTATCTTCATACAAATTAAAAACGGTATTGGCTCTGAAATCGATGGGATCGGGACAAGCGGCGTAACAACCATTATATTCTTTCGGATATTTAACCTGAACAGCCAGTGCTTCCCAGCCTCCGGTCGATCCGCCATAAGTGAAACGAGCCCATCCCTCGCCAATACCACGAAATAACTTTTCAATATGAGGTATTAGCTCATAGGTGATGGCATCGCCATAGGGACCAAGATTTTCAGAATTAACGGCGTAGGAATCGTCATAAAAAGGATTCGCATGCTGTATTTCAATTGCGATAACTCTGGGAAAACCTGGACCTGTCCAAATTTTATAAAAATCATAGGCTTCCTTCTGAACAATCCTGTTATAACAATCAACACCAAATCGGGCAGAATATTCACAGGGAATGGTAGTATCGGGAGGTGTTGTTCTGAATCCGCCAAAATCAGCAGGAAAATGACCGTGGTAAATGGCCAGCGGATATTTTGTCTCTGGATGTTTTTCCCAGCCTTCGGGCAAAAGGACATGGGCACCCAGATACATATCCCTGCCCCAGAATGTAGATAGCAGTTCACTTTTTATCTTTACATGCTTCACATATCTGGTATCTTCCGGTTCTTTGATGGGTGGAATGATCTTATCTAATGAGAGTGGAATTATTTGAGCACTTTTCGGATTGAAATTAATTTTTTGTGGCGTTGAATACAGGTTTCCAGGTGCCAGATTCCATTGCTGACCTTCTCCACGATCCATTGGTAACTTTACAATATGACCGTCCGCTTTTTTAAAGGTTTCATATTTATGTAAAAGTGCCTGAACATAATATGTTCCTGCAGGCACATCAGATAAACTTTCTACAGGATAACCAAAAGCATTGGAGCCATCTGCAACAACAGGCTTTTCCGCCTGCCATTCTGCAACATCAATACCAAATACCAATTGAGATTCAGGGCCATCAACAATTTGAAAACGGGGTTCGGCTTTATCATTTTTCGATAGCATAATTAATAATCTGCCATCCAATTTTTCATTATTCCCTTTGTAGGTAATAGAAAAATAGGGAGGTTTTCCCTGGCTGAAGGAGATTTTGGAAATAAATAAACAGAGGGTAAGGAGGTAAAATATTTTTCTCATCTCATTAGATTTTTATCAAAAAATGGACTTATAAGGAATCGTTTAAAATTAATACTATTTAGGAATATTAGGATACTTTTTATACTATTACCTTTTTTGATTGTATTTTTGCCGACTACTTTTCTGAAATTTCAAATATGACACATAAATTTTTACCTGCGCTCTGCTCCTGCTGGATATTTACATGGGTTTGCACATTACAGGCACAGACTCCCGGTGTTACTTATAAGGAACAACCAAATATGGTCGTTACTTTTACCAATGAAAAGCCTGTCATAGATGGAAAAGTAGTAGAAGTATGCTGGAAAAAAGGTAGGGGTGCTACAGATTTCTGGCAGCTTTTCCCCTCAGACAGTATTCTAAATCCTGTACAAACAGAGATTTACATGACTTATGATAAATATAATTTATATGTTGCTGCTATTTGTCATTCAAAAGGGAATAAATACATTATCCCTTCTTTGAAGCGCGATTTCCGGGCGGGCGGTAATGACAACGTGACGTTTGTTTTTGATTCCTACAATGACAGAACCAATGCCTTTGTATTTGGTATCAATCCTTTAGGTGTTATGAGAGAGGCTGTTATAGCCAATGGAGGCAGGGAAAGGTCAGATTTTAATGAAAACTGGGATAATAAATGGAACGGGGTCTCCTATATCGGGGAAAATTACTGGTCAGCTGAAATAGTTATACCTTTTGCAGCCCTGAGGTTTAAGGAAAATTCAAGTTCCTGGAATTTCAATGCCTACCGTTTTGATACCCAATCCAATACCCAGTCAACCTGGAATCATATTCCTCAAAATCAACTTCCTATGAGTCTGGCATTCATGAGTAAAATTGAATTTGAGAAGCCCATTGAAAAGACAGGATCAGCTTTTACCGTTATCCCTTATATTTCAGGGGGCAGTATGAAAGATTTCATAGCTAATTCACCAGCAAACAATACTTTTGGCATAGGAGGAGATGCTAAAATCGGGCTATCGCCTTCATTAAACCTCGATTTAACAGTTAATCCCGATTTCAGTCAGGTAGAAGTTGACAGGCAGGTTATTAATTTAGATCGATTTGAAATCTTTTTCCCGGAGAGAAGACAGTTTTTTCTGGAAAATGCAGATCTCTTTTCTGGATTTGGGGATCAGCGAAGTAATCCTTTTTTCTCCCGGAGAATCGGAATTGCCAGGGACGCCAATGGTAATAATTATCAGGTGCCTATCCTTTATGGTGCCAGATTGAGTGGAAAACTGGATAATAACTGGAGAGTTGGGTTGTTGAATATGCATACTCAGGCTGATCCGGAAAATAGACTGGCAGGAGCGAATTATACGGTGGGAGCAATACAACGCAAGTTATTTTCCCGATCAAATATAGGTTTCATTTTTGTTGATAAAGAAAATTTTACCTCTGACCTAACCTTTGAACCTGTTGATCCGGAAAGATTTAACAGAGTTGTAGGCGTCGATTATAATCTGGCCTCCTCCGATAACCGATGGAATGGCCGTACCTTTTATCATCAGATGTTTAATTCCGATAAGAATGGTAAAATGTCTGACCGTTTTGCTCATGGAAGTTCGCTGGTTTACCAGAATCGCAAGTGGAATTTTACCTATCAGCATCAATGGATAAAGTCGGAATATGCACCCGCAGTAGGTTTTGTACCAAGGAATAATTTTTTCTCTTTATCAGGGGAGGCCAGCCGGTTTTTTTATCCTAAAAATGGACCTTTCAATCAGTATTCCTTTGGTGTGAAGAGCGGACAAACCTGGCAACCGGAAGACGGACGGACAGATCAGGAATTTTCATTGGTTTGGGATGGACAGCTTAAAAATTCCGGTTTCTTTAACATAGAGCTTAATAATGCCTTTGTTTATTTATTTGACGAATTCGATCCATCCCGTACCAATTCAAAAGCCCTTCCGGCGGGCTCGAAGTTCAGGAATACCTTTTTAACGGCTTTCATCTGGTCTGACCAGAGAAAAGCCATCAATTACAGGCTGGAACCATTTTTTGGTCAGTATTTCAATGGTAATATTGCAGGAATTTCCGGCGGTGTGGTTTGGCGCTACCAACCTTACGGTTCTATTGAAATGTCTTTCAATTATAGTGACATAAAACTTCCGGAACCTTATGCTTCCGCAAAATTATTGCTGGTTGGTCCAAGAATTGATTTTACATTTACAAAAACGTTATTTCTGACTACCTTTATTCAGTATAATAATCAGGTTGAAAACTTAAATGTAAATGCCCGTTTACAATGGCGTTTTGCACCGGTTTCTGATTTGTTCCTGGTTTATACCGATAATTATGATACCTTTTATGGAACTAAAAAGAACAGGGCCCTGGTTGCAAAATTTACCTATTGGCTGAATTTATAAAATTAATTTTTGAAGTGCAGCTTCCTGTTCAACTAAAGAATGAAATAGTTTCAATTGGTTTTTTGCCCTGACCAGGTTATGTTCCGGGTATTTTATCTTATAATATTTGTCGCCTATCAGATAGTCACCTAAAAATCGGATGGCTTGTTCCAGGATTAACCAATGGGCTCCCAAAAGTAAATTTTCCCTCTCTACCCGGGTTAAAATGGCTCCCACGCTGTCTAACCATCCTGTGGTAAGCGCTTCGAAACGCTGAAAATCAACATGTACTGCTGATAGATCAGGATCATCCTCGGCGGTAGTGGTGGAAATAGTTCTTACCATATCGCCAAAATCACTTAAGACAGATCCGCCCATGGTGGTGTCCCAGTCAATGACCGAACATGCCTGCCCACTATTTTTATCAAAAAGGATATTTCCTATTTTTGCATCATTGTGAACGGCTCTGACAGGAAGGGATAATCTGGTGATTTTGATAAAGACGGGTTGTTGTTCCCTGACCAGGTGAATTTCTTTTGCTGCTATTTTAATGCGTTCAGGTATGCCCCATTTAACAGCATAGGAAAAGGCCCGGGTCCTTAAAATGCTGTTATGGAAGTTTGGAATAGTATCGTGTAGTTTTTTTGCAGATAGGGTGGATAATTCGCGGAGGTACATACCCAGGATTTTTGCAGCAGGATAGATAATATCTGCAGAATTAGCTGACTCAATAGCAAAGGTATCGGGTATATAAGATACAGCTCTCCAGGCATTTTGATGTCGGTCTGTATATAAATAGTCACCTGACTTACTTTTAACAGGTTGCAGCAATTTTAAATCAGATGATTGACGATTCAAATGATCATATATAGTCAGGTGATTATCCACGACTTTACGGGGCTCCCTAAAAACATGGGTATTAATCCTTTGCAAAACAATCCTGGAACCGTCATTTTTGTCAGTGGCCAGAAAAGTATCATTGATATGTCCATTTCCTAAGACAGGAATCTTCTCCTCTGCAGGAAAACATAAAAAGGTATTCGCCACCTCATGGACAGAGAAATCAGCATTTGCTTTCATATTATTTCATTCACGGGATTTGTAACATGTCACTATAGGAATGCTCAATCAAATCGTCCTGTTGTACGTCGAGTAAGTCCATATAAAATTGGCATTGCGCCTTCATTTTGTCCATGTCCATATTGTCATCAGTATCTATAACCTCTATTTCAATAAAACTGCCCAGCGCTGACAGCGTGTCAATATGAAACTTAATATGATGGATAAAGTAAATTTCTCTTTTCTTTTCAACAACAATCAATGCAGGCAGTGCGGCGACTAAAACTTCTTTTAAAGCAGCCACATCAGCAGGCTTGTATAAGGTCACATCTGATTTTTTGGCATCCTTTTTATTTTCCCGGTCGTAATATATCAAACTGTTTTCAATATTTCCTTCCCTCAATTTCAAACGTCCGGTGGGTATATTGAAATAAGTATCCACTTGTGCATCGACACCGATAAACTGTATGTTGGGTTGTTGAAGAAGCAGTTGTCTAACTTTTGATGGATTCGAGCACCGTGCCTTAATTTCTATCAATTTCATTTTCTCATAAATTAGGGGTTGAAAATAGCTAAATAAAGAAAAGGGATAAAAATTCTTTTCTGTTTTAAAGGATAAAATTTGTAGCTTAGTGAATTAAACCTATTAAGAACCTTAAAATCTGGATATGAATCGTTTTGGTAAATTTAGCTTGTATGTTTCTTTAACGCTTATTTTATTGGCGGCCAGTTCCTATACCGTATTCAAATATGTGAATACTTCAGAAGATTCAGAAGTTGTACATATTAAAGTGCCTGAGGGATTTGCCGCGGAACATTTGTATAGTCCCTCTGAAAATAACAAAGGATCCTGGGTGTCCATGTGCTTTGATGATAAGGGAAGAATGCTTGCTTCTGATCAATACGGAGGTATTTACCGCTTAACCATTCCACGGATTGGTGAAAAAATGGATACCAATAAAATTGAAAAAATCTGGATCGAAAATGACACCTTGAATTTCGGTGCTGCTCATGGCTTATTGTATGCTTTCAATAGTCTGTATGTCATGGTGAATAACCGGTCAAGTAAGAATTTGCCAAAAACAAGTGGTTTTTACAGATTGCAGGACACCGATGGTGATGACCAGTATGATAAACTGACCCTGCTTAAAACCCTGGTTGGTGAGGGGGAACACGGACCGCATAGCATTAAGTTATCACCTGATAAAAAATCTTTGTTTGTCATTTGTGGAAATTACACTGATCTTCCTGAAATGGATAGTTACAGACTTCCAAAAACATGGAAATATGATAATCTGTTTCCAGAAATCAAGGATCCAAGAGGCCACGCCAATGACAGAAAAGAACCCGGGGGTTGGGTTGCCAATGTAGATCCGGAAGGTAAAAAATGGGAATTGATTTCAGCAGGTTACAGAAATCCATTCGATCTGGCTTTTAATGATGTGGGAGATCTTTTTGTATATGATGCAGACATGGAATGGGATTTTGGTCTTCCCTGGTATCGCCCAACCCGTATTTGCCATGCAACAAGTGGCTCTGAATTCGGATGGAGAACAGGTAATGGCAAATGGTATCCTCAATTTCCCGATAATCTTCCACCTGTCATCAATATCGGACAAGGATCACCTACTAATTTATTATATCTCAAAGAAGCTAAGTTCCCAACAAAGTATAAACAAACCTTGCTCGCATTTGACTGGAGTTTTGGTATTGTTCATGCCATACATCTTAAACCCAAGGGTTCGAGTTATACGGCCACTCAAGAAGAATTCTTATCTGCTGCCCCGCTTCCCCTTACGGACGGAAGTATCGGTCCTGACGGATCCCTTTACTTTTTAACAGGTGGCCGGCGTCTGGAATCCAATTTATATCGGGTGTATTATAAAGGAAATGAATCAACTTCCGATGGGGAAATGACGCAATTGACTGAAGAAAATAAATTGCGGAGAAAATTGGAAAGTTTTCACGGACAACCTAATGCAGATGCTGTTACTACGGTTTGGCCTCATCTGAATCATGCAGACAGACATATCCGATATGCTGCCAGAATGGCACTGGAACACCAGCCATTAGGTAGCTGGAGAGAAAAAGCCCTCAAGGAAAAAAATGCAGTTGCTTTGACAAATGCCTTGATTGGGTTTATCAGATCTACCACAGAGGAAGATAAGACCTTGATTATCGATGCTTTATATGGAATTAATTATGCCTCGCTGTCCGCTTCCCAGCAATTAGATGTATTAAGAGCCTATGAATTGGTTTTTGCCCGGTTTGGTATGCCCAATGCAGCACAAAAAAAGAAACTCATTACTTTGTTTGATGCCATGTACCCTGCAGCTACCAACGACTTCAATAAAGCCCTCAGTAAATTACTGGTATTTCTGGAAGCCCCATCGGTTCTGCCAAAAACACTGGTTTTAATGGAGCAGAAAGAGCAAAAAAATCCCAATGATGAGCTGGCTATGAGTTCTGAAGATCTTATTCTCAGGAATCCTCAGTATGGACTGGATATAGCCAGAATGTTGGAGAAAATGCCTGAACCTCAGCAGACTTATCTTGCTATTATGCTTTCAAAAGCTGAGAAAGGCTGGAATCCTGAAATGAGGGAAACCTACTTTTCATGGTATCGCAAGGCTTTTTCCTATCGAGGTGGTAACAGTTATATCGGTTTCATCGATAAGGCCAGAAATTTTGCCCTGAAAAATGTAAGCAAAGGAAAACGGAAATATTACGATGAATTGTCAGGCGGTGATTTATTGACTGATTCAGGTAATGATCTGGAAAGATCGGATTATCCAAAAGGGCCTGGTAAAAATTATCAGTTAAAAGATATGGATACGCTGTTTGCTGCAGAACTGAAAAATCGTTCATTTAAAACAGGGAAATCCATGTATATCGCCACTACTTGTATCCGATGTCATTCAATTAAAGGAGATGGCGGGAATGTAGGTCCTGACCTTACCCAAATAGGAACCCGATTTAGTACTAAAGATATCATGGAGGCTATTTTGCTGCCAAGCAAAACCATCTCCGATCAATATGCGACCACGGAGTTTCAACTTAAGAATGGAAAAAGTATGGTAGGTAAAATTACAAATGAAGATGAAGAGAACTATTATATTGCCCAAAATCCTTACGTAGCTGATGTGCTGGTTAAAGTGCCAAAGAAAAATGTATCTTCAAAAAACTATTCCAGTGTATCTTCCATGCTTCCAGGACTGGTTAATTCCCTGAATGCCGAAGAGTTAAGAGATTTAGTAGCTTATTTGAAATCGGGAGGTGATGAGAATCATCCTGTATTCAAGTCAAAATAGAGCGCATTAGCTGTCTATCTGAAAAGGACAAAAATAAAAAAGCACTCAGGAATCAGTTCCAGAGTGCTTTTTTTAATTTAAAAGAAAGAACGATTAATAGCCGGGGTTTTGCTTCAGGTAATCCTTTAGATTCGAAGCCCCGTCAATAGCCGTTTGCGGAATGGGGAAAATACGTTTATTCTTATCGGTATTGGTTTTTTCTGTCCAGATACCTTCATATTTTCCGAAGCGAATCATATCGGTACGACGAAGCATTTCCCAGTAGAATTCAAAGCCACGTTCGCGGAAAAGTAAATCCAGCGTCATATTTGGTAATGCTGGTGGTGCTTTTCTGGCCGTACGGGAAGCCCGGACTACATTGACATCGGCAAGTGCACCGGCGGCATCATTACTTTTTCTCAATTTGGCTTCAGCACGCATCAGATAAATATCGGCTAAACGCAAAATGACAATATCTGCCTGACCTTTATTTCTTCCAGAATCAGAAATTCTGCTGAACTGGTATTTTTCAACCCGATATCCACTTGGATAATCACTTCCCTGAGGCGTAAAATCAACTCTTTCGGTATGATTTACAGGTAGATTAAATTTGTTTCTGGTAGCATGTACCAAAGGTCCGATCAGGAATTTGCCGCCGGCACATTTTACAAAGCCACTGGCTTTCTTTACTAACCCATATTGCTGACCTCTTTGTATTCCTCTATTTATTTCATACGTTGAGCCATCCACACAGGTATCAGCAGGATTGGAATATCTACCGACATTTTGTTTGTGAAAACGTGAATCTACACTTGGGTCTTCCGGTGCGTAGGCTTTTTCCCAGGTCTGGTAAAAATCAGAGGTAATGGCAGGGCCATCAGTACCATTGGCATTCGGAAAGGCAGCCAGAGGAAACATATCGCCAGATAAGGAAAAATAGGCCATACGATTATGACCATTCAAATCGCCTCTTTGATCTACGGCAAAAATAAGTTCCTTATTTGAATTATTATTATCATCAAAAATGGAAAAATACTCAGGGGAAAGCGCATATTGTCCCGAAGAAATAATCTTGTCACAGTATTTAATCACATTATCCATATCAGAAGCAGTGAAATTGAAGGAGGAGGCATAAATATCCCTGTAAACCGCAGCATTCAGATAAAGACGCGCCAATAATCCCCAAACCGCTCCTTTGGTAAGTCTTCCCGGACCAGCAGTGGTTCCTAAAAGCGGCTCAACCTCCAGTAATTCCTTTTCAATAAATTTTACAGCCGCATCTCCCCTTAAAATCTGGGATCCTGCATCGGGATTGTCTTTTACAAAAACCAATCCGAAAAGGTCTAAAGTCATCATAGAAAAATAGGCTCTCATACCTCTTGCTTCTGCCAGATATTCCTTGGCTACCGGATCAGTGTTTAAAGGTAAAGATTGTAAGGCGGTCACTGTTCTGGAAACGGATTGTAATAATGGATTCCATGTGTTTCTGACATTGGCATTATTGGGGTCATACGTCTGCCTGTGTAAAGCAAGATAAATACCGTTATCACCCCAGTCGGTACCTCCCCGATATGGTAATATGGCCTCATCAGTCGTTATTTCCTGTAAGGCAAAATAAGTGGTGTGTTGAAAAATAGTAGGGAGTAAGGCATAAACAGGTGCAATGAGACCATCAGCAGCCTGCCTTGGCGTTAGATTTCCCGCTGAAGTTTCATCTAAAATGATTTCCTCTAAATTGGTGCAGCTGCTGATAAGCATCACGAACAAAAAGGAGAAGATATGCAGATTTGTCTTTTTCATATTTTTTAGTTTACTTGACTTAAAAAGATAGGTTTAAACCAAAAAGAATGGATTTCGCTCTTGGGTAACTCAGATAATCAATTCCATAGGAAGAAATACCATTGATGGTTCTGTCTGTATTCACTTCAGGATCATAACCGTCATATTTGGTCCAAAGCATCAGGTTCTGTCCGGTAACATACACTCTGAACTGGCTAATCCACTTGTCAAGACCTAGTTTTGAAGTGTTTATATCATAAGCCAGGGAAAGATTATTTAAACGGAAAAAAGAACCATCTTTTAAATATCGGGTAGAAATTGGGGCGGCATTGGTTGTTGATTCTTCAGGGTATTGAATAGCTTCTGGGGTGACATTGATTCCTTTTGATAACCTTAATTTGTAAAAATTGGCATTTGCGGTATTGTCATACACCTTATTTCCAGATACTCCGTTGAAGTTTACAGAAAGAGAAAGTCCCTTATAACCCAGATCTCCGTTAAAGTTATACATGGTACTGGGTAATGCGGTACCTGCTGCAATCCTGTCAGCATCAGTAACAATGCCGTCATTATTGACATCGCGGAATTTGCTCTGTCCCTTATCATCGAATCCAATAAAATCTTTCAGGTAGAAAGTGCCAATTGGTTGTCCGTTAATGTACCCGTTAATAGTGGCTGAAGTCAAACCAGGGCCTGAAGCTGAACCAGAAGGAATGACCGAATAGGGAGAATTTTCAACTACGTTGTCAATCAGGGTAAGATTTGCCCCCAATCCATAACTCCAGCCGCTGTCAGATCTTTTCTGATAATTCAATTCAAATTCTACACCTTGATTTGTAATAGTCATGTCCTCCACATTTGTCCAGAAAGTGGTGGCAGGTTGAACAGGATCAGCTGGTATTACCTCCAGTAAGATATTATTGGAAACTTTGTTAAAATAATCAACCGTACCGGATAAAGCACCATTAAACATAGAAAAATCAATGCCCAGGTCAATTTGTGTGGAAACCTCCCACTGAATATCAGGATTTGCCAGCCTGGCAAAGGAAATACCTACCGGATAAGCTCCAGTTGGAGACAAAGGGTAACTGGTAGTTCCGGAAACAGTATTGGTATATAGTGGCTGTGTTATTTTTGAAGGAATCTCCTGATTTCCAGTCTGACCCCAGCCTGCTCGTATTTTCAGATCACTAAAAACAGAATTCTTTAGGAAAGATTCTTCGGAAAGTCTCCAGCCTGCTGAAAAAGAAGGAAATATACCATATTTATTATTTGCACCAAATTTTGAGGACCCATCAGCTCTAACCGTTGCAGTTAACAAATATTTGTCCTTAAACTGAAGATTAGCACGGGAGAAAAATGATTGTAATTCATTGATTAAAGCATAACCACCTGGTTTATTATTCGCAATAGTCAAATCCTGACCAAGTCCGGGATTGTATATGGGCTCCAGATCAGAGATAGGGAACTTGTTTATACTGGAATTCCTTCCATGAAGGAATATTCTCTGATAGGAATGCCCGGCTAAGAGATTAAGGTTTAGCTGCTTATTGACAAATTTATAAGTAAGATAATTTTCAATCAGTTGATTATTATTTTCACCAATTTCGGTGTTAAGCCTTCCATCCTGCCTTGGCGTTGCGGAAGCTAGAGATTGAATATCACGAACAAAAGTGGAATGGTCAACGCCCAGATTAAGTTTATAATCCAGGCCTTTGAATAAGGTAAGGGAAGGAGAGATATTTCCCATTACCCTGTTGGTTGTAGTGATATCCTTCTCCAGATTGAAATAGGATAAAGGATTTACGAAGGTTCCCTGAAAAACATTGATTCCTCCGGTGCTATTATAGGCTGCATAGGTCGGATTCATAGATAAGGCAGTGCCCAGCAGGGTGCCAATAGGCGGTCTGTTCGCTTTTACCTGACTGGCATTCAGGTTCATTTCGATATTTAATCGTCCATTTAAAGATTTCTGGTTAATTTTTACTCTGCCTACGTATTGGTCAAGATCACTTTTCTGAAGAATACCTTGCTGATTTTGTACACCTACCGAACCAAAAAAACTGGTGTTTCCACTTCCTCCACTAAAGGAAAGATTATGGTTTTGTGTTTTTGCCGTTCTCATAATCACTTCCTGCCAGTCCGTGTCGGCACCTAAATCTTCCAGGGTACCACCAATGGCCTTGACTTGCTTGCGGTATTCATCTGCGGAGAATAAATCCAGTTTTCTGGCTATATTTGAAATTCCTAAGCTTCCTGAATAAGTTACACTCGAGAAGCCTGCCTTTCCCTTTTTGGTAGTAATAAGGATGACCCCATTGGCACCTCTCGCGCCATAAATAGCGGTGGCAGAAGCATCTTTTAGTACATCGATAGATTCAATATCATTGGGGTTTAAAAAGGTGAGTGGATTCGTTGCACCACCGGTACCTGAATTATCCAGGGCAAAACCATCAACAACGAATAAAGGGGTACTTCCTGTTCTCACCCCACCAGGTCCGCGAACGGTAATATTTTGTCTTGCACCAGGTTCTCCACTGGTGCCTACAACGTTTACCCCAGCCACTTTACCTTGAAGCAACTGCTCTGGTGAATTTATAATCCCTTTATTAAAATCATCAGATTTAATTGATTTTGCAGCACCGGTAATATCTTTTGTGGAGGTAGTTCCGTATCCGATGACCACAACCTGGGCCAGTTCCTGACCATCCAGTTCAAGGTTAACCACTAAATTCGTTTGATTACCAACCGTAATTTCCAGTGTTTTATATCCTACATAGGAAAACACCAGCACCGATGTTGCGTCCGTTACTTCGATGCTAAATTTTCCATCAAGATCCGTAACCGTTCCGCTACTTGTCCCTTTAGCAGAGACACTGCATCCGATAAGTGGTTCGCCTGAAGTTGCATCTTTAACTAATCCATTGATTTGTAGTACGTTAGTTGCAAAAGCACTGACATTCAAGGATAAAGAAAGGACCATAAGTATAATCCCTTTTTGACCAAATGTCCATAATTTTTTCATTTGAAATGGTTTAAATTTAAAAATATGTGCAAAACAAACTAATTTAGGTATAATAATGTATTTTTCCAATCATTAAGGAATCGTTATTTAATTTAGCAAACATATTCTTATTGTTAATTTCATTTATTTTAATATAGAAATTATGAGAATCTAAATAGATATCATAGCCTTTAACAAGCAATGTTTCAAGAAGAAGAGGTAGTAAAATGTCTATGTTTTCTGGCTATGCATCAAACTTTTAATATCACCATAAATAGGTGACTGAAAACCTGGCAAAGAACGGAGTGCCAGGGGTGAAATGAATTTCTTCAACGGCAAGTGGCTCGTTCTTTAACCTGCTCAAAGTAGCAAACTGTGTTTCTTTCCACAGAGAATTCAGGATGTTTTGAAGATTAAGACCAAATTCTATCTTTTTTAATGTGTAATTTGCTTGCAGATCTAATAAAAAATAACCTTTAGCCACAAGGCTAAAATCTTCATTGGCTGGGCGATCAGCTAAAAATCTTCCTCTCAGAGAACCATTAAATCCTTTCTCCTGACGTATGGAAAGTCCCCCTGTCGCAGTAAAAAGGGGCGCTAAAGGGATATAATTTTCACCTTCTGGGTCATTTTTTGATCTGGGATGTGCATAAGTTAAATCAATATCACTAAATAGAACATTGGTAAGTTGTATTCGGCTGTTCCAATCCAAACCCCATCTTTGCGTTGCGCCACTGGGTTCCACTATGCCGGCATCACCTACATAAACCAATTCATCTTTTAAATTAAGGGACCATATACCAGCTTGAATCAACATTTTATGGTTAATATAAACAATGTAAATTGTCACTACATTTATGTATTAACACTATTAAACCTGGCAAAATGCAAACACTGAAAGCCATTTATGATCACGGGAAACTTGTAGATAATAAATTCCTACAGGTAGATCTGAAACAGACATCTCATAATATCCAGCACCAATTTGGGTTTGCATGGTTCTTAAAACTCTTCCATATTGGTCGGTCAATCGAAGCGTTTGACCCTCAGTGCTCTCCAGTTGTATATTTAACAAGTTATTTACCGGATTAGGATAAATATTTACGCCCTCTTTAGCCTTTACAGGCGATTGGATGTACTTTTAAACCACAGCAATAAGTGGCGTTTCATTCACGTCTTCCCCATTTTCTCCGGGACAAGGATTTACGATAAATACATTGGCCTGGAGGTTGGTCAGACTTGAATTCCTTTTAATGACATCTGATAATCTGGTATTGGACACCTGGGTCTTGATAGTCTGAGGAAGATTAGGATCAGATTTATAAAAATAAAAATCACCATCCCTTAATTTTTCAAATTGAGCTTTCAGTAAAGCATGCATAGTCTTTCTAACTGATTTACCAGGGAGTAAATCTTTGGCCAAAAGACCAATCCATACATCGATATTGTCAATGGTTCCATATTGTGTTTGAAGTGCAGCTGCCAAAGAGGAATTTTTAGTAATATCAGCAAAAGTCCTGGCGGGAGTTCCGGTATAAAATGCACGGATATCATTATAATCAGGTAAGCCGTGATCTCTGCCTCTTTGAATATTCAGGGCAGCCAGGTCAAGACCAAATCGGACAGGGGCGGTAGGACTGCCAAATAAGAAATTCCGGAGTATGCTATTAATTTTAGTATCAGTCTCATATTGTTTATGTGTTGCGAATCCTTTTAAAAAAGATTCCAGTCCAAATTCACTGAATAAACCGGTATTGAAAAAGGCATCTATTAATTCGACACCCCCGCCGCCAACAACAGCACAATTATTATCGCGCATGGCCAGTTCATCGGCAACCTGAGTATGACCTATTCTATAACCTGCAGTTGCAAATGTGTTTAAAATATCAGGTTGAACAGTGCTATTGTATTTTGAATAATTACTCAGCGTTATACCCATGGCCGGCAGGAATTCCTGATAGGTAATAGCTTGAATTAAAGCGCCAACCTCTTTTCTTGCCTTCTGGTATATTTCCTCATCGCTGGTTAATCCCTGTGCTTTTAATGTGTCACAAATGCGGTTATGTTCTCTGACAAAAATTAAATGCATACCCGTAATACCCGGATGTTCCGCACCTCTGACATCTCCTGTAACAAAGGTTTTAATAGTGTGGTTACCATCATTAGCCATACTGGGAGCAGAAGGATCCAAAGCACCTGTTAACTCCCCGTTTACTGTATTCCAGGGTAGATGATTACCGGCCGAGGTTTTTAATTTACCATTCACTTTAGTTCTCAACCAGGATGCCCGGACACTATCAGACCCATAAACAACCGATCCATCAATCCAGGCAGTATTCAGATTGATTTGCTGACGTTGGGTATTTATGCCACTACCCGGAAAAATAGTACTTCTGGTAAAAGCGATGGGAACTGTGAAGAGGGGTTCATTCGCCGGTAACGAAATAGGTGCCGATTCTGTTGTACTGCTTGGGGTCAATACGATATCATGGTCAAGAAATTGTCCCCATACATAAACATAAGTGCTCAAATTTCTGGAACTAAAGGTTGTAGCAGGTTCATCACATATAGCATTGGAAATCTGTCCGGCAGAAGGACGGGCTGTACTCCCATCGCATTTTTAGTATCTGCAGAACCATATTCAGCCGGAATTTCTCTGGCCAGTGCAATATTAGTTGCACCCCATTCTACCTTTGTTTTTGCAATATTATTATTGGTACCGTCAATGGTGCGATAAATTGGCTGAGTGCCTGCAGGTCTGGGGGTATTCCTTTTATTAGGGTCAAATCGTCCGGGTAAACCATCTGATAATTGGGATTGTGCAAAGGAAGAAGAGGAAAATAACAGGAAAATAAGGATGCTGGCATTGCTTAACAGGGTGGTGAATTTCATTAGGTTATTTTTTTTTACTTGCTGATAAAGGAATAACCTGATAAGTAGCCGGAATAACTTATGTACTCATTCTTCTGTTGATTTTATTTTATTTTTTTCCACTATCCTTTTGATTTGGTTTTCTACCCCAGTTTGCCTGATTTATATCCAGGTCATCATGCGCTGCAATCATTTCCTGTCGGCAAATTTTTCTCATGTTAAGGATGGTCGGTTGACTGGCAGGATTTTCAGCCAGATTAAGTGTTTCCAGGGGATCTTTTTTTAAATCAAATAATTGCGTCGTTTCCTTTCCCGCTACATTATAAACGATTAACTTCATTCCATCTGCCGTTTTCACACTTCGGCTCCAATGTCCATAAACGTTATATATATTTTCCCGGACTTTTACCTTTTGATTTTTAAAAACAGGCATTAAAGATTTAGCCTCAACTGTTTTGGGTGCTGGTATTTTTAAATATTCATAAATGGTTGGAGCTATATCACTTAAATAAACAAAACCATCTGCTTTTTTATTTTTGGGGATACCAGGTCCTGAAAATATCAGGGGCACCCGAATGCTGTGTTCGTATAAATTTTGTTTTCCCAGTAATCCATGCTGCCCTACTGCCAGTCCATTATCTCCGGCAAATACAATCAGCGTATTTTCCCTTAATCCTTCTTTTTCAAGGGCGTCAAGTATCCTTCCTACCTGCGCATCCATTTCTGAAATCATGCCATAATAAAGGGCTATTTCTTTTTTGATTGCTTCCGGAGTTCTTGGCGTTGGTAGTAATTGTTCATCGCGAACATTCAAATCGCCATTATCAAAAGGATGTTTCGGCAGGAAATTTTTTGGCAATGGAATTTTTGTTGGATCATATAAGCGGTCGTAAGGTGGAGGTGGTGTCCTCGGGTCATGTGGGGAGGTTAATGCAACATAGCACATAAAAGGTCCGAACTTCGCCTTGTCACTTCGAAGAAATGCTATAGTATTATTGGTATATAAAGTGCTGCTGTAAATATGATTTTGTCTCTTGGTTGATTCTGGAAAAATGCCAGTAGGGTCAAATGCCTGAACCACAGGGTTAAATTGTCCACCGTCTTTTTCAAAATGCATGCCACCAAAATAGATATCCCCGCCGTCGCTGAACATTCTGTGATGGGAGGCCTTATCGCTATGCCATTTACCGGTGTGATAGGTTTTATATCCGTTTTCACGAAGTGTCTCGGGCAGACTGATTAAACTATCTGGTATTACACTTCCGTCAGAAGGCAGACGATTCACATATCTGCCTGTCATTAACATGGCGCGGCTTGGTACGCATACCGCTCCCTGATGGCCACCCATTACATGGGCCTGGGTAAACAGGAGCCCCGATGCTGCCAGTTTATCCAGATTAGGTGTGGAAATGATTTTATTTCCCATAGCACCTAATGCCTGATAAGTATGATCATCAGAATAGATGATGACTACGTTTTTATGTGACGACAAACGAGTAATCGGACCCCGGGTGGAAAGATTAAAAAATAGAATGAGGAAAAATTGTAAAAAAAAGGTCGATTTTTGTGAGAATTTCATAGAATGCGGCTTAATTTTCTAAAATTAGTAGTTTAAGTCCATTAATTCTGTTATTAATTAATATTTTTAATAAGTTCTTTATCTTTATAAATATACTACGATGCATTATTTTTTATGGAGCTTCCCCTTTTTATTAGCAATGAATTATTCGGTAGCTCAGACAACGGCAGCCAGTTTAATTCCAAAAAAAGGACTTGTACTGGAAAGTCAGGGTATAAAATGGGGTAATGGTTCGGAATTGAATTTTTTTAACAGCGATAAATCAAAACACCATTATTATTTTACCTGGTGGGAACAGGATATGGATAGTTCTCAACCGGAGGTGGACAAATTACTCATCGGTTCTGAAAATACGGCCGTTTCAGGTTATTATCAACTTAAGAAGTCAACACAACGATTCGACATAGCATATAATTGCCGTTGGAACAGACTGGATAGTGGACTGGTAGATATTGTTCACAACAAATGGTGGTTTCCATTTATTGAAAAGGCAACCTTTGAAAGTCCGCAGGGTCTGTTTACGTTTAAAGAATTAAATGATTTCTCTGGAACAAATTTGGTAATACATACCAGCTGGGGCTCCTTTGAGATAAAAAGTTCTCATCCTTTTTCACTGGTAAAACAAGTTGAAATGCCTGTTCCAGCCGATCAGTTTTCCAGAAGAGACCAGTATTTATTATTAGAGGAAAGGAATATTCCCATCTTACCAGGAGATTCTTTAAACAGATTTTTTTCCATAAGGGAGTTAAAAATAAATACGGTTATTTCGAATAACAGTGCTATGTCAAGTTCATTTATCGAACCCGTTAAAGATGCCTGGCAAGCTCCTTTTCAAGAACTTCCCGAGGTATTGCCAAAACCAAAAGAGCTTAATTTCCAAAAAGGATTTTATGTATTTCCAGAACTGGAAAGTAAGGTATTGAACGATACTGAACTGAGATTCCTTAAAATTATTGCCGCCAAATGGCAATTAAACAAGAAATATACGCCGCTTATTAATACTCGTAAAAGCTATTTAGGTCATGAGGAGGCTTATAAGATTCGAGTGGAAAATACAGGCATTTTTATAGATTATGAGAATGAGAAAGGGCTTCAGCATGCTTTATATTCGTTACAACAGTTAACTGTTGTTTATAACGGTAAATTACAGATCCCATTTCTTTCTTTGTCCGACCAGCCTTCAACCGATTGGAGGGGAATCCATTTGTTTACCGGACCTACTTCCCTGAATTTTCATCAGCAACAATTTGAAAAAATATTATTGCCTCTTAAAGTGAATAAAGTGGTGGTTCAGTGTGAGCAGGCCAAGTGGAAAAGTTTTCCAGATATTCACAATCCCATTTCTATTTCTTTGAATGATTTAAAGGCGTCCTTTGATTTTTTTAATAAAAACAGGGTAGAACCCATTCCCCTTATTCAAAGTCTGGGGCACATGGAATGGTTCTTTAAATCTAAAGAAAACCGATTCATGGCGGTTAATCCTGCATACCCTTATACCCTCAACCCAACCTTGGAAAGTTCAAAACAGGCTGTCCTGAATATTTGGGAGGAAGCTATTGCGCTGTTGAACCCTAAAACCATTCATGTTGGTTTTGATGAGATTGGAATGATTGGCTTCAATGAACCCCGGGAAAAGGAAATAGATTACTGGAATATTCAAATGGGGCTTTTGGATAGTTTGACCAAAGCCAGTAAGCTGAATCTGATGATTTGGGGTGATATGGGTCTGGCACCATCTGAAGGTCCCGATGCCTGTAACGGTATTTCACCTGAACGAGCCAGAAAAATTCGGTCTTCCATTCCAAAAGGCACCTGGGTGGCTGACTGGCATTATCTGAATAATGCAGATCCATCTGTCTATTTGCCTAATTTAAAAATCTGGAAAGAAAATGGCCATATTCCTCTGGCAAGTTCCTGGTTTTATCCCCATAACATAAAGGGTTTTGTAGCCGCTGCACAAAAAGTGGGAGCTGGTGTGCTACAAACTACCTGGGCCGATTTTGAAAGCAGTGAATACAATATGTTGCAAAATATGGAACAATTCGGTGCCTATATCCTCGCCCTCGATTACGCCTGGAGTGGTCGGAAAGAAATGCCGGAAAAATTGCCATATCATCCTGTTGAAAAATGGGGGCAGCTTTATTACAATGATCCATTGCCCGTTAAGGATAAGACAGGGATAAATATTCTAAAGGAAAAGTCGGGAACATTTATTCAGAAATTCCAATGGGAAAATAAAAAAGGATGGCTTGTGAGTGGTTTATCCCTGTCACTGAAAACAGATAAAATCTTCCCGGAAGGAACTCCGCTTATTAAAATATCTTACAGCGATCAGGGTACAGAAAAGAGTGTTTGGTTAAGGTACGGGATAGAAATAAGGGGAGAGCAGGATGAAAGACCTATATTCGACCATATTTCAGGAAAGGGGAAAAATATTTGGCACCATTTTTTGACCGAATCCATTATGCTGAATCAAATAACCATTGAGAGTATTCACCCACTTGTTCTTTTTAAAATGAATCAATTCCATTTGCTGGAATAGAAAACAACATACATCATGAAATTACACCTTTCCTTTTTTAGCTTATTATTCCTTTCTTTTTATTAGTACGGGCAAGATACCCTGGGAGTTCTCACGCCTGACAGACCTGGGTTTGGAGATGCGGTGTTTATAACACCAAAAAATTATGTAATGATAGAAACCGGCTATTGGACAGAAAACCAGAAAGAAGCTGGTACTATCAATTCAATTACAAGAGGAATTGGGTTGAATTCTACTTTGTTGCGATATGGGGTTTCAAAAAAAATGGAACTCAGATTTGATTATTCGCTTTGGCAGGAAAAATTAAACAATGAAGCGTTTACCACTGGTTTCCAACCTGCCAGAGTAGGGGTAAAACTTGCTTTATTGGAAAATAAGGGAGCTATACCTGCCGTAACATTTATTGGGATGACGGGATTTCCTTTTTCTACTTCAAAGGTATTCAGACCGAAATATATTAATCCCAGTATGGAACTATCCTTTGCAAATCCATAGACCGATTGGCTGACCCTTTGTTATAATCTGGGCGCCGCATGGGATGGTGAAAGTAAAAATCCTGCTTACTATGATGCACCTTCCCTGGAAATGTCTCTTTCTGATAAATTCGGTTGTTATATTCAGGGACATGGCGATGCCCGGAAAACGGATTTACCCGGTGATATAAAACAACTGAAACAATCTTTTGCAGAGGGGGGTATTGTTTATTACCCGAAAAAGAATATCCAATTGGATATTTCTGCAGGCTCAAGTATGGGAACGGCCAATACCTATTCTTTTTTGACCCTAGGATGCTGCGTTAGAATCCCAAAATAAAAGGTATATTTGTCATGTTACTAACGATAACCCTAAATAATTGATAAATGAAACTTAAATATTTCTTTTTGAGTTGTTTTGCTTTGGTGTTTTATAATGCCTGCAAACAATCTGATGCTGTTTTCTTGCCGGAAACAACCCCTGCCAATGATCCTGAAATTACAGTAACGACCATAGTTACCGGTAATGATGTTATCTGGGGAATGGAACTATTACCTAATGGCGATTTGATTTACGGAGAGAAAAAAGGGAAAATTTACATTAAAAGAGGTGAGCAAACAATTCCCCTTGAAGGTTTTCCAACAGTAAAGACCGGCGGCCAGGGTGGCTTCATGGATTTGAAAGCACACCCGAATTATGTGAAAAATGGCTGGATTTATGCCACTTTTACATCTGCTGTTTCCGATAAAGACTCAGAGGTGAAACTGGTTCGTTTCAAGGTTAAAAATGATAAAATTCAAAACGTTGAGAATATCTTTGCCACAGGCGGGGGTAATACCTTTAATAATCATTATGGCAGCCGGATTGCCTTTGATAAAAATAATTATCTGTACGTAAGTATAGGTGAAGGGGGAGGATCAAGTTTAGGTGGCCCAAATTCTACCAATAAAAATGCGCAGGACACTAAATTAAATTGGGGGAAAGTCCATCGAATGAAAGACAATGGGGATGTCCCTTCAGATAATCCGGTTTTACCGGGAAATACAAAGCCAACGACTGTATATTCCTATGGGCACAGAAATCCTCAGGGTTTAACCTTACATCCGCAAACAGGGGATATATGGGAAACAGAACATGGTCCAAAAGGAGGTGATGAGATAAATATCATAGCCAAAGGAGAAAATTATGGCTGGCCAACTTACTCTATTGGCATTAATTATAATGGAACTGCGGTTTCTAATGACCATAAAGGAGATGGAATTAAAGAACCTATTTTTACCTGGACACCTTCTATTGGCGTATGTGGTATCACTTTCATCAATTCCGAAAATTTCAAGTCCTGGAATGGTAATTTTCTGGCTACAGGTCTTGCTGGTCAGAAATTGTACCGATTTGTTGTTAAAGACAATAAAATAGTTGAAGAAAATATCTGGATGGAGAAATTAGGCCGCTTTAGAAATGTTATTCAAGGTACTGATGGTGCCATTTATATATCTCTCGAAGGACCGGGAAGAATTCTAAAAGTTACTGCTAAATAATTGAAATGATGAATTTTAGTAGAAGAGGCTGTCTGAATCAGGCAGCCTCTTTTCCTTTTTTATAAGGTATTAAAGGGCACAGAAAAGCTAAGATTTTCCCAATTGAAAATGAGTTCTCCTTCTTTTCTGGATTTTTCCTTCAATTCAAATGTTAATCTCTGGGTCATTTCTGTTAGTATTGGCTTAATGTCAAGTCGAATAACGTCGTCTTTTTGGTCGTAATCGTCGGATAAATGTTGCTCATAGTTCGTATTAAGAATAAAAGTCCATTTATCTTTTCCGGGGATGGTGAATAAACCATATATACCTGCTTTAATGACCTGGCCATTGATTTTTATATCACTGCTAATTTCAAATTTATTGGCACTGTGGGCACCAGTAACCCAAACCTGATCAAAAGGGACCAATCCACCCCATATAACTCTTCCTCTTACGCCTGGTGCATAGTAGTTTAATGTCAATTGCGTCTTTCCTACTTTTACAGTGGATACCCGGGGCGTGCTTGCTTTTTTTAGATCCTCTTTAATCAGCCCGGAATTTACACTGTCCGCATAGGTAAGTTTTTCCTTTTTAGCGGAAGTTTGAGCATAAACCAATGCTTGCATCAGGCAGGATATGGTTAAAAATAACAACTGTTTTTTCATTTCTGTGGTTTTCCAGGTTTAAAAAAAGTATATTCAACATTCAGGTAAATGCCGTTTGGCGCTGACCTAATCATGTTGCTGAATAAGGATTTCCGATAGGCGAGATCTATACGGCTCTGACTATGGATAATAAATTGCAGGGCAGCCGTTCCATCTATAAAGGTCTTTTGGTTTTTACTCAAAGTCTGACCTAAAAATTCAAACATTAAGTTGATATTGGTCTGTTTATAACTTTTATAGGTTGTTGGATACATCAGTCGTCCCCAGGACAATGAATAATTAATAGCCGTGTTATCCTGTGTCTCAGGGAAATCATAATCAGGACGGTTATTCGTTGCCTTTTCAAGACTAACGGAACTGCTGATTGCTGTTTTATGAACAAGCTTTGTAGCAATAAAACCAAGTTCCGCACCACTATTATGACCCATTGTTTCAATTTGTTCCTGATGTATATCAGCCCGGTTTTTACTCACTCTGGCATACACTGCCATTCTGAAATGACTGTGAATATCATCAGAAGAAAAAAAACGGTATTTTAAGAAAAGGCTGCCACCCTCTGCATACAGCTGATTACTTCGGTTACTCACAAAACTGCCAGCTCTGAGCATTAGATTTTTGTTAATTCCATACGATAGCTCTGGCATTATATGATAATTAAAGCCTTCTTCCAACAGTTCCTTGAACAGGGATTGTGATATTCGGATATTAATCGATCCTGCAGGCATATTGCTTGCAGGATCTGTAACAACGAACAATTCTTGTGCCCCTAAAAATGAAATCAAATGAAGAAGACCTATACTCCATAGGAACTTCCTCATTTGGATTCTATTTTATAATGAAAAATATCAGGCTTTCTTTTTGTGTAAGTTTCAACGGAGGCATAGGTTTTTAAATATTTCTTATGCTCTTTTTGAGTGACATAGCCTTCGTCAAAAATTTTAATTGCTATTTCTTCACCATTTGTCGGAGAAGATTTACCTAATGGGATAAATTGAGGATTATTGCCGTTAATAACCGAACCAGGTACCGTTACTACCAACGACCCAATAAAAAAACCTGCCTTCTCAATATTTTCCTTAAATAGATTAGGCGCATATTTATTGTCAGATTTAAGATAAACAACGAAGGTGTTGGTGTTTAAATCAGTGATGACACTATCTACCCCGGCAATCGTATTTAATTGTTTGTAAATGGCGTTTGAACACATAGAACAGGTTAATCCTGTAGCAATAATTTCTGCTTTTTTTACCTGCGCACTGATGGCATTAGCCGTTAATAAATAACCAGCTATCGCTACAAAAAATATATTTTTCATAGTTTATAATTAAGTTGATCCCTAATTGATGAACAATCAGGTAATTTTTAAAATAAGAATGGTATAGAATAATTAGATGTAAGCTATTTTTGGTGGCAACCAGATATCGGGATGATTTGAATTAAAATATCCGTTCAAATAATAGAAAATGACCTTTCCTGTTATTTTGGAACTTACAAGGATTGGATTACTTACCGTCGGAGGTATGGTTAATTGTAAGTCTGTAGCAGGACAATGACACAATGGGTCTCCGCAATTACCTCCGCATCCATCTTCTTCGCAGTCCTTTTTTTGATGTTCCATACAGCAAGGAGCAATCTCCTTCGCCATTTTATTTTTACTCATTTTACAGCACATCATTTCAGTCTCAGCAGGAAGTACCGGCAGAAATTGATTGAAAAGACTTAGTAAAATGATAAAAAACATATTTTTTTAGTGAATAGAAAGATAAAAATAAATAAAATGTTGCTAATAAGTTGAAAAAAAAGCCTGTCATTTCTTTTTTCAATTTAATTTTTTTAAATTAGTCTGAAATGAAAACAAGGTATTGTTATGACGCAATCAACACAAAATCGCAGAAAATTTCTTTGGTCAGTGAGCGCCCTTTCCTTGAGCGCAATTTCAGGCTCCTGGGCTTTTTCTCCTTCAAAAAAGGCTGAAAAAAAGGTAAACAAACGGGATGCCGTTTTCTCCCTTATCGAGGGAAAATCAAATAAGGATTATATACCTGCCGCTTTTTTTGTTCACTTCGGTGATGGATTTAAAACGGGGGATGCTGCTGTTAACCGTCATTTAGAATACTTTAATGCCATTGACATGGATTTTGTGAAAATCCAGTATGAAGCGGAATTCCCTCTTTTGAAGACAATCAGGAAACCGGAAGATTGGCTAAAAATGCCGTTTTATAAAAAGGATTTTTATGAAAAGCAACTATACGTAGTTAAGGAATTAGTAAAAAAAGGAAAAAAACTGGCGCCTGTTATCGCAACACTTTATTCTCCTTTTATGAGTGCCGGGCATTCCGTCACAGGCGATGTGCTGACAGAACATCTTAAAACGGATCCGGAAAAGGTTAAAAAGGGAATGGATATTATTACAGAAAGTACCCTTATTTTTGCAAATGAATGTATAAAACTTGGCGTAGATGGCTTTTTAGCCTCCACTCAGGGTGGCGAAGGGTTCAGGTTTAAAGATCCTTCTATTTTCAAAGAATACGTTAAACCTTATGATTTGACTGTTATGAACAGAATCAATGAGGCCTGTTCCTGCAATGTGCTTCATATCTGCGATTATGTAGGTGATTATGATGACCTTTCACCGTTTGTGGATTATCCCGGACATATCGTTAATTGCTCAATGAAAGTGGCAAATAATATGCTTCAGCCGGCTGATATTTTTCGCCAGTTTAATAAACCTGTTTTTGGGGGTATTGAAAAAAGAGGGCCCATTTCCCTGAAAAGTCAATACACCCTGTCTTCTTCCGTTAAAGAGGTCTTAAAAAATGCACCTGACCGATTTATACTCGGGGCAGAGTGTGCCTTGTTAGGAAATATAGACTGGAAACAGGTACGTATGGTGGTTGATATCGCTCATGGGGCAGCCTGATTTTTAAATATTAAGTAGATACACAATCAATCTTACTATGGCCCCCAAGGGTTGGAATAACTCTAATCTGGGTGGTAATCCGGTCCTTCAATTCAGAAACATGACTGATGATGCCTATACTCCTGCCCCGTTTGTATTGAATTTCTTCTAACATGGTAATGGCACTTTCCAGGGTGGCAGGATCTAAACTTCCAAATCCTTCATCAATGAATAAGTTGCCCAGTTCCGCCTTTCCCGATGCCAGATCGCTTAATCCAAGGGCCATAGAAAGTGATACCATAAAGGACTCGCCACCAGATAGGGTCATTTTGGCCGCCCGACGGTTATTTCCCATATATTGGTCTATCACATACAAATGATTCATGTCTTCCCCTTCCTGATGCATATCTAATAAATATCTGGAATTGATTAGCGCCAGATTATTATTTGTAGCTTGTAATAACCGCTTCAACGTCAACTCCTGAGCATATTCATTAAATCTTTTACCTTGTGCATCACCAATCATGATGTTTAATAACTCAAAAGGCCTGATTTCCTTTTTCTTTTCTTCAATGGCAAGTAACTCTTTTTTAAACTTGTTTCTGGCAAGTTGGTCTGTCTCAATAATCTGTCCAATACTGCCTTTTTTTGTGAGTTGTCCTGAAATGACCTCTTCCAATGCACGCAAATCATCAAGGACTTGAGTAAGTGATATGTTTAAATCGTCCTGTTGGGTTAAGGATTGCAATTCATCCCCGATATTTTTATAATTTGTATCGAGCGATGATTTCTGATGGGATAATTCTTCTTTTTTATTTCTCAGCCTGTTTCTCTCCTCAGGAGATAGACGGATACTTTCCAGAGATTCCGGTGATGGAAATCCTGCTTTTTGTAAGTTATTCAGGAATAGTTCCTTGTGATCAGAGAATGCTGCCCGAAGCGTGGTTGCGGCGGTTTGGTTTTCAGCTATTTGTTTGCTTAGAGCGGTTGAATCAGAAAGAAACTGCTGCATGGTTAATGTTTCCTCCCGGGATATAGTTATGGGATCTTCAATAAAAGGAAGTTCATTTAAGGCCTGAGAAGCGGACTGGAGAGAAATACGGGCATCGTTAACTACGCTAATTCTGGCCTCCAGCTCCTTTTTTTCCTTCTCAGCACTAAGAATGGAACTTTCAAGTAACTTGCGCTGAATGTCCAGATCTTTTTCCAGCAGTCGGTATTCATCCTCCAGTTCTTTATATGCGGTTTGTTTTTTCGATAGATTTTGAAGGAAAGGTTTTATGTCATTAAAATGGGAGACATTTAAATTTTCACTAAAAAAGGTGAGTAATTCCACTTTTTTAACTTCCAGGTTATCAAATTGATTTAATTTATCCTTTTCCCCTTGCCATTTGGACTGGAGATCCTCCAGTTTGTTTAATGCTGTTTTTAAGTTTTGTAACTGAATTTTTTTTGAGATGGTAAGGTCAAGGGTCCGCTTTAAATTTTCGAGAGTTTGAGTATGAGGTTCAGCATGGACTAAAAATGTTGCGGTTTGAGGCTCCTGGCTTAAAACCTGGATTCTTTGTTCAATATCCAGTATTCTGACTACATTACCTTCTTTTTTGGCTATAAGAGCCGATATTTTTCTGTCGGTTTCCTCTTTTTTATCAGCTGATATTTTAAGAGAAGATTGATGCCATTCCCGTTTGGAAGCCATCACCTGATCGGATATGCCGGTATGGCCGGGATGATGAACAGCACCACATAAGGGACAGGGTTCGCCTTCTACCAGATGTTCTCTAAGCACTGCCAGGTCCTTTTCCTTTGCGGCCAGCGCCACTATTTTTTCGATTTCTGCCAGGGCATCTGTATGTTGTTGTATGTCCTCTTCCACCAGCTTTCGTTGATTAACTAAAGGTGGTAAGGTGTTGTCAATGTTTTTATTTTCCTGAAGCAAATGCCTTGATTCATCTTCAATTGAAATGATATTTTCTAACTGAATCCGTACTTGTCGCAATTGACTTTCAAGCTCATTAACTTCGTCGTACTCTTTTTCAATTACCTTTCGCTCCCCTAATCTTCGTATATCCTCTAATTGAAAAAACAGGTTTCTTTCTTCTTTTTCAATAGTGTTTCTGGCATCTTCCAGCTTAATATGAAGATCAATACCTAACTGCTGAAAAAGGGAATTTCTTTGGTTGATTAAAGATTGGAAATATTGTTCTCCGGCGGCTAACTTTTCAAATAAAGGCGTATCCTCCTTAAAAGCCTCCATTTTTGCTCCAGTCTCCTCTTTTTTTTCTACTATTTGAAGAATTAAGGCCGATTTTTCCTTCTTAATATTTTCGGCATCCAGATAATTTTGATGTGCTCTTTCTTTTTCATTAAGGGCAGTTTGATAAACATTATTCTTTTGGGCCTTATTATCAATGGCTGCTTGTATGGCTCCCAGTTTTTGTGAAAGCTGCCCAATGAAATTTTCCCGGGACAGGGAAATCCTCAATAAGGCTGACCAGTGAGATATTTTATTATTTATCTCTTTTTCTTTGCTTTCCAGGGAAATCTTACTTTCATTGATTTTGTTATCCAATGAATGAATGTCATCTTCCTTTTGTTTTAGCGCATCCTTGTCATTTAAAAGGGGATGATAACTATCATAGCATTCCAGTCGCTCCTTACCGGGCTGGAAAGCCATATTTTCCTGTTCCCACTGCATCAGTTCTTGCTTTACTTTCTCCAGTGAGGAACTTTTTGTTGCTATTTGTTCTTTAATTAATTTTAAGGTTGTTTTCTTATTTTTTTCCCCATTCAAATAGTTCAATTCAGTTTCAAAGGTTTTCAATTGATTTGTATAGTCACCTAACTCAGCATCAGATAGCAGCTGGATATTTTTAAGCCCTTTTTCATCTTCATCCAGTTTAATTTTCAGGCTATTATATTTCTCATAAACCTTTTTACCCACTTTTCTGTAAATATCATCGCCCGTTATTTTCTCCATTAAATTATACCTTTCTTCTTTATTGGCATTTAACAGAGCAGAAAACTGACCTTGAGCCAACAGAACACTTCTGGTAAACTGGATGAAATCGAGGGAAGTAATCTGGGTGTTTCTGGTGGGCACTTTTGTATTGGTCTCTAAAAGAATCCATTCCTTCTTATCAGGGTCAAAAGTCGATAATTCTTGTTTTCGTTCGTTCAGATTATGATTCCGGTTATAAGCTATGGACCACTGGCTTTTATAAAGTTCCTGACCCTGTGTATATTCGACACATGTCAGTGCTTCTATAGCCCCTTTACTGATTAAGGCCCCTGATTTTGAAAGTGTTCCACTGGTAACACTCTGGTCCAGACGAGGGGCTGCATTATACAACGCCAGACAAATGGCATCCAGAATAGTACTTTTACCTGAACCGGTCGGACCTGTTATAGCAAATAAGGAGCTGGTTGCCAAAGGCTTTTTATTAAAATTTATGTGATGATCACCCGCCAGCGAATTCAGATTTCTAATGAATATTTTTTGGATTTTCATACGATTATATTTCAGTTTGTACTTCTTCTATGATTTGATTAAACAACAACATACAAGACTCCTTTTCTTCTGTTTCCAGTGTATTTGATGCTAAGATATGCTGGAAAACTTCGTCGGGCTTCACATCACTTAAGGATAATTGACTGGTTAAACCGGAAAGGGGCGTCGGGTTTTGTTGAAAAGTATATCTGTAATTTGCGATGCTCAATATGGCCTTTTTTTCAAGCCCTATAGCACTTATATATGCTGATATTTCCCTTCCGATTGCTGGGTTATAATCTTTTTCAATAATGGAAATATCAACTAATAAGGGTAATAATTTATCATTAGTCAGATGGTTAATTTCATTTTTGACGGATAAAAAATCCCCTTCAATTCTTTTCAGTTCTCTGAAAACAGGAATTTTTACAGATTGACTTTGAATATCTTTTCCATCAATGGTAAGTAAGCGAATGATTTTTTGTTGTTTTCTTTCAGAAAAACTAAGTGCTACAGGGGAGCCGCTGTACCATATATGATTTGAATGCCGGACAGGCTGGGGTAAATGGATATGGCCCAGTGCAACGTAGGTGAAATGTTCGACGGGAAAACACCCGGCATCAATACTCCCCAGATTTCCTACTTGTATCTGGCGTTCGGAATCGGAAACGGAAACACCACTGGCAAATAAATGCCCCATGGCGATGACAGGAATTCCTCTTTCCATATAAGGCTGCGTCGCATGGGCTATTTTTTGATAATAACCTGTAATACCTTCCCTTACTGCTTGCTGGACTGATGCTTCACTTTCCTCGGTTCTTGGGGTTCGGATATCCTGGTCTTTCAGAAAGGGAACAGCGGCAATCACAACGGAAGGCTCCTTTTTTTCGTCTTGCCAAACCGGTATAATCATCTCGTTCATTGGAGTGTCCCCATTGCCAACTACGTGAATATTCAAATGGTGTAATATTTCTTTTGGCGCTTCAAGCATCGCTGCTGAATCATGATTGCCAGCCGTGATGATTACCTTTTTAATGCCTGAGGGAATGAGTTGAGCTAAAAACCGGTAATATTGTTGTCGGGCGTAAGTGGGAGGATTTGCCTTATCAAAAATATCGCCTGAAATGAGTATAGCATCGGGCTTATGTTCAGGAATACAAGTGGTTAGTAACCAGTGAATAAAAAGCTGATGATCTTCTTCTAAGGATTCATTATATAGTTGTATGCCTAAATGCCAGTCGGCGGTATGTAATATTTTCATTTTTCAGCTAAAATTAAATAAAAAAACCACCGGAATTTTTTATTTCCGGTGGTTTTTTCAAAACGATGTTTCAAAACTTTTTATTTTGGCAACACCACCGAATCAATGACGTGAATTACGCCATTGTCCGCTTTCAGGTCAGTTACTAAAACAGTAGCAACACCTCCATTTTCATCGGTAAGAATCACTTTTCCATCTTTCAGGCTAACCGATAATTTTCCACCACTTACCGTTGTAACGTCCACTTTTCCACCTCCTTCGGTAATTGCCTTTACCACAGCGGCTGCGTCTAAGTTTCCAGCCACAACGTGATAAGTTAGTACTTTAGTTAAGGTTGCTTTATTTTCAGCTTTCAATAAAGTGGCGACAGTTCCTTCCGGTAGTTTTGTAAAAGCGGCATTTACCGGTGCAAATACCGTAAACGGACCTTTACCTTGCAGTGTTTCGACCAAACTTGCTGCTGTTACCGCGGCAACTAAAGTAGTATGCTCTTTAGAACCTGCGGCAATATCAACAAGGGTTTTTTGCGCCTGAAGGGCAGTAAACATCATGCTGATCGTTAAAAATGTTAAGCTTAAAAATTTAAATTTCATGTTTTTGTGTTTATTTGTGTCTTCTAAACAGGGGAGGAACCAAATGGTTGCAGCATAATCAAATTATATCAGATATATTTTTTCTTTAGAGGCTAATTCATATTAATTGTTCATTTCTATTCATCTTTGTATCAATGGAAATAAATAACAAACTAAAAGAAGTACTGGCGAATCTCGATATTGCTGCCTTAAATGAAATGCAGGAGGAAGCTTTTCAGGCAATTAAAGAGGAAACGGAAGTTATATTGCTGGCACCCACCGGTTCTGGCAAGTCACTGGCTTTTTTATTGCCTGTTTTAGATATCCTGGACATCAATAGTAAAGAGGTTCAGGTGCTTATACTGACACCAACAAGAGAATTGGCTATACAATTAGAACAGGTATGGCAAAAAATGAAAACAGGCTACAAGGTGAATGCTTGTTATGGAGGTCATACAATGGCAGTCGAAATTCAAAATCTGAGCCAGCCGCCAGCTTTACTTATTGGGACACCTGGCCGGTTATTGGACCATCTGAGCAGAAGATCTTTTGATCAAAGAAAAGTGAAGGTGTTAATCCTGGATGAATTTGATAAATCATTAGCTATGGGCTTTCAAAATCAAATGGCTCAGATTATCAAATCACTGACCGGACTAAAAAAACGGGTACTGGTTTCAGCAACCCAAAAGCTGCAAATTCCACCTTTTGTTGGGGTAACCACACCAGTAACCTTACTTTTTTCTACCATAGGGGAGAAAACGACAGAGGGTTTACATCTTAAGGTCGTTTACAGCCAGACAGCAGATAAATTTGACCTTTTATTTAATTTATTATGCTTTCTTGGATCTACCCCAGCGATTGTTTTCTGTAATCTGAGAGGCACAGTTGAAGAGGTGAGTGCCCGATTGACTGAAAAAGGAATCGCAAATGGTTGTTTCCATGGAGGTATGACCCAGGTAGATAGAGAAAAGACCTTGATTTCATTCAGAAATGGAAGTCTGATTTTTCTTATTTCTTCAGACTTAGCGGCCAGAGGATTGGATATTCCTGAGGTGAAAAATATCATTCATTTTGAAATACCGTCAAAAAACACCGATTTTATTCACCGGAATGGGCGTACCGCCAGAATGCACGCGGAAGGAAATGCCTATCTCCTGATAGGGAATAATGAAAAATTACCGGTTTATCTGTCCGTTCCTCCTGAAACAATAGAGATTCCTTTCACAGATTCCATTCCCGCTCCTTCCCCCTGGGTTACCCTTTATATTAGTGGCGGTAAAAAAGATAAAATCAGTAAAACAGATATTGTTGGCTTTCTAATGAAAAAAGGGGGGCTCGATGTACATGAAATCGGTAAAATTGAAGGCATGGACTTTATGTCTTTTGTTGCGGTAAACAAAAATAGCGCAGAAAGTCTGTTGGCTAAAGTGAAAGAGGAGAAACTGAAAGGTAAAAAATATCAGATTAGATTGGCCAGATAAAAGGTGCAGTAATGTACAAGTTATACGCGTTTGTTTTCCTGTTGAGTATAAATGTACCGTTATTGGGAAGAGATACAACTATTTATAAAATAGTGACCTCTGCAAAACCAATCAGAAACTTAACAAATAAAAATGGAAGTATCATTGTAGTTCGCTATGATGGCGTTTTTGAGTTTGACGGGGAAAACTTTTTTAAAACAGATATCAGGGAAGAGGAGATAAAAATTGCCCACACACCAAACGAAAATTGGGCAAAATTAGTCCATCCAAAGCTGAATTATGCGCAGGTGGAACTTTCAAATGACGGGATTTATTGGGTGTTGATTAAAAACAGGTTTATCTATGGGTTTAAGGTAACAGATAAAATAAAAAAAACGTTACCCAATCTGGCCATCAGAGGCATCTATGCCTGGCACGATTCCCTGCTTGTCTCTACTTACAATGGTTTTTATCTGAATGAAAAGCCGGTTTTTCCAGGCTTACTCATTTTTTCAAATGGCAATATCATAACAGAGAAAGACTATTTTTATTTTGTGGCCAATGGAGAAATGATTTTCAAAATGAGAAAGGATGGTTCAGAAATTGAAAAAATAATTCACCGTAGTCGATTACAAAGGATTAATAATGTATCTGTTCTTCGATTCCATCAGGGAATGCTCTATCTGGGTGGTGAGAAGGGTTTAGCTCTCTATGATCAAAATAAAGATATCCAAATGCTAAAAGAAGGAATTGAAATTCATAATATGAATATCATACAGGATAATCTTTGGATATCTGCCAGTGATGGTGTGTATATGCTTGAAAATAATAAACTGAATAAAATTTTTAAAGTCAATAATAGTACCGGGGTTTATGAATTGGAGGGTAAAATCGTTTCTACCAGTTTTGAAGGATTATGGTCGTATGATCTATCAGGAAATAGATTAAGAAACATCCTGGCGGGTTCACCGTATGAAAAAATAGAAACGGATGCTTTTTATGAAGATAGATATGGTAATTTTTGGATTAGCACGATTAATGGAATCCTAAGGTATCAAAAGGAAACTAATAATATATCGATTTTTCTGGAGGGTACAGCGTTCAACAGAAGATCTTATTTTTTTAAGGGGGATACCATCTATTTTGGAAGTAATGGAAATGGATTGATCAGCTTCGATATTAAGGAATTGATTGCCGAAGACGGGATTAGCACTTCCTCAAAAGATAACTACGTGTTTATTTACATGGCAATGGTCATTTTTATTGTTGGTTTGTCAGTGGTGCTTTTTATAAAAATGAATTTAACCCCCGTTTATATGGTAGCTGATATCCCAAAAGAGGAGGAGAAACCTGATGAAAATGAATTTTTCTCATCGCTGGAAAAATATATTAGAGATCATCTGGACGAGGTTAATATTGCTCAAATCAGAGATCGTACAGGGCTGTCGAAGCATGCTTTTTATACTAAATTTGTAAAACACTTTGGAAAAAACCCTAAGGAATATCTTTCTGAAATAAAAGCTAAAGCTTTAAAGGAGAGACAAAATGAATTATATAGGAAAAGAAATTTGTTGGAAAATTGACAAGAATGAATTATTTTTAAGAAATACATCTCAAATGGTTAAATATTGCTTATTTATTATATGCTTTTTTGATTTAATCACTTTATCAGGTAGAGATACGACCCTTTATAAAATCATTACCTCTCCTACACCTGTCAGACACATGACCAATATTGACGGGAAAATTATTGTGACTCGATATGACGGTATTTTTGAATTTGATGGTGAAAATTTTAAGGAATCCAGCTATGGCTATAAGGATATAACGGCATCGCTGGAGAAAAATGAGCAATGGGCCAAACTGGCAGATCCTAAAATTGATTTTGCACAGGTTCTTTTGGCCGGTGACGGCATATACTGGGTTCTAATCAGGAATAAGTTTTTGTATGGGTTCAGAATACTGGATAAAATAAAGAGGGTTTTACCCGAATATTCTGTCAGAGGAATCTATATTACTGGCGACTCCGTTTTTGTGGCCAGTTACAATGGCTTTTACCTGGGGAATAAACAAATCTACAAGGACACCCTTCTTTTTTCAAATTCTAATTTTTGGATAGATAAAGAGCATATTTATTTTTCTGCAAATTATAAGGATCATGTTTATCGGGTCAATAAGCAATTTGCAAATATAGAAATAGTGATGCCTGGAAAGGTTAAAAGTAAATATATAGCTCATATTTCAAGTGTCTCTCTGTTTAAAGGGTATTTATATGTTGGCGGACAAAATGGTTTCGGCAGGTATTCTGAAAAACATGGATTTGAATTGATTGATAAAAAAGTTGTGGTATCAAATATACATATTTTAAATGATGAGCTTTGGCTGGCAGGTGTGGATGGTGTCTATAAACTGGAAGGTAATAAATTAATTAAGAAATTTAAGGTAGGCAGTACCGGACTTTTTCAGGTTGACCAGAAATTACTGTCAACCAGTTTTAAAGGACTCTGGGAATATAACCTGTTAACAAATAAAATAAAGAATATCTTTAAAGGAAGCATCTTTGAAGATATCGAAACGGATGCCCTTTATGCTGATCCGTATGGGAATTACTGGATAAGTACCATCGATGGAATCCTAAAGTACAATATTAAAGAAAAAAAAATAACCACCCTGCTGGAAGGCACCGAATTCAACAGGCGATCCTATTTTTTTAAAGGTGATACATTATATTTTGGCAGTAATAGCAACGGACTGATTAGTTTCGATGTAGAAAATATGATTTCAGATGATGTAATGAATGCCATTAAAAGTAAAAAAGGAAACTTTACCTTTTTTCTACTTGCGCTGTTTTTAGGAGGTTTACTGGTTGCTCTGTTTATTCGCTTCAAAAGAAAACAAATGACAGCTTATATTCATTCCCCTGCTACTATCCAGAATAAAAAACCAGATACGAATAAAATATTTTCAGAACTTGAAATATATATAAGAAATAATATTGAGGATTTAAACGTGAATCAAATCAGGTATCAGATAGGATTGACTAAGTATGCTTTTTACACAAAGTTTCAAGCATATTTTGGAAAAAATCCAAAAGATTTAATTGCTGAAATCAAAGAGGAAATATTATCTGAAAAACAGGCAGTTACAAAAGGAAAGAAAGGATTTTCTAAAAAAGTTTGAATAATTTCTGAAAAAATTCCGACGTCATTCAAAATATTTGGACATTCCGTCTAAATATCAGACCGGATTTTTAAAATATACTTTTGAAAAATCTATATTTGACCCTCAAAGATTTTTATCGGCTAAAAACTAAATATCATATAAAGATTTATAACTGGGAGTAATTTTGGGAAAAGGGGAATACCTGTTTGTAGTTTCCCTTTTCTTTTTTAAAATATGGTTTTATATTCGTGAAAAAATAAAATCAATAACTCAAATTTCCGACATTTTTCCTACATCGCTGGAACGAGCCTTCAAAACGCCCATGCTTTGTGATGTTACAAAAATACATACCGGTTACAGTGTGACACCAAAGGTTACCCATTGTACGGAAGATGAAACATGGGGTACAACGGGTGGAACAAGGAAAATATTTATGGCTAAAAATGCCAGTTTTAAGGGAGGAGAAGCTTCCCTGGATAAAGTGCTGGAAAGAAAAGAAAATGAGTACTGGAAAATTGAAATTTCTGACTTCAAGATGCCTTCCATGGGTTTTGAGAAATTTCAGGGGGAATGGTTTACCAAACAACTTAAAGAGGGGGAAGTGGAAGTCAGGTATAAATACACAATGTATAGCAACAGCCTGTTACTATATCCCTTTCAC
>Ga0172372_10000480_pt1 | contig 61312 bp, 56 predicted proteins | sample LakKiv5m_2_FD_114544 | JGI IMG/M metagenome (GOLD analysis project Ga0172372, IMG submission 114544) | Freshwater microbial communities from Kabuno Bay, South-Kivu, Congo - kab_092012_9.5m | ecosystem: Environmental > Aquatic > Freshwater > Lake | place: Democratic Republic of the Congo...
TACACCATCTTCTCCCTCTGGGATACCTTCCGGGCCTTGCATCCGCTGTTCACCATCACCCAGCCACAGCGGGTGCCCGACATGATCAACAGCATGCTCGCCTTCCACGACGACAACGGTCTGCTGCCGGTTTGGGACATATACACCTGGGAGGCCAATACGATGACGGGCTACCATGCCATCCCCGTCATCGCCGATGCCATCCTCAAAGGGGTGGGGGGCTTCGACCACCGCCGCGCCTACGCGGCCATGAAGAAGAGCGCCGCCCAGCAGCAGCGCGGCACGGCCGACTACGTCCGCTTCGGCTACCTCCCGCAGGACAAGCACGGATGGAGCGTCACCTACACCCTGGAGTATGCCTACGACGACTGGTGCATCGCGCAGGTCGCCCAAAAGCTCGGAGAACGGGAAGACCATGCCCGCTTCCTCAAGCGGGCGGCCTCCTATCGGAATCTCTTCGACCCCGCCACCGGCTTCATGCGCGCCAAGGACAGCACCGGGCGCTTCGTCGAGCCCTTCGACCCGCTCGTATCCGAACACGGCTTCGAAGGACAGTACATCGAAGGCACGGCCTGGCAGCATAGCTTCTTTGTGCCCCACGACATACAGGGCTTCGCCAGCCTGTATGGAGGCAGCGACAAGCTCGTCGCCAAGCTCGACGAGCTCTTCGCCTCGTCTTCAGTTCTGAAGGGCGACAACGTCTCCATCGATGTCACCGGACTGATCGGGCAGTATGCGCACGGCAACGAGCCCTCGCATCACATCATCTACATGTACACCGTCCTCGGCCGACCCGACCTCGCCGCCCGCTGGCTGCGCACCGTGGCCGACAGCATGTACCGCACCGGCCCCGACGGGCTGGCCGGCAACGACGACTGCGGACAGATGAGCGCCTGGTTCGTGTGGACGGCCCTGGGCATGTACCCCCTCAACCCCGCCAGCGGCGAGTACGTCTTCGGCCATCCGCTGGTGGACCGCGCCGTCATCGACCTCCCCTCGGGGAAAAAACTAACAGTGAAGGTCAACCGAAAAAAAGGTGGGAGGACGGGTCTCGGGGCCGTCCGGCTCAATGGAAGGCCGCAGCCGATGCCGTCGGTCAGCCACCGTGTCCTCTTGCAGGGCGGGCTGTTGGAGATGGAGGTGGGGGAGTAGCCTACTGCCCGGTCCCTGGAGCGGCAGGCCTTGTCTGTGGGATCCTGATGCCGTCAGGAGCCCCGATGTCATGCGCATGGTCAGGGGTCGGCGCGGATCTAGCCGTGATGCTCCACGGTGAAGCCACGCGGCAACTCCATCCCCAGCCGCTGCATGCTTTCATGACAGGCCCTGGTGATGCGTCCCTCACGCGTACTTTCTCCAAAGAGGCCGAACGGAACGATGGTGTCATGAACCTTGTAGAGATGACTTTCAGGTCTCAACGTCTGTGAGAGGATGGCATCCATCATGCGTGGGAAGGGGATCAACGGTGGTATGTAGTCGAAGAGGATACGGAGGTGGCTGACGCGGATGAACTTGTGGCGCCACGGCCGTAAGTATCTCCTGCATGGGTACATGTTCACGTCACCCACCGGAACGGGATGCTCAGAGTCGATCTGAGAAACCAATGACTCCAGGTTCAAACAGAACAGCCCGTCGCAATCATCCACCATCACGGCCCTCGCGAGACGGTCAAGCTTCGGTACGTCGAGCTGGATCGGGAATTTGTCATCAATGCACCAATAGACCCACTGTTCATCCGAGAAGCCATCCAGCAGCGTCATGACGGTCTCCTTGAAGCCTTTGCCCGTTTCAATGAAATGCATCCTGCCGTGGCTTTCCCTTCGACGAGGGTCCTGATACGGTATCAGGAATTCAAAAGGATGGTCTGGCCAAAGCATCTCATAGCAACGGATCATGTGCCGTGTCAGCGCAGCATAACGGTCGCAGGTCATGACGATGGCGGGCAGATGGCCACGGCCATATATCTGCGAGATCAGGCGTTTTTTCTTGAAATGAAGGCGTCGCACGGATGGATGGTAGCCGGCTGCCTTCCGTTTCAAGGCAGCCGCCTTCTCTTGGAAAAGGTACTTCCATGTGCCGGGCCCGTCACGATAGAAGATCCCTGGCAAGTCGACGGGCATCTTGTGGGGGATGTTGGGGCGGTCCAACGGATGAGGGAATACGGTTGCCCTGCGCTTCTTCCGGAAGCGGTCCTTTCGTAGGAACGTGATCTCCAATAACCGGGGGATGGCTATTCCGGCTACGGGGAACAACCGCTCCGGATGGTTATTGGGGTGAACATGTACGATCTCATGCGTGCCCAGCAGCTTGCCGAACAGCTGTCGGAACTCTGCACAGAACGAGGAGATACACAGGAGGTCGAGCCCGTGGAACTACACCACCATGACACGGAAGCGCTTCCTGAACGTGTCCGACTGTGCGAGCAGGATGTCGTATTCAAAGCCCTCCACATCCATCTGCAACATCAATTCGTCCTGTTCCTCCAGTCCCGACTCCGACACCCACGATTTCAATGTGATGCTCCCTTTTCGGTAATCGGTCAGGTGTACATCGCTGAACTCGACCTTGGTCATCAGGTACCTTGGGAGAAAGTGCATCCCATCGGGCAGGTCATCCGGTTGCGGTACAGAGCCATCAGCCATGTACACTTCCATGCCTTTCCTGAGGCAATCGAGCTCAAATCCGTATTGCCTGCCCACGCCGGGGGAAAAGCAGGCCTTGATGCCATCCAGGTCGTCGGGTACCAGATACCCCCCGTCCGAATCGGGTCCCATCCGGATCAAGGGTATGTCGGCGTCGTGAGGGCGCATCATCCGGATCGCCTGGTGGATCTCCCAGGGCTTGGCAAGTTCCTCCGGGGTGACCTCCTGGTTTTGCAGGCGTTGGCGTAAATTCTTTAATCGATTGTGTTGGACGGCCATGAGGCATCTTTGGGGGTGTTGATCGGAAAGATAAGGGGGTGTGAGAGGAATTGCAATCCGACCGAGGAGAGGAACGGGGCCTTGGCGGCATGGCTCAAGGTGGTGGGGAGCTTCGATGCCGCATTTTCAACGGGTTCGGACCATCGGGAAAAAAAGAGGGCGGTGTGGAAACACCGCCCGTTCGACATACTAAAAACAACTCAAAAAGAGCCTCTTACCATCCGGGGTTCTGGGTCATGCCCGTGGGGTTGGCATCGACCTCGAACTGCGGGATGGGCCATAACTTGTACTTGGCATTCGTATTGGTACGTATCTGGTTGCGGAAGCGGATGCGCTGGCTGACGCTGGCGGCGTAGTCGGGCACTTCGTCGGCGTCGAAGGTCGGGTTGGCCGGGGCGATGGCGGGGTCGAGGGCATAGCCGACGACGGTCCCGCTGTTGGCCTTGGCGTAGATGTCCCAGCGGCGGAGGTCGAAGAGGCGGTGGCCTTCGCCGGCCAGTTCCACGACACGTTCGCGGCGGATGAGTTGGCGCAGCGCCGCCTGTCCGTTGGCGGTCGTGGCGGGCTGTCCGGCGCGGGTGCGGACGGCGTTGAGGGCCGCCAGCACGGTGGCGTCGATCTCGTTGAGTTCCACCTTGGCCTCGGCGTACATCAGCAGGATGTCGGCATAGCGCATGAGGATGTAGCCTGTCTTGTGTTCCCAGATGAACTGGGTGGAGTCGACGTATTTGCGCCAGACGTAGCCGACGCCGCCGATGTTGCCGGTGGCGCTGACCTGCCACTGGATGCCGGATGCCTGTGCCCCGATCCAGTCGTTGTTGCCGGTGACGGCGTCGTAGCGGTTCAGGTTCCAGTTCCAGCGGAAGCGGGTGTTGCTGTGGATGTTGAAGACCTGGCGCTCCATGGGGTTCGTGTAGGGCAGCGCCGGGGAGGCGAGGGTGCGGTGCTGCATGGTGTCACCGGGCATGTAGATGGTCCATGCCAGCCGGCGGTCGCGGTTGAGGCGGGGGGTGAGGCGATTGTAGGTCGTGGAGGCGTCGATGCGGTTGCCGTTGCGGTCTTCGTAGCGGTCCACCAGTGCCTGCGAGGGGAAGTGGCTGCTCTGCGAGTTGGTGACCTGCCTCGGCACGCCGAGGATGGGTCCCCAGTTCTGCGGGTTGAGCTGGTCGGTGGGGAAGGTCTGGTTGAAGAGGATCTCGCGGTTGGCGTTGGCGGCCTGTCCTGCGAGCATGAAGAGGGCGGGGTAGCTGGGGTTGAGTCCGTGCTGGTTGAGGTCGATCACGGCCTTGGTGGCGTTGGCGGCCGTGCGCCAGTCCTTGAGGAGCAGGGCCAGTTTGGCTTTGAGGCCGAGGGCCACGGCGCGGTTGACGCGGCCGTTGGCAAGGATGGGCTGTGCGCTGGCGGCGGAGAAGGCGGAAGAGGCCTCGTCCATGTCCTTGTAGAGTTCGGCCACGATGGTGGCGACGGGCGTACGCTTGGCGGAGAGCACTTCGTCGACGCCCGGCGACTTGGGGTACCAGGGCACGTCGCCGAACATGTACATGAGGTGGAAGTACGACCAGGCGCGGAGCACCAGGGCTTCGGCGCGGATGCGTCCGTAGGTGGCGGCGGGCACATTGGCCTTTCCGTTCTCCATGCCCGAGAGCTGCTGGTTGGCGCGCTGGATGAGGCGGAAGGCCTGGCTCCAGCAGGTGTTGACCAGGGCGTTGTTGACGAGGAAGGGGCCGCCGTCGCCCATGGCGACGAAGTCCTCCGCGTTACCGCCCCGCTTCATGGCGAGGTCGGTGGAGGCCTCCACGGCGTACAGCAGTGGCGTGTTGTTGGGGAACATCCAGAAGGCTGCGGCGTAGACGCCGGTGAGGCCCTGCTCCATCTCGTTCTGGTTGGACAGGAAGTTGGTGGCCGAGGACTGGTCCAGCGGCTTTCTGTCGAGGAACTTGTCACAGCCGGCCGCGCCGAGGAGCAGCGCGAGCAGGCCTGGGATCAGTATCTTCTTCATGGTCGTCGGATGAATGGGTTTAGAAGTTGACGTTGAGGCCGGCCGTCACCGTGCGCATCACGGGGTAGAATTCGGCGTTGGCGTTGTTGATCTCGGGGTCGAAGCCGTCCCAGGAGGGCGTGAAGGTCAGCAGGTTCTGGCCGCTCACGAAGACGCGGAGGGACTGGATGCGCAGGCTGTTCAGCACCTGCTTGGGCAGCGTGTACCCCAGGTTGACGTTCTTGATGCGGAAGTAGGCCGCACTGCGGATCCACCAGTCGGAGGCCACGAAGTTGTTGCCGCCGAAGCCCGAGGGCAGGAGTCGCGGGAAGACGGCGCCCGTGTTGCCCGGACGCCAGGCGTTGGTCTGGTGCTGGAGGAGGGAGGCGATGAAGTCGTTGCTGGCGAAGGGGATGGCGCCGGTGCCGCTGAGGTAGTTGTCGCGCATCGCCACGCCCTGGCCGAAGAGGTTCAGGTCGAAGTTGCCGTAGGATACGTTGAGGTTGACGCTGTACTCGTAGCGGGGGAAGTCGTTGCCGATGAAGGTGCGGTCGTTGGCGTCGACCCTGCCGTCGGGCTTGCCGTCGGGTCCGCTGATGTCGGCATACTTCATGTCACCCGGCTTGGGGCCGGTGGTGGGGGAGGGGTTCCAGGGGATGCCGAACTGTACGGGCGACGCCTTGATGTCGTTGGAGTCGGCGAAGAAGCCCAGGGCGCGGTAGCCGAAGTAGGAGCCGAGGGCGTAGCCGGGCTGGGTGCGGGTGCTGCCCCCGTCGATGAACGGCAGTCCGGCGATGAGCCCGGTGACTTCGTTGCGGACGTCGGAAAGCATCACCGTTGCGTCGAAGTTCCATTTCTTCACCTGCTTTTTGTAGTTCATCGACACCTCCCATCCGCGGTTTTCCATGTTGCCCGCGTTGACGAAGGGGTTGCCGAGGCCGCCGGCGGAGGCCGGCAGGGCCCGGGGGAGGATCATGTTCTTGAGCGACTTGACATAGTAGTCGGCCGTCAGGGTGAGGCCGCCCTTGAAGGTCAGGTCGAGGCCGGCGTTCCACTGCTGGGAGGTCTCCCATCCGATGTCGGGGTTGGGGAACTGCAGCACGGCCACGCCCAGGTTGGTGGCGTTGTTGAAGTAGGCGCTGGTGCCGTTGGTGGGGTTGCTGTACACCGAGGTGCCATAGAACGCGTCGAAGGCGTAGTTGGAGCTGAAGTTCTGGTTGCCGTTGCCGCCGAAGGAGCCGCGGATCTTGCCGAAGCTGACGATGTCTGACAACTCGTCCCAGAAACCCTCCCGGCTGAACACCCAGCCGGCGGAGGCGGAGCCGAAGTTGCCCCACTGGCGGTCACGCGCCTGCGAGAAGCGGGAGGAGCCGTCGCGGCGGCCGTTGACCTCGAGGAGGTACTTGTCGCGGTAGGCGTAGTTGACGCGGCCGAAGGCGCCTGCGAGCGCCAGCTCGGAGACGCCTGCGCTGTTGTCGCGCGCGCCCGTGCCCAGGTTGAGGTAGGGCTGGTTGGGGTTGATGAAGCCCTGGCGCGAGGCGCCGAAGAAATAGTTCTCGTACAGTTCGCTCTGGGCGCCGGCCATGACCTTGATGGCATGGTCCTCCTTCAGCCGGAAGCCGTAGGTGGCCTGTGCGCTGTAGGTCGTGTAAAGGTCGTTCCGCCAGGTCTCCGAGAGGGACGTGTTGCCCGGCCAGACGGCGATGCGGTCGTAGCTGTTCGTCGCCAGGTTGGGGGCGTAGATGTCAGCGCCCTTGGTGAAACTCTTGGTGTAGGGGTTGCGCTTCTCGCGTCCCCAGGCGGCTTCCACCTCCAGCCCCCTGACGGGGTTGGCCACCAGCGCCACGCGCGTGAGCATCGTGTTGCCCTGCACGGCAGAGGTGCCCGTGGCCTCTGCCATGGCGATGGGGTTGCGGTTGTTGGTCTGCGCGGCCGTGCCGTACATGCCGGGACCGAACTTGCCCGCGCCGATGGCCGGCAGGCCGATGGCCTGGCGGATGATGAACTCGGGCGAGCCCGTCGACGGGTTGATGGTCCTGTTCTGGTTGTAGGCCAGCGTGCCCGACAGCGTCAGCCACTTGGCGACTTTGAACTCGGGGTTGAAGCGCAGGTCGTACTTCTCGAAGCGGTTGTTCTGGATCAGACCCTGCTGGTTCATGTAGGTCATGCCGGTGAAGACGTTGAAGCGCTCGCCGCCCGACGATATCTGCACGTTGTGGTTCTGCAGCATGCCGTTGTTGGTGAGCACCGCGTCGATCCAGTCGGTGTTGATGACGTCCATGTTGTTGCCGGCCGGGTTGGCGACGTACTTGTCGATCAGCGTCTGCGGATACACCACGGCCGCCGGGTTGCCCGTGCGGTTCTGCTCCGCCTCGTTGCTGTAGCGCATGTGGTCGACCGCACTCACCCGCTCGGGCAGCGACGTGAAGCCCTGCTTCGTGAAGAAGTTGTTGTACGACACCTTGGTGCCCTTCACCCCTCCGCGCTTCGTCTTCACGACGATCACGCCGGCCGAGGCGCGGTTGCCATAGATGGCGGTCGATGCCGCATCCTTGAGCACCGTCACGCTCTCAATGACGTTCGGGTCGATTTGGTTGAGGGCGTCGGGACCGGAGCCGGTCGGCATCAGCAGTCCGTCGATCACGATCAGCGGCGTGCTGTTGCCCTGGATGGAACTCTCGCCGCGTACACGGATGAAGGCACCGTCGGCACCGGGGCGGCCCGACTGCTGCTGCACCGTCAGTCCGGGCGCCAGGCCCTGCAGCACCTGCGAGGTGCTCGTCACCTGACGCTTCGTGATGGTGGCGTTGTTGAGCGTCACCAGCGCACCCGTGAGGTTCGACTTGCGCTGGGTGCCATAGCCAACGACCACGACCTCGCCGAGGTCGCCCGCCGTGGGCTGCAGCGCCACGTCGAGTTCGCCGCTGGCCACGGCCACCTCGCGGCCGGTGAAGCCGATGCCCGAAAAGACCAGCGTCTCACCCCGGGCCGCCGAAATGGTAAAAAATCCCCCGGCGCCAGTGGTGGTCCCCCGCTGGGTTCCCTTCACCGTCACCGAGACGCCCTCGGCACCGTTGCCGGTGCCGGCGCTCGTGACCCTGCCCGTCACGTTGATGTTCTGCGCCGCCAGTCGCACCGCCGAGGCGAGGACCAGCATCAGCAAGAGCATTGTCCGTCTCATGATCCTTGTTTTGTTGTATGGTTTGGTTGAATGAACGCTCCCTTGTGGTCGACGGCCCGCTTGCCGAAGGCATCCGTGAGCCGGTCCAGCAACACGGCGAACTCGGCCCTGCGGATGGGCCGCTCGGCCCGGTAGTCCTGCAGCCCCCAGCCCGGCCAGCGCCGGGCCGCATCGGCCGGCACGGCACCCGCCAGGGCCCGGAAGGCCTGCTCCACCGTCATCCACTCGCCACCGTCCCCGAGGTCACTGCCCAGGCATTCCATCAGCCCGGCCTTCACTTCGGTTATGCGTACCAGTGAGTCCGGGTGGAACCAGGTGCGGTTGGCCCACTGATGGGGCTGTCCCACGCCTTTCAGGATGCCGGTGGCGCCGGCCTTCTGTATCTCGTTGAATTGCGGGTGGTCGGGCTTCACGTCGTAGTAGGGCATGAGATAGGCCCGCGCTTCCAGCAGGGCCGACTGCACTTCCCGCACGGGTACCTCCCGCGGCTGCCTCCGCTGCCTGACCGACAAGGCCGCCAACGCGCCGGCCGCCTGCCCCGTCAGCATCACCACGGGCTGCAGCCGCGTCGTGCCGTTGGCGGCATTGCTCACGCTGATACCCTTCTCCACCACGATGAGGCCGTCGGTGCGTTTCGGTATCAAGGCCCCCAGCGGGATGTTGAAGGAGGGCACGGGATAGAAGCCCAGGTGCTGCGGCGCCGAGAGGTTCTCGCGGTGATGGTGGTCCACCGGATAGTCGCCCACCGCAATGCCCGTCCGGTACAGCGCCAACGGCTGACGGAAGGGCTCCGAAATATGGTTGAGGTCGAACCGGACGACCCCCTGCAGCCGACGCCCCTCCCGATGGTAAGGCATCAGCGGCAACCGGTCGGCCGTGGGGAACTCGTCGTCCGCCAGCCCGAGGTGCTTGTAGCCGAACTGCGTCTGCAGGAAGTGAATGAACCGGAGGGTCTTGGCCTTGGCCCGGGCGATGGCCTCCGCCCGCTGCTCCCCGTTCATGGGGATCATGTTGAGATAAATATCATTCCCCTTGCCTGGCCAGTTGATGAGGTACTTGCCGTTCGGCAGCCTGGCATAGTCCATCAGCTGCTCCTTGCTCACGTTGGTGGTGAGTTTGGACGGCTCGCTGCAGAAATCGCGGCAACAGCCGTCGAACTCCATCGGGTCGTAACCGGCAGGTCGCACCAGCGTGCAGTCGGCGTCCCTGCCGTAATCCTTCAGGATGGCCGTGAAGGTGATGTCCTGCACGATGTCGCTGCTCTCGGGCACGTTGACCTTCTCGCCGGTCAGCCGGCTGGCCTCCATGCCCAGGTCGTAGGACGCGCCCGCGGCGGCCATCAGGTCGCCGAGCTCCGTGGCATCCACTACGATGCGCGCACGCACCTGCACGTCCCGGCCCGACGCCAGGTCCCGGAACACGGCACCCGCCACCCGGCCCTCCTCCATCAGGGGGCGGAGAAAACGCTGGCCGTACCATACCGTGAGCCGCCGCTCGCGGGCAGCAAAGGCCTTGAGGATGCTGTCGGCCACGCGCGGCTCGAAATGGGTGTTGCTCACCCAACCGGTGGCCACCTTGTCGGGACCGCCATACCGGGCATACACGGCCTCGCGGAACGCATGCCAGAGGCCCGAAGGCATGTTGTGGTTGCCGTCGGTGGCCGAGACGCCCGCCGCGGAAAGCATCCCCCCCAGCCAGGGTCCCTCCTCCACCACCAGGGTCCGTACCCCAAGGCGTGCCGACTGAAGTCCCGCAGCCGTCCCGCCGGTCCCGCCGCCCACCACCAGAACATCGGTGCGGTACATCGACTGGCCCCGGTGCACCGTCGGCACCAGCGTCAGGAAGGCCTGGATCAGGACATACAGGATGCGCGGCATAGGCATTGTCGTTGACTGCAGGATCAGAACTTCCCCCGGGATCCTCCCTGCCGGCCAGTCCGCATGCATGGAATCAACTCCACCGGGTGGTTGACTTTCCCAGACGCCACGCTCGTGCATGGGTCCGACCCTGGCGCTGCCTGCCATCTCCCCGATGGGAAACCCTGATACGGCATACTATACAAAAAACTTGTCAAAAGGTTAAAGATATGTAGAAATATGGGCGAAGTGCCCCCACTTGTTAAAAAATTTTATTTTCCTTCTTTCATCCCGGCGGGGGTTCTTCATGGATCGTGGTTTAGTTTTGGCGCATCGGGGGAATCGACCCGAGGCCAGAGCGATGACGGAAGCGATGCGACCCTACGCCGTATTCTCCACCGAGGTGGTGAGCGGGGTGGCCTATAAGAACCGGTCCCTGAAACGGGCGATCATCCAGCTGTTGGACAGCAAGGAGACGTCGACGGTGATGGAGCTGTCGCGTGAGTTGAACATCAGCGTGCCCAAGGCGGCGAGCCTGGTGAGCGAGATGGCTCAGGACGGGCTGCTGTGCGATTACGGCAAGATCGACTCCACCGGGGGGCGAAAGGCCAGTGTCTACGGACTGGTGCCCGACGCCTGCTTCTTCATCGGGGTCGATGTGCGGAAGTACTATGTCAACATCGGGCTGCTGGACTTCAAGAAGCACCTCCAGAGTGTGCGGGAGCGCGTGCCCTTCCGGCTCGAGAACACACCCGAATCGCTCCGCGCGCTGGTCGGCATCATCCGCGACTTCATCGCCGAATTCCCAGACCGGCGGCATCGCATCCTCGGCGCGGGCGTCAACCTCTCCGGCCGCATCAACCAGGTGACGGGCCACAGCTACAGCTTCTTTCATTTCCAGGAGGAGCCGCTGAGCCGCATCCTCGAGAAGGAGGTGGGCATCCCCGTCTTCCTGGAGAACGACTCGCGCTCCATGGCCTACGGCGAGTTCATGGGCGGTGTCGTCGGCAACGAGCGCAACGTGCTGTTCATCAACATCGACTTCGGCCTGGGCATGGGCATCCTCATCGACGGCGGAATCTATTACGGCAAGTCGGGCTTCAGCGGCGAGCTGGGGCATATCCCCTTCTTCCAGAACGAACGCATCTGCCATTGCGGCAAGCGGGGCTGCCTGGAGACCGAGACCTCGGGCATCGCTCTGCTGGAGGCCGTGCGCGAACGCATCCGCAACGGGTCGTCCTCCGTGCTGGCGACCCGGAAGGCCGACCTCGACAGGCTCCGGCTGGAGGATGTCATCGAAGCGGCAAGGCATGAGGACACCCTGGTGATCGAAGTGCTCTCCGAGATGGGCGAGAAGTTGGGGAAGGCCATCGCCATCCTCATCAATGTGTTCAACCCCGAGCTGGTCATCCTCGGCGGAAAGGTCTCCGAGACGGGCGAGCTCATCCGCCTGCCCATCCGCAGCGCACTCAACAAATACGCCCTCGGCCTGGTCAACAACGACACTCAGGTCCGCCTCTCGCTGCTGGGGGAGCGGGCAGGCGTCATGGGCGGATGCCTGATCGCCCGGGGCAAGGTGATTTTCGGCGCCAACTGAGCCGGCCGCCGTACCTTGCCGGCGCATCCAAACCGCCCGTCCTTGATCCACCTGAAACTCGTCGGCGTCGCGCTCTTCTGGGCCGGCGGATTCATCGCCACGCGCATCGCGGCACAGACCTTCGGCCCCTTCACGGGCGCCTTCCTCCGCTACCTCGTCGCCTGCCTCGTGCTCGTGCCGCTGGCCCTGCGCGTCTCGCCGGGTGTCTTCCGCGTCGACCGGCGGCAGCTCCTGCGGCTCACCCTTCTGGGGTTTTCCGGGGTCTTCGCCTATAACTTCTTCTTCTTCAACGGCCTGCGGCTTGTGCCGGCCAGCCACGGCGCCCTGGTGGTCGCCCTCAACCCTGCCATGGTCATGCTGTTCTCGGCGTGGCGCTACGGCGAACCCGTCCGCGGCCTGCGTCTGGCGGGCATGCTCCTGGCCCTGGCCGGGGTGACCTTCGTGATCTCCCGCGGCAACCCCCTGCAGATCCTCGACAGCGTTCAATGGGGAGACGCCTTCATGCTGGGATGCCCCCTCACCTGGGCCACCTACACCCTCGTGGGCAAGCAGGCCCTCCGCTTCTCCACGCCCCTGGAAGCCACCACTTGGGCATCCCTCACCGGAGGGGTCATGCTGCTCGTCTGCGCCGGCTTCGAACCCTTGCCCGAACAGGTGCCGGCAGCGGTATGGATATCCCTCCTTTACCTGGGGGTCGTCGGCACCGTCCTCGCCTTCGTCTGGTATTACGAAGGCATCCGCATCCTCGGTGCCGCAAGGGCCGCCATCTTCAACAACCTCATCCCCGTCTTCACCCTCGGCCTGTCCGTCCTCGTGCTCGACGAGGACGTGCCCGCCCACACTTATGCCGGTGCGGCGCTGGTACTCACCGGCATCACGATGGTGAACCGCGCCAGTCGCTGACCAGCCCTGGGGACCCCGCCCGGGGATGCCCCGGCGCCGTGGGCCGTCGGTCCGTCGGGAAAGGGACGGGTCTGTTGTCGGCCGGCCCCGGCGACAGCCCGGCCGTATGGGGGAAATGATGGCCGAGGACGGGTAAAACGCCGGGTCATCACTTCAGACCCGGCCCGGATAGGCGCTGAGGGCTTCCGCGAGGCAGTCCATGGACTCCGAGATCGCCTCGCGGTTGAGGACGTAGGCGAGCCGTACTTCGTCGCGCCCGGCACCTGCCGTGCCGTAGAAGCCCGTGGCGGGCGCCATCATCACGGTACTGCCTCGGTGCGCGAACGATTCCAGCATCCATTGGCAGAAGGCGTCGCTGTCGTCGATCGGCAGGCGGGCCATGGCGTAGAAGGCCCCGCCGGGGGTCGGGCAGAAGACGCCGGGGATGGCGTTGAGGCGCGCTACGAGCAGGTCGCGACGTGCCCGGTACTCCGCCCGGGGCACATCGAAGTAGTCGGACGGCAGGTCCACCGCCGCCTCCGCCAGGATCTGCGCCAGGGCCGGCGGGCAGAGCCGCGCCTGTGCGAACTTCAGCGCCGCCGCATAGAGTTCTTCGTTCTTCGTCACCAGCGCCCCGAGCCGGGCCCCGCAGGCCGAATACCGCTTCGAAACGGTGTCCATCAGCACGACGTGCTGCCCCATCCCCTCCAGGTGCATGGCGCTCACATGCGAGCCCTCGTAGCAGAACTCGCGGTAGGCCTCGTCGGAGAACAGGTACAGGTCGTGCTCCAGGCAGATGGCGCGGAGCGCCTCCATCTCGGCACGGCTGTAGAGGTAGCCCGTCGGGTTGTTGGGATTGCAGATGACGATGCCGCGGGTGCGCGGGCTGATGACCTGCCGGAAGGCCTCGATCGGCGGGAGGGCGAAGCCGGTGGCGATGTCGGAACGGATGGGGACGACCGTCACGCCGGCCATCACCGCGAAGCCGTTGTAGTTGGCATAGAAGGGCTCCGGGATCACGACCTCGTCGCCCGGGTTCAGACAGCTCATGAAGGCGAAGACGATGGCCTCGCTGCCGCCCGTGGTCACCAGGATATCCCCCGCCGTCACGTCGATGCCGATACCCCGGTAGTAGTCGGACAGCCGCCGGCGATAACGCTCGTTGCCGGCGCTGTGGGTGTACTCTAGCACGCGGATGTCGGCCCGCCGCACCGCCTCCAGCATCGCGGGCGGCGTCTCGATGTCCGGCTGACCGATGTTCAGCGGGATCACGCGGATGCCCTTCCGACGGGCGGCCTCCGCAAACGGCACCAGCTTGCGTATCGGAGAGGCGGGCATCGCAAGCCCGCGGCGCGAGATCTGTGGCATGCCGCAAAAGTAGACCCATCGCGGCGGACCGCCAAAGTCCCCCTTGCCTTGCAAAGCCATCGGCACCGCCTCCCCGTCGCACCACCCCCGCTAACTTCGGGCCTTCAACCCGGTACCATGACACCTTCCGCCCGACAGCCGCCGGTCGCCTTCATCCTGGCCTTCGTCCTGGCAGGCATCCTGCTCCTCGGGACCGCCGCTGCAACCCCCGGTCACCCCGACACCCTCCCGCGCCCGCCCGACAGCCCGGCCCGGCCCAAACACCCGCCCGTCGCGTCCGACTGGCTCTTCACGGACGACACCCCCCTCGACCTGATCGTCCGGACCGATATGCGCCGACTGCTGCGGTCCACCCCCGAGCCACAACTGCAGTCCGCCACCGTCACCCTGCGTACCGCCGACAGCATCCTCTTCCACGACGCGATAGAGATCCGCCTCAGGGGCGAATTCCGGAAGGATAACTGCTCCCTGCCCAACATCCTGCTCGATTTCGGCAGGCACCGCTCCGCCGCCCCAAGGCTGCATGCCCGCATCAAGGCCGTCGCCCCCTGCCAGCCCGGCATCCGCTATCAGTCGCTCCTCCACCTCGAACGCCTCGCCTATCGCATGTACGCCCTGTTCACCGACCTCAGCTACCGCGTCCGACCCGTCAACCTCCGCTTGTCCGACGACGGCGAACGGCGCAAAACCCTCAACACGCCCGCCTTCCTCATCGAAGACGTCGACGACATGGCCCGCCGCAACGGCTGCCGTGAGGTCGAGGCGACCCTCACCCACCCGGACCAGACCGACAGGCAGCAGATGACCCTCATCGCCATCTTCAAGTACATGATCGGCAACACCGACCTGGCCGTCGCCCGCAACCACAACATCCGCCTCGTCCGCCGTACGGGCGACAGCCTCTCGCGCCCCATCGCCGTGCCCTACGACTTCGACTACTGCGGCCTGGTCAACGCACCCTACGCCGTTCCCGACGAACGGCTCGGCATCCCCGACGTACGTACCCGCCTCTACATGGGACCTCCCCGGAACACCGCCGAGGTCACCCGCATGCGCGAACGCTTCCTGGCCCGCCACGACGACCTGCGCAGGATCGTCGACACCCTGCCCGGCCTCGACCGGACAGACCGCAGGGACGCCTGGCGATACCTCGAGACCTTCTTCGCCGAACTCGGGGAACCGGGCTTCGATGCGCGGACAGCCGCCGGGGGCTGGGGGTTCCGGTATCCATGAAGAAACCCCGACCGATGGTCGGGGTTCCGTTACGCAGCCGCAGGGCCGGACTGCAGGGAGCAGTGCCGTCAGTTGCCGACGACCTCTCCGGTGATGCGGATCTCGACGGGGGCATCCACGCCCTTGACCTTCACAAAGATGCTCTTCTCGAAGACGCCGGGAGCGGCCGCGTTATAGCCCGCCTTGATCTTGTCGTTCTTACCCGCCATCACAGGGGCCTGGGGCCAGGAGGGCGTCGTGCAGCCACAGGATGCCGTGGCGTTCTCGATCGTCAGGGGTGCCGTGCCGATGTTCATGAACTCGAACTCGAAGTTGACGGGTGCGCCCTGCTTGATCTTGCCGAAGTTGTGCTTCATCACCTTGAACCGGATCACATCCTCGGCCTTCTTGGCGTTATCCTGAGCCCCGGCCAGGCTGCCGAAGGCGACGAATGCGACGAACAAAAACATCTGCTTCATCATTGGGTATCGATTTTGGTGGTTAGGGTTGTCGAATCGGGATAGACGGATCGCACATGGGAAGGGTTGCATGCGCGGACTTCAAAAATACGGAATGTCGGCCGTTTATTCATCCGGCATGCCCCTGCATGGTCCATATCCCCGGGTCCTGCACATGAGAATGGATCTCTCCACCCCCGCGGAGGTTCTTCTCCTTCCGTTCGGAGGGCATCCGCACCCTCACCCATCAAGGGTGGGTACACCCTCCAAAAGTGGGGGTACCCTCCAAGGGTGGGGGTACCCTCCAAGGGTGGGGGTGAGGGTGTTATGCGTAAAATATCCCCACGAATGGCGGAAACTTCAATTTTAAGGTAGTTTTGTTGCATGGACAGCGCAGTCGCCCCTGAAACACTGGTGCACGGACAGCTCAGTTACGAGGCGTTCCGGGACGCCGTCCTCAGGGACTACCACCTCGCCTGTGTCAGCCGGGAGACCAGCCTGCTCGGTCGCAAGGAAGTGCTTACGGGCAAGGCCAAGTTCGGCATCTTCGGCGACGGCAAGGAGATCCCCCAGGTGGTCATGGCCAAATACTTCCGGAAGGGCGACTTCTACAGCGGCTATTACCGCGACCAGACCTTCGCCTTCGCCACGGGCGCCGCCAGTGTGAAGGAGTTCTTCCTGCAGCTCTACGCGCATCCCGACCGGGAGGCCGAGCCCCACAGCGCCGGACGGCAGATGAACGCCCACTTCGCGACGCCTTTCTTCGACGACGATGGCAACATCCTCCCGCTGGCCCGACAGAAAAACCTTGCCGCCGGGATGGCGCCCACCTCGGGACAGATGCCCAAGGCCCTCGGTCTCGCCTATGCCTCCAAGGCCTTTCGCGAAGTGCCTGCGCTGAAAGGCAGTACCGACCTCTCCGACCACGGCACCGAGGTCTGCTTCTGCACCATCGGCGACGCCGCCACCAGCGAGGGTCAATTCTGGGAGACCATCAACGCCGCCGCCGTGCTGCAGGTACCCCTCGCCGTCTTCGTATGGGACGACGGCTATGGCATCTCCGTTCCCAAGAGCGTCCAGACCGCGAAGGGCTCCATCTCCAAGGCCCTCTCCGGCTTCCGCCGCCAGGACGGCAGCAACGGCATCGACATCCACACGGTCAAGGCCTGGGACTATGTCTCCCTCTGCGAGGTCTTCGAGGCTGGGATCGACAGGGTCCGGCGTACCCACGTCCCCGCCATCTTCCATGTCGAGGAGGTCACCCAGCCCCAGGGACATTCCACCTCCGGCAGCCATGAACGGTACAAGTCGCCCGAACGGCTGGCCTGGGAGCGCGAGTGGGACTGCCTCCGCAAGATGCGCGAGTGGATCCTCGACAACGGCCTCTCCTCCGAGGAGGAACTCTCCGATGCCGAGACCCGCGCCAAGCGCGAAGTCCTCGACAGCCGGCAGGAGGCCTTCCGCTGCTTCCGGGAACCGCTCACCACGCAGGTGAACCGGGCCCTCGACCTCCTGCGGGCCCTCCCGACAGAGGCCCTCGAGGCGCATCCTGAGGCGGCCGCCTGCCTCGCCGAACTCGAATCGAACCGGGAACCCCTCCGCCGCGACGTCGTCCAGTCGCTCGGCATCACCGCCGCCGTCCTCGGCGAGACGCCCGAGACCGCATCCATCCGCCGTTACCTCGACGACCTCCGCCGCGACAACGCCTCCCTCTACAACAGCCACCTCCACAGCGAGTCGCCCCGCAGCCCCCTGCGCCTCGAACCCGTGGACCCCGTCTGCGCCGAGGACGCTCCCCTGCTCAACGGCTACGAGATCCTCAACCGCTACTTCGACGCGCTCTTCGCACACGACGACCGTGTCTTCGCCTTCGGCGAGGACCTCGGCCGCATCGGAGATGTCAACCAGGGCTTCGCCGGCCTCCAGGCGAAACACGGCCGCGAGCGCATCTTCGACACCGGCATCCGGGAGATGACCATCGTCGGGCAGGGCATCGGCATGTCGATGCGCGGGCTGAGGCCCATCGCCGAGATCCAGTACCTCGACTACCTCGTCTACGGCCTGGTGCCCCTGACGGACGACGTCGCCTCCATGCATTTCCGCACCTGCGGCCGCCAGGCGGCCCCACTCATCATCCGCACCCGCGGACACCGCCTGGAAGGCATCTGGCACAGCGGCTCGCCCATGGGCATGATCCTCGGCACCCTCCGCGGCATGCACGTCTGCGTGCCCCGCAACATGGTGCAGGCCGCCGGCATGTACAACACCCTCCTGGCCGGCAACGACCCCGGCCTCGTCATCGAATGCCTCAACGGATACCGCCTCAAGGAGCACCTCCCCGAGAACCTCCTCGACATGCGCATTCCCCTGGGCGTCGTCGAGACCGTCCGCGAAGGCACCGACCTCACCGTCGTCTCCTACGGCTCCACCCTCCGCATCGTCGAAGAGGCCGCCCGCATCCTCGAGGCGATCGACATCCGCATCGAGATCATCGACGTCAGGACCCTCCTGCCCTTCGACATTCACCATGGCATCCTCGCCTCCCTGCAGAAGACCAGCCGCATCCTCTTCGTCGACGAGGACGTGCCCGGCGGCGCCTGCGCCTATATGTTCAACCAGGTCATGGAAGGACAGGGCGGCTATCGCTGGCTGGACGTCGCCCCGCGAACCCTCACCGCCAAGGCGCACCGGCCCGGCTACGGCAGCGACGGCGACTTCTTCGGCAAGCCCAACGTCCTCGACGTCGTCGAGACGGTGGCCGCCATGATGCGGGAGTGATCGTTCGCACCACCCACCCCACCTTCCGTCAATCCAGGAACCTGGCCCTCAGCTCCGGCGTGGGCAGGTAGCAGGCATCCCGCTTCCCGAACCAGCGGTACCGGTTCCTGGCCACATGGGCGTAGACGGCGTCCCGCAGCCGGGCAGGCAGGCAGATGCAGATGTACGAAAGGCTCCAGGGGAACCCCAGCCTTGCAAGCGTACGCAAGGCGCCCTCGGATCGCAGGTACACCCTGCCATCGGCTTGCAGCACGAAGGTGTCGGGGGTGATGGCCGGCATCCCCAGCGATGCCATCAGCCTCCTGCCATAGGCTCCCTGCAGGCTGGCGAACCGGAAGACCCCCTTCGCATCGTGCCGGATGATGAACTGCACCGTGGCGTTGCAGAGGTTGCACTCGCCGTCGAACAGCAGGATGGGGCCGCCTGGGGCGGGCGACGGGGCGGGATGGGCGGGTGGGTCTTCGGTCAGGGTCATTTCAGGTTGTGGAAGACCTTCTGGACGTCGTCGTCCTGTTCGACGCGGTCGACCAGCTTGAGGACCTCCTGGGCGGCCTCCTCGCCCAGCTCGACGAGGTTCTGCGGGATCCATTCCGTCTCCGCGCTGATCGGGGTGATGCCGCGTTCCTCGAGGGCCTTCTGCAGGCTCCCGAAGTCGCTGAACCCGCAACGGAGCACCAGCACGTCCTCTTCGTTCTCGCCGCTGCCCTCGCCGAGCTCCTCGAGGCCGAAATCGATCAGTTCGAGCTCGAGGCCCTCGGGGTCGATGCCTTCCGGCTTGAGTTTGAAGACGCCCATCTTCTTGAACTGGAAGCTGACGCTGCCGCTGTTGCCGAGGGCGCCGTTGCCCTTGTTGAAGAGCGATTTGATGTTGGCGACGGTCCGGACATGGTTGTCGGTGGCCGTCTCCACGAGGATGGCGACGCCGTGCGGGCCGTAGCCCTCATAGAGGATCTCCTCGTAGTTCTCCATCTCCTTGCCCATGGCGCGCTTGATGGCGGCCTCGACACGGTCCTTGGGCATGTTGACGCTCTTGGCGTTCTGGAAGCAGCGGCGCAGGGCGGGGTTGGTGTCGGGATCGGGTCCGCCTGTCTTGACGGCGATGGCGATCTCCTTGCCGATGCGGGTGAACTGCTTGGCCATGCGGTCCCAGCGGGCGAACATGGTGGCCTTCCTGACTTCGAATATGCGACCCATGGGGTGGTGTGTATGCGGTTGGGGGTGACCTTTCGGCCTGTAAATCTACGATACGGGCGGGCAAAAAAAATCCCGTCCGCCTTGGCGGACGGGATGGATCAGCGAAGGGATCATTGGAAGTCGGAGGCCTTGGGGAGGATCTCGCCGGGGCTTTGGAGCCGGCTGCGTCTGCGGCTGTAGCCGAAGTACACGAGCAGTCCGACGAGCATCCATACCAGGGCGAACAGCAGGGTGCGCTGGTCGATGGCCACGATCATGCCTAGGCAGATGACGGCGCCGAGGAGGGGTACGGCGGGCACCAGCGGTGTACGGAAGGGGCGGTGCATCTCGGGGCTCTTGCGTCGGAGGATCCATACGCCGAGGCTGACGAGTACGAAGGCGAAGAGGGTTCCGAAGCTGGTGAGGTCGCCCGCCATGTGGCCGGGGATGAAGGCGGCGAAGAGGCCGACGAAGACGAAGAGGATCCAGTTGGCCTTGTAGGGTGTCTTGAAGCGGGGGTGCAGGTCGCAGAAGGCGCTGGGGATGAGCCCGTCCTGGCTCATGGTGTAGAAGACGCGGCTCTGGCCCATGAGCATGACGAGGATGACGGACGAGAATCCGGCGAGGATGGCCACGGTGATGAGGGTCGACAGCCATTCGTAGCCGGGCATGTAGGCGGAGATGGCGTAGGCGACGGAGGCCTCCTGCCCCTTGGTGGGGTCGGTGAAGTCGGTATACGGCGCCACGCCGGTGAGGACGTGCCCGAAGAGGATGTAGAGGACGGTGCAGACGACCAGCGAGCCGAGGATGCCGATGGGCATGTCGCGCCGGGGGTTCTTGGCCTCCTGGGCGGCGGTGCTGACGGCGTCGAAGCCGATGAAGGCGAAGAAGACGATGGCGGCGCCGCCGAGGATGCCGCCGTAGCCGTGCTTGAAGAAGCCTTCGTGGCCCGCCGTACCCTCGGGGATCATGTAGGGCGCGTGGTTGGCCGGGTCGATGAACTGCCAGCCGATGGCGATGAACAGCAGCACGATGGCCACCTTGACGAAGACGATGATGGCGTTCACGAAGGCGCTCTCCTGCGTGCCCTTGATGAGCAGCAGGGTGAGCAGCAGGAGGATGACCAGTGCCGGCAGGTTCATGATGCCCGAGCGGGTGACCCCGTCGATCGTGACCGACTCGAAGGGGGAATGCGACCATTCGTAGGGCACGGCCCCGTCGAGCAGCTTGTTGAGGTATTCGCTCCAGGCAATGGAGACGGTGGCGGCCCCGAGGGCGTATTCCATGATCAGGGCCCAGCCGATGACCCAGGCGACGAGCTCGCCCATGGTGACGTAGCTGTAGGCATAGGCGCTGCCGGCGACGGGTATCATTGCGGCGAACTCGGCATAGCAGAGGCCGGCGAAGGCGCAGCCGATGGCGGCCACCACGAAGGAAAGGGTGACGGCAGGCCCTGCGGCCTGGCCGGCGGCGGCGGCCGTGCGGACGAAGAGGCCCGCGCCGATGATGGCGCCGATGCCCAGCGCCACGAGGTTGGCGGCGCCGAGGGTCCGCTTGAGGCCCTTCTCGCCGTTATCGGCCTGGGCCAGCAGGCCGGCCAGGTCCTTCTTTCTGAACAGACTCATAAAAGGGGTATGATTTCGTGAACGAATCTTCCTGTCGGGCAAGATAAAGACTTAATCGGTTCCCCGCGGCCCCCCGCGGAAAATACCTCCGGCGGGCGTTGGCTGGCGGCTTTCCCCCATTCGTACTATATTGCGGATGCAAGCATCGAACATGGGCAAAAAGGGCAACCGCCTCACCTCTGCGATCTTCCTCTCGATGGTCGCAGGCATCGGCATCGGGTATGTCATGCACCACAACATGACGGCCGAGGCCGTGGCCTCATGGTCGGCCAACCTCAGGATCCTCGCCAACGTCTTCCTGCGGCTGGTGCAGATGATCATCGCCCCGCTGGTGTTCTCGACCCTGGTGGTGGGCATCGCCAAGCTGGGCGACCTGGGCACCGTCGGCCGCGTCGGCGGGAAGGCGATGCTCTGGTTCGTCACGGCCTCCCTCTTCTCCCTCCTCATCGGCCTCTTCTGGGTGAACCTCATGGAGCCGGGCGTCGGCTTCGAGCGCACGGCAGGCGACGCCGGCGGAGCGGCCGACGTGCTGAGCAAGACGAAGTCGTTCAACGTCGTCGACTTCTTCAACCACCTCTTCCCCCGCAGCATCTTCGAGGCGATGGCCACCAACGAGATCCTGCAGATCGTCATCTTCTCCATCTTCTTCGGCGTGGCCGCCGCCGCCATGGGCCCGACCGCAGCACCCCTCATCCACGCCCTCGACACCTTCTCGCACATCATCCTCCGGATGGTGGGGTACGTGATGAACTTCGCCCCCCTGGGTGTCTTCGGCGCCATCACGGCCGTGGTCGCCACCCGTGGCGTCGAGAGCATCGCCGTCCTCTACCTCAAATACTTCGGCGCCTTCCTGCTGGGCATCCTCTCCCTGTGGCTCCTCCTCCTGGGCGTCGGCTGGCTGATCCTCGGCAGCCGCCTGCGCGACCTGCTCCGCCGCATCGCCAGCCCCCTGGCCATCGCCTTCAGCACCACCAGCAGCGAGGCCGTCTTCCCCAAACTCGTCGAAGAACTCGACCGCTTCGGCTGCAATCGCAAGATCGTCTCCTTCATCCTGCCGCTGGGATACAGCTTCAACCTCGACGGGAGCATGATGTACATGACCTTCGCCAGCATCTTCATCGCACAGGTCTACGGCATCCCCCTCTCCCTCGGCGAACAGCTCACCATGCTCCTCGTCCTCATGCTCACCAGCAAGGGCATCGCCGGCGTGCCCAGGGCCTCCTTGGTCGTCGTCACCGCCACCTGCGCCATGTTCCGCATCCCACCGGAAGGCATCGCCCTCATCCTCCCGATCGACCATTTCTGCGACATGTTCCGCTCCATGACCAACGTCATCGGCAACGCCCTCGCCACCTCCGCCGTCAGCAAATGGGAGGATGAACTCACCCAGCCCCTGCCCGTCGAAGCCGGGACCGACGCCTGACCCACCCCCGTACCTTACCCCGCAAACGAGAAACCGCATGACGCACCTGCTGCAATTCGCCTGGACAGACCTCCTCAACCCCGAGTTCTACATCGCCAACGGCGGCCTCTGGCTCTTCCTGTTCATCGTCTTCGCCGAGACGGGCCTCTTCGCGGGCTTCTTCCTGCCCGGCGACTCGCTGCTCTTCGTCGCCGGCATCTACAGCAACGAACTGGCCCGCGAACTCGTCGACCTGGACAACGACTTCCTCAACCTGCTCCTCCTCACCGCCCTGGTCGTCGGCGCCGGCATCCTCGGCAACGTCGTCGGATACTGGTTCGGGGCCAAGAGCGGCCCCTACCTCTACAAACGCGAGGACACCTTCTTCTTCCGCAAGAAACACCTCCTCGCCGCCAAGGACTTCTACGACAAGCACGGCGGCGGCGCCATCGTCTTCGCCCGCTTCCTCCCCTTCATCCGCACCTTCGCCCCCATCGTCGCCGGCATCGTCCAGATGGACCGCCGCAAGTTCATGGTGTACAACGTCATCGGCTGCGTCGCCTGGGCGGTATCGATGCTCATGGCCGGACACTACCTCTACCAGTTCTTCCTCCGCCAGTACGGCTTCGACCTCAAGGAACGCCTCGAGGTCATCGTCATCGGCATCATCGTCGTCACCACCGCCCCCGTCATCATCCGGCTCGTCCGGCACGGCCGCGAAACCGACAGGCGCGGCGCCTGACCCGTTCCCCAGCCCCCGACATATGAACAGGGATAACGCCTCCGTCTTCAACCTCACCGTCGTCGTCGCCGCCCTCGGCTACTTCGTCGACATCTACGACCTCCTCCTTTTCACCATCGTCCGCGAGCCCAGCCTCCGCGGCATCGGCGTCACCGACGCCGGCATGCTCGACGCCAGCACCCGCATCATCAACTGGCAGATGGTGGGCCTCCTCATCGGCGGGATCGTCTGGGGCGTGATGGGCGACCGCAAAGGCCGCCTCAGCGTCCTCTTCGGCTCCATCCTCCTCTACTCCGTCGCCAACTTCCTCACCGGTTACGTCCAGACGACCGACCAGTACGCCACGGCCCGCTTCATCGCCGGCATCGGCCTGGCCGGCGAACTCGGCGCCGGCATCACCCTCGTGAGCGAACTCCTCCCCAGGAACAAACGCGGCATAGGCACCTCCCTCGTGGCCGGCATCGGCCTCTTCGGCGCCGTCTTCGCCTATTTCGTGTACAAGACCTCCGGCGACTGGCGCCTCTGCTACAAGATCGGCGGTGGCCTCGGCATCATGCTCCTCCTGCTCCGCATCAGCGTCGCCGAGAGCGGCATGTTCCACGCCGTCAAGGACAGCAACGTCTCCCGCGGCAACCTCCTCATGTTCTTCAACAACGCCGCACGGTTCCGCAAATACCTCCTCGCCATTCTCATCGGACTGCCCACCTGGTTCGTCATCGGCATCCTCGTCAACCTCAGCAACCGCTTCGCCACCGCCCTCTACGGACCCAACGCCATCGACTCCGGCGCCTCCATCATGTACGCCTACGTAGGCATCGCCCTGGGCGACATCACCATCGGCCTCGTCAGCCAGTGGTTCAGGAGCCGGAAAAAGGCGCTGTTCCTGTTCTACGCCATGACCGTCGTCTCGGGCATCGTCTATTTCTCGCCCCTCAACGCCTCCGACACGACCATGTACGCCGTCTGCGGCGCCCTCGGCTTCAGCACCGGCTTCTGGGCCATCTTCGTCACCATGGGCGCCGAACAGTTCGGCACCAACCTCCGCGCCACCGCCGCCACCACCATCCCCAACATGGTGCGCGGCGCCCTCCCGCTCATCAACCTCCTCTTCAAGGACGTCTTCCAGGGCAGCCTGCAGTGGGGCCTCGTCCAGAGTGCCGTCGTCACCGGCTGCCTCGTCATGGCCCTCACCCTGGTGGCCGCCTGGTTCACGGAGGAGACCTTCCACAAGGACCTCGACTACGTCGAGACCGAAGGCGAGGTCCTGCCCTGAGGCCGCCCGCCGTCCCTCCCCGCCTCGGTTGCACGTATCCGCTTTTTGGGCATTCTTTACGCCCGACCCTATCCGTCACTCCCGTAGCCCCCCTTCCTGCTGTCCGCCCATGCAGCATTCGACATTCCTCGACAAGCAGGTCCTTGTCACCGGCGGCGCCGGATTCATCGGGTCCAACCTGGCCATCCGGCTGCGCGACCTGGGCGCCCGCGTCACCGTCGCCGACGCAATGGTGCCCGCACATGGCGGCAACCGCCTCCACCTCGAAAGCCTCGGCCCCGCCGTGGCCGTCCTCCAGGAGCCGCTGGAGCGCATGTCCGACGACCTGGCCGCCTGCGTCGCGGCCGCCGACACCATCTTCCACCTCGCCGTACAGGGCTGCCACTGGGATTCGATGGAAGAACCCCTCAAGGACCTCCACTACAACTGCTCGGCCACCCTGGCGCTCCTGGAGGCCTGCCGCCGCCACAACCCCCGGGCGACCCTCGTGTTCGCATCCACCCGGCAGGTGTACGGCAGCCCCAGGGCCCTGCCCGTCGACGAGGGCCACCCCCTGCAGCCCGTCGACGTCAACGGCATCCACAAGATCGCGGCCGAGCACTACCATCTGCTGTACCACCGCGTGCACCGGCTCCCCGTCACCATCGCCCGGCTCACCAACACCTACGGCCCGCGCATGCGCATCCGCGATGCCCGGCAGACCTTCCTCGGCCTCTGGATCCGGCAGGCCCTGGAAGGCCAACCCTTCGACGTCTGGGACGGACGGCAACGCCGGGATTTCAACTACGTCGACGACGTCGTCGACGCCCTGCTCAAAATGGCCACCCATCCCCAGGCCATCGGAAAGGTCTACAACCTCGGCGGCGACAGGGTCTACTCCCTCCGACAGGCGGCCGAGACCCTCACCGAACTCACCGGAACCCTGCATGTCATCCGCGCATTCCCTGCCGACCGGAAAGCGATCGACATCGGTGATTACCACGCCTCCTACGAAGCCATCCGAAGCCAGCTCGGATGGTCGCCCTCCACCACGTTCCGGGAAGGCCTCGCCGCCGCGCTCGCCTACTTCCGGGCCCATGCCCACCTGTTCCAGCCCTGACAACGCCATGCCGCCGAAGATCCCAATGACCGACCTCCCCCGGCTCATGGCCCCCTACATCGGGGAGGTCCAGGCCGCCATCGACAGGGTACTTCACTCCGGCCACTACGTCGGCGGGAAGGAAGTGGCCGCCTTCGAACACGCCTGGGCCGGCTGCGTCGGGGTCCGCCATGCCATCGGAACGGGCAACGGCACCGATGCCCTGGCCATCGCCCTGCGCGCCCTCGGCATCGGCCCTGGCGACCGCGTGGCCACCGTCTCCCTCACCGCGCCGGCGCCACCGCTGCGGCCGTCGTCATGACAGGCGCCCTGCCCGTCTGGGTCGAAGTGGCCCCCGACACCCTGACGATGTCCACCCGCTCGCTGGACCACGTCCTCCAGGCCCACGCCCACACCTCCCATCCCGTCAAAGCCGTCATCCCCGTCCACCTCTTCGGACATCCCGCCGACATGCCGGGCATCCTGCGGCTGGCCGACGCCTACGGCTGCCATGTGGTGGAGGACTGCGCACAGGCCCATGGCGCTTCGATCGATGGACGCCCCTGCGGCAGTTTCGGCCGCTTTGCGGCATACAGTTTCTACCCCACCAAGAACCTGGGTTGCATGGGCGACGGCGGCGCCCTCTGCACCGACGACGACCGGCTCGCCGCATCGGCCCGCATGATCGCGCAATACGGATGGCAGGAACGCAACCACAGCCTGATCCAGGGGGTGAATTCCCGCCTGGACCCCGTTCAGGCCGCCATCCTGCAGGTCCGACTCCGGCACCTGCCGCGAGAGAACGAACGTCGCCGGCAGATCGCCGCGCACTACGCCCGGGCACTTCCCCCTTCGCTGCCGGCCCAGCGGCCAGCGACAGGCGGCAGCCGAAATGTCTACCACCAGTTCGTCATCCGTACCCCCGACAGGGATGCCCTTGCCGGCCGCCTGTCACAGGCAGGCATCGAAAGCCAGGTGCACTACCCCTTGCCGGCCCACCGGCAAGCCGCCTACAGCACCTGCCTGCGGGAATGCCAGACCGACCTCGGCCTCACCGAGACCGTATGCCGCGAAGTGCTGTCCCTGCCCGTACACCCCGCCCTCGACGACAGCGACGTCGAATACGTCCTCCAAACCCTCGACACCGAAATCAACCACCATGCAGGATAGCGATTTCGAGGACCTTTACGCACTCGAGCAGGCCATGTGGTGGTTCCGCGGCATGAAGCGCGTCACTGAGGCCCTGATGCGGCCCGTCTGGGCCGACAAGCCCTCGCCCGCCGTACTGGATGCGGGATGCGGGACAGGCGATATGATGCAGTGGCTGCAAGGGTACAGTCCGGACGTCACCGGCCTCGACCTGTCCCCGACGGCCCTTCGTTGCTGCCGGCGCCGGGGCTTGGAGAGGCTGGTGGAGGGCAGCATCACCCACCTGCCCTTCGCGGACGCCCGCTTCGACGTGGTCACCAGCTTCGATGTGCTGGCACAGTTGCCCGAGGAGGCCGATGCGGTCAGGGCGCTGTCGGAACTCCACCGCGTGCTGCGCCCGGGGGGGTGGGCCTTCGTCCGGGCTGCGGCCTATCCCTGGATGCGGAGCGCCCACGATGTATCGCTGGCATCCCACCTCCGGTTCACGCGGGGGCGGCTCTCGGCCATGGCCGAAGGAGCAGGCTTCGAAGTGCGCCGCTCCGGATACGCCAACATGCTCCTGTTCCCGGCGGCGATGCTGCACCGGCTTGCACTGCAGCCCCTCGGGCTCTCCTCCCGCAGGTCCGACGTCAGGCCCCTGCCCGGTCGCCTGGCCGGTTTCGACAGCCTCTTCCGCAAGCTCCTGGAGGTCGAGGCGGCCCTCATGGCCCGGGGCCTATCCCTTCCCTTCGGCCTCTCCGTGGTGTTGCTGCTGCGCAGACCGTCCACGACCGAACCTCCAACCCGGCCGAACCTTCAGCCATAGGGCGATCTGCCCGACGACGGCGTTGGACAGGTGCCGGAACGTGAAGAACTGCGAACGCCCATGGCGCCTCGGATGGTGGGTGACGGGGACCTCCGCGATGCGGCATCCCCGGCGCTGCCACCGGTATACCATCTCCGTGCAGATCACCCCCGTCTGCGAGGTCAGCACCAGCCCCTCCATCGCCCTTCGCCGGATCAGGCGGTAGTCGCAGTCGATGTCGCGGATGCGGATGCCGAAGAGGACCCGCGTCACCGTACGGTACAGCCATCCGGTGAAGGCCCTCACCCACCCGTCGGCCCTGTGCGTCTTGTAGCCGTTCACGACGTCTGTCGACGGCTCCAGCGCAGCGAAGAGCGCCGACAGGTCGGAGGCACTGTACTGACCGTCGCCATCCGTGTAGAAGATCAGCTCGTGACGGCAATGCATGAAGCCGCTGATCAGCGCCGCCCCGTATCAACGGTTGACCTCGTGATGGACGACCCGGAGCGCCGGCATCTCCCGGGCCAGTGCCTCCGGGACATCGGCCGTGCCGTCCCGGCTACCGTCGTTGACCACCACGACGTCCACCTCCTTAGCGAACCGGCACGCCTCGGCGTAATGGCTTAAGACCACATCCCGGATGGAACCGGCATCGTTGTAGGCAGGGAAGAAGAGGGTGAGGCGGTCAGTTCGGCAGTTCATGTTCTCCATCAATCGATCGGAATCGTCCGGTTTCGCCATCCAACAGCCAGGCCTCGAGCCGACGCTCGCCCGACAAGAGACGGGAACGGGGAATGGCAGCCCTCCAAGAAGGGTGTCCGGCATTGTTGATGCCTACCAGCCGCCGTTCGCCCCGGCCGTTGCGGCAGGTGATGATGACGGCTTCCCGCTGCATGGACCCTGAGCCGTCGTCGGCCGTCCCCATGGCGATGATGCTGTCCGGCAGGACGCTGATGCCCTCGAAACGCCCCATGCCGCGCGCAGTGTCGATCCGGGACGGATGTGGCCGGGGCTCCCGGATGAGGCCGGGTCGGATGTACCCCCGCCTGTCCAGCCAGCGGCTGTCCCGTAACAGCAGGGTGTTGAAATGCGGGGGTAGGACATGCGACTGATGCTCGCCCTGCGGGATATGCCCGGCCACCAGCAATCCGGACTTGCCCTGGGCGATGTATGCGCAGAACGACTTCATCCGCTCGAAATCCGCCCCATAGCCCGACCATTTGTAGGCCGTGATGGCGAACATACCGAAATAGATGGCCTGCACGGCCTTTTTCAGCAACCGGCTGTCGGGATGCGAACGATGGGCCACGATCGGCAGTATCGAAGCCCCCAGCACCAGGAATAGGGTGAAGCCGGTGTAACGCGGACTCAGGGCCTGTTCCATGCCCATGTTCGCCCGGCCGAGGGTGACGAGCCCCGCAGTGACGAAGCCGTACAGCCCGAGGATGAACCAGGGAAGGAGGAGGCGAAGGGTGCTTGGTTCTCTCCGATACCGGAACATCATGAGGCAGCACACCCCCCAGGCGCCCAGGATTGCCATGCCCGACACGTCCGTCAGGAACACATCCTCGTCCCCAGGCCGTTGCCGGCGAGTCGTGCGAAGAACTGCAGGATGGTGATCGGGGAGGGTGAGCTCTGCCACAGCGCCGTATAGCCCACAGGCTGCCGATAGCCGTAGCCGTAAAAGGCGACCGAGAGGATGGACAGCAGCACCCATCCCGAGAGGATCAGGCGCCGCCGGACCGATCGATCGGCAGCCCCCGGTGCCATCAAGGGCAGCATCCCCAGCCAGCAGAGGAAGCCGTTGACGCTCGACAGCGTCATCGCCATGGAAATGGCGGAGATCAGGAGGAACCGGGAACGGACGCCATACGCCGCGGACGCGATGGTGATGCACACCGTAAGGGCATACACCGGCATGAAATAGACCAGCTGCATCCCCAGCACCCAGTTCTCGTACTGGGCCGGCGTGAACAGCAGGGTGAAGGCATAGGCGGAGATCCCGAGAAGGGCTGCCGGTGAGACGACCCCGGCCTTGCGAAGGAAGCCCAGCCAGAGCCAGCCTGTATGGAACACCATCAGGAAGGTGACCGCCATCTCCCATTTGACCTGCCAATGGCTGAGCTTCCCCAGCACGAGGTAGATGACATAGGGTACCAGTTGCCGGTATTCGTTCTGCGGGAAGACCAGTTCCGCGAAGGTGAGCCGGCCTTTCTCCAGTGATTGGAAGAGCCCGACATAATGCCACTGGTCGCCGAAGGGGATGTCAACCGCGTACCGCCAGATGCCATAGCCGATGGGCAGCGATACCAGGGACAGCAGCAGGAAGATGCCTGCCTTCAATGCCCGGTCTTTCCCGGGGCCCGATGGGATGTCTTGCCACATGCGATCGGCTTTGGAGGGACTGTCATCCGGATGGCAGGGTGTCGGCCCGTCGGCCGGTCAGACCGCTGTGCCGGCCAACCTGCCCGGGAGGAACGAGGCTTCCCCTGACAAAGGGGTTTAATGCAAACGCCATGTCCCGTGTTTGCAAGGCCCGGGGGGCTTTCCGGCCTGTCGTACGTTTTCACGGCCGGCCGCGTGATGCGGCGCCACCTGCCGCGATCAGCCGTCCCGCACCCGTCGGTTGCGAATCTCTTTGTACCTTCATCGCCCGCATATCCATACGCCCGGCATGCTCAGCGCCTCGCATTTCCTCCACATCTTCGACAGGGCCGTCAGGGACTATCATGTCCACGACGACGTCGACGCCCCCGAAAGGAATCCTTACGAATCGGGCAGTCTTGACGGGCTCCTCTATCGCAAGAACTGGATCGACACCGTCCAGTGGCACCTCGAGGACATCGTGCGCGACCCCGCCATCGACCCCGTGCACGGGATGGCGGTCAAGCGTCGTATCGACGGCTCCAACCAGCAGCGCACCGACCTCGTGGAGGCCATCGACGAAAGGCTGATGGCGCAGCTTTGTACCGGCGCGCCCGTAGCCGACGCCCCCCTCAACACCGAGACGCCCGCCTGGGCCGTCGACCGCCTCTCCATCCTGGCCCTCAAGATCTTCCACATGCGGCTCGAAGCGGAACGCCCCACGGCCGACGAAGGGCACCGCGCAGCCTGCCGCCACAAACTCGAAGTGCTCCTGGCACAGCGGTCCGACCTCATGCGATCCATCGACACCCTGCTGGAAGACATCGCCGCGGGCCACAAGCGCATGCGGCTCTACAAGCAGATGAAGATGTACAACGACGCCAGTCTCAACCCGGTCCTGTACCGGACAGGCAAAAGCTAAGGGCCCTTGCCTCCACCCCGCCACATCCTGGCCATCCGCTTCTCCTCCATGGGCGACGTCGCCATGTGCGTACCCGTCATCCGACTCCTGTTGCGGCAGCACCCCGACCTACGGGTCACTTTCGTGTCCGACCGGGCCTTCGCCCCCTTCTTCGCGGGTATCGAGCGGTTGCGATTCCACCCCGCCGAGCCCAAGGGTGTGCATCGCGGGCTCCGTGGTCTCCTCGACCTCTACCGCGGCATCATGGCAGACGACCCGCCCGACGCGGTGGCCGACCTCCACGCCGTCCTGCGTACAAGGATTATGCGCATGTTCTTCCTGGCTTCCCGGACACCCTACGCGGCGATCGACAAGGGGCGAGCCGAGAAACGAGCCCTTACGCGTCGAGACGACAAGGTCATGGGTCCCCTGCCCTCCACCTTTGAGCGATATGCGCGCGTATTCGCCTCGCTCTCGCGGCCCGTGGAGCTGCAGATACCCTCCGATCATCGTCATCGAAAGGCGGGGGGACCCTTCCGGGTGGGCATCGCCCCTTTCGCCCGTCATACCGAAAAGGCCTGGCCGGCGGACCGGATGCGCGAGGTCGTGAGCACCCTTTCGGCACGCGGCGACGTGGAACTGCACCTCTTCGGTGGAGGGCGTACCGAGGCCGCCGTACTGGCGGAATGGGCGGGATCCTTCGAAAGGGTCAGGAGCCACGCTTCCGGGATGGGACTCGCAGAGCAGCTCGCGCAGATCTCAGGCCTCGACCTGATGGTGAGCATGGACTCTGCCAACATGCACATGGCCTCCCTCTTCAGCGTGCCCGTGGTATCCGTTTGGGGTGGCACACACCCCTATGCAGGGTTCATGGGCTGGGGCCAGTCGGCCGATGATGCCGTGCAGCTCGACATGGACTGCCGGCCCTGCTCCGTCTTCGGCAACAGGCCTTGTTGGAAGGGCACGCGGGAGTGCCTCTCCAACATCCCGGTAGAGGGGGTGCTGGAGAGGGTCTCGCGAAAACTGGAATCCTTGTTGAAATAGGATCAGAGCGTCTTCAGCACGTCGTTCATGGAACGGACGGCTTCCGCACTCTTGGCGAAGAGGGCTTTTTCCGCTTCATTCAGGTCCATCGGAAGGATGCGCTCCCAGCCGCTGCGGCCGATGGTCACGGGCACGCCCAGGCAGATGTCCTGCTGACCGTACTCCCCATCCAGGCTGACGCAGCAGGTGAAGAGCTTCTTCTCATCCCGCAGGATACTGGAGACCAGGGCGGCACCGGCGGCGCCCGGGGCATACCAGGCAGAGGTGCCGATCAGTTTGGTGAGGGTGGCGCCACCCACCATGGTGTCGGCGACGATCTGCTGTTGTTGCTCGGCGCTGAGGAAGGCGGTGACGGGGAGGCTGTTCCAGGTCGCGAAGCGGATGAGTGGGATCATCGTCGTATCGCCGTGGCCGCCGATGACGACGGCGTTCAGGTCGGCCGGGCTGCAGCCCAGCCGCAGGCTCAGCTGGTATTTGAAGCGGCTGCTGTCGAGCGTGCCGCCCATGCCGATGATGCGGTGCTTGGGCAGGCCGGTCGACTGCAGCGCGAGGTAGGTCATCGTGTCCATCGGGTTGCTGATGACGATCACGACGGCATCGGGCGAATGCTTCAGCAGGTTCTCGCAGACACCCTTCACGATGCCGGCGTTGGTGCCGATGAGTTCCTCCCGCGTCATGCCCGGCTTGCGGGGGATGCCCGAGGTGATGACGACGACGTCGCTGCCGGCCGTCTTCGCATAGTCGTTCGTGGAGCCCGTGATGCGGGTGTCGAAGCCCAAAAGCGCGGCGGTCTGCATCATGTCCTGCGCCTTGCCCTCGGCCAGGCCCTCCTTGATGTCGAGCAGGACCAGCTCCTGGCATACGGCCGAACGGGCGATGTTGTCGGCACAGGTGGCGCCCACGGCGCCCGCTCCTACGACGGTGACTTTCATGATGCTCGTGTTTGGGGTTTGGGGTTGGGTTGGTTCACGCGGTTCGCGGCGTGGCACGCAAAGGTAGTCCATGACGTGGACCCTGCAAACGCGAAGGGTCCGTCCGCCGCCCCCGCCTCAGCGCACCGGTACGGCATCGCGGGACAGCACCTCGAGGATGCGCTCCAGGGGCACCTGGCCGCGGATCACGTCGAGCAGTCGCTGCCGGCGGTCGTAGACGGCCAGCAGGGGGACGTTGCGGGCCGCGAAGAAGGGGATGAAGAAATAGCCGACATCCCGGCCCACGCGGACAGCGGGGTGGGCGTCGAGGCGGAAAGCCTCGCGGAAGAGGCGGATCATCTCGAGCGACTGGTAGGTGCTCATGACGACCTGCAGGTCGCCCAACTCGGGCAGCCGGCCCAGGATCTCCTGCGTCTGCCGGTGGCAGTGGTCGCAGTCGGGGTTGAAGAGCATGAGCATCACGGGCCGGCTGCTGTCCAGGTCCTCCCGCCGAAGGATCTCCTTGCCGTCGGGCAGCTGCAGGGTGAACGGCGGGAGGACGGGTTGCCGCAGGTAGGGGGGGAGGCTGTCCGTCTGCCCCCGAAGGCCGGTCGGCAGGAGGGTCAGGAGGAGGAGGGTCCAGCGGGTCATGCGTTCCGGATTGTAGGGCAAAGGTACCGACTGGGCCCCGACGGCGGGCCGCCTGCTTTGCCACCATCCCTTTTTTCCCCTATTTTCGCGCCCTGACAAACCACCGGGAATCCCGTACAAATCCGCATCATGGCAAATACATCCGACATCAGCAGGGGCCTCATCATCAAGCTCGACGGCAGCCTCTACACCGTCGTCGAGTTCGGGGAGAACAAGACGGCCCGTGCGGCCGCCAAGGTCTGGGCCAAGCTCAAGGGCGTCGACAACAACCGCACCATCGAGAAGACCTGGAACTCCGGCGATACCATCTTCCCCGTCCGCGTCGAACGCAAGAACTACCAGTACCTCTACCAGGACGATACCGGTTACAATTTCATGGACAACGAGACCTTCGAACAGGTCGTCGTCGAAGCCGCCAAGGTCGACGCCCCCCAGTTCCTCAAGGAAGGGCAGGAGGTGTCCGTCCTCTTCAATACCGAAACCGAGCAGCCCATGAGCGTCGAGCTGCCCGACAAGATCGTCTCCCGCATCACCTACTCCGAGCCCGGCGTCAAGGGCGATACGGCCACCCGAACCCTCAAGCAGGCCACCATCGAGACGGGCGCCACCGTCATGGTGCCCCTCTTCGTCAACGAGGGCGACGTCATCCGCGTCAACACCAAGACGGGCGAATACCTCGAGCGCGTCAAGGAGTGATCCCGGCCGTTGCCTGCCGCGGCATCCGGCCCCGGGCCCGGCCGGCACCGGCCGGCAGCCGGGTTCGGAGAAACATCCCTACCTTAGCCCGGTCCGGAAGGGCCTACCCCCGGCCGCATCCAAACGATCACATATGGACATCAAGGAAATCCAGGACCTGATCAAGCTGATCAACAAGTCCAATATCGGCGAACTGCAGATCGAGCAGGGCGACTTCAAGATCACCATCCGCCAGAAGGAGGAGAAAGTGGTGTCGCTGGCATCCCTGCCGCAGGCCTACCCCGCGATGCCGGCGCCTGCCCCCCTGCCCGCCGCCGCCCCCGCCGCCGACGCGGCCGACCGTCCTGCGGTCAGGCCGGTCAAGGAGGACAACCTCGTCACCATCAAGAGCCCCATGATCGGCACCTTCTACCGCAGGCCCTCTCCCGACAAGCCGATCTTCGCCGAGGTCGGCGACGAGGTGTCGGTCGGCAAGGTCGTATGCATCATCGAGGCCATGAAGCTCTTCAACGAGATCGAGAGCGAGGTCGCGGGCCGCATCGTCAAGATCCTCGTCGAGGACGCGACCCCCGTCGAATACGACCAGCCCCTGTTCCTGGTGGAACCCTCCTGAGCCGTGCGGGGCGCATCCGCCGACGGGCCCGGATAGCCGGGCCTCCACAACCCCCATCCCCATGACCAAGGACAACCGCATCGACTTCAAGAAGATCCTGATCGCCAACCGCGGCGAGATCGCGCTGAGGGTCATCCGCACCTGCCGCGAAATGGGCATCAAGACCGTCGCCGTCTACTCGACGGCCGACAAGGACAGCCTACATGTCAAATTCGCCGACGAGGCCGTCTGCATCGGCCGTCCGGCCAGCGCCGATTCCTACCTCAACATCCCCCACCTCATGGCGGCGGCCGAGATCACCAACGCCGACGCCATCCACCCCGGCTACGGCTTCCTCGCCGAGAACGCCCGCTTCTCGGAGATCTGCGCCGAGTCGGGCATCAAGTTCATCGGTCCCACGCCCGACCAGATCCGATCGATGGGCGACAAGATCACCGCCAAGGAAACCATGATCCGCGCCGGCGTCCCTGTCGTCCCCGGCAGCGGCGGCCTCCTCGAGAGCCTCGACCAGGCCAAGGGCATGGCCCGCGAGATCGGCTACCCCGTCATCCTCAAGGCCACCGCCGGCGGTGGCGGCAAGGGCATGCGCGTCGTCTGGGAAGAGGCCGACCTCCAACGCGCCTACGACACCGCCAAGGCCGAAGCCGGCGCCTCCTTCAAGAACGACGGCATCTACATGGAGAAGTTCGTCGAAGAGCCCCGGCACATCGAGATCCAGGTGGCCGGAGACCGCTATGGCACCGTCTGCCACCTCAGCGAACGCGACTGCTCCATCCAGCGCCGCCACCAGAAACTCGTCGAGGAATCGCCCTCGCCCTTCATGACCGACGAACTCCGCGAACGCATGGGCGCCGCCGCCGTCAAGGCCGCCTCCGCCATCAACTACGAAAGCGTCGGTACCATCGAGTTCCTGGTAGACAAGCATCGGAACTTCTACTTCATGGAGATGAACACCCGCATCCAGGTGGAACACTGCGTGACAGAGGAAGTGACCAACTTCGACCTCATCAAGGAACAGATCAAGATCGCCGCCGGCGAGGCCATCTCCGGCAACAACTACTTCCCTTCGATGCATGCCATCGAATGCCGCATCAACGCCGAAGACCCCCACAACGACTTCCGCCCCAGCCCCGGCCGCATCACCGTCCTCCACACCCCCGGCGGCCATGGCATCCGTGTCGACTCGCACGTCTATGCCGGCTATGTCATCCCCCCCTTCTACGACTCCATGATCGCCAAGATCATCGCCGTCGCCCGGACCCGCGAGGAAGCCATCAACACCATGAGCCGCGCCCTCAGCGAATACGTCATCGAAGGCGTCAAGACCACCATCCCCTTCCATCAGCAACTCATGCGCAACGAGCAGTTCCGGAAGGGCGACTTCACCACCAAGTTCATGGACGGGTTCCGCATGGCCTGAGTCCGGCAGCACCCTCGGCAGTCCGACCCCGGCCGGTACCGGATTGCCAAACATGAAGAGGCCATCCGCAAGGATGGCCTCTTTGTCGTTACAGGGGTGCCGGCGTCATCCGCCGTTGACCGTTGCGGTCAGCGCAGGAACAGCAGCTCGCGGAACTTGGGCAGCTCCCATTCGGAATCGTCCACCAGCAATTCGAGCTTGTCGACATGGTAGCGGATCTCGTCGAAGTAGGGCTTCACCTTGTCGCAGTAGGCGACGGCCTTGTCGCGGGTGCCGGCCAGGGCATTGGCCTGTTTGCGGGCCTCGGTCATCGCGGCGCTGAGCGACTGCACCTGCTGGATGTGTTCGGAGATCTCCACCAGCACCTTCTGCTGGGCCTGGTAGGCGGCTTCGGGGAGACCGAGGTCCTTCAGGCCCCGGATGTTCCCGATCAGGACGTTCTGGTAGCGGATGGCCGCCGGCAGGATATGGTTGCCTGCGAGGTCGCTGATCACGCGGCCTTCGATCTGAACGGTCTTGATGTACTTCTCCAGTTCGATCTCATGGCGCGCCTCGAGCTCGCTGTGTGAGTAGACCTTGTGCTTCTCGAAGAGGTGCTTGGCCTTTTCGGTGACCATCGGATCGAGTGCCACCGGGGTCGTCTTGAGGTTCGGGAGTCCGCGGCGGGCGGCTTCCTGCTGCCATTCGTCGCTATAGCCGTCGCCTTCGAAGAGGACCTTCTTGCTGTCCTTGATGTACTGTTTGATGACCTGCATGATGGCCACTTCCTTCTTGTCGCCCCTCTCGATGTGGGCGTCGACCTCCTTCTTGAAGTTGGTCAGCGTCTCGGACATGATCGTGTTGAGGATGGTCATGCCGCTGGCGCAGTTCGCGGAGGAACCCACGGCCCTGAACTCGAATTTGTTGCCGGTGAAGGCGAAGGGGGAAGTGCGGTTGCGGTCCGTGTTGTCGAGCAGCAGTTCGGGGATGCTCTTGTGGATGTCGAGCTTGAGCATGACCTCGTCCTGCTCGTCGAACTTGTCGCCCACGCGGCTCTCGACCTCGTTGAGCACCTTCGTGAGGTAGTGTCCGATATAGGCGGAGATAATGGCGGGGGGGGCCTCGTTGGCGCCGAGGCGGTGGTCGTTGCCGGCGGAGGCGACGGCCGCGCGCATCAGGTCGGAGTTGTCATGGACGGCCTTGATCGTGTTCACGAAGAAGGCCAGGAACATCAGGTTGGTCTTGGGCGTGCGACCCGGGGCCAGCAGGTTGATGCCGGTGTCGGTGGCCATGCTCCAGTTGTTGTGCTTGCCGCTGCCGTTGATGCCGGCGAAAGGCTTCTCGTGCAGGAGCACCTTGAGCCTGTGTCGTTTGGCGACGCGACTCATCACATCCATCAGGAGCGTGTTGTGGTCTACCGCCAGGTTCAGCTCCTCGAAGATCGGGGCGCACTCGAACTGGGCGGGGGCCACTTCGTTGTGCCTCGTGCGCAGGGGGATGCCCAGACGGTAGGCCTCGTATTCGAAGTCGCGCATGAATGCATAGACCCGCTCCGGTATCGAGCCGAAGTAGTGGTCCTCCATCTGCTGGCCCTTGGCGGGCGTGTGGCCGAAGACGGTACGGCCCGTCATCACCAGGTCGGGGCGCGCATTGGCGAGGCCCTCGTCGACCACGAAATACTCCTGCTCCCATCCCAGCGTGGCCGTCACTTTGCCGACGTTGCGGTCGAAATAGTGACACACGTCCACCGCCGCACGGTTCAGCGACTCGATCGACTTGAGGAGCGGCGCCTTGTAGTCGAGCGACTCGCCCGTGTACGATACGAAGATCGTCGGCACACAGAGCGTCATGCCCTGGCCGATATGCATGATGAAGGCGGGGGAGGTGGGGTCCCAGGCAGTGTAGCCGCGCGCCTCGAAGGTGGCGCGGAGGCCGCCGCTGGGGAAGGAGGAGGCGTCGGGCTCCTGCTGCACCAGGGCATCGCCGTCGAATTGCTCCAGCGGGGTCCCGTCGCCCTTCAGTGTGAAGAACGAGTCATGCTTCTCCGCCGAAGTGCCCGTCAGCGGCTGGAACCAGTGCGTGTAGTGCGTGACACCCTTCGACTCGGCCCATTGCCGCATGCCGGCAGCGATCTGTGCGGCCATGTTGCGGTCGATCTTGTGGCCCGACCTGCTGGAAGCCACCAGGCTCTTGTAGGCCTCGTCGCTCAGGAAATCGCGCGCCGTCTTCAGCGTGAAGACGTTTTCTCCGAAGAGTGCCGTGACCTTGCCCACACCGTCCACACTGTAGACGTTGCTGCCCGACGTCAGGTTGTCGATGGCCTTGAAACGTAAGGATTGCATGACTGGAAGATTTTAATGAATGCAAAAATCGACTTTCCCGCGAAAAAAACCAGCCTATCCGGCGATTGGGGATAAAAAAGGGCCTTTTTCCCGCCTCATGTCCGGATTTCAGCCTGGCTGCACCGAATTTCAGGCACGATTGCCGTGAGTCAGAATATATATGAAAATATTTTATGCATTTAACCCTTGGAGGGTCCCCCCACCCTTGGAGGGTACCCCCACCCTTGGAGGGCGTGCCATGCCCGGCCCTGCCGGACCGGGATCCCCTCCGAGACCGGTCCGCCGCCCATATCTTTGCCGATATTCTGTTGCATGGATACAACTGTCGAGACAGCGGCGCAACTCGGCTTGAGGCCGGATGAATTCGATCGGATCTTCGGCATCCTGGGCCGTACGCCCAACTTCACCGAGTTGGCCGCCTACTCCGTCATGTGGAGCGAGCACTGCAGTTACAAGAACTCCATCCGCTGGCTGAAGACGCTGCCGCGCGACGGGGGGCGGCTCCTGGTGGCGGCCGGCGAGGAGAATGCCGGGCTGGCGGACATCGGCGACGGACTCGGCGTGGTCTTCAAGATCGAATCGCATAACCACCCCTCCGCCATCGAGCCCTTCCAGGGCGCGGCCACGGGCGTCGGCGGCATCCACCGCGACATTTTCACCATGGGCGCCCGACCCATCGCGGCCCTCAACTCGCTGCGTTTCGGCGACCTTTCCGACCCCAGGACCCGCCATCTCCTGGGCGGTGTCGTCCACGGCATCGGACACTATGGCAACTGCTTCGGCGTGCCCACGGTCGGCGGAGAGGTCTACTTCGAATCCTGCTATCATACCAACCCCCTCGTCAACGCCATGAGCGTGGGCGTCGTCGAGCTGGGCAAGACCGTCAGCGCCACCGCCGAGGGCATCGGCAACCCCGTCTTCATCGTCGGATCCGCCACCGGCAAGGACGGCATCGGAGGTGCTTCCTTCGCTTCGGCCGACATCACGGAGGACAGTGCCCGCGACCTGCCTGCCGTACAGGTCGGCGACCCCTTCCAGGAAAAGAAACTCCTCGAAGCCTGCCTGGAGGTCATCCCCACCGGTGCGCTGGCCGGCATGCAGGACATGGGCGCCGCCGGCATCATCTGCTCCACCGCCGAGACGAGCGCCAAGGGCGGCGTCGGCATGCGCATCGACCTCGACAGGGTGCCCACCCGCCAACGCCACATGAAGGCCTGGGAACTCCTGCTCAGCGAGAGCCAGGAACGCATGCTCATGATCGTGCACAAGGGCCGCGAACAGGAAGTGATCGACATCTTCGCCAAGTGGGACCTGCCCTGCTCCGAGATCGGCACCGTCACCGACGACGGCATGCTCCGCTTCCACATGCATGGTGTCGAAGAAGCCGTCATCCCCGCCGACAGCCTCGTCCTCGGCGGCGGCGCGCCCGTCTACGAACGCGAATACCGCGAGCCCGACTACCTGGCCCAGGTGCGCGCCTTCAACGCCGCCCAAGTGCCCGTCCCCAACGACCTGCGGCCCGTCGCCGACTTCCTCACCCGCCTGCCCAACATCGCCAGCAAGCGATGGGTCTACGAACAGTACGACAGCATGGTCGGCACCGCCAACACCTCCACCAACACCCCCTCCGACGCACCCGTCGTCTGGGTGAAGGGCACGACCAAGGGCCTGGCGATGACCACCGACTGCAACAGCCGCTACGTCCATGCCGACCCCTACCGCGGCGCCATGATCGCCGTCTTCGAAGCCGCCCGCAACATCGTCTGCAGCGGGGCCGAACCCCTCGGGGTGACCAACTGCCTCAACTTCGGCAATCCCTACGACCCCGGTGTATACTACCAGTTCGTCCACGCCATCCAGGGCATGGGTGAAGCCTGCCGGCTGCTCGGAACCCCCGTCACCGGCGGTAACGTCAGCTTCTACAACCAGAACCCGGACGGCGCTGTGTACCCAACACCCACCATCGGCATGGTCGGACTCCTCGAGGACGTCGAAGCCCGCATGGGCCTTGCCTTTCAGGGCCCCGGCGACATCATCTACCTCCTCGGCCCCGTCAGCGACGACATCGGCTCCTCCGAGTACCTCCACAAATGGCAGCGCGTCGAACTGTCGCCCGCCCCGCGGTTCGACCCGATGGCCGAGATCGACCTCCACCGGAGCGTCGCACGCCTCATCCGCAACCGCGCCATCCGGTCCGCCCACGACCTCAGCGAGGGCGGCCTCTTCATCTGCCTCCTCGAGAGCGCCATGGCCGGCACCACCGGCTTCACCGCTCTCCGCCCCGCCGATGGCCCCCGCGCCGACGCCTTCTGGTTCGGGGAGGCCCAGGGGCGTGTCGCCGTCACCATCGCACCCGACACGGCCGCCGCCTTCGAGGCGGGCATGTCCGCTGACAAGGTCCCCTTCCTCCGCATCGGTGAAGTGACCGCCGGCAGGATAGAGGTCGACGGGGCCGACTGGGGTGGCATCGCCGAATGGAAGGCCGCCTACGACCAGGCCATCGGCACCCGCATGGAAGCATACCCATCCGAATGAACATGTCGGCGGACAGCGAACGGCAGCCTGTAGCGACCACCCGGCCCGAGAACGGCGGACCCTACACCATCGTCACCGGCGCCGCCGGCTTCATCGCAAGCCGGCTCGCCCGACACCTCAACGCCCTCGGCGAACGACGCCTCATCCTCGTCGACGCCTTCGGCCGGGCGGACAAGCAGCCCAACCTCCGCGACGTCGACTTCGCGTACAAGGTCGACCGCGACATCCTCTTCGCCTGGCTCCAGGCCGAAGGCCCGCCCGTCGCACGCTTCTATCACCTCGGCGCCCGGACCGACACCACCGAATTCGACTACCGCGTGCACGAACGTCTCAACGTCGAATACTCGAAGGCCGCATGGGCCTACTGCGCCCGCCACGCCGTTCCCCTCGTATACGCCAGCTCCGCCGCCACCTACGGCGACGGCTCCCTCGGCTACTCGGACGACCATGCCCTGCCCGACCGGCTGCAGCCCCTCAACCCCTACGGCGTCTCCAAGAACGAGTTCGACAGATGGGCCCTCCGACAGACGGAGGCCCCGCCCCACTGGTACGGGCTTAAATTCTTCAACGTCTACGGCCCCGGGGAGGCCCACAAGGGCCGCATGGCCAGCGTCGTCTTCCACGCCTTCCGTCAGATACGCGCTTGCGGACATGTGGAACTCTTCCGATCCCACCGCCCCGGCTTCCGCGACGGCTGGCAGCTGCGCGACTTCATCCACGTCGACGACGTGGTGGCCGTCTGCCACTGGCTCGCCGGACACCGCCCCGCCTCAGGCCTCCACAACCTCGGCACCGGCCAGGCCCGCAGTTTCGAAGACCTCGCCAAGGCCACCTTCGCCGGCATGGGCATCCCCCCCGACATCAGATACATCGACATGCCCGAAGATATCCGCGACAAATACCAGTACTTCACGCAGGCCGACATGCACAAGCTCCGCACCGCCGGCTATGAGAGTCCCTTCCGCACCCTCGAGGAGGGCGTCGCCGACTATGTCCGACACCACCTTGTGCCCGCTGCCGGCGCCACCCCCTGAAGCGGACCGGCGTCGCCCCCACCGAAACCCAGAACCCAAAATGCCAAGGCCATGGACCTGACGCCCGACACCCGGCTGATCCGCGCGGAGGAACGCTTCCTCTCCAACCCGGTGGGCGACGAGACCCTGCTGCTCGACCTGTCGACGGGCGACTATGTCGCACTCAACGAGACGGCCGCCCGCATCTGGGACATGCTGCGCCAACCCCGTACCGTCCGCGAGCTGACCGATGCCCTCGGCAACGAATTCGACATCGACCCCGGCCAGTGCCTCTCCGACACCCTCGGATACCTCCGCGCCATCGAGGCCCTGCAGCTCCTGGTACAGGTCTGACCCTTCGACATGCCGATCGCCCGACGCATACGGAGCTTCCGGGCCGCCTCCCCGCTGGAGCGCCGGCTCTTCGCCGCCGCCCTGCTCCTCACGCCCTGCTTCCGGATGGCCCTCTCCCTGCTGCCCTTCCGGCGGGTCCTCGCCTGGCAGGGCGTGCCCGGCGTCGAGAGTCCGGATGCGCCCGACCCTTCGTCGCTCGCCTACCGGACGGCCCTGCACGGAGCCCTCCTGCGCTGTGCCCGCCATGCCCCGCGCCTCGCCACCTGCTATGCGGTCTGCCTTGCCGGCAAGGTCCTGTTGCGGTGGCGCGGCCTTCCCTCTACGATGTACATCGGCTTCCGCAAGACCACGGACGGCCTTCACGAGGGGCATGCCTGGCTCCGCTCCCATGACACCTGGGTGTCGGGCGGCGGACGGCGACACCACTACCACGTACATTCGCAGTACACCTGAAGCGCCCGGACGGTCGCCCCGGGGATGGTTATGGGTATCTGCCTGAACATGATCGTGAAGGACGAAGCGCCTCGACTTCCGCGCCTCCTCGCCTCCCTGGCGTCCGTGGCCGATGCCTGCGTGATCGCCGACACCGGGTCGACCGACGACACTCCGGACATCATCCGCGCCTGGGCCTCTGCCCTCGGCATCCCCTGCCTGCTGACGCGGCATCCCTGGGCCGACTTCGCCACCAACCGCAACCTTGCCCTGCAGGATGCCCGGCGGGCCCGCGACCGGCGGTTCCATGATTGCGGATGGGTGATGGTCATCGATGCCGACGAGGAGTTGCAGGTCCTCGACGAGGGATGGCGGGCCGCCCTCCGCTCCGGGACCTCCTATGCCCTGCATGTGCGGTCAGGGGGGGTGTCGGTCCTCCGCCCCTTCCTCCTCGACATCACCGCCACCGACTGGCGATGGCGGGGCCGCGTCCATAACTGGGCCGAGACCACTTCGCCGGGGAGGGTGCCCGGATTCCTGTCCGGACTGCGGGTGTTGTCGCGGAGCGGCGGCGCCAAGTCGCACCCTTTCGGCGGTCCCCTCGAGAAGGCGGAGGCCGACAGGGGCCGGCTGCTGGAGGAGTTGTCGGGCGCCCGGCTGACGGCGTCCAACGCCCACCGCTGGTTCCAGCTGGCGCATGCCTGTCTGCTGGCCGGGCGGGCCGGCGAGGCGGCTGAGCGGATGTGGGCCATCCTGCTGGCCGACGTGCATCCGGACCTCCGCTATGCGGCGGCCGTCCTTGGCTGCCGGGCGGGCCGGGCGGCGGGGCTGCCGGACAGTGCCCTCGGCGACGTGCTGGACAGGGCCGTCGGGCTGGCGCCGCATCGTTGGGAGGCACCCTATTACCGCTGCCTCCTGCACCGCGAAGCCGGCCGGGCCGAAGCCGCCCTGGCCATCCTGCCGCAAGGACCGCCGCCGCCGCTGGCGGGCACTTTCTGGATGGAACACGACGTTTACGAGTGGAAGTCGCCCTTCGAGCGGGCCTTCCTCCTCCACCGGCTGGGGCGGCGTCGTGAAGCCGCCGACCTGGCCGCCGACCTGACGACCGCCGGCACCGTGCCCCTCCCGGAGGCGGGCTTCCTCCGGGCCCTGATGGCACGCACGGGGATGGCAGGCGGAAAGGAGGCCGACCCCTCGACGGACATGGCGTCATGAGCACGATATTCGGCATATGCAGGTCAGAGGGACCCGCCGGCCGCGGCGAGGCCGGTCTGCGCATGCTCGAGGCGATGGACCACTGGTCGCCCGACCATCGCGGCCTCCTCGAGGCCGACGGGGTCCTGCTGGGCCAGCTCCTCCTGCACAACACCCCGGAGTCGGTGCGGGAGGCAGGCCCCCTACGCCTCGACCGGCTCAGCATCGCGGCCGACGCGCGGATCGACAACCGGGAAGGCCTGCTCCACGACCTCGGCATCGAAGGGGAGCGGGCCCGGGGCATGCCCGACGCCCTCCTCATCCTGCATGTCTACCGCGCCCGGGGGACCGGCGGGCTCGCCCGACTGGTGGGCGATTACGCCTTCGCCATCCACGACCCCGATGCGTCCGCCCTGGTATGTGCGCGCGATCCGATGGGTGTACGCCCCTTCCACTATGCCCGGCTGGGTGGCGACCTGCTGTTCGCCTCGGAGCCAAAGGGCATCCTCGCCCATCCCGAGGCCGACGCGACGCCCGACGACGACTTCATCCTCCGGCTCATGGCCGGCATCCCCCCCGCGCCCGACACCACCTTCCACCGGCATATCCGCCATCTCCCCCCCGGCCACCTCCTCCGATGGACACCCGACACCTTCCGGGTAAGCCCCTTGCGCACCCCCGTCATCCCGCCACTGCTCCGCCTTCGCGACGCCGGCGCCTACCGTGAGGCCTTCCGCGAAAGCCTCCGCCAGGCCGTGGCCTGCCGGCTGCGGACCACCCACCCGGTGGGGGTGGAGCTCAGTGGAGGGCTCGACTCGAGTGCCGTGGCCGCCTTCGCCGCCGGACTCCTGCCCGACCGGGACCGGCTCTTCAGCTTCACCAACGTCCATCCCGAAGGGGCTGCAGACGGCGTCGACGCCGCCGACGAATGGCCGTATGCCGAGGCCGTCGCCCGCCACTGCGGCATCACACAGAACGTCCGCGTCGACCGGGGCGGCCACACACATGCCTTCGAAGCCTTCGACCTGCACATCTCCGACCACTGCGGCGTGGACATCGTCAGCCCCTTCTGGCTGGAGCCCGCCCGACGGCTGATGCGGGAACGGGGCATCCGCACCTGCCTGTCGGGCTTCTTCGGCGACGAGGTGGCGACCCACCCCGGACGCCTCCACTACCACGACTTCCTCGCCGACGGCCGGCCCCTCGACTTCCTCCGCGCCTGCCTTGAGCATGGCGACCACATGCTCCCGCTGCGGCGCCTCGCCCGGTCCCTCCTGCCCGGACGGTGCCATCATGCCTTCCGGAAGCCGCCCCCGGCCGCGCCGGTCGATGCCGGGTACCTCCTCGGCGGACTGCCGGCCCCCGATGCAGCGATGCCCGCCGGGGAATGGTCACACGGGCCCTACAGCCACCGGCGACACCTGCTATCGCTGGCCAAAGGCACCCACGCCCTGCGTCGCATGCAGAACGAATCGCTCGCCGCCATCCGCCACCGCATCGAGCCGAGGTATCCCTTCGCCGACATCCGTCTCGTCGAGTTCGTCCTCTCCCTGCCGCCCGAGATGACGGGCCATGCCCGTACCGACCGATACCTCTATCGCAGCAGCCTCGCTGGCATCGTGCCCGATACCGTCCGGCTGCGCACCGACAAGCAGGTGCCCACCGGCGTCTTCCCCGTCCATGAATTCCGGGCCCAGGCCCCTGCCCTGCGCCACGCCCTCGACCAGATCAGGGACCATGGCGGCCATCCCCTCCTCTCCCGGCTCGACTTCGCCCGTATGGACAGGGAACTGGACCCCTGCCAGGCGGCCAACCGGTGGCAGGGCGCCTTTTTCCCCCGGGTGCCCTTCCATATCCTCGCACTGGCCCGCTATTTCGACGACCGGCCGTGCGGAGCGGGCCTCCCCCCCGGGGCTCGGCAAGGGCGCTACCGGTTCTCGTCCTGAATGCGTACTTTAGATTCAAATTTGACCAAGGTGGAACATCCCCATACCAAGGAGACAGGCGCTGCGGCGCCCACCGAACCGGAGAAGGCCGCGCCGGCCCCGGCGGAGGGGCGCAGGCCCTGGCGCAAGCCCGAGGCGAAGCCCATCTCCCGCTTCAGCATCCTGTCGCTAGGCCCTACGCCGGGCTCGCTGGAGAACTTCACCTTCTCCTACAAGTCGCTCTGAACAGGCCGCACGCCCTTGTGCCGTAGGTTGCCCCGTCCCATTCCTTTTCCCTCGTGTCGGCGGGTGGGCTTATCGTCGCGCCGCAGGGGGTGCAGCGTCATTCCCGCTGTCGAACGTCGTCAGCATTCCCGCAACCAGCCCTCCATGTGGTCGCAGAACGCCTGCAGAGGCATGTCGGGCGGGCGAGTGGCGAGCCTGACGGGCACGGCGTTCGCCAAGGCGCCCATGGTGCGCAGGTGCGCCTGTTGCAGGGCGGGCGGGTGGATGAATTCCCTGCGGTAGGTATGTCGGGTGAGGGCGAGGAAGGCGTCGACGCCCGACAGTCGCTGGCAGCGGGCCCCGGGCTGGTCTGCGCCTGTCGGGTCGAGGATGAAGACACCGGCGATGGGGAGGCTTTCGGGAAGGGGTTCGCCGGTGAGGAGCTGTCCATATTTCTCGGTGTCGGGCCAGATGCGCCGTCGCCTGTCGTAGCGCGGGTCTGCGAGCATGTCGAGCGTGTCGGACGTGAGTTTCAGCATCGGGTAGGAGGGAAGTGCGAGGGGACTGTCGGGCCGGCCGGCGGGGATGTCGATGGCGCAAGTGTCATCGGTGAGGAACGGATAGCCCCGTTGCCTGAGGGCAGCCGCGAGGGATGACTTCCCCGCGCCGGTATCGCCGGCGAAGAGCAGGGCCCGATGGCGGTGCTCGATGCCCGAGGCATGCAGGAGCAGGCGTTTCCGTTGCATGAGGGCTGCCGCGAGGCATACCGTCAGCAGGTGGATGCGTACCTGGGCGGGGTCCGCCCCCGGGGCGGGGTGGACGTCCATCCGCGTGCCCTGCCGGACGTCGTAGTCGGCGATGCCGGCGAGCCGCAGGCGGAAGCGCTCCATGTCGAACCGCCAGGCGTTGGCGGCGGCGGTCCAGGCTTCGGGGGGAGCCTCTGCGGCGGAGATGCGGACATCGGTCGCCCGGCCGATGGCGGCCGGGAGTTCGGGGAATTCGATTTCAGAGCGTACATTGAGTCCGTACGCCCTGTAGAGGTATGTGTCGCCGGGTTCCACGATGGGGTGGGCGCGGTCGTGCCCTTGGGCAAAGGTAGCCGATAACCGATGTCGAAGGTCAGTGACGATATCCTTCCCCGCCTGTCTGCCGACGCCTGCGCGTATCCGCCGGAGGGCCATGCGTTGCGGCTGTTGTTGCGGGTGCTGGCGGGGACGCTGCCGGTGTCGGAGGCTGTCGTCGCGCTCCGCGGGCTTGGCGTCTCGCCGTCCCGGCTCCTTCGGATGATGGCGGCCCACGGCATCGGCGGCAGGGCCCTGCCGGGCGGATTGCTGGAGGGGGTGCTTGACGGTCCTTCGCTGGCGCTGTTGCGGGCGTCGGACCGCATGGCGGCCGCCTGGAACCTGCGACTCTTCGAGGCGCAGCGCCCGCTCGACGTATTGCTGTCGGGCGCGGGCAGGCCCTACCGATACGCCAAGGGCGTGTTGCTGGGATGGCGTTTCCATGGCGACCTCACGACGCGTGCCTCCTGCGACATCGACGTCATGGTCCGGCCCGCCGACGTCGCCTGCTTCCGTGGCCTTTTGCGGACTGCCGGCTACGAGGAGGTGCATCCCTTTCCGGAGGGGCACCCCCGGTATGGACTTTGGCTGAACCGGGAGGCCGTCTTCCGCAGTCCCCCTGACGGGGGGGTGCCGGTGCATGTGGAGCTGCAGTGGTCGCCCGTGCTGCCGTTCTACCGGATGCGGGTGGACCCCGCAGGCCTCCTGGAGGGTGGGCGCCAACTCCGTTTGGGCGGTGTCGACTGGCCGGTGCCGGACGACGAGGTGCAGCTTACGGTACTGTTGTTGCACCACGGTGTGACGGACGGCTGGCGTTCGCTCCGGCATGTGCTGGACCTGGCCCTCTTCCTTCGCCGGATGGGTGCGGGCATCGACTGGACGGGATACCGGCGAAGACTCGACGCCATGGGACTGTACCACCATGCCGCTGCCGGCTTCGGCCTCTGCCGTTCGCTGACGGGGGTGGAGGTGCCTGCCTGCTTCGGGGTGTCCCCTGCACTGCTCCGACGCCTCGAGGCCACACTCCTCACCGAACGCCAGTTGACACGCGACCAGCGGAGCTGGCCCTTCCTGCGGCGGCAGTGGCTCCTGGCCGGCGGGTTGCGGGGGCGGGCGCGCCTCATCCTGGGGCAGCTGCAGAAGGGCGTATCGCCCGGACAGGCGGAACTCGAGGGGTTCCCGCTGCCGGCGGGGCTGTTCCCCGCCTATTATCTGCTCAAACCCCTTCGGCCGCTGTGGAGACCCTTTCTTACCCGCGTTTCCGGCGGTCTGCTTCCGGAAAAAGGCGAGGGCGTTGCGCGGAGCGGCCCTGCGGGAGCGTAAATTGCGGCCATCCAGCACCAGCCATGAACAAGAAGATCGCCATCATCGGCGGCGGCAACCTCGGCAGGGCCATCGCCGAAGGCCTCGCCGGCAGCGGGTTCACCCTGCCGGGCCATATCCTCATCACCCGTCGGCACCCGGCGTCCCTGCGCGACCTCGAGGCGTCGGGGATACTGGTGGGCGACGACAACCTGGAGGCCGTCAGCTATGCCGATACGGTGCTGGTCGCCGTCAAACCCTACCAGGTGCGCGAACTCCTGCAGCAGCTCCAGCCCGTCCTCGACCCCGCCCGGCACGTGCTCTGCTCCGTCGTCACCGGCGTCACCCTGGCCGACATGGGCGCCATCCTCGGCGACGGCTTCCCCATGGTCAGGGCCATGCCCAACACCGCCATCGCCATCCGCGAGAGCATGACATGCCTCTGTGCGTCGGGCGTCACGCCCGGGCAGACGGAGTACATCGAACAGCTCTTCGGGCATCTCGGCCGCGTCGCCAGGATCGACGAGCGCCTGATGGACGCCGCCACCGTCCTCGGCGCCTGCGGCATCGCCTACGCCCTCCGCTACGTACGCGCCAGCATTCAGGGCGGCATCGAGATCGGCTTCGACGCCACTACGGCCGCGCTCATCGCCGCGCAGACCGTCAAGGGCGCCGCCGAACTGCTCATTCGCACGGGCAGGCACCCGGAGGAGGAGATCGACAAGGTCACCACCCCCCGCGGCTGTACCATCGCCGGCCTCAACGAGATGGAGCACCGCGGCTTCAGCTCCTCGCTCATCAAGGGCATCACCGCCAGCTACGAGAAGATCGGCCACTGAGGTGGGTCGCCGGCAACCCTCCCGCACCTCCGACTTTTCCACAGTCGGCCGGCGCCGGCCGCCGGACCGCCGGAAGGCCGTATCTTAGCGCGACCGCGGTGAAGGTGCATATTTTCCCCGAAGGTCGACAGGGCATGACCCGCAGCCTATCCGAAGAACACCCCGGAAGCCCGGAGACGGGCCGCCGAAGGCACCCACGAATTCACCCCAGATGGCAAAGTATATTTTCGTGACGGGCGGCGTGACCTCCTCCCTTGGCAAGGGGATCATCTCCGCCTCCCTCGCCAAGCTCCTGCAGGCCCGCGGCTTCTCGGCCACCATCCAGAAGTTCGACCCCTACATCAACGTCGACCCCGGCACCCTCAACCCCTATGAGCACGGCGAGTGCTATGTGACCGACGACGGGGCGGAGACCGACCTCGACCTAGGCCATTACGAGCGCTTCCTCAACATCAGCACCTCCCAGGCGAACAACGTCACCACCGGCCGCATCTACCAGACCGTCATCAACAAGGAGCGCGAGGGCGCCTACCTGGGCAAGACCGTGCAGGTGGTCCCCCACATCACCGACGAGATCAAGCGGCGCATGAAGCTGCTCGGCTCGGAGGGGTACGACATCGTCATCACCGAGATCGGCGGTACCGTCGGCGACATCGAGAGCCTGCCCTTCATAGAGGCCGTCCGCCAGCTGCAGTGGGAGCTGCCCGACGAGGACTGCCTGGTGGTGCACCTCACCCTGGTGCCCTACCTCCGCGCCGCCAAGGAACTCAAGACGAAGCCCACGCAGCACAGCGTCAGGCTGATGAGCGAGAACGGCGTCAACCCCGACATCATCGTCTGCCGTACCGAACACCCCCTGTACGCAGAGATCCGCCGCAAAATCGCGCAGTTCTGCAACGTCAAGACGGAGGCCGTCATCGAGGCGATCGACGCCTCCACCATCTACGAGGTGCCCCTCAACATGCTGCGCGAGGGTCTCGACCGCATCTGCCTCGCAAAACTCGGCATCGAAGTGGCGGGCGACCCCGACCTGGGCGCCTGGTCCGCCTTCCTCGACAAGCTCAGGCATCCCCGCCACCGCGTCAGCGTCGGCCTCATCGGCAAATACATCGAACTGCAGGACGCCTACAAATCGATCCTCGAGTCGTTCGTGCACGCCGGGGCCGTCAACGAATGCCGCGTCGACGTCGTCAACATCCACAGCGAATTCATCACACCCGACAACGTCGACGCGAAGCTCGCCGGCCTCGATGCCCTCCTCGTCGCACCCGGCTTCGGCCTCCGCGGCATCGAGGGCAAGATCACCGCCGTCCGCCATGCCCGCGAGAAGGGGCTGCCCTTCTTCGGCATATGCCTGGGCATGCAGATGGCCGTCATCGAGTTCGCCCGACACGTCCTCGGCCTAGCCGACGCCCACTCCACCGAGATGGACCCGGACACCCCGCACCCCGTCATCAGCCTCATGCACGGGCAGCAGCACGTCACCGACAAGGGCGGCACCATGCGCCTCGGCGCCTACGAATGCATGCTCTCCGCCGGCAGCCTCGCCCGCTCCGTCTACGGCGCCGATACCGTCCGCGAACGCCACCGCCACCGCTGGGAGTTCAACAACGCCTACCTCTCCGCCATGGAACGCGCCGGCCTAATGGCCAGTGGCAAGAACCCCGGCACCGGCCTCGTCGAGATCGTCGAACTCCCCGGCCACCCGTTCTTCATCGGCGTGCAGTTCCACCCCGAACTCAAGAGCACCGTCGAAAGCCCCCACCCCCTGTTCGTCCGCTTCATACGCGCCGCCCTCGAGAACGCCGCCCGCCGACCCGCTGCCAAGGGCGCCCAGCCCCGGCCGCAGATGATCTGAGCGGCTCAAGTCACCCCCCTTACATACCTTTGCCGCTTAATTCCCCGATATGCAGATGGACAGGAATTCGGTGATCGGCTTCGTGCTGCTCGCCCTGTTGTTCTTCGGTTACTTCTACTTCACCCGGCAGGCCCAGCTGCAGTACGAGGTCCGGCAGCAGGCCGTCAAGGACTCCCTCGCCCGCCTGGAGCCCATCCGTCGCGACAGCCCCCGGGCCGCCGACAGCCCCCGGGCCGCCGACAGCGCCGTCACCGGCAGCCTCGTCCAGCACGGGACCGCACGCGAAGAGACCCTCACCGTCGAGACCGACGTCCTCCGCATCCGTTTCTCCAACCGCGGCGGACAGCCCCGCCGTGTCGAACTCCTCCGCTACCTGGCCCGCGACAGCACACCCGTACGACTGCTCGACACCGCCTTCGACAGGTTCTCCTACGCCATCCGCTCCGGCGGAAGCACCCCCTCGCAGAGCGCAGACCTCTACTTCGCCCCAGGCGTCGTCTCGAGGAACCCGGACGGCAGCCAGACCGTCCGCTACACCCTGTCCGACAGCTCCGGACGCTCCGTCACCCACCGCTTCACGGTACGGCCCTCCGACTACATGGTCGACTTCGTCATCGAGGCCGAGGGGGCCGACAGGCTCTTCGACCGCAACCAGGTCGACTTCCTCTGGCAGCTCCGCGCCCGCCAGCAGGAGCGCGACATCCAAAGCGAAAAACTCGAGACCCAGCTCGGCGTCATGCAGGCCGACGGCTACGATTACCACACCCTCGGCAGCGGCATCAGCGAGAAGATGGAGGAGGGCGCCCGGTGGATCGGCTTCAAACAGAAGTTCTTCAACACCACCATCGTCCCCAAGGACGGCTTCACCTACGCCGAAGCCAGCAGCACCGTGCCCGACGACAGCACCCACCTGGTGGCCATCTCCGTCCTCCAGCTTCGCGCCACCATCCCCGCCGGCACCAAGGCCAGCATCCCCCTCCGCGTCTATTACGGCCCGAACGAGTACGCCGTCCTCAAATCCTACGGCATCGGGCTCGAAGACCTCGTCAACCTCGGACAGGGCTTCTACGCCTTCGTCAAGCACATCAACCGCTGGATCATCCTGCCCTTCTTCAGCCTCATCGAACGCTCCATCGCCAGCTACGGCCTCGTCATCGCCCTGCTCACCATCTTCATCCGCCTGCTGACCTCGCCGCTGGTATACACCAGCTATCTCAGCGGCGCCAAGATGAAGGCCCTGCGGCCCGAGATCGACGCGCTCCGCCAGAAGTTCGGCGAAGACCAGCAGGCCTTCAGCATGGAACAGATGAAACTCTTCCGCAGCGCCGGCGTCAACCCCCTCGGCGGCTGCATCCCCGCCCTGCTGCAGATCCCCATCTTCTTCGCCCTCTACAGCTTCTTCAACGCCAACATCTCCCTGCGGGGACAGTCCTTCTGGTGGTCGGAGGACCTCTCCGCCTACGACAGCATCGTCACCTGGGGCTTCAGCATCCCCTTCATCGGGAACCACCTCAGCCTCTTCACCATCCTCTCGGTGGCCACCAGCCTGCTCATCTCCCTCTACAGCATGAGCATGACCCCGGACCAGGGCAACCCCGTCCTCAAGTACATGCCCTACATCTTCCCCGTCATGCTGCTCGGCATCTTCAACAGCCTACCCTCCGCCCTCACCTGGTATTACACCGTCTCCAACGTCATCACGCTGGCGATGCAGTTCGTCATCCAGAACTACATCATCGACCACGACAAGGTCCTCGCCGGCATCGAGGAGAACCGCAGGAAGCCCCGCAAGAAGTCCATGTGGCAGGAACGGCTCGAACAGATGCAGGAGACGCAGAAGCGCGCCGAGAAGCTGCAGTCGAAGGGACCGCGCAAGTCCTGAGGCCGACCCTGTTTTAACACACCCCCAAGGCAACCCCCGACCGCATTTGCCTATCTTCAAGACTGGGAAACCTTGTAGCCATGCATGTCCGGACCTTCTTGACCACCCTCCTGCTCGTTGTCTCCGCAACGACGCATGCCCAGCGCATCCTTTCGGAGGGGACCATCCAGTTCGACGTCTCCGTGCAGACGGGCAAGCCCGACCCGCAGCTGGCCGACATGTTCGACGGCGCGAAGGCCAGCATCCAGCTGAGGGGCGGCCTGAGCCGGTCGGAACTCGTCAGCGCGCTGGGGCGCACCGTGACGATCTACGACCATCGGGCGGGGACGGGCGTCGTCCTGCGCGAGTTCGGGCAGCAAAAGATCCTGGTCCGGATGGACAAGGCCGACTGGGCCCAGAAGAACCAGCGGTATGATGGCATGCGCTTCGAGTATGGTCCCGAGACAAAGATGGTGGCGGGCTTCCCCTGCGAGCGGGCCGAGGCGGTGCAGCCCGACGGCTCAAGGTTCACGGTCTGGTTCACGAGGGGCCTCGTGGCCGAGAACGCGGCCTTCGACCCCCAGTTCAGCCGGCTGCCGGGGACGGCCCTGGAGTATGAGTCCTCCGTCGGCGGCATACGTGTGAAATATTCGGCCGTGACGGTCAGCTTCGACCCGGTTCCGATCCTTCGTTTCGAAGTGCCGAAGTCGGGCTACCGGGAAATGAGTTTTCAGGAAAGCCAGCAGCGGAAGGCCGGTGGATGATCAGCGGATGGTCGGGGCGGTCGGCGTGCGGAAGGTCTGGAGGATGGAAGGCTTGGACTTGACCGGGATATGGATGCTGACATTCCCCCGCTGGTAGATGACCATGTTCCGGGGGCTTGCACCCGGCTGGGCCAGGTGGGGGAGGGGTTGGGTGGACCGGTAATGATGGAGGCCCGAGCCCAGGGAGATCCGCATGTCCCGCTTGATGTTGGAGAAGGAGTTCGACTTGCGGTTCTTGTCGCCCAGGCTGAGGATGCCGTCGATGGCGGAGACATAGCCGGAGAGCAGGAGGAGCACGGCGACGAATGCCTGCCTGGGGGCTTTCCCCGACCCTCCGTCCGTCCTGTTCCACTGTGCCATATGCAAAGATATTGGTAAAAACGTTGAAAATCCTAATGCATTTTTGTACTGCCCGTTGTTGCCGGCCATCTCCGCCCGGTTGGTTTTTGTGATTTCCTTCTCGGGGAATTCTGCGAACTTCGTGCCGGTTCCCAAAGTAAGACGCGGAATCCGGCCGGAGGGTTGGCCCGGGTGTGAGAAATCCCCCGTTACGGCTCCGGTGCAAACCAACAGGGTATGGGCAAGAGGCAAGACCGGGACGACAGGGACGAGATGGACGAGCTGCTCCGCCAGTACCGGATGCTCATCTCGGGCCGGGGCAATGTCTCCCTCTCGGAGGACTCCTTTGAGCGGATCATCGACCATTTCGACGAGGAGGACGAGCTGGGGGCCGCCATCGAGGCGGCGGAGGCCGGCATCGGGCAGTATCCCTTCTCGGCCACCCTGCTCATCAAGAAGGCCGACCTGCTGATCTCCGACAAGCGCTATCGCGACGCCCTCGACCTCCTCGACCAGGCGGAGGTGCTGGACAGTACCGACATCGACATCTGGATCCTGCGGACGGATGCCTGCCTGGCCATGGACCAGCACGACAAGGCGGCGCGGCTCCTGGAGGAGGCCATCGACCGCTTCACGGGTGACGAGCGGCTGGACCTGCTCTTCGAGTTGGCCGACGTCTACGACGACTACGAGTCCTTCGACAAGGTCTTCGACTGCCTGCGGATGATCCTGGAAGAGGACCCCAACAACGAGGAGGCCCTCCACAAGATCTGTTTCTGGACCGATTTCACCGGCCGCAACGAGGAGAGCATCCGCATCCACCGGGCCATCATCGACGCGAACCCCTACAACGAACTCGCCTGGTTCAACCTCGCCTCGGCCTTCCAGGGCCTCCGGCTCTACGAGAAGGCCGTCGACGCCTACCAGTACGCCATCGCCATCCAGGAGAAGTTCGACCACGCCTACCGCAACATGGCCGACGCCTACATCCGCCTGCGCAGGTACCGCGAGGCCATCGAGGCGCTCGAGAAGGTGGTGGAGCTGTCGCGCCCGGAGGAGGTCGTCTACGAGGCGATCGGTCACTGCTACGACCGGCTGCGCAATCCCGCCCAGGCGCGCTTCTATTTCCGCAAGGCCTCGCACCTCAACCCCGAGGATGCCAAGCTGCTGCATCGGATCGCGCTCACCTACATGGATGAGGAGAACTGGCCGCAGGCCGCCCGCTACCTCGAGATGGCCCTCCGCATCGCCCGTACCAACCACGAGTTCAACCTGTCGATGGGCGAAGTGCAGCTGCGCCTCGGTCGCGTCCGCGAGGCCGTCGACCATTTCAACATGGTCGTCAAGGCGCGGCCGCGCAACATCTCTGGCTGGGAGGCCCTCATCCGTTGCCTGTACGCGGCCGGGTTCCACGTGGAGGCCGAGGGGCAGTGCCGCGCGGCCTACCTCGCCACGGGCGGGAAGCCGGTGCTGCTCTTCTACCGGACCGCCATCCTCTTCGCCATGCGACGCGCCAAGGACGGCCTACTCCTCCTCGAACAGGCCATGCAGCTGGCACCCCGCAAGGTCGGGCGCATGCTCGACCTGGCGCCCGCCCTCATGCAGAACCCCCAGGTGGCCGAGATCATCGCCAGGCACCGCCGGTCGCGACCCCGCTGAGGTATCCACCCTGTCCGGGGTTCGTTCGGGATTCCTATCTTAGCGGCTCCCTAAATCCCCGGCATGAACTTCAGCCTCTCCCAGATCCCAGACAGGAACACGAAGCCCCGCGCGGCCGGCATCACCATGGTCATGGACAAGGGTCTCAGCCTCGAGGAGGCCCGCCACTTCATGCCCGTCGCCCGCCTCCACGTCGACATCGTCAAACTCGGCTTCGGCACCTCCTTCGTCACGCCCGACCTGCGCGCCAAGATCGAGCTCTACCTGTCCAACGACATCCCCGTGTACTTCGGCGGCACCCTCTTCGAGGCCTTCCTCATCCGCAACCAGTTCGACGACTACATCGCCCTCTGCCGCGACTACGGCATCCGGCACATGGAGGTGAGCGACGGCTCCATCACCATCCCCCATGCCGAGAAATGCGGGTACATCGAGAAACTCACCCGCCACGGCACCGTCCTCAGCGAGGTCGGCAGCAAGGATGCCGCGCACATCATCCCGCCCTACAAATGGATCGAGCTGATGCGCGCGGAGCTGGCCGCCGGCGCCACCTATGTCATCGCCGAGGCGCGCGAGGCCGGCAACGTGGGCATCTACCGCGGCTCCGGCGAGGTCCGCGAAGGACTCGTACAGGAGATCCTCACCCAGATACCGGGGGAGCGCATCATGTGGGAGGCCCCGCAGAAGGCGCAGCAGCTCTATTTCATCGAACTGCTGGGCTGCAATGTCAACCTCGGCAACATCGCCCACTCGGAGGTCATCCCCCTGGAGACGATGCGGCTGGGACTCCGCGGCGACACCTTCCACCTCTTCCTCCAAAAGGACCTCGCATGAGGCGTTTCGGCCTCATCGGATACCCGCTGGGCCACTCCTTCTCGCAGCGCTACTTCACCGGTAAGTTCGCGGCGGAGGGCATCTCCGACTGCGTCTATGCATGCTACCCCATCGCGGACATCGCCTTACTCCCCGCCCTTTGGGCCGAGCATCCCGACCTTGAGGGCCTCAACGTGACCATTCCCTACAAGGAGAAGGTCATCCCCTACCTCGACGGGATGTCGGAGGTCGTCAGGTCCGCCGGCGCCTGCAACTGCATCCGTCGGACGGCCGACGGGCTGATCGGCCACAATACGGACGTGACCGGCTTCGAAGCGTCCCTGCGTCCCGGCCTCGACGCCGGCCACCGCCGCGCGCTCATCCTCGGCACAGGCGGCGCCTCCAAGGCCGTCGCCCATGTGCTCGGCCGCCTGGGCATCGCCTACCGCTTCGTCAGCCGGTCGGGCGGGGGTGCGATGCTCTCCTATGGCCAACTCGACGCCGAGGTGATGGACGCCTACACGCTCATCGTCAACACGACACCCCTCGGGACCCATCCCGCCACCGACGAGGCCCCCGACATCCCCTACGCACGCCTCACCCCGAGGCACTATCTGTTCGACCTGGTCTACAACCCGCCCCTGACCCGTTTCCTGCGGGAGGGCATGGCACGGGGTGCCAGGACCCGCAACGGGGCCGACATGCTCGCCGTTCAGGCCGAGGAGAGCTGGCGCATCTGGAATGAGGGGCGGTCCTAGCCGCGATCAGCGGTCGGACTGCAGCGCCTCCACCATCTCGACGATATCCAGGAAATGCCCCGGGGCCGGCACGTAGGTGCTGCGCCCCATGCGTTCCGTCCATTGGCGCAGGGCCTGTCCGCAGGGGTCTGCCGGGGCGGGCATGGGATGTCCGAGGCAGCGTGCCATGTCCTCCAGCTTGTAATTGAGTCGCCGGCAGTTGTCGGCCTTCGCATCGCATACCTGGATGTAGTTGGGGTCCTGCCTTCGGGTCGGGCGCGGGTCTGCGGGCGTGTTCCTCCTTTTTCCTGTCGTGGGGGCTGCTGCGAGGTCGGCTGTCGGCTGGCCCGGGCCAGGGGGCGTCGCCGTGGGTGTGGCGGGTTGCTGTTCCACGGGTGGCCGGGGTGGCGGTGGAATGACCGCGGCCGTCAGTCCGGGCAGCCGCTGTTGCGGCCATTGCGGGGCGTAGCGGATGGCTGCGAAGAGGGCCAGGCAGGCGGCCGCGGCCGGCATGGCGTAGGTCTGGAGGAGCCTGACGACGGGATGCCTTCCGCGTCGGGGTGGCTGCAGGCGGGCCGAGAGTGTGGGCCATACGGTCTCGGGCGGCGGCACTTCGAGGTCTTCCAGCCTGCTGCCGAGGCGGTCCGTCCCCTGGCGGAGCCGTTCCTCCAGCCGGTGCCATACCTCGGGCGGGGGTGTCGCCTGGTGCTCTCGGAGGTGTTGCTGCCATTGCATGGTCGGGTCGTTTCAGTTCGAGTTGCGGATCATCTCCTGCAGGGCTTTCCTGGCCCTGGCGAGTTGCGACTTGCTGGTGCCTTCGCTGATGCCGAGCATGTCGGCGATCTCGCGGTGTCCGTAGCCCTCCACGACGTAGAGGTTGAAGACGGTGCGGTAGCCGTCGGGCAGGGCTGCGATCATGCGGAGCAGGTCTTCGAGGGCCAGTCCGTCGAAGGCGTTCCAGCCGCCGTCGTCGAGTTGTTCCTCGCGGTCGGTGAGGGTGCCGGTCAGCAGGTCCCTTCCGCGGTGGTGTTCGATGGCGGTGTTGACGAAGATGCGCCGCATCCATCCTTCGAAGGACCCTTCGGCCCGGAACCTGTCGAGGTTCCGGTAGACCTTCACGAATCCTTCCTGGAGGATGTCGGCCGCGGCTTCGGCCGTCCGGGCGTAGCGGAGGCACACGGCATACATGCGGGGGGCGTATTTCCGGTAGAGGGCTTCCTGGTGTCGGGCCTTGCCGGCGATGCACCCTCTGATGATGTCGGCATCGGCGCCGAAAAGGTTGTCTGCCTCGTGCATTTTTAGCAAGAAAATGTCATGGGCCCGTTTCCTGTGGGGCGGCGGGCGGATGGGTTTGGTCGAGCAAGGCCAGCATGGCCTCGAGGGCTTTGCGTCGATGGCTGAATCGGTTCTTGCCGTCGAGGTCCATCTCGGCGAAGGTGATGGTTTCGCCGTCGGGGATGAAGACGGGGTCGTAGCCGAAGCCGGCGTTGCCGGCGGGCAGCGGGGCGATGTGTCCGGCGCAGGTGCCTTCGAAGCGGTGTTCGGCGCCTCCGATGCGGAGCGAGAAGACGGTCCGGAAGCGGGCGCTGCGGTCGGCGACCCCCTGCATCCGCTGCATCAGGAGGCGGATATTTGCCTGATCGTCGGGCGGGCTGCCGGCGTAGCGGGCGGAGTGGACGCCGGGTGCGCCGCCGAGGGCTGCGACCTCCAGTCCCGTATCCTCTCCGAAGCAGTCCTGCCCGGTGAGGCGATGCACGACGGCCGTCTTTTCCGCCGCATTGGCCTCGATCGTCGGGTGGGGTTCCGGGATATCGATGTCGATGCCGGCCTCCGGCAGGGTGAGGATCCCGAAGCGGCCGGCCAGGAGGGCGCGGACCTCCCGGGCCTTGTTGGCGTTCCGTGTGGCGAAGACGAGGCTCCGGGGGGGCGGGGTCATGGGGTGAAGAGTTGGCGCAGACCGGCCCAGAGGCGTTTCTTGGCTTCGGGGTCGGCAGGGAGTTCGCCGAGGGCCGGGCTTCCGAGGTAGCTGACGCCCTGGAACGGCTGGACCTGGAAGGGGGGGAATCGCAGGGGCAGGCCGATGTCTTCGGGGGTGACCCCGAAGAGCAGGGCTGTGACAGGCCTGTGGTCGCGGGCGAGGGACAGGTGGTCGACCCCCGGGGTGTGTGCCAGGTTGACGACGCGCACGTCGGGGAGGCCGAGGCGGCAGGCCTTGAGGATGTTGAGGAGAAGGGCCAGGTCGTCGTCGGGCAATACGGCGGCGCCGGGCAGTTTCACGAGCACGAGGACCTGACGGGCGTTGCCTCCGAGGGTGTCGACGGCAGGGGCCTCGGCGGGGCCGGGGGCTGCCGCGATGAGGCCTTCCGGGTAGAGCCGTGCCAGGAGCCATCCCGGCAGGCGGGTGGAGCCGACTTCCGACGTTCGCATGGGCATGTTGCATGGCGAAGGTCCGCATTTTTCGTTTCTTTACGCCCAAATCCGAAAGATGGTGGAGAGCATGACGCCTATCGTGCGCCGGGCCGCGGTCTCGAAGCTCGGCGAGCTGACATTGGAGAACCTTCCCTTCGGCAAGCATTTCTCCGACCACATGCTGGTGGCCGATTATGCGGACGGGGCCTGGGGCCGTCCCGAGATCCGTCCCTACGGACCCATGGAGATGCCGCCGTCGATGTCGGCCATCCACTACGGCCAGTCGATCTTCGAGGGCATGAAGGCCTTCCGGACGCCCGGGGGCGGGATATCCGTCTTCCGTCCGGCGCAGAACCTGGAGCGGTTCAACCGCTCCGCCGCCCGGATGGAGATGCCGCAGGTGCCTGCGTCGCTGTTCATCGAAGGGCTGCGCGAGCTGATCCGGGTCGACGAGGCCTGGGTGCCCGACTATCCCGACCATTCGCTGTACCTCCGTCCGTTCATGTTCGCGACGGACCCCTACCTCGGGGTGCGGCCGTCGGAGACCTACCGCTTCGCGATCATCCTGAGCCCATCGGGACCCTTCTTCCTGGAGCCCCAGCGCATTCACGTCGAGGAGCATTTCGTGCGGGCGGTGGAGGGCGGCGTCGGCTATGCCAAGACGGCGGGCAACTACGGGGCCTCGATGCATGCCACGGCACTGGCCCGGGCCAGGGGCTTCGACCAGGTCCTCTGGACCGACCCCTTCGCGCACCGGTACGTCCAGGAGATCGGCATGATGAACGTCCTGTTCCGCATCGGCGGTACGGTCGTCACGCCCGGCCTGGAGGCGGGCACGATCCTGCCCGGGGTGACCCGGTCCAGCCTGATCACGCTGCTGCACGACTGGGGCATGCCGGTGGAGGAGCGGCCCGTCGGAATGGACGAGCTGCTCGACGCCTATGGCCGCGGAGCGCTGCAGGAGGTCTTCGGTGCCGGAACGGCCGCGAGCGTGTCGATGATCCGCGAACTGTCCTACGCCGGGGGCGTGATGACCTTCGACGTGGCCGCCTTCGACCTGGCCCGGCGGCTGCGCGACACGCTGAAGGGCATCCAGCGCGGCGCCCTGCCCGACGTACACGGTTGGCTGATGCCCGTCTGACGGGCAAGGGACGCACCGCGAGGACCTTTTTGCAGTTTGTTATTTTCATCCTACCTTTGCCGTCCCGATAAAAAAAGGGTCGAATGCCAACGATACAGCAACTCGTCAGGAAGGGGAGGGAAATCATCCGGGCCAAGAGCAAATCCCGCGCCCTCGAATCCTGCCCGCAGCGCCGCGGCGTCTGCACCCGCGTCTACACGACGACGCCCAAGAAGCCGAACTCCGCGCTCCGCAAGGTGGCCAAGGTGCGCCTGACGAACAAGGTCGAGGTCATCGCCTACATCCCGGGCGAGGGCCACAATTTGCAGGAGCACTCGATCGTGCTGATCCGTGGCGGCCGGGTGAAGGACCTGCCCGGCGTCCGTTACCATATCGTGCGCGGCAGCCTCGACACCGCCGGCGTGAAGGACCGCAAGAAGAGCCGTTCCAAGTACGGCACCAAGCGCGACAAGAAGGGCGCCGCCAAGCCGGCCGCA
>Ga0172372_10000482_pt1 | contig 61200 bp, 50 predicted proteins | sample LakKiv5m_2_FD_114544 | JGI IMG/M metagenome (GOLD analysis project Ga0172372, IMG submission 114544) | Freshwater microbial communities from Kabuno Bay, South-Kivu, Congo - kab_092012_9.5m | ecosystem: Environmental > Aquatic > Freshwater > Lake | place: Democratic Republic of the Congo...
AAACTTGAAAATGGTCCCTTATTAGTTGATAATGGCAATCTTACTTTTTAGTCCAGCTTATATTTTTTGTCCCGATCCTTTTGATGCTAATATACCAGTAATAAAGAAAAAACAGGAAATCCATCAGGATTACTTTTTTCCTTAAGTCTTTTACTTCCATCCTGCTCATGAGTGGTAAAATGTTTATTAAAAATGACGTTATTCGGAAAATAAAAAGCATAATGCCTAATTTGAAATTTAAAAAGAGCATTAAAAAACATAAAGGATAGAAAAAAGCCTGACTCAAGCCCAGTACACCTAAAAATAATTGATGTATCCAGTGATAGTAGGCCGAGGCAGAAATATGCCTTGTTTTCTGATGAATGAAATCCTGAAAAGTTGATTTTGGTAATGATATAACCCTTGCCCTGGTATCAAATTGAATGGCCGTATTACGTCTATCAGCCATGGCATTGACAGCCATATCATCATCACCAAATGAAATTTTTTCAAATTTTTCTTTATCCACTTTTTCCATAAACTTACTTTTTCGATAGGCCATATTTCTGCCTACCCCCATATAGGGCATACCTGCAAGGGTAAAGGTTCCGTATAGGACAGCTGTTATAAAAGCTTCATACCGAATGAAATTATTTAAATAACTATTATTTAACTGATAGGGACTATAGCCAAGAACGATATCAGTACTGCTATTGCATTTGGCCGCTATTCCTTGTAACCACTGGTTACGCTGGGGATAACAATCAGCATCAGTAAAAACAAGCCATTCATAACTGGCATGGTTAATAGCTTCTTGCAATCCATACTTCTTACCTGGATATTTTTTATTCTTTATTTCAATAATCCGTAATACCGGATATTTTTGTTTAAAGTGATTCAAAATGTCAAGGGAATCATCGCTTGAATCATCATCAATGACAATTATTTCAACAGTGGGATAGTCTTGTTCCAGGATTGAGGGTAAATATTTGATTAAATTTTGAGCCTCATTTCTGGCTGAGATGATGACGGAAAAGGGAGTAGGTTTTAAGGGTAAATTATATTTAATCTCTGAAATGTCTCTTTTCAATAAGTAGGTTGAAAACCAGAAAAGGATTTGGATGGAAAGGATAAATATGGAGAAAATAGTTATCAATCTAAAGGTTTTTTTAATTTTTCAGCTTCGGCATACCAGCTATTAACCACTTCAAAAAAATTGTTTTTCAGCTGCCTCATTAATGGATTGTTAATGTTCCTTTTCCATCGGTAGTAATAAACAAGGTCTTGTAAATTTTTTTCATATTTAAATAAAAACCAGGCACTTGCAGGAAGCAGTATTAAATTGATAAGGGCAGATTGGATGGAAAAATAAGTTGATAAAAATTTAAATTGAAAATAATAGGCTATAGGAGCCAGGACAATAGCAGCCAGTATTTTGACCGTTGAAGTGTAGCCTACATATAAATTTAATTTTTTACTGATCCATCTGGGTACCCAAATGGCTATGAAATGATTTAAGAGCGCATAGGCATAAATGGGGAAACCCAGAAAAGCCAGCACCTGTTTTTTCATCAATGGAAACGTATGATTAAATATCTGGGATTGTATTTTTAAAGAAAGCCTGGAAGCAGTAAGTAAGCTGGTTAAATCAGTAAATGTTTTTTTCCATGATTGAAATGAGATAGCCCTTAAATGTTCCCATTTCCTGATATGTTGAAGGGTAGTCCGGCAGGTATCAAAAAAATGGGTATCCTGTGCATTTGTTTTTCCGGAAAAAAGCGATATACTATTCAGTAAAAGCGCTTCTTCGTCCAGGTCTGAAGTATGGATAACCAGCATTTCCAGGACACTTCGCATGTCAGCAGTCAATTCTTTAAAAGTTGTTTGATTATTTCTCTGATAATCAGCCAGATAATGGCTGAAAGGAATGGATTCGCCCACATTTACCTCCAGATCATACCCTGATTTATCATGTTTTTCGTAATTCAGACCGATAGGAAGAATATAAATTTCCTGATTTTTGGCTAATCCGGTAATGGCTTGAAAACCAATACGGGCAAAACCTGTTTTCAATGGTCTTAAAACCCTTTCCATGTAACTTGTGCCCTCGACAGCAATATAGATATTCCCATTCCCTGCAAGGTGCTGGCTGCTTTGATTGAAAGCTGCAGTGTTGTCTGGCGACTTTACTCCGGTATCTTCAAATCTTTTAACTTCTATGCAATAAAGATATCTTAAAATACTGGCTGCCAACGGATGTTTAAACAGTCCGGCATTAGCAAGAAAAAATATAGGTTTTTCTATGAAACTGGCAATAATTACAGGATCTATTAGTGTATTGGGATGATTACTGATAATAATGGTTGGCCCTTTAAGCTTAAAATTTTCCCTGTTATTGACATATATTTTCCTGAAATAACAAAAGACGACAAATTTTGCCAGGCTTCGGAGAAGGTAATAAATGATTAATTGAATATTGGACAAAACAAAAAAGTTAGGATTAAAAAAATAAAGATTAGAAAAATGAGTATCATTTCCCTAAATAGTCCGCAAAAATTAGTATTTTTTGTGGAAAAAAAATGAAAAACCAAACTGGCGTTACATATTTTCTTCTTTCTGGTTTAATATTGTCTTTTATTTTATCAGGAATATCTGGATTTTCTCAGGGAACCAGATTATTAAGGCAACCTACCTTAAGTAAAGATCAGATTGCCTTTGTTTATGCTGATGATTTGTGGATAGTCTCAAAAAAAGGAGGTACGGCCCGAAGACTTACCACTCATGAGGGAAGTGAAAGCGTTCCTCATTTTTCTCCCGATGGGAAATGGCTTGCCTTTTCAGCTCAATATGCCGGAAATACAGATGTTTACGTCATTCCGGCTGAAGGTGGAGAACCCCGCAGACTGACCTGGCATCCGGGTGAAGACCTGGTGCAGGGATGGTCTCCCGATGGAAAATCTGTATTGTTCAGATCAGGTGCTACCGGTACACCCACAAGAATAAATCAATTTTACTACATTGCCAGAGAGGGTGGGTGGCCAATTGATCTGGGTATTCCACAGGCCTCTTTCGGTGAAATTTCAGCTGATGGTAAATTTGCTGCTTTTACACCGATTACTTTCTGGGATCCGGAATGGAGAAATTACCGGGGAGGACAGGCTATGCCCATTTGGATTGTTGATCTTTCTACGATGAAATTAGAGCAAACACCGCAAGGGAATAAAGAAAGACATACTGATCCAGTCTGGTTTGGGGAAAAGGTGTTCTTTCTTTCTGAAAGGGATGATGCAAATAATGTATGGAGTTATGACCGAAAAACAAAACAAGTTTCCCAGCACACCTTCCATAAGGATTTTGATGTAAAAAGTATAGATGCAGGTCCCGATGCACTGGTTTATGAACAGGCAGGTTATTTACATTTGCTGGAGCCGGGAACAGGGAAATCAGATCAGCTCATTATTCAGATAACTGGTGATTTTTCATGGTCAATGTCAAGATGGGAATCCATTAAACCGGAATGGTGGTCAAACGCCTCCCTTTCACCTACCGGGCAACGTGTCATTTTTGAATATCGCGGTGAAATTTTTACAGTGCCTAAGGAAAAAGGATCCTGGCGAAATATTACCAATACATCGGGTGTGGCCGACCGGTTCCCGGCCTGGTCTTCAGATGGGCAGCAACTGGCTTGGTTCTCTGATCAGTCGGGGGAATATCAGCTGACCATTAGTGACCAATTTGGGGTGATTAAGAAAAGAGTCCAGATGAATGCCTCGTCGTTTTATTTTCAACCTTACTGGTCGCCTGACAACAAATATATTTCTTTTACAGATAAAGATTATTCATTATATATTTACGAACCGGAAAAAGATCAGCTAAAAAAAATTGATACCGATTTGTATGCTAATCCGGAAAGAAGTCTGCAACCAGTCTGGTCTCCGGATAGTAAATGGATAGCCTATTCCAGAAGGCTGCCCAATCAATTACGCTCGGTTTTTTTGTATGAGATAGCCACGGGGGTAACCAGGGCCATCACTGATCCTTTGGCCGATGCTATAGATCCCGTTTGGGATGAAGGGGGAGAATGGTTATTTTTTCTTGCCAGCACCGATTTTGGAACTTCTTCAGGCTGGCTTGATATGACGTCTTATGACAAACCAGTCTCCAGAGCTATATACGCTGTTGTACTTTCTGCAATGGGGAAATCTCCCCTGTTACCGCAAAGCGATGATGAAAAATCGCTAAAGGATACCACAGATAAAGTAAAAAAATCGACCCTGGTTCAAATTGATTTTAAAGGTATTCAGGAAAGGACAATCCCTTTAACCGCAATTAAAAAAACCTATCAGCATTTGTTTCCGGGGGTATCAGGGAGTATCCTCTTTACAGAAAGTATTGAAAATAGTCCTTTGTCGAATGTAAGTCGATTTATCTTTAATGGCCGAAAAACAGAGGCTTTGGTTTCCGGGGTGAATTCCATCGCTATTTCATTAAATAGAAAACAACTTCTCTATCAATCAGGATCCACATGGGGTATCCTGAAATCAGATGTTTCCGGAAAATCTGGAGATGGTAAAATTAACACAAATCTGGGGATGAAAGTAGATCCAATATCAGAATGGCATCAGATTTTCAGAGAGGGCTGGCGATTTCAACGCGATTTTCTATATGTTGATAATGTGCATGGGGCTCCCTGGTCAAAAATTTATGAATGGTATCACCCCTGGGTCGATCATGTGAGACATCGAACCGATTTGAATTATGTAGTGGATATTCTGGGTGGAGAAGTTTCTGTAGGCCATTCTTATACAAGTGGAGGTGATTTCCCCCTGCTGAATAATCAGGAAACCGGATTGCTGGGGGTAGATTATGCATGGACTGGAACAGGATTTAGAATAAAGAAGATTTACAATGGTGAGCAATGGAACCCCGATCTGGCAGCTCCTCTGGCAATTCCAGGTATTGGGGTGAAAGAAGGGGATTTCTTACTTGAGATTAATGGACAAAAGGTAGATATCGAAAATAACCCCCATAAGTTGCTGATTGGAACAGTAGGCCGTCTTACCCAGATCAGATTTAATTCTGTTCCGGATTTTCAGGGGTCCACTATGGCCGAGGTTATACCGGTGTCCAACGAATCGTCATTAAGATTGCGCGAGTGGGTAGAAGAAAACAGACGAAGGGTTGACAGGTTATCAGGAGGTAAACTGGCTTATGTATATGTTCCAAATACAGGTCAGCCTGGTTACACTTATTTTAACAGATATTATTTTGGTCAGCAAGACAAAAAAGGAGCCGTAATTGATGAACGAAATAATGGAGGTGGTTCCGCTGCCGATTATATGGTGGAAGTTATGAACAGGCCATTAATGGGTTACTTTAATAACCGGGTTGAAGGTCACAGGGTTTCCACCACGCCCATGACTGGTATTTTTGGACCAAAAGTAATGATCATAAATGAACGGGCCGGATCAGGCGGTGATTTGCTACCCTATATGTTTCGCAAAGCCAGTATTGGTCCTCTGATCGGTACCAGGACCTGGGGGGGACTGGTAGGTACCTGGGACACACCAAGGTTTATCGATGGAGGAAGAATGGTAGCACCAAGAGGCGGATTTTTTGACACAGATGGCCAGTGGGCTGTAGAGGGAGAAGGTATAGCACCGGATATTGAAGTGTTGCAGGACCCGGCGGCAGTTTTCAGCGGGAAAGATCCTCAGCTTGAAAGGGCTGTCCAGGAGGCTTTAAAATTACTTGAAACAAAAGAGGTAAAGTTTAAAGCTGAACCAGCTCCTCCCGTCAGATGGAGACGTCCAAAAGGATTTCGCTAAATGAAGGAAATCAGCTTTTAAAGTCCAGTAAAGATTGTTTAATCTGTTCATTGAAAAGCTGACCGTCATTTCCGTGAAAAAAAACGGCAACAGGTAAAACGAAGATGGGAAGATGCTCTTTCTCAATAAAATCCTTGTGTAACCACATGCGGGTGGCATCTTTTTCTGTAGTCAGAATGATTTTTTGTGAACCTTCCATACGTTCCAGCTTTTTTCGAAGTTGTGCCATTTCATAATGGGTGAAATAATGATGATCTTCAAATACCTGATGGACTAATAGGTTGGTTCTTGGTTTTAAATAATCTTCAATATATGAAACAGAGGCAATGGCGGTAATTAACAAAACAGAAGGTAACGAATGAGATGACCATTTTATATCCGGATTGAACAAGTAATAGGGCGTGCCATATCGGAAGGAGGAAAAATATACCTTCTGATGAGGTAATGGATTTATTTTTCGTAAAAAATCATGTCTAATTTCCGGGCTTATCTGATCGGGGCATTTACTGACAATCAGGACATCAGCTCTTTTATAGGTATTTCTCCATTCTCTTAGTTTCCCAACGGGCAAGAGATAGTCCGAGAAAAAAGGTTGTTGAAAAGTAGTTAATATAATATCGAGTTCAGGTTTTATGGCTCTGTGCTGAAAGGCATCGTCAAGTAGGATGACTTGTAATGCCGGATTTATTCCGACCATTTCGGAAACTCCGCTCACACGGCTTTCACATACAGCTACGGAAACATCGGGAAATTTGTTTTTAATCTGTAAAGGTTCATCCCCTACCTTATCTGACGCTAAATACGGTTCAACCCATATAAATCCAGTACTTTTCCTATTATATCCCCTGCTTAAAACACCTACCTGAATATAATTTTTTAAAAAATTTATCATGTATTCCACATGCGGCGTTTTACCGGATCCGCCAACCGATAAATTTCCTATGGACAAAATGGGAATGCTGAACTTTAAAGGTTTAATTATTTCTGTAAGGTATAAAAATCGATGAATACTCACCCCCAGGCCATAAAGCAGAGATAATGGAAGTAAAAGAAAACGAACCAATAGATGTTGAAGCATTTTACTGTTATCTTTATTTCGAAATGCAAACTATATGAAAGCCATGATTTTTGCCGCTGGTCTTGGAACAAGATTAAGACCTCTTACCAACAATATTCCGAAAGCTTTAGTTCCCTTAAACGGAATAACCTTGCTGGAATTAGCTATCAGAAGATTAAAATATTACGGTTTCAATGAAATAATCATCAATGTGCATCATTTTAGTGATAAAATCATTTCATTTCTGGAGGAAAAAAATAATTTTGATATTGAGATACACATTTCCAATGAGGAAAAGGCATTACTGGATACAGGCGGAGGATTAAAAAAAGCGGCCTGGTTTCTGAAAAACGAACCATTTTTAATTGTTAATGCGGATATAGTCACCAGTCTGAATTTAGCTTCGCTATATTCGTTCCATCTCAATCACTCCTTTCTGGCTACCCTCGCCGTTCAGAACCGGAGCTCATCCAGACAAATTATATTTAATGAAGATAATGAGTTGAGCGGATGGAAGAACCATCAGACAGGTGAGGAAATAATAGCCAGAAAATGGAATAAAGCAATTTTTTATTCTTTTAGCGGTGTTCATGTCATTAGTCCCGAAATTTTCGAATTAATGCCTGAGGAAGAAATATTCCCGATTATGCCATTTTATATTTCATTAGCGTCAGGTAAGTCCATAGGTGCTTTTGATCATACAGGTGATATCTGGGAAGATGTTGGGAAACGGAATGCCATTGAAAAAGCGGAGACATTATTACCTTTTATTTCAGGTATTTCCACGCAGGATGGCATGACCAATTGAACAGGAAAGACATAGCCGCTTGTCACAATATTCATTTTTCAAATGAATCAAAGCCTGACTCTCTGCGGCTGAAACCGGTATAATACCTATTTTTTTCCAATAGCGGATCAGTAGATTGTCTTCCACATCAAGTTCATTTAACAGTTCCAGCGCATGGTCTTTGATATAAGGCATTTGATACATTTCTGCAAACAGGAATTGAAATGGAATGACGAAATTGATGGCTATCCGTTGAATCAGAGCTTGTCCGGCCGCGGCACTGGAGGAGGTTGCAGGTTTTCCAAATCTGAAATGATTTTTCCAGTAAAGGGAAGTGCGGATATCAAAAAATGAGGTTAATTCAGCTTTGCTTTTCAATGCCATCAATTTACTTTTGAGATGTTCTGTTTGAAAAATAAAACCGGCCAAAGCAGCCATTCGCTTTTCAGGAAACCCTGATGGTCGCATGCGCATATAACGCCATTGACCTTTGGGAATTGGAGTCAGGTTGTGTTTTTGCTTTTGGAACCGATATTCCTCTCTCAATTTCTGTTGATATTCATCGGTTAAAACCGATTCGTCATCACCCAGAAGATTGGCCTGACCAAATAAAATGGCTTCAATCTGGAAAAGATGCTGTAAACGTTGTAATTTTTTTAGGTCCAGACTTCGCGCTACCTGTAAAAAGGGTTCAGCATTGACTATAAGCCCCATGTTATAGGCAAGACGTTGAAAAGCAAGCTGTTCCCAATCTCCGTTCAATTGCGTTAAATGCTCTTTTAATACAGCTGTTTTTACTTCTATCCGCTCAATGGAAAGCGTTTCCAGCCATTTGCGTTTTACAAGCGGTGATACGCCCGGCCAATGAAAAGAACAGGGAAGTTTATCTTTATGCGTAATGAGTTGATTGAACAGCAAGGTCAAATCTGGAAAAATCCTATCCTTTAAAACCAGACAAGGAATTTCTGATCCGTCTGTCCGATATATTTTAATGGTTTCCTCATAGACTACATGCAGAATCACATTGTTATAATGTAAGTTCCCCGCATGACCATGTTTAACCCAATCACTGGTTGTCAAATGTATTTCAACCTGTCCAATCCATTTGATATCATCTATGATTAGGTGGGACTCATAAAAATCGGGTCCGGCATGACTATTCAATTTTCCTACCCTTAAAATGGTTAAAGCACTGCCCTGAGTAGTCGTTAAGGAACGGGTATTGAATTGCTGGTATTGCCAAACGAAATGAAGGAAATCTTCACGCATCATGTTCTATTTTGCCTGAAATTTCTTCCAATTTTACATTGGGTCAAAGGACAGAAATCGCAATATCCAACTTGTCAGAGAGCAGTAATCATTTCTGCATAGTGATAAATGTGAATACCGGGCTTGTTTAATACAGCTGCCCAATACATGGATGTTGCCACTTGTGCTGCCTCAATTGGCTTATATACTGAAGGAAGCAGAAAAGATAGGGGTTTCATGAATAAGGCAGAAATCCTTTCTCCAAGTCTGAATGCTTTCCTGTCACCCAGTAACAGGGAAGGACGAAACAGGGAAATGGAGGGTATATTCCTCTTGACTACATTATCTTCGACTTCTCCCTTAAGTGCCAGGTAAAAATGACTGCTCTTACTATCTGCACCAATGGAGGAAACGAGTAAAAAAGCCGAACCTTTGTTTTCTTCACAATACCGAGCCGCATTTACGGGAATATCAAGATCAATTTTCCGATATTCAGCTTTATCCCCTTTTACCTGCTTTTGGGTAGTGCCAACAGAGCAAAACACAACGTCACAGGATGCTAATGCATGTTTAAAAGCAACCTGATCTGTAAAATCAATAACGATATTTTTAACCCTTTTATCTTCTATAATCAGGGTGCGTCTTGTAATCACATGGATATTGGCAAAATGCGTATCCTTCAGGAGCAACATTAACAGTTGACTGCCTATTAAACCTGTTGCACCTATGATAGCAACGTTTTTCTTTTCCATATTCGTCTTTTAAATCGCTAAATATAACAAAGTAGTTGATTATTGTGTTAAACCTTATTAAATTTGAATTTCTGCCAAATAAATTTTTTATAATATGAGGGGTCAACTTGGAAATTACGGAATCATCCTGATGTATATCATTCCTGTTTTTTTGCTTTTCGTTTTCCTGGAAAAAACGTATGCCTGGTATTTTAAAAAAGAACCGTTCAAACAGATGGATTTAATATCAAGTCTGAGTGCTGGTTTTTCAAATGCGGTAAAAGATGCCTTAGGTATCGTATTTGTTATAGTTTCGTATGGCTTTATGGTTTCTAAATTAGCTGTTTTTGAGATTAAATCAACCCCATTGCTTTATATTACTGGTTTTATTATACTTGATTTTTATGGTTACTGCACGCATCGTTTAGCTCATTCAATTAATTTTTTCTGGAATAAGCATGCCATCCACCATAGTAGTGAAGAATTTAATCTGGCTTGTGCATTAAGGCAGCCTGTAGCTCAATTTGTGAATTTATTCACTTTCATTTTACTGCCGGCAGCTATTTTAGGTATTCCCGGACAAGTTATTGCCGTAATAACACCTGTACATTTTTTCTTGCAGTTCTGGTATCACACCGTTCATATTGGAAAGTTAGGTTTTCTGGAAAACATCATTGTTACGCCCTCTCATCACAGGGTTCATCATGCTATAAACCCCATTTATTTAGACAAAAATCATAGTCAGATATTTATTATCTGGGATAAGTTATTTGGTACTTTTCAGGAAGAACTGGATGAGGTACCACCTGTTTATGGAATTACCAGGCCAATGAAAACCTGGAATCCGATTAAGATTAACTTCAAACATCTTACCCTATTGATTCAGGATGCTATTCACACCAACAGCTGGAAAAATAAATTACTCATCTGGTTTAAACCCACAGGATGGAGACCAGCTGATGTAATAGAAAAATATCCGGTTGAAAAAATTGAAAATCCCTATCAATATATTAAATACCAAACATCTTCCTCCCCTGTTTTAATGTTTTGGTTGTGGTTACAGCTTACAGTTACCTTAGTATTTATGTATCATTTATTTGCAAATCTGGCCGAAATTGGAAAACCTGATATCTTCATCTACGGAGGATTTGTTATCCTTCAGATTTATGCCTATACAGAACTAATGGATGCCAGTAAAGAAGCATTTGTGTGGGATCTTGTAAAGTTACTGGCAGGAATGGTTATTTTAATTTATTTCAAAGGTTGGTTTAATGCTACCGGAATTTACGTTGCCCTTGTATCGGGTTATTTGTTTCTATCATCTTTGGTAACCTATTATTTTACCTCTTCAGATAAAAACAGAATACCATTAAAGGCTTTAGAAATATAAAAAACCCGAAGATTAGTTTTGATAAGCTTTAATTAAGCTATTCTGTCATAAATAAGGAATTTGCTCTGATATTCGTTTTTTTCATCCGGAGGATTTATTTTTTCAGCAATGCAATGCCACTCTTTTTCATTCCAGACCGGAAAAAAAGTATCTGCATCCGGGACTGTAATTTGAACCTGGGTGATATACATTCTATCCCAGAGAGCTGCTGATTGTTTATAAATTTGCCCACCTCCAATGATAAAAACTTCAGTTTCGCCAAGACCAATTGCCAGTTCCAATGCTTCATTTATGGAATGAACGGTATGGCAATGGGAGGAAATCAAAAATGGATCTGAGGTAATCACTATATTATTCCTCTTTGGAAGTGCTTTCCCAATAGAATCAAATGTTTTACGTCCCATAACAACCGTATGACCTATGGTAATATCTCTGAAATACTTTAAATCGATGGGCAGATACCAGGGAATCATATCTTGTTCTCCAATGGCAAAATTTTCAGAAATGGCTACAATAGCTGATATGCGCATGTTTCAATTCAATTTTTGCGTTTCCATTTTCATAAGGGGCGGAAAAATCAGGTTTGGAAACACAGGTTTTTCAGGTATGCCATGTCTGGAAAGAATGGGACGTATTATTTTCAGATCCTGTTTTAATTTTTCCTTCAAATATTGGGGAACCGGGAAAGGATCCCTTTCATTTAATTCACTGAATAAGGTTGCGGGAAGCGTGTAATATTTGACTGAGGAAGGACTCCTGTGAACATATCGGAATACAGGAATATACTGGGTTCGGGTTAAGCAAGTAGCTCCAAAGGGTAATTCTTTTTCCAGTTCTATCTCTACCATAGCGCCAATATCCGTATATGTTTTTATTTGTCCTGAGATGAAATTCCCCAATGAATAGGCAACAACGCTTACATCTCCTTTTTTTAGGGTATCTGTTTGGTGTATTTGCTCGATAGATTGAACCACATGTGGATGGGAGCCAATAACTACTTTAGCTCCCCAAAGGAATAATTTTTGAGCCAGTTGTCGTTGATAGGATGTTTCAACCAGTTGGTATTCATTTCCCCAATGAACCAGGACAATAATGGCATCCGGACTGGAGCTTCTTGCTTTTTGCATATCTGCTTCCATTAGTTTCTCATCCAGTTGATTTACAATAACCGGATGTCTGGTTGGAATACCATTTGTACCATAGGTATAGTTTAAAAAGGCCAGTTTGAAATTACCATGTTGTATCAGCAGGGGATAATTCAAAGACCTGTCCAGGCTGTCCAGAAAAGTCCCGGTTTGATGGAGCCCCAGTTTGCGTACCGTACGTATGGTATTTTCAACACCTGTTTTTCCTGCATCATTAGAATGATTATTGGCAGTTACCAGCATGTCAAACCCGGCTTCTTTTAATGCAACAGCAGCCTCATCAGGGCTTCTAAACTGAGGATATCCTGTATAGGGAGGTTTTCCTGGCAAGGTAAATTCTAAATTCCCGACAGCTAAATCAGCTTGTTTTAAAACAGGAGCAATAAATTTAAAGCAATGTTTATAGTCATAAGTACCATCGGGCAACAAGGCTGCTTTGATTTGAGTGCTATGCCCCATGATGTCACCGGCAAAAACAAGTTTTATTTTCTCCGTAAATAGCTGGCAATAAACTTGTATGCAAAAAGTGATACCTAAAAAAAGAAACGTATATTTCATTATGGCTTTACGTTTAACAGATTAGCTTCCAGCATTCTTTTCTCCAGATTTTTTCTTTCCTCTCCTCTGATTTCACCTTTCAAATATTTTTCAATAATCAGACTGGCAATTGGTGTTGCGAAGGTACCTCCAAAGCCTGCGTTTTCAATATAAACGGAAAGTGAAATTTTAGGTTGTTGCCTTGGGGCAAAACAAAAGAAAATGGAGTGATCCTTACCTTGTGGATTTTCTGCTGTTCCGGTTTTTCCGCAAATAGGTATATCCGGAATAAATCCACTATTTGCCGTTCCTGCCAAAAGGGCTCTTTCCATACCTTCAATGACAGGTTCAAAGTGCTCTGTTTTGATTCCCACATTTATTTTTGTCCGGTATTTCAACGGAATTTTCTGATTGATATCTTTGAAACCTTTTACAAGATGTGGGGTAAAATACCAGCCTCTGTTGGCTATCATCGCAGCAGCATTTGCCAACTGTATATTGGTTGTCAGTAATTCACCCTGCCCTATGCCTAAGGATCGAATCCAGACAGAATTCCATCTTGGATTTTTAAACCAGTTTGTAAAAAAAGTGGAACTCGGATAGTTACCGGATTTTTCTCCAGGATAATCAATATCCAGTTTTCTGCCAAAACCAAATCTGTCCAGATAACTATTCAGGGTGTCTAATCCTCTCGAAGGATTATAAAAACCGTATCTGTCAACCAGCTCCCGGAAAACAGTCACAAAATAAGCATTACAAGAATGTTGGATGCCTGCAGCCACGCTTTTGCAGGTAGTATGCCTGTGACAACCTGTTAACCGCATGCTACCATAAAAATAAGCACCACTGCAAGAAATGGTTCTGTTAGGTTTTAAGGTTTCCTTTTCCAGTGCTACCAGGGCGAGCAAGGGTTTAAAAAGTGAACCTGGCGGATATTGGGCACTGGTAGAACGATCAAATAATGGCAGATCTTTATTTAATTGGAGCGATTGAAAAACTTTTCCACGGTTTGGATTTGTAATGGCCATCATAGACGGGTCATAGCCCGGGGAGGTAACCAGAGCTAAAATTTCTCCAGTTTCAGGTTCTATAGCTACGATAGCACCTCTTTTATTGACCATTAACGATTCTGCATATTCCTGAAGCCTGATATCCAGTGATGAAATTAAATCTTTACCCGATAAAGCTCTTGTGTCCAGTAACCCATCCTTAAAAACACCTTCCTCACGACCCAGATTATCTTTTAAAATATAACGATATCCTTTCGAGCCACGTAAATCGTCTTCGTAGGCTTTTTCCAGGCCTGAGGCACCTACATAATCACCAGATACATAGACACTGCCCGGAGCATTGATTTCATTTTCATTCACCTCCCTGATATAACCTAAAAAATGACCTGCGGAATGAGATGTATACTCTCTGACATTTCTAATGCTAATATCAAAACCAGGAAACAGGTGCTGATTTTCCTGAAAGGTAGCATAGACTGTAGCTGGAATTTTGCTGAGAAACAGGAAAGGAACGTTTTTAGAAAACTGACCACTTTTCCAATCCTTATCTAAATTTTTAAGGAATGTTTCTCTGGAAATGTGCAGAAGTTCACAAAACCTGCTGGTATCCATCTGCGGATTCATTCTTTTAACTGTTACCAGCAAGTCGTACATTGGATTATTATAAACCAGTAATTGCTGATTCCTGTCATAAATTAAACCTCGGGAAGGATACTGAGTATAAAGTTCAACGACCATGGAGGATGCCCGGTTCCGGAATCCCTCGTCAATTACCTGCAGTTGAAGTGCTTTAGCAATTAAGATAACAGAACCTATCAGGAAAATGATAAGAATAGTTGAAGATCGCTCTTTTTCTTTTTCCATATCCTGAAGATTTTAATTAATCCAGCGGGTTTAAGATAATCATAACTAAATAAATGAAAAGATTTGATATAAACCAGCTTAATAAGGTTTTTATGAGTATGGCGCCAATAAATAAAGGAGTAAAAACTTCCATTGAAAAATAAAAAAGAATATGTACTAAAGAAAGAATACTCATATAAGAGGCAAACCAGGGCCATTTGTACCTTTGTAAGGTTGGACTATATAATTTATCATAGCCCCCACGTGGCTCTAATATTCTGAGAACTAATGGTCTGACGGCCATAGTGAATACAGATGCGCCGGCATGAAGACCTGGGGATTGCATAGCCAGATCAACAATCATGCCAATACCAAAGGCGAGTAGAAACTGGATTTCCCTCGGCGTACGAAAAGGCAACAATAAATAAGCCAGAGGAAACACGTAAATATGCAGAAAATAAGGACCTAACGGACCTAATCGCAGCTGATTAAAAACAATGATCTGCAATAACAAAAGCAAAATAAACCGGAAGCCGTTATTTAATAATGCTGGATTCATAGTGATTTCATCTGAAGGTAGAGAGAATCTAATGCAGGCGTTTCAAAATTAATGACAACATAAGCAAATTTTATTTTTGTCATATCCTGATACAGCTTTACTTTTAATTCATAGGTACTGGATCCGGGTTGAATTTTTTTACTTACTATTTTTCCCAGCCTAATGCCTCCCGGAAACATGGAAGAATAACCACTGGTTTCAACCTGATCACCTAACCGGATGGGCACATGTTTAGGAATATCTTCAAGTGTCATAAACCGAACATCTCCGTTATTTTTCCAGACCAAAGAACCGAAATAACCTTTATCTTTTATCCTGGCGCTGATTTTAGTCTGACTATGAAAAACAGACATGACAGTGGTATAATTTTCATTAACAGCCTTGGTAATGCCTATGATTCCATTTTCTCCAATAACACCCTGATTTACTTTGATAGCTGCCATTCCACCCTTGTTCAGGGACAGATAATTGTTTCTAAGGGAAATGGAGTTATTGATAACCCGGGCGGCAACCAATGAAAATACTTGCTTTTCCTGAATTTTTGAATTAAGTTCATCGGGATTGACCCCTTCCTTTTCAGCTATATTGAATAATTTGCTTTTGAGTTTAGCATTCTCTCTTAGTAAGGCACTATTTTGTTCCTTTAAAGAAAAATAATTACGGATATCATTTACCTGTCCGGAAATACTGCCAGAAATCAGATTGACTGTATTATGATAAATTTTTGACTGCGCATCATTGTAAGTAATGATAAGATAAAAGCTAATCCCCTCTAATACTAGAAAAAGGACCAGATTCCCCAGCTCGGAAAACACCTTTGACCTCGGAAGCATAAGCAATCATGAATACGACCCGTATTCCGGTTTATTTAGACGCTTTTTCGATCAATCAGAAAGGTAAAGCGCTCAGTTTCTTTTAAAGCTATACCTGTTCCACGCACTACAGCACGCAAAGGGTCTTCTGCAACCTGGACAATTAATTTTGTTTTCATAGCCAGCCTTTTATCCAGACCGCGTAACAGTGCTCCTCCTCCTGTAAGGTAAAGGCCTTTTTTATATATATCAGAGGCTAATTCAGGTGGTGTAGCTTCTAAGGCTTTTAAAACGGCATCCTCTATTTTTGAAATGGATTTGTCTAAAGCGGAAGCAACTTCCCGGTAGGAAATCTTGATCTGACGGGGAATTCCAGTCATCAGATCCCTTCCATTTACAGCATAATCTTCCGGTGGAGATTCCAATTCATGTAAGGCTGATCCAACATGGATTTTCACCTGTTCTGCCGTACGTTCTCCTATTTGAATATTATGCTGCCTTTTCATATACTGAATAATATCGCCGGTTAGTTCATCACCTGCAATCCGAATAGATTGATCACAAACAATACCGGAAAGAGCAATAACCGCAATTTCAGTGGTACCACCACCTATATCGATAATCATGTTTCCTGAGGGTTCCTCAACATCGAGACCTATTCCTAATGCCGCGGCCATGGGTTCATGAATCAGATAAGTTTCTTTGGAATCTACATGATCTGCAGAATCAAAAACAGCTCTTTTTTCCACTTCCGTAATACCTGATGGAATACAAATAACCATTTTAAGATGAGAAAAGAACCGTTTTCTTTGACCTATCATGTTTATCATTCCTTCAATCATGCTTTCTGCAGCCTGAAAATCAGCGATAACCCCATCCTTCAAAGGGCGGATGGTTTTTATGTTATCATGGGTTTTTTCATGCATATACATTGCTCTGGTTCCAACAGCAATGGTTAAGCCAGTTTTTCTGTTTATGGCAACAATAGAAGGTTCATCAACAACGACTTCGCCGTTTTGAATAATTAAAGTATTGGCAGTTCCTAAATCTATGGCCAACTCCTGACGGAAAAAACTAAAAAAGTTCATGTGGTAAATTTAATAGCAATAAACAATTTTCTATGAAAAAAGTGTAATCTAACTGCAAAATTAATAATTATTTTATCAAATTTTGATAAATTAAGGCGTTACCCATACTTCTGTAAAATTATCTTTGGGAAAATATTTATCTGCTATTTGCTGAATTTCAACAGGTGTAACCGTATTTATTATTTCCAGCTCTGTTTCATAATTAATTTTTTCCAGGCCCTCCATCGCTCTTTCTCTGATAACCTCCATGGCTTGTATCGGGCCATCCAGTGCATTCAGTTCAGAACCAATTAAATAGCTTTTAACCATTTTCAAAAATGTATTAGAAACAGGCTTATTTTTTAATTTTTCCAGTTCTTTAAAAATTTGCTGACGGGTGGGAATAAGGTAATCTGGAGAAAGTTCTGCATTTATCCATAAACTACCTACATCGGGATAAGTATCCAGGTTAGATTGTATATGATAGGTGTAGCCCAGCTTTTCGCGAATATTGGTCATCAGTCTGGATCCAAAAAAACCACCCAGTATGGCGTTTAGCACAAGAAGGACAGGATAATCATCGTGCTGTCTGACGCCTGTCAAAAAGCCAAGATGCAGGGAAGATTGTAAGGTTCCGGGTAGTTTTATCTCCGTTTTTCCATAAGTTGGACTTACTTCAGGAATAATGGGGACGATTGGTTTTTTTTTACCGGCATACAGCTGTCCCAGGGAGGCATTTAAGTTCTTTAAAAACTGGGAAGGAATATTACCCGATAAAAATAAACTACAGGTACCCGGACAAAACCAGTCTGTATGATGTTTTTCAAGATCTTCTTTGGAAATGTCTTCAAAAATGGCCTGGTTGGAATTCCATCCAAAAGGGTGATTTTCACCTAACAAGATAGCCGTAAAGGATCTGTAACCCACCACATCCGGTTTTGTGAGTTCCACTTTTAACCTCGCTATATTTCTCTGGACAAATGCCTGGATTTCCGACTCGGGAAAAGTAGGGTTTTCTAAAATATCAGCGATGTAAGGTAAAGCTTCATTAGCAAATTTACTTAGACCAAGCCAAGAAAAATGGGAGTAATCCAATTGCACAGGCGATTCCCAGGAACTGCCCAGCATATCCATTTTTTCTGCAAATTCTTTTCCTGAAAAGTTCAGACTCCCTTCTTTCAACATGGATGCTGTTGCTCTTGCAGCCATTCGCTTGTGTTCATGCTGTCTGCCAACCCTGAAACAAATATCCAGCCGTAAAGCTTCTGTTTCAGCGCCATGCAACAGGGTAACAGGTATACCGTTATCTAAGTATATTATTTCGCATTCGGGAAGTAGAACCCCTGTAATTGACTTTACACGGGGTGACCTCGCTCTGTTTAAACCCATTCCTGTTTTTTTATTCCCTCAAAGTTAACAGGGATTACCAAAGTTATGACCGGTCGAAGAAAAAAGTTATAAATACCATAAATTTTGGCTATTTTTACACCAAAGAATATAAAATGAAATTTAGCATATCTTCCTCCGAATTACTGAAGCAGTTGCAAATTGCTGTTGGTACTATATCTTCCAATCCTTCTTCCGCAATTATGGAAGGTTTCTTGTTTTCTATTCAGGATAGTACCTTGACCATTTCAGCAACAGATAATGAAACAGCTATCTCCACAGAAATGGATGTTATGGCTGATTTTAATGGAAAAGTAGCAATTCCTGGAAAAATTTTGATGGATACGCTTAAAGCACTTCCATCTCAGCCTATTACTTTCCAGATAGACGATAAAAATTTTGGTATTGAGATCACCTCTGCTTACGGAAAATATAAACTTGCCGGCGAAAACGGTGCTGATTTTCCCTCCATTCCAACACCAGATGATGTAGAAGCAGTCAGTTTATCCGGACTTGCTTTACTTCAGGGTATCTCCAAAACAATTTTTGCAACCAGCACCGATGATTTACGTCCGGCTATGATGGGGGTTTATTTTCAGATTGAACCCAACAAGATTTCAATGGTCGCAACAGATGCTCATAAGTTGGTTCGCTATGTTTGCACGGATATCACAAGTGCCGTTTCCACGTCTTTTATTATGCCCAAAAAGGCCCTGAATCTTTTGAAAACAGTTGTACCTTCTGATGCAGAGGTAAATCTTTCGTTTAACAAAAGTTACGCGTTTTTTTCCTTCAACAAGATAAAAATGGTCTGCCGCCTAATCGACAATAAATATCCCGATTATAATGCCGTCATTCCTGTTGATAATCCCTTGAGTGTTCAAATTTCAAGAAATGATTTTCAGAATTCCCTGAAAAGAATTGCTATTTATGCAAATAAAACGACCAATCAGGTAGTTCTGAATATTACAAAAGGAAGCATGACCGTTTCAGCTCAGGATCTGGACTTTTCAAATGAAGCCATTGAACAATTGCCATGTAATTATGATGGTTCCCCGCTGGTCATTGCCTTTAACGCTAAATTTATGGCAGAAATGCTGGGTGTTCTTGATTCTGATGAGGTGTTACTGGAATTATCAACACCCTCGAGAGCAGGATTGATGTTTCCATCTGAACAAAAAGAGGGGACTGATATTTTAATGTTGGTAATGCCCGTGATGTTGAGTAACTGATGAAATTTAACTTAATTCATGCAGGCACTGTCTGCCTTCTTCTTTGTACCTTTTTGAGTTGTGGTAACTTCGAAAACGAAAAAAACAGTCAAAGGGAACAACAAACGGTATCTCCGGAGCAATTCATCAGGCAATACCAGAAATGGCTGGACACCAATGATTTTGAAAATGCAGCTAAATATGCAACCAGTGAGGAAAAATCCAGACTGGATGATTTGAAGAAATTTGTGTTTAAGACGCAGGAAACACTTGATTCTTCGCTGTTGCATACCAGTATATTAGGGATCAGTTGTTTACCTGAAAAAGAATATACCATCTGCATTTGTAAAATGAAGGATCAATTTGAAGTGTATGATATTACCTTTTATCTGAAGAAATCAAACACTGGATGGTTAATGGATGCTCCTCCCGAAGAAGCGAAAATCTATCAGGATGAGGAACTCCAGCATATTATGGATAGTATTTTTATGACTATGGAAAATAAATTCCAGCAATGACAGGTGTTTATGAACGTTGGCCTCTTCTTCGGTTCTTTCAATCCTATTCATAACGGCCATTTGGTTATTGCTGAATATATGGCGACCCAGACAGATCTTGAAGAAGTCTGGTTTGTCGTTTCTCCCCATAATCCATTAAAGAATAAAAAATCGCTGGCCAATGATTACGACCGCCTTGCCTGGGTTCAGGATGCTATTTCGGATAATCTTAAATTAAAAGCCTCTGCCATTGAATTTAATCTGCCCCAGCCTTCTTATACGATTGTTACCTTATCGGTATTGAAAGAAAAATTTCCTGATAAAAAATTTCATCTGATCATGGGCGGTGATTCTTTAATTAGTTTGCCGAAATGGAAAAATGCGGATATTCTGATTAGAGATTATCCCATCTACGTCTATACAAGACCCGGGTATAGTACAACAAATGTTGAAATAAGTCCCAACATTAAGATTTTTAAAGAAATACCTCAAATGAATATATCGGCAAGTTATATAAGAAATTGCCTTAGAGAAAATCTTTCCATTCGCTATCTGGTTCCCGACATCGTTTTTAATGCCATTTCTCTTTCAACCTATTTTAAAAATGCCTAGTCTTATGAATAAGGCCTTTTCCATTATCTTTTTTTTAGTTTTCTTTCTTTTAAATGGTAACATATTATCCGGACAGGATACCTCCAGGTTAAAAATTTTAGCATGGCAAAGTTTATTTCCACTGCGCCAAGGTCAGTTTGTTACCCAAAGTGAAAATAAAATATTTTATATCGCTTCTCAATCTCTTATTTCGATTGATAAAGCTGATTTTTCAATTGAACAATTTGATAAGTCCCGCGGGTTAAGTGATGTTAAATTAAAATTTATTCAGTATAATAAATTCAGGAAGGAATTGATCATTGCCTATGCTGATGGTGTCATTGATATAATGAATCAGGATGGGAAAGTGGAAAGCCTTCCTCAGATTAGAAATTTTAAAAATTTCACAGGCGATAAATCAATCAATCAGATATACCTGGCTTCCGGCGATTTGTTATTATTGGCTACTCAGTACGGCATTTCTGCCATAAATCTTGTGAAAAGAGAATTTTCTTTTTCTGTATTCACCGGAATTCCCGTAAAAAATATCATTTCCTATAAAGGACTTATTTATGCGGCCACAGAAAAGGGTTTGTATAGTATTGAATCAAACCATGCTAATCCGGAGAATTTCAGCAACTGGCGTTGGTTACAATCTAAAGATGGCTTTCCAGCCGGGTTTTGTTCGGCTTTAGGTGTTTTCAGGAATTTTCTATATTTCAACGCTGGAAACGGCTTATTTAAATATGGTGGGGATAACCAGCCAGCGAATGAGGTTTATGTTTATAAACATGCAAATCTCCTTTACCTGAATGGCGAAGGGACTCAGTTACTGGCAGGTTACAGATGTTCTGACAATTCTTGTAATCAGGATGAAATACTGATTATTCAGGAAGGGAAACCAGTGACCCCAATTCCGGGTAATTGTACGGGACGGATTCAAAATGTTTTGCAAGAAGAAAATGGGCGTGTCTGGTTTGGTGATGAATACCAGGATTTCAGATATATGGAGAAGATAACCGATGGACAGTGCAAAAGATTTTCATTGAATTCCCCTTTTTCATCCTTGTCCAGGTGGCTGACTATTTCCCCTGAAGGGGTGCTTTGGCTGGCCTCGGGAGGAGTTACTCAAAACTTTGGATATCGATTTTTGGATCATGGCTTTGCCTCCCTGAAGGAGGGTACCTGGCGCATTTATAACAGATTTAATACGCCGGCCATGTTGGGTGAAAATGTAAATTCTCCCGATGATGACCTATATGATATCATTACTATGGCCGTCCATCCTTCCAATGGAAAAGTTTATGCTGGTTCTTTCCTGGAGGGTTTATTGCAAATGGATGGGGAAAAAATAATCCGGTTTGATGAAAAAAATTCTTCTTTAAATAATACGGTGGGAGATGCTATTCGAACCAGGGTCAGTGGACTGGCATTTGATAAGGATAAAAATTTGTGGATAGCAAATCATCTGGCTGAAAAGCCCATTTCGGTCTTAACAGATAAAGGGGAGTGGCAATCGTTTAAACCGAATTGTGCAGAAACACAACTTCATCAAATTGGGATTGATGGCAATGGATACAAATGGTTTGTTTCCTCTTCCTCCTCAAATGGCGCTTTGGTTTTCGATGCCGGAGATTTAAAAAATCCAGCAGATGACAGATGCAGGTTAATAAATACAAACACGAGCAGGCTGCCAACTAATCAGGTAAATTGTTTAGCCGTCGATAGAGAAGGCTATGTCTGGTTAGGAACAGCCAGGGGAATCATTATCTTTGAATGTGGAGGCAGTATTTTTGATAATAATTGCAGGGGAGAATTGCGGATTGTTGAACAGGATGGTTTTTTAGATTACCTGTTAGCCACTGAAGAAATATTGTCGATTGCCGTTGATGGTGGAAACAGAAAATGGATTGGAACAAAAAATGGACTTTTTATCCTTTCTGCAGATGGACGTAAAACGGTTGGTCGTTATAATACCCTAAATTCCCCCTTACCTGGCAATTCCGTGCAGACAATTGCCATAGATGCCAGGACTGGTAAAGTCTATATTGGAACTGAAAATGGATTGATTGTATTACAAAGCGAAGCGCTGGAAGCTAAGATTTTTCATGTAGGGAAAAAAATTGAAATTTATCCTAATCCGGTTTCGCCTTCTTATGATGGACCTGTTGCTATCAGAGGATTAGCCAGGGATGCGATTGTTAAAATTTCAGATATAAATGGTAACCTGGTATTTGAAACAAAAGCAATCGGAGGACAAGCATTATGGTATGGGAAAGATTTTCAAAATAATTACGTTAAACCAGGTGTTTATCTGGTATTTAGCACCTCAAACCCAGGATTGATAGGTTTTAGCAATCCAGACACGGCAGTTGGAAAAATTGTGTGGATAGGAAGGGAGGAGTAATTGGGGTTACAAATGAGAGGCATTTATGATTTCCTCATAATAGGTTTCATACATGGGAAGTACGTTGTTAATATCATATCTTTTTGCTTGTGCCAGCGCATTATTTCTAAATTCAGAAAGGGTATTTTCATTTGTAAGTATGGAAATAGCATATTTAGCCATATCATCTACATTACCAATTTCACTAACAAAACCCGTAACGCCATGAATATTCACCTCCGGAATACCTCCTGCATTAGTTGATATTACGGGTACCTCACAAGCCATTGCTTCCAATGCAGCCAGTCCGAAAGCTTCTTTTTCAGAAGTTAATAAAAAAAGATCCGAAACAGCCATTAATTCTTCCACAGCGTCTTGTTTTCCTAAAAATCGAATATGATCAGCCAGGCCTAAACTTCTGGAATAAGATTCAGCATTCCATCGTTCAGGCCCATCCCCAATGAGTAATAATTTACAATCTATTTGTTCATTTACTTTTGCAAAAACGGAAATAACATCTTCCACTCTTTTGACTTTTCTAAAGTTACTGACGTGAATGAGTATTCTTTCCTTATCCTTTGCTATGGCTTTTCTAAAATGTTCCTTATTACTTCGTTTAAATCTGTCAAAGTCAATAAAGTTTGGAATAACCTTTATCTTATTCTTAATACTGAAATATTCGTGTGTCTGCTGTTTTAGGTTTTCAGAAACAGCTGTAACTCCATCTGATTTATTTATGGAGAATTCAATAACAGGTTTGAAGGCACTATTATTACCAACCAGGGTAATATCGGTACCGTGAAGCGTTGTGATGACAGGTACATAACGGCCTTCACTCAACAGGATTTTCTTAGCCATATAAGCCACTGCAGCATGAGGAATGGCATAATGAACATGTAGGAGATCCAGATTTTCAAATCGAACTACATCTACCATTTTACCTGCCAGCGCTGTTTCATAAGGCGGAAACTCGAACAATGGATAGTCAGAGGTATCAACTTCATGATAGAACACATTTTCCTGAAAATGTCCAAGTCTGGCAGGTCTCCGATAGGTTATAAAATGAATCTGATGTCCTTGTCGTGCCAGTCCAAGTCCCAGTTCTGTGGCAACAACGCCACTTCCCCCATAAGTGGGGTAACAAACGATTCCTATTTTCATGCTGCCTTTAATCGATAATAACCAATGGAAGCCCCAATTGTTTATCACTGACCTGAACGGAAACCCAATAAATACCGGCGGGTTGTTTATTGAGGTTTAATATAAGGTGATGTGACTGGGCAGATTCTGTTTTAGTCTGATAAATGATAGCACCTAAAGCATTAAATACCCTTATCGTAGCAAAATCAGATTTTACCAATGAAAAAGTAATAGCTGGATTTGAAGATGTAGGATTTGGGTACAGGGTAATTCCATTCATCCAGGTTAAATAATCATTTACTCCGGTAGGAACCCCTATTTTAATTTCTGTAAGGTCCACACAACCAAATGCATCGGTTACGGTAACCTTGTAAGTTCCGGGATTTTTTATTTCAGCAGTTTTAGTTTTTGCCCCATTGCTCCATGAATAGTTATAAGGACCAACGCCGGCCTCAGCAGAAATGGTAACAACCGCAGGCTGGCCTGAGTTGGAAGAAAGAGCTCTGACCAAGGTGCTGCTTAATGAAAGATTTGATGGACAACGGGTACTATTGAAGTTATCAAAATCAACCCAGTAATTTCCTGAACCCCAGAGAGCGCTAACCTTAACTACCACATATTTTCCTGCAAAAGCAGACAAATCAATGGCAACGGTTTTGTATCGGTTACTGGTTATATGTGTTGAATTATTTATGGTTCTGACTACCTGAAAAGTAGTACCGCAATCTGTTGAAACGGCAATTTCAAGCCTGTCTGAATTATTCCAGACAGCACCTACTTTCCCGTCACTTTCGAATGAAACCGCCCGGTAATCAAAACGTAAGGTATCTTTTAAGGCTATCAGGCCGATGGGGGCAGTAATAACATCAAAACGCGGATCAGAAGCTGAAAGCAAATCGGAAACTACATAAGATTTATTATTATGCCCTTTGGTGACTATTTGATCCGTACCAGTCCAGTCTGAAGGGAAAATCCCCATCTCGAAATCTTCCCTGAAAGGAAGTGTGGTATTTGTTTTAAAGGTAAAATAAGCAGTATCATTATGAGTCAAAACTGATTCACCAACAATCCATGCCTTTATTTTGTAAATCCCGGGTTTAGAGGAATCGAAACCTTGTTTAAAAGTAAAAGATTTGTTCTGGCCACTGTTTACGGCTAAAGTTGCTGCTGATTCAGTAACAACAGGTCCACCATTGATCTGATAGGCAAGATTTAACCCTGTAATATTGGATCTGCCTATATTTCCTATTTGAATGGAAACCAGATCTGTAATATTTTCGCAGATTGATTTCCTGTTGTTCTTAACACTTAAAGCGGTAAGGTCGAAATTTGAAACGGAAACATTTATATTATCGAGGAGAACCCCCTCCCTTTGCACACCAAAATCACTATTGAAAACAAATCTGATTTTAATTTTACCATTTCCTGCAACACCGGGAAGGACATGAGCGGCTAAAAACCAGCCATCAGAATGGCCATTTCCATTCCATAACCAACGTTCTGTATCATTATACCAGTTGGTTCCTGATCCCGGACTTCCTAAACGCGACCATGTTTTTCCGTCATCTTTAGAGTACTCAATCCATATACCATCGCAACATTTTTCAACATCGAGTTTCATGCGGAAGGAAAGGACCGGATCCAGAGTAAGTCTTGAAAAATCAAAACAGGGAGAATTAAGATAAGAAAGTTCATTTGAATTATAGTTACCATTCAAATTAGTTCCCCAGGCATTTACGCCGGTAAAGGCATCCCTAAGGCCAGATCCGTTGGGAGTTCCTAAAGCCCAGCTACTGGCAAGGCTCCTTTTATCAACGGTCCAACCAGTAAACCTTTCTTCTAAGGTAGTCAGATACGGAAAGGTAGAAATAGTTGGAATACTGAAAATACGGGTAGAAACACTATCATTTTTTATTTCTCCATCTTTGTCCATCTGGGTCCATGCCACGATATTATATTCCCCAGGGGTAGAAAAATTAAAGGGTTGGTCAAAAGCAGTTATATTGCTGCTGTCAGGACCTACAACACCAGTGTAAAAACCGTCAACGGGTCGGTTTATGGGTACATCAATCAAATTAATCTGATAACCATAGGGTATCAATGACTGAGGTTCACCCCCGTAGTTATAAATGGCAACTTTAACAGAATCATTTCCAAGTCCGCAGTCGGTATCCGGCGCTACTAATCCTGAAATACCCACATCGAGTTTCCATCTGGTCTCGAAACTGAAAGGTCCTGCAGGTCGGCTTGTGTCCCCAGCCGGACAGATGCTGGAAAGAAAATAGGTATATAAGGTATGTTCGTTTAATTTGGTGAGCAGGGTATCTTTTTTTGTAATACGGAAAGTATCCGGATTCAGGATGGGAGAAGATTTAAATAAAAGTAAAGTTGACCTTGCATTTGTTATCGGACGCCAGGTCAGCGTTGCATTTGCGGAACCGATTAACATTGGTTTCACGAAAAAAACCGCAGGGGCGGGACAGGAAGGACAGGTAACTATATTTTTATAGACAACACCCGAAACAGGCATTGTCCCTTTTTGTGTAAAAAGGACAGAATCGCGTTCACTTCTCAGTTCATATTGAATTTCTTCATCATATAAGCCGCCGGTAAAACGGATGGTAAGGCTATCGCCCTTGACAACATTGAAATAAAAAATTTCCTTACTCCCATTCAAAAGGGTATAGCGATTAACCTTCTCGCCTGTCTTTATTTCAAGAAATGCTTCATTCCAACCGTCGAGTCCAAGGTCAGTACATTCAAGTTTGTAAGTACAGGATGGTGTATTTTGTCCGATTAACCATACCTGGCAAAATAACAGAGGAAGAAAAAGCAGTCTGCCGAATTTCAATTTCATATATTTTAAATTAGAGGTCTTTCCAAGCTAATAAAGGTATAAATATTAAAAATAACATTTTAAATATTTAAAAGCGTTAATTTAATCATATTCAAGAATGAAAATTTGTTCAACAATACATTAATGAGCAAAGCATCATTATTTTAAACCTTTTTACAATCAAATTGTTTCTGAACAAAATGGTAAAAGGTGGCTGTATATTCCATAGTAGATTTAGAAAAACTTACAGGCGTAAAGGCACATACTATTCGTATCTGGGAGCAGCGTTATGGGGTTATTTCACCCAAAAGGACGCAGTCCAACATACGCTATTATCAGGAGGATGATCTCAAGCAATTACTGAATATTGCCATTTTAAATAAAAATGGCCATAAAATTTCAAGAATTGCACAAATGCAGCCAGAGGAAATCAATGAGACCGCTGCTGCCTTGTCATCCATAGATGTTGCCTATGGTGCTCATCTTGATGCCTTAACCATTGCCATGATTGAAATGGATGAGGTTAAATTTGATAAGATTGTCAATACCCACATCCTTCAATCGGGCTTTGAACAGACCATGACAGAATTTATCTATCCATTTCTGGATAAACTGAGCATCCTCTGGTTAACAGGATCTATCAGCCCCGTTCAGGAAAACTTCATGAGTTATCTGATCAGACAAAAGATTATTTCTGCCATTGACCGGCTGGATGCAATAGATAATCCTGCGGCAAAAAAGTGTCTGTTATATTTGCCTGAGGGGGAAAAACAAGAACTGAGTCTGTTGTTTATTCAATATATGTTAAGGGTACGAAATAACAGGGTGATTTATCTGGGTCATGATATTTCTATAGCTGAATTAAAGGTTGCCAGTGAAATAATTAAGCCTGATTATATCTGTACCATGATTACTTCTTCCTTTGAGACGGCCTCCATTCAGCAATATGTAAATAATTTATCAAACGAAATATTTAATTGTCAGATATTATTAAGTGGGTATCAGGTAAATGCCCAGACTTTTGATCATGGAAAAAATATCCACAAAGTTCAGAGTCTCGATCATTTGTTACATATTATCTCAAGAAAAGATTGAAATGCCATATAGTTTTAGCTGATTTTTTCAGAATTTTATGTTAATTTTAAGGATTGTACAAAATATTACAATCTTAATTCATAAAATCGGAAATTATTATCAGATGAAGCCAACCAGATTATTTGATTACATTCATTATCAAATGGCACATTATCCCCTTGAGCGGTGCATGGGTGCCAAAAACGAACAAGGTGTGTTCGATTTCCTTTCTACAGAAGAAGTCATACGTTTAGCTAATGAGCTAAGTTGTGGCTTATTAAAACTGGGTGTTGAGAAGGGAGATAAAATTGGCGTTGCCGTTTACCAGAATCGTCCTGAATGGGTCATTCTTGACATTGCCGTTCAGCAGATTGGTGCTATAAACGTTCCTGTTTATCCCACTATCAGCAGCAATGAATATGTTTACATTTTCAATGATTCAGAAACCAAAATTTGTTTTGTTGGAAAACTAGACCTTTACGATAAGGTGAGTGTAGCGCAAAAAGATGTACCCTCCCTGAAGGAAATTTATACGTTTGATAAACAGGAAGGAAGACCCTACTGGAAAGATATTTTGACAGATGAAGGCATGGATCGGTTGGAAGGGTTGAAAAATGAAGTTCAATCAACCGATTTATGTACGATAATTTACACATCAGGTACAACAGGTGTGCCAAAAGGGGTAATGCTTTCCCACCATAATATTATTTCAAATGTAGAAGCCGCCGCCGCTATTATTCCTGTTCAAAATGGCGATAAGGTTTTAAGTTTCCTTCCTATTTGTCATATTTTTGAAAGAGCTGCGTCATACCATTATCAATTCAGGGGTGTATCTGTCGTTTTCACAGGTACGGATAATTTAGGGGGCGATGAAGGGGATTTGAAGATGGTTCAACCCCATTTCTTTACTACAGTACCCAGATTGTTAGAAAAAGTATATGAAAAAATTTATAATAAAGGATTGGCTTTAACTGGGGTAAAGAAAAAATTATTTTTCTGGGCTCTTTCCTTAACAGAAGATTTTGCCTATGACAAACCCATTTCCGGATTTAAAGGTAAAATTGCCGATAAGTTGATTTTTAGTAAATGGAGGGAAGCTTTAGGTGGCAATGTAAAAGGAATTGTGACAGGTGCGGCTCCCTGTCCTTTAAGGATTGCTCAGGTTTTTTCTGCAGCAGGTGTTCCCATCAGGGAAGGTTATGGTTTAACAGAGACCTCTCCCGTTTTAACTGCAAGTACCTTTGAAGATGGTGGAGCCATGCTAGGTACTGTTGGAAGGGCTATTCCCGGCGTTGAAATTCTTATTGATTCATCTGATGGAAATTACAGGGAAAATGAAGGGGAAATATTGGCTTCAGGTCCAAACATTATGATGGGTTATTACAAAAAACCAGAGGCGACTGCTGCTGTCACAAAGGTAATTGACGGGAAATCGTGGTTCTGTACAGGTGATGTTGGTAAATTTGTGTCGGGTCCGAACGGGGGTTCATTTCTTAAGATTACAGACAGGAAAAAGGAACTGTTGAAAACCTCAGGTGGAAAATATGTTGCGCCGGCTCCAATTGAAAATAAATTTAAAGAGTCGTTCTTTATCGAACAGATGATGGTTGTAGGTGATAGCCAGAAATTTGTATCCGCATTGATAGTGCCTGCAGAAGAGGCTTTAAGGGATTGGTGCGGAAACAATAACATTGCCTGGACAAATCTGGCTGACGTAGTAAAATTACCTGCTATCCTTAATCTTTATCAATCTATCATTGATGAAATGAATCAGGAATTTGCCCATATTGACCAGGTGAAGAAATTTAAATTACTTGTTGACCCCTGGGAACCAGTTAAAAAGGACGGGACAGAGTCAGAATTAACACCTACTATGAAACTAAAAAGAAGGGTAATTTTAGATAAATATGCCGATCAGATTGAGCAGATTTATAAAGAATAGGCAGGAAAAGAAGGATATAAAAAAAAGCCGGTAAGCATTTTTCTTACCGGCTTTTTTTTTCACCTATTCTAATCCTAATTGATTATATCGATAGATATAAACGACCAGTGCGAAGAAAAGCACCATTGAAATAAAGAAATATAACATGAAATATCCCTTCTTTCCTGCGTTTTTTACTGAGGACATGATAGTAGCGTTTATATGTGATTAAAAGAACTTGCTGCGATTATCCTTAATAGTTGCTCCATCTTTCAATACCTGAGTGATTTTACTGTTTACCTGACTACGAAAAGTGGACACTAAATTTCTTTTAGTTGTAACCAGTTCAGTTGGAGCTGACGGAGCTGCTTTTGTGATAATTTTAGCCACGTAAACACCTGAATTTCCAATGACAGGGGAAGTTACATCGTTGGTATTGTACCTGAAAAGTTTGCCTAATAATTTGGGTTCACTTCCTACACCGGCAATAACGGGGTTTGCGAAGGTGATACCATTAGCTGTGTCCACAGGTTCTCCAAAACTGCTGGCCAGAGACTCCAGCGATTTTCCTTTCATTTTTGCTGCTATGAGAGCCCCTTTCTTTTCATTGATAACCAGTGTTTCGATTTCTTTCTTTATTTTCTCAACAGACGGCAATCCCTCTTCGATGATATCTTCCAGACCAACCAACACATATTTATTGTCAAAATACAGATTTTCATCCCTGTAAACATAAACTTGCGGAGATACGTTTTCAATATCTGCTTCGAACGCCCAGCGGATAATGTCACGGGATTGTACACCGGCACCTAAAGGACCCAGGAAAAACTCATTTTTACCCATTGGAGTTGATGATTCTATCCTGATATCTTTGTTTTTAGCCAGGTTTTTCTTTAACGCTGCAACGGTTTTACTTTTATTCAATAACATGGAAACCTTATTGTAAGCATCCTTTTGCGTAGCCTCAGAAGGTACGATATTAGATACCAGCGAAGCAATTCTGATACCTGTTTCGTTCTTATCATATTTCTTACCGGTTACTTCGACAAGGTGAACCCCAAACTGAGTGGTCACTGTATATAATTTTCCGATTTCCGCTTGAAAGAAAATCAAATCGTTATATTCGGCAACCATCTGACCAGGTGCAGCGTAACCCAGATCTCCACCTTTTGTTGAGGTAGCATCACTGCCAAACTGAGCGGCCATTGCTTCGAAGGTAGCTTCTCCTTTTTCAATCACTTGCTTTAAGGAATCCACTGTTTTTTGAGCAAGGAACGCACCGTTTGCATCAGAGGCAGGAATTAGGATATGTCTTGATTTTACGGAATCGGGTAAAGGTTTTTTATCTATCATTTTAACAACCCGGTAAGCACCTGATTCTATATATGGACCAAAAACACCTCCCTCGGGAAGATTGAAGATACTATCAGCAAAAACAGGATTGATTTCTGATTTTTTCACATAAACAGCAGACATTACACCTCTGTTTTGTTCAATGAAATTGGTATCATTTTCAGCTTGCTTAAATTGCTGAGCCAGAGAGCTGATTTTACCATAAATATCGGCTGTATCTGATTTTACGGGAAAAACGTTGTAAATAGCATAAGCTATTTTTCTCCGCTCTTCTTTATTTGTATATTTCTTTTTATTCTTTTCCAGAAAATTTTCATAGTCCTCATCAGAAATGGAAACCTCACTATTATCAATGTTATCAAAAGGAACCTTCACATAAGCAAAATTTAAGAAACCTGAACCTTCAGAAAAAAACAACTCTGCTTGCCAGTTTGGCGTATAGAATCCGTTGGCAATGAGAGAGGTTAATTTTCTTTGCAGTCTTTCTTTAATCACCTCACCTTCCTGAATAGCCCAATAGGAACGCATCTGGGGTTCAAGCGTATTGGATTCAATCATCTGACGAACCTGATTTAACTGTTCTCTGTTAACCTGACCGGTAGTTTGATCACCAAATCGCTGGGTGATAACAGGACTTGGTTCAAGACCGAACTGAAGATCCAGTAATTCTGCACGGCTAACCCCCAGCCCCAGTTTTTCTGTTTGTTCTTCAACCAGAATTTTTTCAACGAAATAATTCCAGATATTTTCCCTGCGCGCGAAAACATCACTGGTAGAACCAGCATATAAAATACTTTCGGTTCTGTTAAACTCGTTCACGTCAATTTTTTGACCGTTAATTTTAGCCAGCACAGGTTGTGAACTGCCAAAAACACTTGTCTGCCCGGATGTCATATCCATAAGAATAAAGCCACCTAAGCCCAAAGCTATCAGGATAATTAATATCCAGCTACCTTGTTGTCTGATTTTACTAATCAATGCCATGTTTATCGGTATTGTTTTTTGTCCTAAAAATTCAACTGCCTGCCTGAAAATTAATTGAAATCGGGCAAGGTGCGCAAAAATACAGTTTCTGCGCTTAATCTAAAAGTCAGTGCGTCATTTTTTCGCAAATCCTGACATAATTATCTGTAAAGATTGCAAAAATTCCAGAATGGTACTATTTATTCAGGACAAATAAATTGAAAACCTACCCCATGGATGGCCTCTATTCTAATACGTTCATCTCCTGAAAGATATTTTCTCAGTCTGGAAATGAAAACATCCATACTTCTGCCAAGAAAATAGTCGTCATTTCCCCATACGTCAATCAATAGCTGAGAACGTTTAATCAATTGGTTGGCGTGTTTAGCCAGATAGCTTAATAATTCAGCTTCTTTACTGGTCATTCTTTTAACGACGCCATCCATGGAAATCAGAGAAAGATTTTTTTTGTCCAATCTGTAATAGCCAATCCGTATAGGGTCGAGGGATTCTTTTTCTTTCTGGATTCCTTTTCGTTTCAGGAATATTTGAATTTTCAAAATGAGTTCCTTAATTTGAAAGGGTTTTATCATATAATCATCTGCACCAATCTGCAATCCATGAATCCTGTCCTCAGAAAGGGATCGCGCGCTTAAAAAGAGAATAGGAATAGATTCAGATTGCCTTCTGATTTTTTGAGCCAGTTCAAATCCATTTATTCCCGGTAAATTGATATCCAGAATAATGAGATCAAAAACATTATATTCGGATAAAGCACTGGCTTCAGTTCCTGTTTTCAACCATTGCAGTTCAAAACCTGCATCCTCGAGCTGATCTCTTGTCAATAAACCAAGGGATTCATCATCTTCGACGTATAAAATTTTAGGTTTCATTGGTTAGCATTTTATGGGAATATGCAGATTAATTTCAGTTCCTTCAAAAGGGGATCTGTTTTTAATGCTTATTTTCCATTTGTGAGCCTTACATACTTCTTTTACATAATACAACCCGATGCCAAAACCTTTAACCTCTGAAATAGCCTTTGTAGGTACCCGGAAAAATTTCTCAAAAACTTTCTCGCGAAAATCTGCCGGAATGCCTATGCCATGATCTATAACGCTGACGATTAAAGCCTGATTTATTTTTTCAATCTTCAACAAGGCAAAAACCTCATGGGTAGAAAATTTTGCCGCATTATCAAGTAAGCTGCTCAGGGTATTGGCCAGGTGGAATTTATCTACCATTATTTCTACTTCATCAGTCAGGCATTCGAATTCGAGTTTACCCCCTTTATTTTGAAAGCGGATGGATTCTGCACTCACTATTTCTGTTAAAAAAGAGACCATTTTAACGGGTTCTAATGTCAAATTAAAACCATTGTTTTCAAAGCGTGCCAGTTGAAGTAAACGTTCTATATGCTCATTTAAACGTAAATTTTGTTCTTTTATTATTTTTGAATACTGAAGTAACCTTTCATTTTCCTTTATTTTTTGATGGTGCAGAAAATAATCTGTAGCAATTTGAATGGAAGCAATAGGGGTTTTAAATTCATGAGTCATATTATTGATAAAATCTTTTTGTTGTTCAAAAAGCCATTTTTGCCTTAAGATGACAAAAAGAGAATAAGAGAAGAAAATAATAGTGATAAACAGAATGACAGAAAAGAACAGAACCACCTGAAACTGTTCCCACAGAAAACCGGATCTGCCTGGGAATTTAACGGCAAAATAATAGGTAAAGGCATGATAACCGGGCATGGAGGTGCTTATCTGAGGTGCCTTTTTTGTAGGTTCATAAGCACAATAAGCGCCATAGACCATTTCATCTGTGCTGCAATCAAAGATGGCATACTCAAAGTCTAAGTTTACGGTTAAGGCCTCCAGTTCCTTTCGAAGATAAAATTCGAGTAAACTGGCATCAATTTCATAGGCTATATTGACCAGATAATAATTGGCACTTCGTTTTCGTATGACATTCCCTGTTGGTAAGACGGTTCCATTTGCCACAGCTAAATTTTCGGCTACTCTCCGCAGTGCCAGATGAATTTTCTGATCGATATCAGACTCGTTGGCTGTCCAGGTAGTTATTCCCCAATAGGTTTGGACCGCTAAAATGCCCACAATGGCTATTAATCCTAACCAGACAATTCGAATGACTTGAAGGTCGCGCATTGATTTTATTTTTTAACCATAAAATTGTTTAATTTTGCACAAAAAAAGGATGTTGGGCAAATTACAACCGTTTTTTTTAATCTTACTTTTTTCCTGTCTTTTGTTTTCGCAGGGTACCAGTTCTTTTGCACAGGAACAAAATCCTTTTGAATTAACCTATAGAATAAAAGAAAAGGAAAAAGTTACCGGTTTTTCAGATAATCCATTTGAAAAATCAACGGTTGTGGAAAAGGAAATAGTTGAAGCACCTGTTGAAAAGCCCTTATTAACGGAACAATCCACCCATTTTTTCCTCCTTATTGGTCTCTTATTACTACTGGCTGTATTACTTACTTTTCTAAGGTCGTTTGCGGTCAGGTCTTTAGGTGCACTGGGTACTGACAATTTGTTTAACTTTTTATATCGGGAAATGTCAGGCAGAGGCATTTTTCCATATATGTTGTTATATATCTTTTTCTTTATAAATTTTAGTGTCTTTGTTTATTTTTCATACCCCCTGATTTCAAATTACCTGAATATTTCTTATAAACCTGATTTATATCTCCTGTTGTTGTTCCCTTTCCTGCTGCTGGGCCTAAAACATCTGCTTTTGACATTCCTTGGTTTTATTTTTCCAATCAGGAAAGAAATGGATCGCTATCAATTCTTAATGGTAGTAACAGGTATTTCAATGGGTTTATTTATTTCGCCCATAAATATTTTCTTTCCTTATTTGAATGATGACTGGAAGCGGATCATCATTTTTTCGGCATTAATTATGGTAGGTTTAGTTATACTGTACCATTATTTAAGGAGTTTAACTATTGGTATCCGATTTATTGTTTCGCACCAATTCCACTTTTTATTGTATATTTGCACCGTTGAAATTGCACCAGTTCTTATTTTGGTAAAATTGATTATCAATTCCTTATAAAAACGGATGAACACTGAACAAATGATAGACTCGAAGCCTGAACCAACAATGAATGGTACATTTGTTGAAAGTTACAGAGAAGTAAAGAGTATTCTGGTTTCGCAACCAAAGCCAGCAGATAAATCTCCTTATTTTGAGCTGGAGAAAAAATATAATATTACGATTGACTGGAGGTCTTTCATCCATGTGGAACCCGTTCCCGCAAGAGATTTCAGAAAATTCCGTATTCGTATTGAAGATTTCTCAGCGATTGTATTAACCAGTAAAAATGCCGTTGATCATTTTTTCAGAATGGTAGATGAAATGCGGGTTAAGTTATCCCTGGACTTAAAATATTTTTGCCTGACGGAAGCAATCGCCAATTATCTTCAAAAATTTATAGTTTACCGAAAAAGGAAGGTCTTTGTTGGGAATCGGGGCATTGAAGATTTAAGCCAGGCGATCAAACGAAATAAAACAGAAAAGTTTTTGGTTCCTTGTTCTAACCTAGGTGCCAAGGATGTGTGTAAATATCTGGATGAAAATGAGTTAAACTGGCAAGAGGCAACTATGTTTAACACCGTAAGCTCTGATCTTTCTGATTTAAGTGATGTAACCTACGATATTCTGGTTTTTTTTAGTCCTCAGGGGATTGAATCGCTTTATGATAACTTTCCAGATTTTAAGCAGAACAATACCAGGATTGCTGTGTTTGGAAATTCGACAAGAAGAGCCGTTGAGGAACGTAATTTAATGGTAAATATTCAGGCGCCAACTGATATTTCACCTTCCATGACTGCTGCGTTAGAGCAATATCTTCAAAAATCAAATAAGATAGCAGGGTAATAATATTTTTCATGAAGACGGACTGGGTGTGGAATCTATCAGAGAAACTGGCAAATGGCTGGCTACCTGGTTTGGATGCCCATAAAAAAATGGCTCACCCGCAGCGCTTTATTTCATCTCCACCTGAAAATGCCAGACTGGCGGGGGTAATGGCCTTGTTTTATCCAAGAGAAAAGCAATGGCAGATGGTGCTTATCGAAAGGCAATCTTTTGATGCAAGAGATCAACATAAAGGGCAAATATCATTTCCCGGTGGAAAATTTGATTTGAAAGATGCCGATTTAGCGGTAACGGCAACAAGGGAAACGGAAGAAGAAATTGGCGTGTTCTCCGAACATATTAAACTGCTGGGACCTTTGACTCCCCTTTATATTCCCATAAGTAATTTTCATGTCTTTCCTTTTATAGGAATGCTGGATTTTGTCCCCGATTTTAAACCACAAATGTCAGAAGTAAAGGAAATCATAGAGATTCCTGTCCTTGATTTATTGAATCCTCAATACCGGAAATGGTCTGATATTGAACTTCATAAAAATGTTGTTTTGAATGATGTCCCTTGTTTTTATTTCAGGGAAAAGATAATCTGGGGTGCAACGGCAATGATTATCAGTGAAATTGTCGATTTAATTTCGCCCTATAAATCCATATTATGAGTGAGGAATTTAAAAAACCGGCAGGTACTATTCATATACCTAAAGAATTAGTGGGTAAACAGTTTCATACCCAGGAAGAGATGATGTTGAAATCTGTCAGACAGGATAAACTTGTCGTTGGTATACCCCTGGAAAGTACTTTACAAGAAAACAGAGTGCCTCTTGTTCCAGCCTCAGTGGCTACTTTAGTCGCTCAGGGACATCAGGTGGTCATTGAAAGAGGAGCAGGTTTAAATGCACACTTTTCTGACAGGGATTATGCTGAGGCAGGGGCCGCCATAGCTGATAAAAAAGAGGAGGTCTATAAGGCAGCTGTGATTCTAAAGGCTGCACCACCAACTATTGAGGAAATTGATTTAATGTTTGCCAATCAAATATTACTTTCCCCTCTGCAGATGCCTACACTAAATGCCATGTATTTTCAAAAGCTCAGGCAAAAAAAAGTACTGGCACTGGCTATGGAATATATTAAGGATGAAGCAGATACTTTTCCACTGGTCAGAATAATGAGCGAAATGGCAGGCATTGAAGCTATGCTGACCGCCGCAGAATTACTTTCCGTAAATGCAGGTGGAAATGGCGTACTGTTAGGGGGTATTTCTGGAGTCCCCAGTGCTAAAGTGGTCATCCTGGGCGCTGGTATTGTGGCGGAATATGCCTCCCGGGTAGCTATTGGCCTCGGCGCTGAACTAAGGATTTTTGATAATGATATATATAAGCTGAAACGTCTTCAGAATCAGGTTGGGAGACAACTTTATACCTCTTCACTCAATCCAATTTATTTGCAGGAAGAACTGGTTTCAGCAGATGTGGTTATTGGTGCCATACATTCAAAATCGGGTCGTACGCCAGTAATAGTGAGTGAGGAAATGATTCAGAAAATGAAACACGGGGCTGTTATCATTGATGTAAGCATTGACCAGGGCGGATGTTTTGCTACTTCCGAGGTGACTACCCTCCAGCATCCATCCTTCATTAAATATGGCGTGATTCATTATTGTGTGCCAAATATCACTTCCAGGGTTCCAAGAACTGCATCAGTCGCTATAAGTAATATTCTTACACCCATTTTGTTACATGCTGCAACAGCAGGGGGTATTGAATCCTGGCTGTTCAATAATCCTGGATTACGCCACGGGGTTTACACCTATAATGGATATCTGTGTAATGCTTATCTTGGAGAGAGATTTGATATGAAGGCAACCAATTTAGATCTGATCATTACCTCCCAGGGTTAGTCATTCTATTACAAATGTAATCCTTCCAGCAGTTTTGCGAGGGAAACTTTTGACCGGATAATATCTTCAGCCTGAGCTATTGTCAGCCGCTCCTGTTTCAGGGTATCGCGGTCCCGAAGGGTAACGGTTCCATCCTCTAAAGTGTCAAAATCGATGGTCAGACAGAAAGGAGTTCCGATTGCGTCCTGCCGTCTGTAACGACGACCAATGGCATCTTTTTCATCATACTGACAGGCAAATGACGTTTTCAGTTTATTAAAAACGGCTTTTGCAGCTGTTGTGAGCTCTTCCTTATTTTTCAATAAAGGCAAAATAGCCACTTTTACAGGTGCCAGTGCCGGGTGTAGCCTGAGAACTACTCTGGATGATTCTTTGCCATCAGCATCAGGAATCACTTCTTCACAATATGCATTTGAAAGCATTGCAAGAAACATTCTGTCACAACCTATAGAAGTCTCAACGACATAGGGAATATAACTTTCATTTAGTTCCGGGTCAAAATATTGCATTTTTTTTCCGGATAATTCCTGATGACTTTTCAAATCAAAATCGGTTCTGGAATGGATACCCTCTAATTCCCTGAAACCAAAAGGAAATTCAAATTGTATATCAACGGCTGCATTGGCGTAGTGAGCAAGATTATCATGATCTTTAAATCTAAGTTTATCGGGCGAAGTCCCCAATGCCAGATGCCATTGCATTCTGAATTTTTTCCAGGTATCATACCAGGTCATTTCTTCACCCGGGCGGATAAAAAATTGCATTTCCATCTGTTCAAACTCTCTCATACGGAAAATAAATTGTCTGGCAACAATCTCATTTCTGAATGCCTTTCCAATCTGGGCAATACCAAAAGGAACCTTCTGACGGGTTGTTTTTTGAACATTAAGGAAATTAACGAATATACCCTGTGCCGTTTCAGGCCTGAGATATAATTTACCTTCTTCACCTGATATATTTCCTAATTGTGTGAAAAACATAAGATTAAACTGGCGTACCTCCGTCCAGTTTTTAGATCCATTGTCAGGATCAGTGATTTCTTCATCGGCAAGAATGGCACCTAATTCCCCCATATTTCCATCACGCATCGCATTAGCTAAGCGGGAAGCCAACAGATTTGCTTTTTCCATGTAAGACAATACTCTTTCGTTTGTCTTTCTGAATAGATCTTCATCAAAATTTTCACCAAAGCGTTTTACCGCCTTTTCCACTTCCTTATCGGCCTTTGCGATATATTTGTCAATCTGTTCCTCAATTAAAACGTCTGCTCTATATCTTTTTTTACTATCTTTATTATCGACCAGCGGATCATTAAATGCGTCAACATGACCTGAAGCTTTCCAGGTTTTTGGATGCATAAAAATGGCAGCATCCAGACCAACTATGTTCTCCTGCATCTGAACCATGGCAGCCCACCAGTATTGCTTGATATTATTCTTTAGTTCAACCCCATTTGGACCATAATCATACACGGCACTCAGGCCATCATAAACTTCACTTGAGGGATAAATAAATCCATATTCCTTTGCGTGTCCGGTGATTTTCTTGAATAAATCAACTATTTCCTGTGCCATTGGTTTGGTTTTAAAACAAAATGAACTTAAAAAGCGTTGCAAAAGTACATTAAAACACAGTAAAATAATGAAACAAATGCGCCTATTTTCTTATTTGTTTTGTTTGGGAGCTTTATCCAGTTCCTTTATTTTAACCGACCGGCAGTCTGTAAGTGTTGATCCTTTTACGGAAATTGTCATGACCGGAAGCATGAATGTCGAACTTAAAAGTGGAGAAAAAGAAGAGGTTGTTGTAGAGACCAAAGGTATTGAGGTCGGGGATATCGGGATTAAAGTAACCGGTGGTGTCTTACGAATAAATACCTTGAAAGCATTCAAAAATAAAAATATTGAAATCAATATCATAATCTATCATAAGCCATTATACGCTATATCGGCCTCTGCAGGGGCCATAGTTAAAAGAGAATTGACATTAGATGGAGATAAGCTGGATCTGGATGTTACCAGTGGTGCGAAAGTTTACCTTGACATTCAGTATAAATCCTTGAAAGCACTTAGCTCATCGGGTGCAGATCTGGTATTAAGCGGAAAAGCAGAATCTGCACACCTGACCGCAACAACTGGCGGAAAAATTGACGGTAAGAAGCTGGAAGCGGAACGAGCTTATGTAGTTTCTTCAACAGGGGCAACCATTTTAGTAAAAGCCATTTCAGAACTTGAAATTTCGGCTAATACGGGAGGAAATGTAAGGTATTATGGAACGCCTGTTAAAAAGTCCATTAAAAAAGTGTTGGCCGGTGAAGTTGAAAATGAGTATTAGCCTCTTCCAACAAAAGGATTATATTTTTTCTCATATCCAATCGTCGTGTGCTCCCCGTGTCCCGGCCATACAACCGTTTCTTCAGGCAAATGAAACAGCTTATCCTGAATAGATTCTATGAGTAATTTATGATCGCAGCCCGGCAAGTCTGTTCTACCGATGCTTTCTTTAAATAATACATCTCCAGCAATTAAAAACTTATCTTTTTCACAATAAAAAGAGAGACTTGCCGGAGAATGCCCGGGCGTAAGTATAGCTTTCAGCATACTATTGCCAACGTATATTTCATCCCCTTCCTCAATAAACTGACCTGGTAAAGGAGAATGTTCCTGATAGGAAATGCCATACATGGCGGCAACGGTAGCCCCTCTTTCAAGCATACCCAGTTCACCTTTATGTATTTCAAGGGGTAAATGAAAAGTGTCGGCAACAAATTTATTTCCCAAAATATGGTCTATGTGGCAATGGGTATTAATAAGCCTGACGGGCTTTAAATTTAAAGTGTTGATTTTTTCAAGCAAGCTTGTTTTTTCATAATCATCAGAACAACCAGGATCAAAAATGACACATTCCCTGGTTTCATCATAAACAATGTAGGTGTTTTCCTGAAAAGGATTGAAAGTAAAAAATAGGACCTTTGCCATGTACTCAAATTAAAAATTTGGTGTAAAGATAAAATATTAAACACAGAGGATAAATATTTGTTAAATTTAAGTTATTATATGCTGATTGACTTAATAAGAGCCAACAATATGAAAAATGCTTTGCTATTTGTCGTTTTCCTGATCCTGCTTCTTTTTGGTCATCCTCTTCTTTCACAGGGAACCCAGGTGGAATTTGGGAAAAACAGAGTACAGTATCATCGTGATTTTGATGAATGGTCTCAGTATGAAAGTGATAATTTTATTGTGTTTTGGTATGGTCGATCCAGGAATATCGGGGAAGCGGTGGTTCAGTTGGCTGAATATGATTTTGACGAGGTTCAGCGTGTTTTAGAGCATAGAATGAATGAGAAAGTTCAGATTGTGGTATATGCAGATCTTACGGACTTCAAACAAAGTAATATTGGTCAGGAAGAAGTGTTTGGGAATGTAGCCGGACAAACTAAGATTATTGGCAATAGTCTGTTCGTTTATTATGATGGTGATCATTCTCATTTAAGGAAACAAATTAGAGAGGGAATTGCTTCTGTTTATCTGAATACCATGCTTTTCGGAGCTAATTTTCAGGAGGTTATTCAAAATGCAGTATTAATGAATTTACCACTGTGGTTCACGCAGGGATTAGTCGCTTATCTGGGTGAACCGTGGAATACAGAGGTTGATAATGCTTTACGCGAAGAAATGTCAGATCCTAAATTCAAGGGTTTTGGCAGTCTCGCTACCTCAAATCCTAGATTAATGGGTCATGCCTTATGGTATTTTATCAGAACCCAGTATACTCCTAAAACAGTCTCAAATTTACTCTATCTTACCCGTATTAACCGAAGTGTGGAAGGTGGATTCCAATATGTGCTGGGTGTTCCTTTGAATGAGGTTGCCCTGCGATGTGAACGGTATTTTCTTGAAAAATATAAATCAGATTTATCCACCAGAAAGGCACCCCCAGCATCTGTAATACCCATCAAAAACAAAAAAGAAATACCTGTTACCAGAGCCAGCATTTCTCCAAATGGTCGTTCTATGACCTATCTTACTAATAATAAGGGTAAAATAAGACTTTATTTGCAAGAAGTGAATGGCGAAAACAGAACCATAATCTATAAACAAGGCGTAAGGAATGTTTTTCAGGCTACCGACTATCAATATCCCCTGGTCTCCTGGTCGCCTGCGGGAAAGGACCTGGTAATTTTGACAGAAAAGAAGGATAAGTTATTTTTAGGTACTTATAATATCGAACGTAAAAAACTGACCAAAGAACCGCTGGCTGAACAATATCAGCGTGTTTACAGTATGGATTTCTATGATCCTTTTACCTTGCTTTTTAGCGCCGATGTAAGTAGTCAGGCCGATATATTTTTGTATTCCATACGTACCCGTCAAACCCAGCGAATTACCAATGATTATTTTGATGACAAAGATGCAAGCAGTGTCAATGTGGGAGGTAAAAAGGGTATCTTGTTTGTTTCAAATAGGGAGGATACCCTTTTAAGACCAGTTAGAAGAGATACCCTGTTACCTCTTAAGCCTTTTGATGTGTTTTACTATGATATGGAAACAAGAGGGAATGAATTGGTTCGGGTTACGCGAACACCTTTTGCAAATGAAAGGAAGCCTATAGGCCTTGATACGACCTTTTTTGCTTTTCTTAGCGACCGTTCCGGTGTGATGAACAGAGAAACAGGATTTTTGGAAACTTATATTCATCATGTTACCCGACATATTATCCTGAAGGATGGTATTCATTTACGATTTGATGCTGATTCTATCCCCTCCGGATTTGATACAACCCTCATTGACAGTATTTACCTGGAGCCTGTCTATAAAAAGAGGGCATTCACTGGTCTGAATTCCAATGTTGACAGAAATATTATTGACCAATATGACGGAAATGCCAATCAGGTATATTCGCTCCTTTTAAGAGAAAAAAAATACCTGATTACCAATGAATTGATCAATCCTGCAACCTGGTTAAATGTGGTAAAGGAAAAAGGGGAAGATTTACCATTCCCGTCCGTTGTTCCCCCGGGCATTACCCCTTCAGGTCGGGAAATATTGAAGAAATCTGAAATTACTGCCAGGGAAGAGCCACTGGATGAGAAATACTATTTTCAAACGCCATTCGGATCTCCAGCGAAGAAAATTGAGCCAGCATCCCCTGTTTTGTCTGACCAAACACCGGCGGGTTTGTTAAGTGGAAACACTACTATTCAAAAACCCGTTTATCGGTTAAGGCCTACCCAGTTAATTCCGTACAGGACCCAATTTCATACTGATTATGTGGTTACACAGATGGATAATTCCCTGTTATTTGGTGGATTGGATCAATTTGCTGCAACCCCTGATGGCTTTACGGTACCTCCGGCAGGTATGCTAATGAAAGTGAATGTAAAGGATTTATTTGAGGATCATGAATTTGAGGGTGGTATCAGGGTGCCGACCTCCTTTAATGGAGCTGAATATTTTTTCCTGTATCACAACAGGAAACACCGGTTAGATAAAAGGTGGGCTTTTTATATGAAAGACCTGAGGAGCAGAACAGAAACAAATGCCTATATCCCACAAAAGGAGAGATATAATATCTTGTTGGGGCAATTTACCCTGAGATATCCGTTTGATATCTTCAGAAGTTTGAGAGGTAGTGTCACCTTGCGCAGGGATCAGATGATACCTCTGGCAACAGATGCAGTCAGCTATACAAAAAATATTGAGGCTCAACCCAGAATTGGGGCAAGACTGGAATATGTTTTTGATAATTCCCTGGAAACTGGTTTGAATTTAAGGTCGGGTGCCAGGTATAAATTTTTTGCTGAGTTTGTCAAAAAATTTGACTTCTCGACCAATGCGAACGGAGGCCAGTCTTTAACTTTTAGTAAGGGTATCATGAGTATTCTGGGTGTAGATGCCCGTTTTTATCAACCCATTCTTAAACATAGTGTCTGGGCAACAAGAATCGCCGGAGCAACGGTTTCAGGCTCAGAGAAAATATTATACTTTTTAGGAGGTGTTGATAACTGGCTGATGCCTAAACGGGATGACGATATTTCTATACCTCCTGGTAATTACGCCTTCCAAACGCTGGCAGCTAACATGCGTGGATTTAAATTGAATACCAGAAATGGAAACAATTATCTGTTAATGAATAATGAATTAAGAATTCCAGTGGCGAGATATATCTTTAAAAATATTGCATCCCAGTTGATTCGTAATTTTCAGGTAGTCGGATTCTTTGATGTAGGTACTGCATGGACTGGTTTTAATCCGTATCGTGCTGATAATCCTTTAAATACCTCCACCTATAAGGAAGGGGAAGCTATTACGGTAACGGTTAATTATTTCCGCGACCCCATCGTTGCAGGTTACGGGGTTGGACTTAGAACAAAACTTTTCGGTTATTTTGTGCGGGCAGATTATGGATACGGTATTGAAACCAGGGTTATTCAAAAACCTATATGGCATTTGTCCATGGGACTAGATTTCTAAAAGCGTTTATTTTTTGCTGATTATTCTTTTTCTAATCCAGTTCGGAATAATGATGGCACCTATGAACAAATAAATATAATACCCCAACATTCTCCAGATCGTAGCGGTCAGGGTGGCTAAGGTACTACTTGGAATATAGTCGATTAAAAAACCGCCAAAAAGAACCTCCACAAAACCAGCGCCACCCGGGGTTGGGCTAAACATGGTAATTAAGAACATGGACTCCAGTCTGGCAAATAACTGAACCAGATCTGTAAGTTGCCGGGAAATATGAGGATTAAAGGCCAGGATGACGGCAAGTAATAACAAGAAACGAGTACTCCAGGCACCAATGGTTGTCATCAAAGCGCGAAAATGCCAGTTAAATGGTTTAATCTTAAGTTCCCTGCTTGCCATGATTATTTCATTTCCTGTATTTTCAGCGGTATCTCTCCATTTTTTTGTAAAAGGAAATCGAGTTAAGGTTAAAAGTAATTCTTTCATTCTAACAGGCCTTAAAAAAAGACCGTAAAAGAATAAGGCAGTATAGCAAAACATGAATAAATAGGAGAATATGAAATAGTTGCCCCATCCTCCTAAATCGCTAAATCCGCTCATGCCCGGTCTGATGATGATACCACCAAAAAGGAAAAATAGAAATGGGATGGAAAATAAAAAGAATAGACCATCTAATACAATAGTATATAGTACGATGGTTGCCGTTTTTGCAAAGGATAATTTTTCCTTAGCCAGCATGTAAAAGGCAACAGCTGAACCACCCACACTCGTAGGGGAAACTGCAGAACTGAATTCCCAGATAAATATCAATTCTATACATTTCCTGAAGTTGAATTCGCCCTCACTAAGGAAATATAATCGGAATGAATAGGACAAGTGATGTATTATCAGAAATAAAATAGCTGCGAATAACCAGAAAAGCATGGGTTCATTCCATGAAATATTTTTTAATTCTTCCCAATCTACCCGATTCCATATTAAATAGGCAACTGTCAATACACCAATAATAATAGGTATAAGGATTTTATTTAATTGGATAGACTGTAAAACAGCTTCCTCTTTTTGATTGTCCTGATGGTGGGAATTTTCCTTTTTCATCTTTTTTGACAGTGCTTTTCTTTTCCCAAAATAAGCATTTAACTTAGCTTTTGTTTATTAAATAATTTTAATTTCTTTTTAATCAACTATATGGATAAGCGATTACAACGTTGGCGGTTAATTCTGGGAGCTGATGCTGTCGTCGATGAACCAGACATGCTGGACAAAAATCAAGTGGAAATGGATCTTTTATTAGCCACTATTTATGATGCTGGTGAAACAGGTGCTTTAAAAGGTTCTTCTCCCCAGATAAACAGGTGGCTTGGGGATATCAGAAAATATTTCCCAACCCCTGTCGTTCGTATTCTTCAACAAGATGCCCTTGAGCGATTGAATCTGAAGCAAATGTTGCTGGAACCTGAATTGCTGGCTTCCCTGGAGGTGAATGTTTCTTTAGTAGCCACTTTACTGCAGTTGAAGGACTTATTGCCAGATGAAACAAAAAACACAGCTATATTAGTTATCCAATCCTTGATTGATCAGTTGAGGAAGGAATTGAAACAACCTATTGAACAGGCTTACAGGGGCAGATTGAAAAAAAATGCATACCGTTCTGCTTTTCCGGGAGGAAAACTCGATTGGAATAGAACCATCCTGACCAATCTTAAGAATTATCAACCAACTGAAAAAATCCTCATTCCACAACATTTTTATCGGTTTCATGCCTTTACACCCAAATTGAGCAGGTTAATTCTTGCAGTAGATCAAAGTGGTTCCATGGCAAATTCTGTGGTACATGCAGGCATTATTGCCTGTGTGCTGGCAGGAATCCCGACGTTTAAAACGAATCTGGTTGTTTTTGATACGGAGGTTTTAGATTTGACAGACCATCTGTCTGACCCGGTTTCTTTACTCTTTTCCGTTCAGCTGGGAGGTGGAACCCATATAGCAAAGGCTTTGAAATATTGTCAGTCGCTGGTAACTCATCCTTCTGAAACTACACTTATTCTTATTTCAGACTTGTTTGAGGGCGATTTATCAGATAATATGATTGGTATATTGGAGAAGTTAAAACAAGATGGTTTGAAAATCATTTCCTTATTGTCACTTGACAATGAAGGGATTCCGTCCTTTGATAAAAAGAATGGAACAAAATTAGCGACTATGGGTATTCCTTCCTTTGCATGCACTCCTCAACAATTTCCGGTCTTGATGGCAGCCTTATTCAATGGCAAAAATATTTCCCGGGAATCTATTTCCTGAAAAATTTCTTTTCATTCATATTCGATTTTATATTTCCTTTTTGGAAAATATTTGAAGGAATAGCGTAGGCAAGACCTAACTGTCCGCTTATTCCCCGAAATTTATCTGATATGCTTAACAGGGAAATCCAGTTATCGAGGGAGGCAAAAAAATGCAAGTTACCCGTCTTGATTCCTATTTGATTTCCAATCTGGTATTGAAGCTGGGAGTTAAACCCGATGTTTAACCCAATATCCAGAAACGTAGAAATTTGTTGAAGGAATCCAATCCCGGCATTTGCGGTAATTACTTCATTAAAAGTTTCAACAAACAAAAAGGCGGATAAATGACTATTATTAGAAATGGAATATCTGCTATGAAGGAAGATTTTAACAGGTAAAAAACGGATGGATGGCCTTTTTTCCCAAGCGGGCATCCATTCTTTTTTCAGGGAATCAATCCATAAATTAAAATTTGCGTCAATTGACTGACCCGCTTCCAATAAGGGCAGTCCCTCAAAGGATATATTTTTATCGAAGGATAATTGACGGGATTCGTTCCATTTTATCATCCCCAGGTCTATAATAGCACCTGAAAAACTTACCCTTTCATGCTGATATTCAACTCCTACATCAATAGCTGCACCTAAATTTGAAAAAAGTTTTCCCGAAGTAATGGGAGTAGCATTTACCAGATAATTAATTTTACCGGATAAATTATAATTTACTGGATTAGAATAAAGGCTTGCTTCATTCCGGGCTGTATTCATGCCTGTTAAACCGTCCAGTATTTTAAATTTTATACCCAGGTTCAATGATGGGACTGACTTCCATTGAAATCCCAGTTGAGCATAAAATTCCTGATAGGCTATGCCTTCAAAACGGGTGTTGAGGTCGATTTTTTTTCCAATAAATGGTTTATTACCATAATAGACCAATCTGGCCAGTGTTTCAGGAAATTGAATGGATGCCCTGCTTATAAGTCTGTGTCCTATACCTATCCAGTTATTTTCCCTCAATTGAAATCCAAGGGATAAGGTATGTATTTGAGAGGCAAAATCTATGTTGTTCAGAGTGTCCATAGACGATAAGATTCTTTCAGGATGTAGCCTAATGCCAGAAGAATCTTTTTGATTGGATTTAAATATGGAAAAAGGGGTCATTTGTATGCCAGCCTGTATATGAGGCAGTGAAATAACCAACCGATGGTTTTTTGGATAATTTGCAGGATTTAAAACATTTCCCTGCCCGTATGCTGGAATTAAATCCATGCCAAAGGAATATTGACTGTAGCCTGGATGGGTAAAGAGACCTGAAAACAAAAGGGTGAAAAATAAACTTACATGTTTAATCATTTTCAGACACTTAATATTGTACGAGTAAACTTAACTTTAAGGCTAATTGCTGTCCTTTTTTTAGTTGGAAAGAGGTCATTTCCCGCTGAAGGGTACTCAAATATGCTTTTATAACCAGCCTATCAACACTTCTTAGTATATTCATCTTTTTTGCTGAAATAGGAAAATCCACTATTTCAGGCAGGGGAGAACCAGCGGCAGAGAAGGCAGGATTTGATAATGTGGCCGGTCCCCCTGTCATCAGAGAATCCAGTATTTCCCCCTTTTTATCCATAAAATAACATTGCCCGAGAATCGACACTGGTATAGTGTTGCTGGAAATTATTCTGATAGTACCCTCCTTAACTTTTTCAAGAATCCCCAATGTAAGGGGAATAGTATCAGATAAAGGATAAAGCTTTAATTTGCCAGCCATTGGGATATTTACCCTGGCAGATACCAATAATTCATCGTTCCGGTGAATACTTCCGGTTCCCTCGGGCAGGGAAGATGTGTTTAAAGCTGCTTTGAGGTTGAAAAGAAGTGATGTTGCTTTTTTTTGGAGTATTGTTCTTATGGGGTTCGGATTAGCAATAGCAGCTACTGAATCCCGTTTTAGGATAGAAGGTTTTGGAGAGATGCCCAGATTGAAAATCTGGTTGTTTTCAAAGGCAGTAATGGTTTCATTTTTCCCGTCAGGAAGCTTGATCCGGATATATGGGATCGAGATGCTGGCTGGAATCTGGAAGTTATGCTCAAAAATCAAGGTCAGACCAGGCTGGTCAAAATCAAGTTGACTGGCGTAAAATGGAAAAAGGAAATCAAGCGATTTAGTTATATCTCCAAAATCTAGTTCAAACTGATTTAACTTGGTTTTTAAACGCTGCCATTTCAGGTTTGACAGACGAATGGCTGCATTTGGTAAAAGGTAAGATTTTCCTGATTCCCCTTCCGCATTATAAGATAACGTTATTTTTTTATCCTTAATAATCATTTGTTTATCGGAAAGGCTAAGGGTGTTCGTTACAAATGGTTTAACACCTGAACCTGAATAGGCGGGTAAGGTGAGGGTTTGTATGATTGGATTATTCGAATAATCTGTAAATGGCAGAGATAGTAAAATAGTCAATCTTTCTCCATAGGGATTTTCAAAAAACCATTGTAAGTTGCCACTTTCAAATGTTATAGAAACAGGGTTTACACCATCTGGAAGAGAAAAAGAGTAAGAAATAGCAGGTTGGGAGAGTGGAATCAGGCTCGGGAACAATTGATCGACCTCACCAATAATCTGAAGGGCAGTTAATTTTTGTAAACTCGTTGTGTAGTTTAAGGATAATAATCCATGCTGGTCTGTTGAAAAACTGGCGGGTGATTTTAGATTTGAAAAGAATACAGCTGGTTCAAAAGTGGCATTACCAAGTGGAAAAGCAATGGCCGTTTGTAGTTCCGGAAAGCTGAGTTCCTTTCCCAGATCACAGCCTGAACAAAAAATAAAAAAGATGAGAAGACTTATTTTCGGCATAAAGAAAATTAATCCAAAGACCTTGGATTATCAAAGATAACCTTTAAAGCTAAAGGAATCAAGCGTTAAAACCGGACAGTTTCAGCCTTAATTATTTTCTGCTCCTTCTAAAATTCTTGCATTTTCTGCAACCTGGAGTGCCTCTATGATACCGTCTATCTGACCATCCATGATCTGATCCAGGTTATAAAGCGTTAAATTAATACGATGATCTGTGCATCGGTTTTGGGGATAATTATAGGTCCTGATTTTTTCGGAACGATCACCACTACCAACCAGACTTTTTCTTTGAGCGGCCAGCTCTGACTGTTTTGCTGCTGTTTGCTGGTCAAGAATGCGTTGATATAATTTTTGCATAGCTATCTCCTTATTCTGATGCTGGGAACGGCCATCCTGACTTTCAGAAACTATGCCAGTAGGTAAGTGGGTTATTCTGATGGCAGACTCGGTTTTATTGACGTGTTGACCTCCGGCTCCACTGGCACGAAAGGTATCAATTTTTAAATCAGCCCGATTAATGTTTATTTCTTCATCTTCCCAGACAGGAATAATAGCGACGGTTGCAGCAGAAGTATGTACTCTGCCTTGAGACTCCGTTTTAGGGACACGCTGAACCCTGTGGGCACCCGATTCAAATTTCAAATGACCGTAAACCTCATCACCCTGAATCTCAAGAGCAACCTTGGAATAACCGCCTAATACGCCCTCATTTACATCGAGAACTTCTGTTTTCCAACCTTTATTTTCCATATATCGGGTGTACATACGAAGCAGATCGGACACAAATATGGCTGCCTCGTCACCACCTGTTCCGGAGCGGATTTCAAGAATTACATTTTTACTGTCAGCTGGATCTTTGGGAATAAGCAATATTTTAATTTTTTCTTCCATTTCCTCCTTTTGAGGCAAAAGGGCGGATAATTCCTCATGAGCCATCTGACGCATATCAGCATCGCTATCTTTTAACATTTCCTGAGCGGTATTGATATTGCCTGTAATTTCAAGATAAACCTGATAACATTCAATCAAAGGTTTAAGATCTTTATATTCCTTATTTAGTTTTTTATATCGGGAAAGATCAGAAACAAGATCAGGATTCCCCAATTGTTCCTCTAATTGTTCATACCTGCTATAAATGGCGGCTAATTTATCAATCATAAAGCGATATCCAGCTTAAAATTCCTGTGTCAAAATTAAAATGCAAAGGTACTATTTTCCGGGGTAAATCGGTATTTTGATTTAATAATTGGCGTTATCGACCGTTTAATAATAAAATATTACCGTTTTCTAAAAAAATAATACCGCTTACATTTGAAATTATAATTTTTTTCATATCTTTGTTTTGCTTATATAAAAAATACTTACATCATGGCACTTTTACTTGGTATAGAATCTTCATCTGAATATTGTACCGTTTTATTGAGTGAAAATGGAGTAATCAGATCCATGGTTCAACATACAGAAGCATTCTCTCACGCGGCATTTCTAACCAGGCTGATAGCTACCTGTATGGAAAAAGCATCATTGACTCTGAATGATTTAGATGGTATTTTTATAAGTATGGGTCCTGGTTCTTATACCTCCCTGAGAGTTGGTGTGAGTACCGCAAAAGGTATTGCTTTTGCGCAGGATATTCCTCTTATAGCAATTCCCACCTTGAAAATACTGGCATTAAGTGCTCTAAAAGGTAAGCAAATAAATGATGCCTTTTATGCAGGTATGACAGATGCCAGAAGAATGGAAGTCTATGTCGGTATGTATGATTCTGAGGGTAATGAAATAATGGAGCCTCAGGCTATGATTCTAAATGAAGATTCATTTGATGCTTACAATGATAAAACCCTGGTTTTTGCCGGAAGCGGGATATTCAAAGCAAAAGAACTTTACCAGGAAAGGAAAAATTTTATCTGGACATCAGCATTAATGGATTGGTCTGTTTTTGCTCAGCTGGGAGATGAAAAATTTAAGAAAGGAGATTTTGCTGATTTAGTAAACGGTGAGCCTGTTTATCTCAAGCCACCTAACATAACGGTAGCAAAAACACTTAATTAAGGATTCGGACATATTAATTTTATTATATATGAATAATTTTAATATATTTGAGATTTTAAACATTATGTACTTTTTTATACCCCCCATCATAAAAAGGTATAGTATTTGCAATATGAAAGATTGCAGCAGCAATTATTCCATAACAGGTTAAATTAAAACAATGAAAAACAAAATTTTAGCAAAAGAGCAACAGCTTGATTTCCCCCTGGATTATGCTGGTATTCGAAAAACTTTAATTTTATTACGTTCTGTAAATCACAAAGTTCGTCAACGTATCATTGAAATTATTGGACAAGGCAATAAAATAGTAGTTACTGATATATGTAACGAATTAGACCTTGACCAATCAGCTGTATCACAACACCTTGCTGTATTGAGGCAATCAGGAGTTGTTAAAACGGAGCGCAAGGGTAAATTTATTTTTTATTTTCTGAATAAAGATAGATTACATCTTATTCAAGCATTGGTACAATTGGAAAGTTCTCAAAATGAGAGCTTAATGTCTGCTTTTGAACCTCAAAAACAAAAGCGCAATTTTTTCTGGCAGTAATTCTTAATATATAAAAATCACTTAGTCTGTCCATTCAGGAAAATTGGTACGGTATTTGATTTTTTGAAGCTGTGTAATTTTACTTATTTTTAAAAAAGGCTAAATGAGAAAGCAAAAAAACGAGACTATCATCCTTAAAAAAGGACAATCAGACATTCCATTAGACTATGCGGAACTTCGCAAAGCAGTTTTGGTGTTACGTGCTATTAATCACAAGTTAAGACAGCGCGTAATCGATCAGCTGGATGAGCATGGAAAAATGACGGTCACGGATCTTTATGTGAAATTGCGTTTGGAACAATCAGTAGCTTCACAACATCTGGCTATTTTGCGTCGTGTAGGTGTTGTTGAAACTACCAGGCAAGGAAAGTTTATTCACTACTCGCTTGACAAAAATCGTTTGGAACAGATTGCACGTCTGGTGGATGAGTTAGCCGGGTAATTAATCCGGTTATGAATCAAAGTTAATTTGGTATGTCTCAAGTTACCCCCCTCTGGGAAAATGCCTGCAAAAACCTCCAGTTGCGGCATTTTCCCAAATTTTAAAAAAAGTGAAATGCACACACTTCGATTTTAAATTTTTAGAACTATGAGAAAAGTAAAAGAAAAAATCAACTTCAATCAGGAACAGCTGGATAATTCCACTGATATCCTGAGGGCGCTCGCCCATCCGTTGCGCATTAAAATTTTATCATTCATCGACCAGAATGATGAGATAAATGTCAACAAAATCTACAATACGCTCGATTTGGAACAATCCATAACTTCTCAACATCTGAGTGTTTTAAGGAACGCCGATCTGGTGCAGACAAACCGAGATGGTAAGTTTGTACAATATAGTATCGATTACCAAAAAATTGACAGAGCGGTTCATGCCATTAAATCATTCTTGAAGTCAGAAAACTAAATTTTCAGAAAATGTAGAGGTAACGTTGGAATCAAACCTCAAGGTTACCTCTAATTTCCTCTTTTTCAACTATTGGAGGGTTATCCTCTGTTTGAAAAAAATGTTTATACCCCGTTATAATCAGGAAAACGCCAGTGGTGATGGCTATATCTGCAATATTAAATACAGGTTTGAAATAGGGGATATGTAACATATCGACGACCTTTCCCTGCAGGAAACCGGAATAACCTCCATCCTTAGGGAGAAATGCGGCAACATCCCCATGGTAATAAGACTCAGAAAAAAGAATACCATAAAAGGCGCTATCCAGTATATTGCCCAAAGCACCGGATAAGATAAGACTGAAACTAATCAGAATTTTGAAATTTGCCCTCTCAATAATTAAACGGTAAACAAAAAACATTAAAAATGAGACCGCAATTATCCGGAATATGCTGAGTAACAATTTACCATAAACCCCTTGCAGGGCAAACCCAAAAGCCATGCCATTATTTTCCACAAAATGGATGGAAAGCCAAGAAAAACCAAAAACCGGAAATTCTTCACCATAGGTAAGATGGGTTTTTACCCAAATCTTTAAGCCCTGATCCAGAAATAAAATCAGGAATATCAGGAAGGTAACCAGGTTGAACCGTTTCTTAACGCTCGTTTCTTGCATTAATCTATATCTTCAATGATTTCCTCCTCCTCATTACTTGCAGGATTTTGAATACTTGCCTTGTGCCTGCGCACCAGTGGATTCGCATGGTCTTCCTGAAATTGCAGGCGGGACCGGACTAAATCAATACAGGTAAAAAGGGCAGTTCTAAATGAACCCGGATCAGCAATATTTTTACCTGCTATTTCAAAAGCAGTACCATGGTCCGGGGAAGTTCTGACAAAAGGAAGGCCTGCTGTAAAATTGGTTCCGCCACCAAAAGATAATAACTTAAATGGAATTAATCCCTGATCGTGATACATAGCCAAAATACCATCATACCTGGCATAATTTCCAGATCCAAAGAAGCCATCAGCCGGAAAAGGTCCGAAGGCCAGTAGGCCATTTTTTTTGCATTCCAGTACCGCAGGTCGGATAATTTCATCTTCTTCTTTTCCTATAGCGCCACCGTCACCTGCATGTGGATTTAAACCCAACAAGGCAATGGTGGGTTTGTCAATACCAAAATCTTTTTGTAATGAGGCTTCCATCAGGTTTATTTTCCTTATAATCTGATTTTTAGTTATCGCATTGGCTACCTGATGCAAAGGGAGGTGGTTAGTTACCAGTCCCACTCTCAAATTATCCTGAATCATGAACATCAGGCTTTCCGATTGTCCGAAAGCGTGGGTAAGATATTCTGTATGACCCGGAAATCCAAAATTGGCAAGTGCCATGGTTTCCTTGTTAATGGGTGCAGTTACCAGTCCGTCGATTCGACCCTCCTTTAATTCTTTTACAGCTCCTTCCAGCGATTTAATGGCATAAATACCGCCCTCCTCAGTAATTTGTCCCAGATTGATATTTACACTTTCTTGCCAGCAATTGACAACATTGACTGCATTTTGCTGAAATTTTTCACCATGTCTGATTTGTTGAAAGGGAAATTCAAGTTCGGTAATATTTTTATGATAGGAAAGGACTTTCGCCGATCCGTAAATGACAGGGGTACACAAACGAAGAACTGTTGGATTGGAAATTGTCTTTATAATAACCTCTAGTCCAACACCGTTGATATCTCCAATACTTATTCCTATTTTTGGCTTTTCCATGTGTTGATTTTAACATCTCCTTTCGAGATTAATCCTACTTTATCACAAATTTACTCAATTTCTGATAAAGGACAAACGCAAGAATTTCGCAATCATTCTGTTTTATTTCATAATGATTTTAATCATTATGAAATTTTATCATTAATTTATATCTTGCGAAGTGTTTCTTTAATTTTTGCGATATGAAGGAAAATCTCCCAAACCTATTAAAAAAGCCGTTCTTTATAATAGTAATCCTATCGGCTTTTGTTATTAACAGCTGTAAAAAAGAAAATCCGGAAGTTTTATCTTCCAGATTGACAAAAGATTTTAAAGGAGAGGTTATTCAGGAATGGAATAATCTTTTTCTGGATCTGGAAAGATACGCACAAGGTTTCAGGCCATGTCCAACGCCCAGAACCATTGCTTATATAGGACTTGCCTGCTACGAAGCCTGTGTCATTGATATGCCGGCTTTCAAAAGTTTACGTTTTAATTATCCCGGGCTTAATCTGCCAACGCAGGAGCCTTTGGTAGATTATCATTATCCTACGGTTGTTAATGCCATTTATAGTAAATTACTTACAAATTTCATGGGCAATGTAAACGGCATTCCACCAGAAAAATTTTCCCGAATTTCCGCATTGTATAATAAATTGAAAAATGATTACAGAGATGATGCATCTGCTGAAAGTATTGTAAAATCAGATGAGTATGGAATAAAGATAGCAGAGGCTGTTTTTGAATACGCGAAAACGGATGCTGTCGGACACGATTATCATCTTAATCCTTTTAGAAATACAGTCAGTAAATATACCAACAGCAAAAAACCAGGTAGATTTGCACCGACAAATGCAAGTGGCGCTGGTATGTTTCCTGATTATGGTTATGCACGAACTTTCGTTATTAATGAAGCTGATAAATTAATTCCGGCACCAATTCCATATAGTGAGGAGGTAAATTCACAGTATTATGTTCAGGCAGCTGAAGTATATGCAGCTGTGAATAATCCTACGCCAGATCAAAGATGGTTAGCCTTTTTCTGGAGTGATGATCTCACAGGTTTGACTTTCAGTCCTCCTTCCCGGTGGCTGGCCATTGCCAATCAGGTTTATGAACTGGAGAATGTGGATCTGGAAACAGCGGTGTATGCCAATGCAAAATTAGGTGTTGCATTGAATGATTGTGTCGTTGCCTGCTGGTATTCAAAATATTTTTACGATGTTGAAAGACCAGTTGATTATATCAGGAAAATGATGAGGTCTTCCTGGCAGCCTGCCTTATATAATCCCATAACCAAGGAGACGGGTATTTCACCTAATTTCCCGGCCTATCCTTCAGGACATTCTACTATGGGAGGTGCTGCCGCTGAGGTTTTGACAGATATTTTTGGCAATTACTTTCCATTAACTGATCGTTGCCATGAAGGTAGAGAAGATTTTGAAGGTAGTAAGCCCCGTCAATTTAATTCGTTTTACGAAATGGCAAATGAAAATGCAATTTCCAGAGTACCTTTAGGGGTACACTTCAGAATGGATTGTGAACAAGGGGTAAATCTGGGAATTCGCGTTGGTCGTAAAGTAAATCAGTTTTCCTGGAAAAAAGGTTGATTTTTATCGATAGGTAATTGCGGTAATGATATCACTTTTCCCGTTAACATAATATATTTCTTTATTGGTGTACCCCATAACATTAAGCGAATTATTGCTGATGTTCAATTCCTGGATTTGACCATTACTATTAATTTCCAGCATATTTCTGTCATTTACCAACCAGATAGTATTGCCAAAAGTTAATATTCTCTGCCATTGATTAAGTGGAATAAACTGAATAAACTGACCCAGTATATCACACTTAATAATACCCTGGTTCTGGTCAAAGAGGAAAAGGTGATTATCGGTCAAAGCCATAAAGTTAATTTCGGGTGGCTTGCTGCAACAAGAAATTAAATCTGTTTTTTGTCTTTCAACCCTGCCTTCCTTATGGATACTACCCAATTGATAATTAAACCGGTCAAATAACCAGATCTGGTCGTTTTTTCCAGCAGCTATACAACTTATAAAACCCCACTTCTCCTTATCAATTGTCCATTCCTGTAAAGGCGAAAGTGTTCTGTCCAATGAAATAATCCGTTGCTGATCTTCATAAAAAAGGAGTATTTGTAGCGGATTTCTTACATCTATATGGCTAACTTTGCCGTCTCTGTTATTGATATACTGGAATAAAAGCCGACCTTCCCTATCCCATTTTTTTATATATTGATCATCGGTTAGCGTATAGATTTGATTCAGGATATCAGTTTTTAATAACTGAATATTTTCCGATAATCGGATGGTAGTTTGAGGTAAAGACTGAGCATTAAGCCGCAGACAAGATAAGATAATTAGAAAAAGCGGATTATTTATTTTCATAAACGACACCATTCGTATTTTCAAAAAAATGATACTGCAAGGCCGTTCCGTCCCAATATGCATAGCTGAAGTGTTGCATCCAGTCTCCCAAATTAATATAACGGCTTTTTTTATTGGATAACAAAAGGTTTATCGGGAGATGCCTGTGACCAAAAATAAAATAATCGATATGCTCTCTTTTTAATTTTTCCTCGCAATACAATACAAGCCATTCCTTTTCAAAACCCATAAAATGACTGGGTTCCATATTGTGCTTTCTGCTCAGGGAGGATAAATTTTGAGCAATAGACAGGCCTGTATTGGGGTGTAACCTGCTGTAAGCCCATTGGGCAAGTGGATGGGTAAATACTTTTTTCATTCTTTTATATCCATAATCACCCGGACCAAGTCCGTCTCCATGACCGAGCAGAAATTTTTTATTATTCCATTCTTTCATAACGACCGATTTATGCAAAGAAACGCCTGTTTCTTCTTCCAGATATCCAAACATCCATAAATCATGATTTCCGGTAAACATAGTTATGGGAATGCCGGCATCAACCAATTCGGCAAGTTTTCCCAACAGGCGGGTAAATCCTTTTGGTACTACTTTTTTATATTCAAACCAGCATTCAAAAACATCACCCAGCAGGAACAAAGCAGCAGCGTTTGGTTTTACCACCTCATCTAACCATCGGACAATCTTTCTTTCCCTGTAAAGGCTATCGGCAATAGTTCCGGCGCCTAAATGAAAATCTGAAGCGAAATAAATGAATTTTCTTGTTTCCATAAATCAAATGTAATAAATTACCAGTCAAAGCACGATGTGCCTTAAATAAGTTTTAAAATTAACATGATGAATATTAATCTGACCGGCAAAAATGCTTTTGTTTTTGGTGCCAGCAAGGGCATTGGAAAAGCAATCGCTTTTTCTCTGGCATCGCTGGGTGCCAATGTTACCCTGGCAGCACGTTCTGCAGATAAATTATCAGAGATTAGCCTGGAATTGAATAAATTAAAAATGTCAAAAGACCAGGATCATGATTATCTGGTGGTCGATGGAAATAACCCAGCCGATATAAAGCGGAAACTACAATTAATACTTGATCTTAAAACCTATCATATTTTAGTAAATAATACGGGTGGACCTCCAGCCGGAGCGATTTTATCAGCCGATTGGGAAGCATTTCAGCAAGCCTTTCAAATGCATTTACACTGCAGTCACCTTGCTGTTCAACTGATGACTGAAAAAATGAAAGAAGCGGGATATGGCAGAATCATCAATATTATCAGTACCTCTGTGCGAATGCCAATTGAAGGATTAGGCGTTTCCAATACAACCCGGGCAGCAATGGCCTCCTGGGCAAAAACCCTTGCCAATGAGGTAGCATCCTTTGGCATTACAGTCAATAATATCTTACCAGGATTCACAGCCACAGAAAGGCTGAACACCTTGATGGATATCTGGGCTAAACAAAATGGGGTAACTAAAGAAGAGCAGATAGAGATAAGCAAATCCTACATTCCTATGAAGCGATTTGGAACACCTGAAGAAGTGGCAGATGTCGCTGCTTTTTTAGCCAGTCCAGCGGCTTCATATATCACCGGAACCAGTATCATTGTGGATGGAGGGCGAACTAAAAGCCTTTAATCATGTTTCACCGGCATGATTTAAATCGAAATAGGAACGAATCAGTTTTGATTTATGTTCTCCGCACAATTTTATCAGTACCTCGCGGTCAGCTTCCGCAATTTTTTTTACAGATCCAAGTTCAGTCAATAATAGCTGAATTGTTTTTTCTCCAATCCCTTGGATCTTTTCTAATTCTGATTGTATGAAATTTTTTGATCTGACGGTTCTATGGAAGGTGATGGCAAACCGATGAGCTTCATTTCTAGCCTGCTGAATGAGTTTTAGGGATTCGGATTTTTTATTAATATAAAGAGGAACCCCGTCTCCGGGAAAAAATATTTCTTCCAGGCGTTTTGCGATACCAATAACAGTCATTTTTCCATGCAGACCTAATTGGTTGATACTTTTCATGGCAGCACCCAATTGCCCTTTCCCACCATCGATAATGACCAGTTGGGGTAAATCTTTTTCCTCATCCAGCATTCTTTTGTATCTGCGATAAACTACCTCTTCCATACTGGCAAAATCGTTAGGGCCTATGACCGTTTTTACATGAAAATGGCGATAATCCTTTTTTGAAGGTTTGGCATTTTTAAAAACAACACAAGAGGATACTGGGTTAGTACCCTGAATATTTGAATTATCAAAACAATCTATATGCAGGGGTATTTCTGCCATGTTTAAATCTTTCTGTAATTGTCTCAATATTCTTTCAGCGGGTGTTTGTCGTTTTTCCTTGCTTAATAATTCTTTCTTTTTTTGAAGTTTATAGTACACTACATTTCGTTCCGAGAGTTCAAGTAATTTTTTCTTATCGCCTATCTGAGGTATTGTATTTTTCAGATTGGGTTCAGTCAGCACCACAGGAATAGCAGTAATAATTTCTGGGGCGAAGCTATTGAACCGTTCTCTGATTAAAGGGATAGCCAGTGACAATAGATCTTCTGGTTCTTCCTCTTCTAATTGAAGTGTTAATTCCTGGGTATGGGCCTGAATTATTGCGCCATTAACAACCCTCAAATAATTGATATAGGCTTCTTTTTCATCTGTTAAAATAGTGAATACATCTACATCTCTGATGTTATGGCTAACGATAGTTGATTTTGCCTGATAGTCTTCAAAAGCAACTAATTTTTCTTTGATAGCCTGTGCTTTTTCAAAGGCCAGCTCTTCAGCATATTGATTCATTATTTTTTTGAAATGCTGTAAGACAGAACTGAAATGACCTTTCAGGATATTTTTAATTTGTTCTATTTTTTCATTGTAGGCTTCTTCCGATTCCAGACCAGCACAAGGACCCATACAATTTTTAATGTGATATTCCAGACAAAGCTTTATTTTACCTCCATTTATATTTTCCTCGCTTAAATTAAAAACACAGGTCCTTAAGGGGAATAATTGCTTAATAAGCTCCAATATTATTTTTAACCGGCCCTTTGAGGTGTAGGGCCCAAAATAAACGGAACCGTCCCGAATGACTCTTCTGGTAATGATGACCCTGGGAAATCGTTCATTTTTTATACAAATAAAGGAGTAGGATTTATCATCTTTAAGAGAAACATTATATCTTGGCTGATGTTCTTTTATTAAAGCACTTTCCAGAAGCAGCGCATCCGTTTCAGATTCTACGACTGTAAAATTCAGAAAATCTGCATTTTTTACCATTAATCTTGTCCTGAACAGACGATCCCTCCTTTCTCCAAAGTAAGAAGAAACCCTATTCCTGAGATTTTTGGCTTTTCCTACATAAAGAATGGTTCCATCTTGCTTGCAAAATCGGTAAACACCAGGTGTTTTCGGAATGGTTTCCGCCAATTCCTTGTATTCCTCCGTTGTCATAAAGGTCGGAATCTAAGCTATTTCGGTATCTCTTAAAAAATCAATTTCCACTAATTCGCATAAAATATGTCCTACCAGCATGTGACATTCCTGGATTCTGGGTGTATCGGCGGAAGGTGCCTTAAATAGATAATCACTTAAGGAATCCATTTTACATGATTTTTGTCCGGTAAAACCTATGGTAATGATATCCTGTTTTCTCGCCTGTTCAAAAGCATGGATTACATTTTGGGAGTTTCCAGAGGTTGAAAGGCCAACCAGCATATCACCTGGTTTTCCTTTTGCTGTTAGCAATCGCGAAAATACTTTTTCATAACCGTAATCATTGGCAACCGCAGTCAG
>Ga0172372_10000483_pt1 | contig 61160 bp, 51 predicted proteins | sample LakKiv5m_2_FD_114544 | JGI IMG/M metagenome (GOLD analysis project Ga0172372, IMG submission 114544) | Freshwater microbial communities from Kabuno Bay, South-Kivu, Congo - kab_092012_9.5m | ecosystem: Environmental > Aquatic > Freshwater > Lake | place: Democratic Republic of the Congo...
CGGCGGTCCGGCGCGTGTCGGACGCCCTCCCGGAGGTCGGGTCGACCTCCATCTCACGCCGGAACCAGCCTCCCACGGTCGTCGCAACGCGATGCCGGCTGGTCCCGGATCCCCAGCCGAACCGATGGGAAGGAACCCCATGTCCCCAGTCGTCACCATGCGTCAGTTGCTCGACGCCGGCGTGCACTTCGGTCATCAGACCCGCCGCTGGAACCCGAAGATGAAGCGATTCATCCACGGAGAGCGCAACGGCATCTACATCATCGACCTCGAGCAGACCCTCGACCGCGTCGGTACCGCGTACTCGTTCGTGCGTGATCTCGTCGCCGGTGGTGGCTCGATCCTGTTCGTGGGCACCAAGAAGCAGGCTCAGGATCCGGTGCAGAGCTATGCCGAACGGTGCGGCATGCCCTACGTGAACGAGCGCTGGCTGGGCGGGATGCTCACCAACTTCCAGACGATCTCCAAGCGCGTGGCCAAGATGAAGGAGTACCAGCGCATGCGCGACTCCGGTGAGTTCGAGGCCATGCCCAAGAAGGAAGCGCTCCTCATCAGCCGCGAGTTGGAGAAGCTCGAGCGCAACCTCGGTGGCATCCGCAACATGGAGCGACTCCCTGACGCGATCTTCGTGTTCGACACCAAGACCGAGGACATCGCGGTGACCGAGGCCAACAAGCTGGGTCTCCCCATCGTCGCCGTGGTCGACACCAACTGTGACCCGGACATCATCACCTACGTCATCCCGGGCAATGACGACGCCATCCGCTCGGCCAACCTCATGGCCCGCGTCATCAGTGACGCCGTGCAGGAGGGCCGCTTCATCGCGTCGCGCACCCGCGGCACGGCGTCACCCGAGGTCGTGACGCCGGTGGAGCGCTCCGCCGAGGAGCAGGCCGCCCACGAGGAGGCCCAGTCCGAGGCCCGTCGTCAGGCCGCCGAGGCCGCCGCTGCCCGCGAGGCCCGCATCGCCGCCGAGCAGACCACGGCCACCGACGCAACCGTCACCGAGGAGGCCTGAGATGGCGGAGTTCACTGCGAAGGACGTGCAGAACCTGCGTCAGATCACCGGCGCCGGGATGATGGACGCCAAGAAGGCGCTCACCGAGAATGACGGCGACTTCGAAGCGGCCAAGCAGTGGCTGCGCGAGAAGGGCCTGGCCAAGGTGGCCAAGCTCGGCGATCGCGAGAACGCCCAGGGCTCGGTGTGCGCCGTGGTCGACGGTCAGGTCGGTGCGATCGTGCAACTGAAGTCGGAGACCGACTTCTCGGCCAAGGCCGACGACTTCACCTCGCTGGTGGAGGCCATGTCCGATCTCGTCGTGGCCAAGGGCCCCGACGCCCTCTCGGAACTTTCCGATGAACTCGACGCGCTCAAGATCTCCAAGAAGGAGAACATCGAGCTCGGCACGGTCGTGCGCTTCGACGCCCCGGCCGGCAACGTCCTCGACTCGTACCTGCACATCCAGGACGGACGCGGCGTGAATGCCGTACTGGTCGAACTGCAGGGCGGCTCGAAGGAGATCGCCCACGACATCGCCGTGCACATCGCCTTCGCCAAGCCCGCCTATCTCAGTCGGGACGAAGTGCCGGCGGCCGATGTGGAACGCGAGACCCAGGCCCTGCTCGACATCACCAAGGCCGAGGGCAAGCCCGAACAGGCATGGCCGAAGATCGTCGAGGGTCGTCTGAACGGCTGGTACAAGGAGCAGGTGCTGCTCGAGCAGAACTTCGTGCGCGACGAGAAGAAGTCGATTCCCGATCTGCTGGGCGGTGCCACGCTCGTGCGCTACGCCCAGGTCTACATCGGGGCCTGATGGCGAAGGCGACCGCCCGCTGGTCGCGGGTCCTGCTCAAGGTGTCGGGCGAAGCCTTCGCCGGCGACGCCGGGTATGGCATCGACGGCACCGTGGTGCAGCGGATCGCCAACGACATCGCGTCGGTCCGGGCCGATCACGACATCGAGATGGCCATCGTCGTCGGCGGCGGCAACATCTGGCGGGGGATGAGCGGTGCCGGAGCCGGCATGGATCGGGCCCAGGCCGACTACATGGGCATGTTGGCCACCGTCATCAACGCGCTGGCGCTCCAGGACACGCTCGAGCAGTTGGGTCAACCCACCCGCGTGCAGTCGGCCATCCACATGGCGCAGGTGGCGGAGCCCTACATCCGACGCCGCGCCGTGCGACACCTCGAGAAGGGTCGCGTGGTCATTTTCGCCGGAGGAACCGGGAACCCGTTCTTCACCACCGACACCACGGCGGCGTTGCGGGCCGTCGAGATCGAGGCCGGTGTGCTCCTCAAGGGCACCCATTCGGGCACCGACGGCATCTACACTGCCGATCCCCGGCGTGATCCCGCCGCCACCAAGCTCGACGAGGTGTCCTACCTCGATGTGCTCAATCAGGGTCTCAAGGCCATGGATTCCACGGCCATCACGTTGTGCATGGACAATGCCCTCCCGATCGTGATGTTCGACCTGACCGGTGAGGGGAACCTCCGCGCCCTGCTCGAGGGCGGCACGGTCGGTACCCTCGTACGGTGAGCGGGCCCCCGCCCACCCGATGCTGGAGACGACGATGACGAGCGAGATGGCCGATCTCATCCTCGAGGACGCCACCGAACGCATGAAGAAGGCCGTCGCCCACGCCCGTGGCGACTTCGCGTCGATCCGCACCGGCCGGGCCGCACCGGCCCTCGTCGAGAAGATCTCCGTCGACTACTACGGCTCGGAGGTCCCCCTCCAGCAGATCGCCGGGTTCAACGTCCCCGAAGCACGACAGTTGCTCATCACCCCGTATGACAAGGGGGCGATCGGGGCCATCGAGAAGGCCTTGCAGCAGTCCGATCTGGGACTCAATCCGTCGAACGACGGCGTGTCGATCCGTCTGACCTTCCCGCCACTCACCCAGGAGCGGCGCAAGGAACTGGTCAAGGTCGTGAAGCAGATGGCCGAGGAGGGCAAGATCGCCCTGCGGAACCATCGTCGTCATGGTCGGCAGGAACTGGAAGCGCTGGCCAAGGACGGCGATCTGTCCAAGGACGAACTCGAGCGGGCCGAGAAGGAACTGGACCGCATCATCCACGGTCACGAGGCGGAAATCTCCGAATCACTGGCGGCCAAGGAACGCGAGTTGCTGGAGGACTGATGGCCGACGACACCGACGAGAGGTTCCGGCCCGATGACGACGATCCGTTCCGGATCGTCACCGCCGAGGACCTCGCCGGCGGACGGGAGTCCACCCTGCCCCCGCCCCCGGTCATCGATCTCGGTCCGCCCTCGGGTGAGCTGGATCTGCCCCACTGGACCGAACCGCCCACCGGGCAGATCCCGGCCGTCGTCGCCGGTGACTCGTTCGATCCCGATCGCGCCTCGATGACCGAGACGCCGCGTTGGCGCGGTGAGCACGATGCCGACGATCACGTCGATCTGCTGTCCGACCTCTTGAACGACGAACCCGCTGCGCCGGTGGCCGAGCGGCTCGATCCCCGCGGTCGGGCCCGACGCGCCGAGCAGGAAGCCACGGGTGCCGCCGGTCGCAACGTCCCCGTCGCCTTCGGCGTCGGTCTCGCGCTGGCCATCGGCGCGCTGGTCATCTTCAAACTCGGTCCGGCGCCCACGCTGGTGCTCGCCACCGTCGTGGTCGGGCTCGCCGGGTACGAGTACTTCGGCGCGCTCCAGCGCAGCGGGTTCCGCCCGGCGACCCTCCTCGGACTGGCCGCAGTCGTGGGTCTGCCCCTCGCCACCTACTGGAAGGGTGAGGCGGCGATACCCGCCATCGTCTTCTTCGTGTTCGTGTTCGGGATTGTGTGGTTCCTCACCGGCCGGGGCACCCGCGGTCGACCGGTGGCCAACCTCGGGGTCACCCTGCTCGGCGTGGTGTGGATCGGTGTGCTCGGCAGTTTCGCCGGGCTCGTCCTCGGCATCCCGGAACAGGGCGTCAGCATCCTGCTGTTGGCGGTGGTGGCCACCGTCGCCAACGACGTGGGTGGCTTCTTCTTCGGGCGGGCCATGGGCCGCAGCCCGCTGACCAACGTGTCGCCCAACAAGACGGTGGAAGGACTCATCGGTGGAATGGGCTCCACCGTGTTCCTCGTCCTCGTGTTCGCCGTGCCGTTCGGCGTCGGACCGTTCGGCGCCGGGAAGGCACTGCTGTTGGCCATCGCCCTGGCCGTGGTCGCACCGTTGGGTGATTTGGCCGAGTCGTTGTTCAAACGCGATCTCGGGCTGAAGGACTTCGGTTCGTTGCTGCCCCAGCACGGCGGGATCCTCGATCGGTTCGACGGACTGCTGTTCGCGCTGCCCACCGCCTATTACGTCGCCCGGGTGCTGTCGTTCGGCTGACCCGAGGACCGTCGAGCGACCACCGTCGGTAGGCTCGCCCCATGGCCCGAACCCGTGTCGCCCTCGCCGGATCCACTGGCTCGATCGGCACACAATCACTCGAGGTGATCGAGGCCGAGCCCGAGCGCTTCGAACTGGTGGCCGTCGGCGCCACCGGTCGGGACCCGTCGGCTCTGGTCGCGCAGGTCCGTCGGCACCGACCGACGGTGGTGGCCGTCACCGATCCCGCCGCAGCACCGGCGGTGGTCGACGCTCTCGCTGGAGTGGACGTCGAGGTGCGCGCCGGCACCGACTCCATGGCCTCGCTGGCCGAACTGGCCGACGTGGTGGTGAACGGCGTGGTCGGTTTCGCCGGTTTGGACGTCACGCTGGCGACCCTCGACGCGGGTCGACGTCTGGCGCTGGCCAACAAGGAGTCGCTCATCGCCGCCGGCCCGGTGGTGCAGGTCTCCCGGCGGACCCCCGGGGCCGAGTTGATCCCGGTCGATTCCGAACACGGCGCCATCCATCAGTGTCTGCGCTCAAGCTCCGACCACCACAGCGTGGCGCGACTGTTGCTCACGGCCAGTGGCGGCCCGTTCCGCGGTCGATCGATCGACGAGCTGTCCTCGGTGACCATCGACGACGCGCTCGCCCATCCCACCTGGAGCATGGGTCCGAAGATCACGGTCGATTCCTCGACGCTCATGAACAAGGGACTCGAGGTCATCGAGGCCCACGAACTCTTCGGCGCACCGGCGGGTGACGCGGGCTACGGGATCGGCTTCGACCAGATCGAGGTCGTCGTCCACCCGCAGTCGATCGTGCACTCGATGGTGGAGTTCACCGACGCGTCGACGATCGCCCAGTTGTCCAACCCCGACATGCGTCTGCCGATCGGGTACGCGCTGGCGTGGCCCGACCGCATCGGCACCCCCTTCGGCCGCATCGACTGGTCGACACTCGGGCGTCTCGACTTCGAACCTCCGGACCTCGAGGCCTTCACCTGTCTCGGTCTCGCCTTCGCCGCCGGTCGCGCCGGAGGCACGGTGCCGGCGTGGTTGAACGCAGCCAACGAGGTGGCGGTGGCTGCCTTCCTCGACGGACGGATCGCCTGGGTCGACATCCCGTCGGTCATCGAGTCCACGGTGGCCGCCCACGACGGCGCGCCGGCCACCGATGCGGCATCAGTGATCGATGCCGATGCCACCGCCCGACGCGTCGCCTCGGCCCTGCTCGATCGAACGGCGGCTCTGCGATGACGGGAACGATCCCGGCTCCCGGCGAGCAGCGCGAGCGCGAGTCCGCCGGGCCGGAGCGGACCGAGAACGCAGTGGAGCGCGTGTTCGGGAACCGTTACGTGCTACTCGGACTCCTGCTGGCACTGTTGGCGTGGGTGGCGTTCGCCCGCATCTGGCTGTTCGTGCTCATCATGGCCATCGTGGCCTCGGTGTTCCTGCACGAGATGGGCCACTTCCTCATGGCCAAGCGCAACGGCATGAAGGTCACCGAGTTCTTCCTCGGGTTCGGGCCGCGCGTGTGGTCGTTCCGTAGGGGCGAGACCGAGTACGGCATCAAGCTGGTGCCCGCTGGCGCCTATGTGCGGATCATCGGGATGCACAACCTCGAGGATCTCGCCGACACCGATGACGAGACGCGCACCTATCGCTCGCAGTCCTACTGGCGCCGCATGCCGGTGGTGTTGGCCGGTCCGGTCATGAACCTCGTGCTCGGATTCCTCCTGCTGGTGGTGGTGTTCGCCGGATTCGGACATCCGAGCACCGACTCGTGGCGGATCTCCACGGTGTCCGAGGCCTCGGCGGCCCAGACCGCCGGACTCCAGCCCGGGGATCGCATCCTCACCATCGATGGACAGTCGGTGGGCGGCTTCGACGACTTCACGCCGATCGTGCGCACGCTCAGTGGTCGCACCGTCGACCTCGAGGTGGAGCGTGACGGTGAGGAGCTCGACGTCCCGGTGACCGTCGGATGGGCGCTCAACCTCGAGGGTGCCCGCGCCCTCGGCGCGCTCGGACCGGGCGACCGAGTGGTGGCGGTGGGCGACACGCCCGTCGACTCCTATGAGCAACTGAAGACCGTGCTGGCCGACCGGTCGGGCCCGACCGAGGTGACCTTCGATCGCAACGGTCGCGACTTCACCACCATCGTCACCGCCCCGCTCACCCTCCCGGCCGAGGGTGCGCGCGGCTTCCTCGGTGTGAGCCCGGAATCGGTGCTCGTGCGCTCCGGTGTGGTGACGGCGACCGGTGAGGCGGCTGGTGCCTTCGGTGAGACCATCACCGGGTCGGTGGCGGCCATGGGTCGCGTCTTCTCGCCCGACGGGATCAGTCGTCTCGCCTCCCAGGTGGCCAACGGTGGGGCCACCGACGCCGACGTGACGCCGGTCGACCGCGGTTCGTCCTCGGGGAACGCCCCGAGCGGGAGCACGACGACGTCGTCGAACGCCGATCGACCGATGTCTCTGCTGGGCATCGTCAACATCGGTGCCGAACTGGGTGAGGAGACCGGGTGGGCCGGGGTGCTGGCCCTGTTGGCCACCGTCAACATCTTCCTCGGCCTCATCAACCTGGTGCCGTTGTTGCCGTTCGACGGCGGGCACATCGCCGTGGCCACCTACGAGGCGATCCGGTCGCGGCTGCGCGGTCGTCCCTACCGCGTGGACATGGCCAAGCTCATGCCCGTCACCTACGTCGTGGTGCTGCTGATGGTCGGGTTGTTCATGTCGACGCTGTACCTCGACGCCGTCGATCCGGTCAGACTCACACCCTGACGGCCTAGCCTCGACGCCGTGACCGAACCCATCGTCCAGCACCGCTATCCGCGGCGTCCCACCCGACAGGTCCGGGTCGGAGAGGTGCCCGTCGGTGGTGGCGCGCCCATCTCGGTGCAGTCGATGACGACGACGAAGACGGCCGATGTGGAGGGAACCCTCCAGCAGATCTACGCCCTCGCCGCCGCCGGATGCGACATCGTGCGCTGCACCTGCAACGAGCAGGAGGCCGCCGAGGGTCTGGCCGCCATCGTCCCGCGCTCGCCGTTGCCCATCGTGGCCGACATCCACCATCAGTACCGGCGCGCGCTCGAGGCGATGGAGGCCGGGGTGCACGGTCTGCGACTCAATCCGGGCAACATCCGTCGCCCCGAGCACATCAAGGCGGTGGCGTCCGAAGCCCGCGATCGGGGCATCCCCATCCGCATCGGGGTGAACGGCGGCTCGCTCGATCCCGAGCTCTACGAGAAGTACGGGGGCCGGGTCACGGCCGAGGCCATGGTCGAATCGGCGGTGCGGGAGCTGGAGCTGTTCGCCGAGGTCGACTTCGACGACGTGAAGATCTCAGTGAAGGCCTCGAACGTCGCGCTGATGATCGATGCCTATCGCCTCATGGCCGACACCGTGGACTTCCCCTTGCACCTCGGCGTCACCGAGGCCGGTCCGCCACCCGCCGGGCTGGTGAAGGCCACTGCTGGCATCGCCACGCTGCTGGCCGAGGGCATCGGCGACACCATCCGCTACTCGCTCACCGCCGATCCCGTGGAGGAGGTGCGCGCCGGACGATGGTTGTTGGAGAGTCTCGGTCTGCGGGAACGACGCGGACTCGACCTCATCGCCTGTCCGTCCTGCGGTCGCGCCGAGGTCGACGTGATCGAGGTGTCGCGCGCCGCTCAGGAGGCCCTCGACGGACTCGAGATCCCCATCCAGGTGGCGGTGATGGGGTGCGTGGTGAACGGTCCGGGCGAGGCGCGCGAGGCCGATCTCGGCATCGCCGCCGGTCGCAAGCGCGGTCATCTGTTCGTGAAGGGCGAGGTGGTCAAGGTCGTGCCCGAGTCGGAGATGGTCGATGCGCTCGTCGAATGGGCGCAGATCATCGACGAAGGGGGAGTGGAGGAGGCGCTGCGTCGTCGCGACGAGGGCGCAGCCGCCGAAGCCGAAGCCGACCGCGTGGCGCTGCTCGACGAGAAGGGCGACGATGCCAATCACGTCGCCGAGAGGATCCAGCAGATCCGGTCGCTGGACTGACGCGACCGACGCCTAGCATCGGCGGCCATGGCCGCTCCCGTCCTCACCCCCCAGGCCGACGACTTCCCCCGCTGGTACCAGGACGTCGTCGCCAAGGCCGAACTGGCCGACAACGGTCCCGTGCGCGGGACGATGGTGATCCGTCCCTACGGGTACTCGATCTGGGAGCAGATGCAGGCCGAGGTCGACCGGCGCATCAAGGTCGCCGGCGCCCGCAACGCCTACTTCCCGCTGTTCATCCCCGAGGACTACCTCACCCGTGAGGCCGAGCACGTCGAGGGGTTCTCGCCGGAGTTGGCCGTGGTCACCGTGGCCGGGGGCAAGGAACTCGAGGAGCCGGTCGTGGTGCGGCCCACCTCGGAGACGGTGATCGGCGAGTTCATGGCCAAGTGGGTGCAGAGCTACCGCGATCTGCCCCTGTTGTTGAACCAGTGGGCCAACGTCGTCCGCTGGGAGTTGCGCCCGCGCGTGTTCCTGCGCACCAGCGAGTTCCTGTGGCAGGAGGGACACACCGCACACGTGAGCGAAGCGGACGGCCGGGCCTATGCCGAGCGCATCCTCCACGATGTGTACGCCTCGTTCATGCGCGATGTCCTCGCCATCCCGGTGGTGACCGGGCGCAAGACGGTGAAGGAACGATTCGCCGGCGCCACCAACACGATGACGTGTGAAGCGATGATGGGTGACGGCAAGGCCCTGCAGATGGGCACCAGTCACGAACTGGGGCAGAACTTCTCCCGTGCCTTCGACATCGCCTTCCTCGACGCCGAGGGACAGAGGCAACTGGCGTGGACGACGTCGTGGGGCGTGTCGACCCGGATGGTCGGTGGCCTGATCATGTGTCACGGCGACGATGCCGGTCTGCGCATCCCGCCGGTGTTGGCCCCCGTGCAGGTGGTGGTGCTGGCCGTGCGCGACGACGACGCCGTCGTGGCCCGGTGCCGCGCCCTGGCTGCCGAGCTGGTCAACGCCGGCCTGCGTGTCGAACTCGATGTGCGCGTCGAGACCTCGATGGGCCGACGGGTGACCGACTGGGAACTCAAGGGTGTTCCGGTGCGGCTCGAGCTCGGACCGCGAGATCTGGCCGACGATGTGGTGACCGTGGCCGAGCGCGTCGGCGGCGCCAAGGGGGCGGTCCCGCTGGGCGGAGTGGTCGAGGCGGTGCGGGTGGCCCTGGCCGCCGCCCAGACCCGACTGTTCGACGAGGCCCTGGCCCGGCGCGAGGCCCGCACCGTCGACGTGGCCACCGTGGAGGAGGCCGCCGAGGTCGCCGCCACCGGATGGGCCCGTCTCCCGTGGGCTGCGGTGGGCGTGGAGGGCGAGGCCGCACTGGCCGCCCGGTCGGTCACCGTGCGCTGTCTGGTGCTCCCGGACGGAACCCTCCCGGCCAGCGACGATGCCCCGGAGGCGCTGGCTGTGGTGGCCCGGGCCTACTGACGACGGCACCGGAAGTGGTGATCGGGACGGGGCCCGTGTACCCTTCCCGTCTCGCAATCGTTCTGCAGTGCTGACGGAGGCGTGGGCCCGGCCCACGCCTTTTGTTTCTCCCGGCGGCGGTTGCGGCCCTGTCCCGTCCACCGTCTGCCCGTCCACCGTCTGCGAGAGGAGGTCGATCACATGAGCGTTCCCGAGCGTGTCCGCGCCGTGATCGAGCCCGTCGTGACCGGTCGCGGCCTGGAACTTTTCGACCTCGAACAGGCCGGTGCCATCCTGCGGGTCACCATCGACCGGCCGGGCGGCGTCGACATCGACGCCATCTCGGAGGTCACGCGGGCGGTGTCGCGGGCCCTCGACGAGCACGATCCCATCGCCGGGGCCTACACGCTCGAGGTCTCCAGTCCCGGCCTCGAGCGCAACCTGCGCACGCCGGCCCACTGGGCGTGGGCCGTGGGACGCACCGTGGCCGTCAAGACCTACCCCGACCATCCCCTCGGTCGTCGCTTCACGGGCACCGTCATCGCCTCCGACGACACCACCGCCACCATCGCGCTCGACGAACCGGTGGGGGAGTCGGTCACCCTCGCCCTCGGCGAGATCACCAAGGCCCGCACCACCTTCGTCTGGGGCCCGGCTCCCAAACCGGGCAGCCCGGGTGCGAAGAGTGCCAAGAAGTCGAAACCTCAACCAACCACACGGGACGAGTCGTCGTCCCCCGACGAGGAGATGATCCAGTCGTGATGAACTCCCCTGACCTCATCGAGGCGCTCCAGGCGCTGGCGATCGACAAGGGAATCTCGGTCGACACGCTGTTCGGCGCGTTGGCCGATGCGTTCGAGTCCGCCTACAAGCGACTCCCTGATTCACAGGAGTACGCGTGGGTGGTCATCGACCCCGACTCCGGTGACGTGCGCGTGATGGCCCAGGAACTCGACGACGACGGTGTGCCCGTCGGCGAGGAGTTCGACGTCACCCCGCCCCCCGAGGTGTGGGGCCGCGTGGCGGCGCAGACCATCAAGCAGGTGATGAACCAGCGCATCCGCGAGGCCGAGCGCGAGATGAAGTACGAGGAGTACGCCGGCCGTGAGGGCGACATCGTCACCGGGATCATCCAGCAGACCGACGCCCGCTACACGCTGCTCGACCTCGGTCGGGTCGAGGCACTGATGCCCCAGGCCGAGCAGGTGCCCTACGAGCGCCCCGAGCCCGGCTCCCGGGTCAAGGCCTACATCGTCGAGGTGCGCAAGACGGCCAAGGGTCCCCAGATCGTCACCAGTCGCACCCATCCGGGACTCATCAAGCGACTGTTCGAACTCGAGGTCCCCGAGATCGCCGATGGCGTGGTGGAGATCATGGCGTGTGCCCGCGAGCCGGGAGCCCGCACCAAGATCGCCGTGCAGTCGAACGATTCGAACGTCGATCCCGTCGGCGCCTGCGTCGGCGCCCGGGGTGCGCGCGTGCGCATGGTCGTCAACGAGTTGCGGGGCGAGAAGATCGACATCGTCCCCTTCTCCGACGAACCGGCCGATTTCGTGATGAAGGCGTTGTCGCCGGCCAAGGTCAAGGAGGTGCGGATCCACGAGGACACCGGCACCGCCGAGGTGATCGTCCCCGACTACCAGTTGTCACTGGCCATCGGGAAGGAGGGCCAGAACGCCCGCCTCGCCGCCCGTCTCACCGGTTGGCGCGTCGACATCAAGTCGGAGACGCAGCTGGCCGAGGAAGAGGCCTACGCCGCGCAGGACTGGGCCGAGGGCGAGTGGGTCGTGGACCCCGAGACCGGCGAACAGGTGTGGCAACCGGCCGAGGGTGGCGAGGCCATGTCGGCCGAGGCCTACGTCCAGGCCTCCGAGGAGCTCGAGGCCGGGTCCGAGGTCACCGCCGCTCCTGCGGTCGAGGGAGAGACGGCCCCCGAGGCCCCGGCGACCCCGGTGGCCACCGAGGAGGCCTGAGCACGCAGTGACCATTGTCGACACGGCCGAAGGTCGTGCGAGGATGGAGGCCCTTCGCCATCGAGGGGTCGAACCCGAACGGCATCCGCCGGCCGGGACGACGTACGGAGCATCGAGGTAGCAGTTGCCGAGCAACATCCGGGTGTACGAGCTGGCACGCGAGTTGGGTATGACCAACAAGGAGACCCTCGATCTCTGCGTCGCGCTCGGGATCGGGGTCAAGAGCCACTCCTCCAGCGTCGTCGACGCCCAGGCCGACCGCGTCCGGCGCAAGGCCGAGAGGGAGGGACTGACCCGCGACGTCCAGCCCGAGGAGCCGGAAGCCCCGAAGAAGGCCACGGCCAAGAAGGCGGCAGCGAAGAAGGCTGCGCCCGCCGCCGCCGAGACGGCGGATGCACCGGCCGCGCCCGTGGCCAAGAAGGCCGCGGCCAAGAAGGCCGTGGCCAAGAAGGCCCCCGCCAAGAAGGCCGCGGCCAAGCCGGCGGCGGCCACCGGGCCCGTCGAGGTCGAACCGGCACCGGTCGAACCGGCCGCCGAGGTTCCCGTGGTCGAACCGGCGCCCGCCCCCGTGGAGCCCGCCGCTCCGCCGGCGGCACCCCCGGCGGCACCCCCGGCGGCGCCCCGTCGGGTGATCTCGTCCTCGGGTAGTGCCGGTCCCGTGCGCCGGGAGCCCGCACCGCCGGTGGCACCCCGTCCGGTGGCCGAGCCGCCGTCGGCTCCCGGTGGCCCGACTCCCGATGGCCCGACTCCCGAGGTGTCGGCCCCTGCGGCGCGCACCGCCCCGCCGCGGCCCCCGACCTCGCCCTCGGGCAAGCCCATTCCTCCTCCCCCGGGCACCCGCCCGCCGGTCTCCTCCTCGGGCAAGCCCATCCCGCCGCCGCCCGGCATGCGCCGCGACACCCGTCCCGGCGGTCCTCGTCCGGCCGGTCCCCGTCCCGGCGGCGGTCCCGGTGGCCCGCGCCCGGGTGGTGGCCCCGGTGGTCGACCCGGTGGTGGCTTCGGTGGCCCGCGTCCCGGCGGTGGTCCGGGTGGCCCCGGTGGCTTCGGTGCCGGCGCCGGTCCCGGTGGGCGTCCCGGTCCCGGTGGGCGTCCCAGTGGCGGTCCCGGTGGCCGTCCCGGTGGTCCCCGCCCGCAGCGGCGCAAGGGTCGTCGTCGTCGCAACCGCGACGAACTCCAGCCGATCGACGCGCCGAGTTACACGCCCCGCGAGGCGCCGGTGCCTCAGGGCATCGTCGTGGTGGAGCGGGCCTCCACCGCGCAGGATCTCGGTCCGAAGATGAACCGCACGGCTGCCGATGTCGTGCGCTTCCTCATGCAGCAGGGCGAGATGGTCACGGCCACGCAGTCGTTGTCCGACGACATGATCGAATTGTTCGCCGCCGAGATCGGCGCCGAGATCCGTCTGGTTGATCCGGGTGAGGAGCAGGAGGTCGAACTCCAGAAGCTCCTGATGATCGAGGAGGACGTCGACGACGATACCTACGAGTCGTGGCCGCACCGCCCGCCCGTCATCACCGTCATGGGTCACGTCGATCACGGCAAGACCAAGTTGCTCGACCAGATCCGCAACGCCAACGTGGTGGCCGGCGAGGCGGGTGGCATCACCCAGCACATCGGCGCCTATCAGGTGACCAAGGACGGTCGCACGATCACGTTCCTCGACACCCCGGGCCACGAGGCGTTCACCGCCATGCGCGCCCGCGGCGCCGAGGCCACCGACATCGTGATCCTCGTGGTGGCCGCCGACGACGGGGTCATGCCCCAGACGATCGAGGCGTTGAACCACGCCAAGGCCGCCGATGTCCCCATCATCGTCGCCGTCAACAAGATCGACAGGGAGAACGCCGATCCCAACCGCGTGATGCAGCAGTTGTCCGAGCACGGACTCGTGCCCGAGGCCTGGGGCGGCGAGACCGTCATGTGTGAGGTCTCCGCGCTGCAGAACCTCGGGATCGACGAACTGCTGGAGAACGTCCTGTTGCTGGCCGAGATCGAGGACCTGCGGGCCACCTCCGATGGTCGGGCCCGGGGTGTCGTGCTGGAGTCCAACCTCGACATCGGTCGCGGCCCGGTGGCCACGGTGCTGGTGCAACACGGCACCCTGCGCGTCGGCGAACCGCTGGTGGCCGGAGCGGCCTGGGGTCGCGTGCGCGCTCTGCTCGACGACAACGGCAACATGATCAAGGAGGCCGGTCCGTCGGCCCCGGTGCAGGTGCTCGGTCTGTCCGACGTGGCCACCGCCGGCGACCGGTTCGTGGTCGCTCCCGACGAGAAGACGGCCTCCAAGGTGGCCGCCACCCGCGAGCACTGGCAGCGGGTGGCCTCCATCGGTCGCGAGGCGCACGCCATGAGTGGCGGCGCCCGACTCGAGGACATCTTCGATCAGATCCAGGCCGGCGAGGCTGCCACCCTCAACCTCATCCTCAAGGCCGATGTCACCGGCTCGCTCGAGGCGTTGACCGAGAGCCTCCGCAAGTTGGAACGGGCCGAGGTGAAGTTGTCGTTCGTGCACCGCGCCGTCGGTGGCATCACACAGAACGATGTCCAGTTGGCCGCCACCTCGAACGCCACCATCATCGGTTTCAACGTGCGTCCCGACCGGCAGGCCCGTGATCTGGCCGAGACCGAACGGGTCGAGATCCGCACCTACGAGATCATCTACCAGGTGCTCGAGGACATCGAGAAGGCCATGCTCGGCCTGCTCAAGCCCGAGTTCGAGGAAGTCGTCACCGGCGAGGCCGAGGTCCGCGAGATCTTCCGGGTGCCGCGGGTGGGCGCCATCGCCGGCTGCTACGTCACCAACGGTCAGATCACCCGGGGCTCGAAGGTGCGCTTCCTGCGCGAGGGCACGGTCATCTGGAAGGGCGCCATCGCCTCGTTGCGTCGGTTCAAGGACGACGTGCGCGAGGTGGCCTCCGGATTCGAGTGCGGCATCGGGCTCACCGACTTCCAGGATCTCAAGGCCGGCGACATCATCGAGACGTACGAGGACCGCGAGATCCCTCGCGTCTGAGGCCCGGCGATGGCACGACGAGGAAGTCACGGGACCTCCCGGCAGTACCCACGGACCGCCCGGCTCAACGAGTTGTTGCGCGAGATCCTCGCCGACGAACTCGAACGATCCGACGACGATCGTCTGCATCTGGTCACCGTCACTGCGGTCGAGATCGAGGGCGATCTGCGTCACGCGGTCGTGTACTTCGACTCACTGGAGGGTGAGGACGGCGACGAGGCCGTGCTCGACGCCCTGGGCGAGGTCCGGTGGCGTCTGCAGGGGGCGATCGGTCGACAGGCCCGGATGAAGCGCACCCCGGAACTGTCGTTCCGACCCGATCCGGCGGTGCGCGAGGGCGCCAGGATCGAGTCGCTGCTGGCCGCCGGTGACCGACCGGTCGACACCGAGTCCACTCCGCCGACCGAAGCGGACGATCCGGCGTCGTGAGCCCCCGACGCGGGACCGACGGTCCCGATGGACTCGTGGTCGTCGACAAGCCAGCCGGTTGGACCTCGCACGATGTGGTGGCCAAGTCGCGCGGGCTGCTCGGCACCCGCCGGGTCGGCCACTCGGGCACCCTCGATCCCGATGCCACCGGCGTGCTGCTGCTCGGCGTCGGCCGGGTGACGCGACTGCTGCGCCATCTCACTGCGCTGCCCAAGACCTACACCGCCGAGATCGTGCTCGGCACGGAGACCGACACCCTCGACGCCTCCGGCACGGTCGTCGCCACCCACGACATGGCCGATGTGTCGTTCGAGCGGATCGCTGCGGCGGCGGCCGACCTCACCGGCGACATCGTGCAGATCCCGCCGATGGTGTCGGCCGTGAAGATCGACGGCACCCGGCTGCACGTGCTGGCCCGGGCGGGTGTCGAGGTGGAGCGGCCCGGTCGACCGGTGACCGTGTACCGGTTCGACGTCACTCCGACCGCCGAACCTCTCGTCGTCACCTGTGAGGTCGACTGCTCGTCGGGCACCTACGTGCGGACCCTCGCCGCCGATCTGGGGCGGGCATTGGGTGGCGGCGCGCACCTGCGGACATTGCGACGCACCGCCATCGGTTCGTTCACGGTGGCCGAGGCCGTGCCGCTCGAACGGATCGGTCCGGAGATCGTGCTCCCACCGGCGGCGGCCCTGCGGGACATGACGACGGTGACGGTCGACGAGCCCGAGCGGGTGCTGGTGGGTCACGGTCGACCGCTGCCGAGCGACGAACGCTTCGTCGGCGAGGGTCCATGGGCGGTGCTCGACGCGACCGGCGCGTTGCTCGCCGTCTACCGACGTCACAGCGAGGACCGGGTCCGTCCCGACGTCGTCATCGCGCCGGTCGACGGCAAGTAGCGTTCGACCGCCATGGAGGTCATCTTCGACACCGACCGGGACGCCGTCACCGCGGGCGGAACGGCAGTCACCATCGGTGCGTTCGATGGTGTCCACCTCGGGCATCGCGCCCTGATCGCTGCGTTGCGCGAACGGGCGAGCGCCATCGGTGTGCGATCGGCCGTGGTCACCTTCGACATCCATCCGGCCTCGGTCGTGCGCCCGGAGTCGGCGCCCCTGCTGCTGACCGATCTCGACCAGAAGCTCGAACTTCTGGCCGATACCGGCGTCGACTACACCTACGTCGTCCGGTTCGATCCGGCGCGCGCAGCGCAGAGTGCCGAGGAATTCGTGATCGAGGACCTCATCGAACGACTCGATGTGCGTCTCGTCACCGTGGGTGCCGATTTCCACTTCGGCGCCGGACGGGCCGGCAACGTCGCCCTGCTGCAACGGATGGGTGACGTGCTGGGCTTCGAGGTCGTGGGTCATGAACTCGTCGATGTCGAGGGCCGGGCCTCGTCGACCTCGGTCTCCTCCACCCGGATCCGAGCCGCCCTGCGTGACGGTGACCTGGTGGCGGCCACCGCCATGCTCGGTCGCCCCCACGAGGTGCGCGGCGTGGTCGGCCGCGGCGACGGTCGGGCCCGCGAGCTCGGCTTCCGCACCGCCAATGTCGGCGTACCGCCCGAGATCTGCCTCCCCGCCGACGGCATCTACGCCGGGGCCTATCTCACTCCCGACGGCATCGAGCGTCCCTGTGCCATCTCGCTCGGGCGACGCCCCACCTTCTACGAGAATGCCGATGCCTCGGTCCTCGAAGCACACCTGTTGGACTTCGAGGCCGACCTCTACGGGCAGGAGGCTCGCGTGCGCTTCATCGAGTGGTTGCGATCCGAGGTGAAGTTCGACTCGGTCGATGCCCTTATCGCCCAGATGGGAGCCGACGTCGAGCAGTGTCGGCGGATCCTCGGCCGCTGAGTCCCATCCTCACCACGGTTCGTCGGGGATGCCGAACCGTTCGCTGTAGGCCCGCATCGCTGCCCGGCGCGTCGGCACGTCGATCCCGAGCTGGTCCACGTCGTAGATCACCTTGCCGAACCGGTCGCGCTGATGGGCGGCCAGGTAGGCGCTGGTGGCCGACTCGGCCGCGGCGTCGAACGGTTGGCCGGCCAACTCGTAGATGCGGCGCACGGTGCCGATGTCGTCGGCCATGAACTCGTCGAACCGGATGTCCATCGAGTTGGGGCCCAACAGGTCGCGATCGCGCAACGTGGCATTCAGCATGTCGTCGAGACGGTCGGCCCAGTAGTTGGCCAACACCGGCGGATCCACCGGTGCCAGCGACGTGCGCGCCGAGTAGGCGATCATCGTCCCCATCGAGACCATCACCGAGATCGGGTCGCGATGTGTCACAAGGAAGGTGGCGTCGGGGAACACGGTGTGCAGCGGACCGAACTGCTCGAGATGCTGTGGCGACTTGAGGATCCACCGGTCACCACCGCGCAGGAACTGACACGCCTGCAGCACGGTGCGCATGTACTCGTAGTGAGGTGTCTGGTCGTGCGACATGTAGTGGTCGCGCCAGGTCGGCATCGGCGCCATCGTCTCGAACAACATGGTGGAGAAGTCCATGGCCAGGATCTGGATCTCCTCGTGCACGTGCCACGTGGTCATCTCGTGCATCCGGTTGAAGTCGGGCATGAGTAGACCCATCACCTGCAGGCCCCCCTCGGTGCGAGCCAGTCGGGGGTCAGCATCGGTGCCGGCCAACTCGGCCTCGGCGGGGAACGGCACCGGTTGGAGTGATTCCCAATAGGGGAGTGACCGCAGCGCCGGGTCGGCGGAGATGAGGTTGTGCAGGTGGGTGGTGCCGGTGCGGGGCAACCCGGCGATGATCATCGGCCGGGCGATGGGGATGTCGCGGATCTCGGGGTGGCGGGCCAGCAGGTCGGCCAGCAGCAGCCGGTTGGTGAGCAGGCCGGTGACCAGCGAGGCGGCGCCGATGCGGCCCATCGGCGACAGCGGGGCCTCGTGGTCGAGGCACCACAGCAGCAGTTCGGCCCGTTCGATGAAGTCCATGGGGCCGAAGTCGTCCAGTCCACAGGCGGCCGAGGCCTGGGTCATGAGGGCATCGAGGTTGAGTTCCACGTCGGCGGCGAACGGCGCCGCGCCCTCGATGATGGCCTGGGCCTCGGGCGAGAACTCGGGGTCGGCGAGGTCGTCGAGGCGCTTGGGCGCCGGCTGTGACGTGGTGCTCATGGTCCCCCCGGTCCCGGCGTCCCCCGACGCCGACCGGCCGACCCTATCCCGGCCCCCACCGGCGATCGGGGGGCCGATTGGGGTCCGGACCCGGCGCCCGCTACCCTTTGCCCGTCGGTCCGTGACCTGCGGCACCGACGTCCGCTCCCGATTGCGCCCGTCCCGTCGTCCCGACGGAGGCAGCGGATCACGGAGCCGGGTCCGACACCCACCCCAAGGAACCTCATGTCCTCTGATCCCGCCAACCTTCCTCCGAAGGCCGACACGATCGCTGCCCACCGGACGCACCCCACCGACACCGGGTCGCCCGAGGTCCAGATCGCCCTGTTGACCGACCGGATCAACCATCTGACCGAGCATCTCAAGACGCACAAGAAGGATCACCACTCGCGTCGGGGACTCCTCATGCTCGTCGGTCGACGTCGTCGACTCCTCGACTACGTCAAGAAGAACGATGTCGAGCGGTATCGCTCGATCATCGCCAGACTCGGCCTGCGCCGATGACCCGAGGGGTCGGCACCGCGCCGGCCCCTTCTGCATTCACCGGCGACGGATGTCGTCAGTTGCCGGTGGTGAGCATCGGATCCTCCATCGATCCGGGGTTCACCACTGGGAACTGCCTGCGTCGTCGCCTCCACCAGCGGAACCGTTCCGCACCAACAAGGAGACACACGTGGCCGAAGCCATCTCCGTCGATGCCGCCATTCCCGGCGACCCCGACAAGACCATCATCTTCTCTACCGGCAAGCTCGCCGGTCAGGCCGACGGGGCCGTCACCGTGCAGATCGGTGACACCGTCGTCCTCGTGACCGCCACGGCGGCCAAGTCCGCTCGTGAGGGGGCCGACTTCTTCCCGCTCACCGTGGACATCGAGGAGCGCATGTACGCCGCCGGGCGCATCCCCGGCTCGTTCTTCCGTCGTGAGGGCAAGGCCTCCGACCAGGCGATCCTCACCTGCCGTCTGATGGACCGCCCGTTGCGCCCGTGCTTCCCCGACGGGTTCCGCAACGAGGTGCACGTCGTGGGCACGGTGCTGGCCGCCGACCTCGTCAACCCGCACGACGTTCCCGCCATCAATGGCGCGTCCGCCGCTCTTTCCCTCTCGGGCATCCCCTTCGATGGACCGATCGGCGCCGTGCGCTTGGCCTTCACCGCCGACGGACGCTGGATCCCGCACCCCACCTACGAAGAGGGTTCGGAATCGCAGTTCGAGATCGTCGTCGCCGGTCGTGCGCTCGACGGCGGCGATGTCGCCATCTCCATGGTGGAGGCCGGTGGCACCGAGGCCCAGTGGCCCGCCATGCAGGACGGCGCCCCCAAGGTCGACGAGGCCGAACTGGCCCGCGGTCTGGAGGCGGCCAAGCAGTACATCCTCCAGTCGATTGCTGCGCAGAACGATCTGATCGCCCGTGTCGGTCGCCCCGAGACCATGCCGTACTCGGTGAGCCTCGACTACTCCGACGAGATCTACGCCGCCATGAGCGAGAAGAAGTCGGAGATCGCCCAGACCCAGACCATCGTCGACAAGTCCGAGCGCCTCGCTGCCGAGGCGGAGTTGCGCGATCGTCTCGTGGCCGAACTGGCGCCGCGCTTCGCCGATGTGGAGGGCGCCGACAAGCAGTTGAAGGCCGCCTTCCGCTCCGTCACCAAGGCGGTCGTGCGCTCCCGCATCGTGAACGAGGGGATGCGCATCGACGGTCGTGGCCCGAAGGACATCCGTCCGCTGTCGTCCGAGGTGGGGATCCTGCCGTCGGTGCACGGTTCGGGTCTGTTCCAGCGCGGTGAGACGCAGGTGCTCAACGTGACCACGCTCGGCATGCCCCGCATGGAGCAGATGATCGACGCGCTGGGTGACGTCACGCGCAAGCGCTACATGCACCACTACAACTTCCCTCCGTACTCCACCGGCGAGACGGGCTTCATGCGCGGACCGAAGCGTCGCGAGATCGGCCACGGCATGTTGGCCGAGCGTGCGCTGGTGCCCGTGCTGCCCACGCCCGAGGAGTTCGCCTACACCATCCGCACCGTGTCGGACGTGCTGTCGTCGAACGGCTCCACGTCGATGGGTTCGGTGTGCGGCTCCACGCTGTCGATGATGGACGCCGGTGTGCCCCTGCGGGCGCCGGTGGCCGGCATCGCCATGGGTCTCGTCTACGCCGACGGCAAGTACACGACCCTGACCGACATCCTCGGAGCCGAGGACGCCTTCGGCGACATGGACTTCAAGGTGGCCGGCTCGGCGGAGTTCGTCACCGCGCTCCAGCTCGACACGAAGATCGACGGCATCCCCGCCGATGTCCTCGCCCAGGCGTTGCAGCAGGCCAAGGAGGCCCGTCTCGAAATCCTGCGGGTCATGGCCGGCGCCATCGCCGAGCCCCGGGCCGAGGTGGGCGAGACGGCACCGAAGATCATCAGCTTCGAGATCCCCATGGACAAGATCGGCGAGGTCATCGGCCCGAAGGGCAAGGTCATCAACTCGATCCAGCAGGAGACCGGCGCCGACATCAGCGTCGACGACGACGGGTCGGTCGGTCGGGTCAGCATCGGTTCGACCGACAGTGGTGCCGTGCGCGAGGCCGAGCGGCAGATCCGCCTCATCCTCAATCCGCCGACCGCCGAGGTCGGACAGGTCTACCCGGGTCGGGTGGTGAACGTCACCAAGTTCGGTGCCTTCGTCAACATCCTCCCGGGCCGCGACGGACTGCTCCACATCTCCAAGCTCGGCGGCGGCAAGCGCATCGACCGGGTGGAGGACGTGCTCGATCTCGGCGATGCCGTCGAGGTGCGCGTCGACGACGTCGATCCCAACGGCAAGGTGTCGTTGTCGCTGGCCAGCGAGCCGGCGCCGACGCCCCGCTCCGAGAACCGTTCGGAGTCCCGCTCCGACGAGGCGCCGGCCGGCGAGTCGGCCGCTCCGGCATCGTCCGACGGTGGGGCACCGCGTGAATCCGTGTCCTTCCAGGACGCCTTCGACGCCGAGATGACCGCCGAGATCGGCGACCTCGGTCCCGGCGAGGAACGTCGTGGCGGTGGCGGCGGTGGTGGCGGCCGCCGCGGCGGACGTCGTCGCTGAGTCGGAACGCGTCGTGTCGTTGACCGACGCCGACATCGAACGCTCCGAGTTGGTCTCGGGCGTGCGTCTCGTCACCGAGCGCATGCCCGAGGCGCGTTCGGTGAGCGTGGGCATGTGGTTCGGTGTCGGATCACGCGATGAACCGGCGGCCATCGCCGGCGCGTCGCACTTCCTCGAGCACCTGCTGTTCAAGGGCACGGCCGAGCGCTCGGCGCGTTCCATCGCGCTCGCCGTGGACTCCGTCGGCGGCGAGATGAACGCCTACACGAGCCGCGAGCACACGGCCTACTACCTGCGTCTGCCGGTCGCCGAGATGCGTCATGGACTCGAACTGCTCGCCGATGTGGTGAGCGCGCCGGCCTTCCGGGCCGAGGAGTTCGAGGCCGAGCGCGAGGTCATCCTCGAGGAACTGCTCATGAGCGAGGACACGCCCGACGACCTCGTCATGACGACGCTGTACGAACATCTCTTCCCTGCCCATCCCCTCGGTCGGGAGACCCTCGGCGATCACGACTCGGTCACGGCCATGACCCGCGAGCACGTGGCCGGGTTCCATGCCGAGTGGTACCGACCCCGCAACCTGGTGGTCGCGGCGGCGGGCGATCTCACCCACGATGCGGTGGCCGAGGCGCTGGACGGACTCTTCGAGGACGAACTGGCCGGTGTCGCCCCGCAGCGCACGCCACCACCGGAGCCGACCGGCCGACTCATCCACGCCGATCGCCCCATCGAGCAGGTGCACGTCGCCGTCGGGTGGCGAGGACTGCCACTCGACGACGAGGACCGCTACGCACTGTGGGTGGCCAATCAGGTGCTCGGCGGCGGGATGTCGAGCCGGTTGTTCCAGGAGGTCCGGGAGAACCGCGGACTGGCCTATTCGGTGTTCTCCTCGCCCTCTTCCTATTCGGACACCGGATCGGTGGTGGTGTACGCCAGCACGGGTGCGGCGCGCCTCGACGAGTTGCTGACCGTCGTCGACGACGTGCTCGGTGGTTTCGTGGCCCACGGGATCACCGACGAGGAGCACCGCGTCGCCGTCGGCTACCTCGAGGGGTCGATGCTGCTGGGGCTGGAGGACAGCGGTTCGCGCATGGCCCGACTCGGATCGAGCCTCACGTCGCGCAACGAGATCGTGCCCGTGGCCGAGCACGTGCGTCGCATCCGCGCCGTCACCCCCGAACGGGTGCGGGCCGTGGTGCAACGGGTGTTCGCCGGGCCGCGGATCGTGTCGGCCGTCGGCCCCGCCGGCGGCGGAATGGCCGCCCTCGAGTCGTTCGTCGGCGGCTAGGTTCGCCCCATGGCGACGAAGGTCGGTGTGTTCGGGGCCGGAGGGCGCATGGGCAGCACCGTGTGTCGCGCCGTCTCATCGGATCCGGCACTGGATCTGACGGCCGCCGTCGACCCCCACCATGCCGGCCTCGACATGCTGCAGGTCACCGGCTGCGATCTCGACTTCCTCGTGGCCGCTGGACCCGAGGTGTTCCTCGAGTCCGGGGTCGAGGTCGCCATCGACTTCACCCATCTCGATGCGGCACGGGCCAACCTGTTGTGGCTGGCCGAGCACGGCATCCACGCCGTCACCGGCACCACCGGGTTCTCCGATGACGACCTGGCCGACTTCCGGGCGGCATTCACCCGTTCGAACTGCGTCATCGCCCCCAACTTCGCCATCGGAGCGGTGCTCATGATGCGCTTCGCCGAGTTGGCCGCGCCCTTCTTCGAGACGGCCGAGATCGTCGAACTGCACCACGACGCCAAGCTCGACGCGCCCTCGGGTACGGCCATGCTCACCGCCGAACGGATGGCGGACGCCTCCTCCCAGTGGGCGGCCGATCCCACGCGCACCGAGATCCTCGAGGGCGCGCGCGGGGGTCGGGGTCCGGGCGACATCCGGGTCCACTCGCTGCGGCTGCGCGGGATGGTGGCCCATCAGGAGGTCATCCTCGGCACGACCGGACAGACCCTGTCGATCCGTCACGACTCCTACGACCGGGAGTCGTTCATGCCCGGTGTGCTGCTGGCCACCCGACTGGTGGCCGACCGACCCGGTGTGACCATCGGTCTGGATCCGCTGCTCGACCTCTGAGCGGTCAGCCGGCGGGGTTGTCCTCGGCTTCGATCTCGTCGGCCGCGTCCTCGAGTTCGCGCAGGGCATCGATCTCGCGACGTCCGTTGCGCAACTCCAGCACCCATGACAGGACCACCAGCGACACCGTCACCACCAGCAACTGGATGCGCCACCGGGCCACGAAGTCGAGTATCGAATCGATCGGACCGGCGAACACGTCGCCCACCACGGCGATCATGACCAGTCGCCCGATGGTGCCGATCACGTTCAGCGTGGCGAACCGCAGAGGCGACATGCGGGCCGCGCCAGCGATGGCGCACACGTAGTTGTTGGGGAACAGCATCACCAATGGCGCCCCCCACCGCCCGAACCATCGCTCGAGCGTCCGCATGATCCGGCCCACGGTCGGCGTGCGTCGTTCCATCCAGTGCAGCGCCGCCTCGCCGTACAACCAACCGAGGACGAAGAAGAACGGATCGGGCAGCAGCAGTCGCAACGTGCCGACCACGTAGTACTCCCAGGCCGGCAGGGCGTTCACCACCAGCACCAGGTAGCGGTTCTTGGCACTGAGGGCGATCAGCAGGAGCGGGTTGGACTCCACCAGTGACGGCCACAGCGCATCGGCGGTGTAGCTGGCCACGACCATGACGGCGATGGGCGCCAACAGCCACGCCAGATGGACCCGGGCGGGATGGGCGGGCGGGGTTCCGGCGGACACGGGCCCGATCCTCTCACCTACGCTCGCGCCCGTCCGGCCGGGCGGGCGGACACGAACCGGGAGGGGACCATGCAGGGACTCATGCAGGACGGACCGCTGGTCCTCACCGACTTCTTCAAGCGGGCCGAGCGCCTGTTCGCCGACAAGCACGTGGTCACGGCCCTGCCCGCTGGCAAGCAGCTCGTGACCTACGGCGAGTGGGCCGACCGCACCCGCCGACTCGGCGGCGTGCTCGACGATCTGGGCGTCAGCTCCGACGGTCGCGTCGCCACCTTCGCGTGGAACACCTCGCGCCACCTCGAGCTGTACTTCGCCGCCCCGTGCTCGGGTCGGGTGCTGCACACGCTCAACATCCGGCTCTTCCCGGACCAACTCACCTACATCGTCAACCATGCAGCCGACGAGGTGATCTTCGTCGATCGTTCGCTCCTCGGACTGCTGTGGCCGCTGGTGGACACCTTCGCCACCGTCCGCCACATCGTGGTGATGGACGACGGGATCGGTGAGATGCCGGCCGACCTCGGCGGGCATCTGGTGCACGACTACGAGACATTGTTGGCCGCGGCCAGCCCCGTGACCTGGAACGTCACCGACGAGAACCGGGCCGCGTCCATGTGTTACACGAGCGGCACCACCGGCAACCCCAAGGGTGTCGTGTACTCGCACCGCTCCACGTGGCTGCACACGATGGCCGGGATGATGGCTGATGGCCTCGGTGTCTGCGAGCGCGACACCATCCTCCCCGTGGTGCCGATGTTCCATGCCAACGCCTGGGGACTGGCCCACATCGGCGTGGCCTGCGGGGCCAACCTGGTGATGCCCGGCCCGAACCTGTCGCCCCCGGCGATCGTCGATCTCATCGAATCGGAACGCGTCACCGTGGCCGCCGGTGTCCCCACCATCTGGATGGGCGTCCTCCCCCTGCTCGAGGGTCGCGACGTCTCGTCGTTGCGGGGCATCCCCTGCGGTGGCTCGTCGGTGCCGAAGGCGCTGTCCGAGGGATTCCGCCAGGCCATCGGCCTGCCCATCATGCAGGCATGGGGGATGACCGAGACCAGCCCGCTGGCCTCGGTGGCCAAGGTGCGCTCCACCGATGTCGATCGTCCCGAGGAGGAGCAGGCCGACATCCGGGCGTCCATCGGCGTGGCCGTGCTCGGCGTCGACTTCCGCGTGGTCGACCAGGTCTCGGGCGAGGAGGTGCCGTGGGACGGAGCCACCAGCGGCGAGCTGCAGGTGGCCGGACCGTGGATCGCCCGTGAGTACTACGACGACGATCGCTCACCGGAATCGTTCACGGCCGACGGTTGGTTGAAGACCGGCGACGTGGCCACCGTCGACCAGCACGGGTACCTGCGCATCGTCGATCGCACCAAGGACGTGGTGAAGTCGGGCGGGGAGTGGATCTCGTCGGTGGAGTTGGAGAACGAGATCATGGCCAACCCGAAGGTGGCCGAGGCCGCGGTGATCGGTGTCAAGCACCCCAAGTGGTCGGAGCGTCCGTTGGCCTGTGTCGTGGTGAAGCCGGGGGAGACCCTCACCCGCGACGACGTGCTGGCGTGGCTCGACGGGCGAGTGGCCAAGTGGTGGCTCCCCGACGACGTCGTGTTCATCGACGAGATCCCCAAGACGTCGGTGGGCAAGTTCTCCAAGCGCGACCTGCGTGACCGCTTCGCCGATCACGTGCTGCCCACCGCCTGACCGACCGATTGCCGCACCCGTCGGGCGCGGGCCTAGCCTCGCCCGTGTGTACCGGTTCCTGCTGAAGCCGCGCTGGATCCTGTCGCACCTGTTCGTCCTCGTGGTGTGCATCACCATGATCAACCTCGGGTTCTGGCAACTGGCGCGACTCGACGAGAAGCGGGCGTCCAACATCCGCATCGAGACGGCCATGACCGAACCGGCCCGACCGATCGCCACCGTCCTGCCCGATGGGGCGGCCACCACTCCGGAGCAGGTGGCGGCCGCCGAGTACCGCCCGGTGGTGGTGGTGGGCACCTACCGGGTGGATGAGCAGGTACTGATCATGAATCGCACGTACAACTCCGTGCCGGGCTACTGGGTCGTGACCCCTCTGGTGCAGTCCGACGGCACCGCCGTGGTCGTACTGCGAGGGTGGATCCCGTTCTCCTACACCTCATCGGGTTCGTGGGACGACTTCGCTCCGCCGGCAGGGACGGTGGCGGTGCAGGGCATCGTGCGACCGTCCCAAGAGCGGTCGACCAATGCGCTGGTGTCCTCGCCCAAGGACCCGTCCACCGGCGTCCTGCGCGAACTGGCCCGTCTCGACGTCGGGCGACTGGCCCAGCAGATCGACGAGCGCACCATGCCGGGCTACGTGCAACTGGTGGCCCAGGACCCACCCAGTGGGACCCTGCCGGCGGTGCTCGACCTGCCCGAACTGTCCGAGGGCCCCCATCTCGGGTACGCCTTCCAGTGGTTCGCCTTCACCGCCCTGACCCTGATCGTCTACCCGCTCCTGCTGCGGCGGGTGGCCCGGCAGCGGGCGGCCGACGCGGTGGAATGAGACAAACGACCCGCTAGTGTCTCACCTGTGACCGTCGTCTCCTCCGACCAGACCTACGAGACCCCGGCCCCGGTGGCCGAGCGGATCGTCGAGGCGGCGGCGTCGTTGATCGCCTCGCAGGGTCTGCACGCCACCAGCGTCGACGACATCGCTGCGGCGGCCGGGTGCGGTCGGGCCACCGTGTACCGCTGGTACCCGGGAGGACGGGCCGAGTTGCTCGACGTCACGCTCGATCGAGGTGTCGATCTCATCTTCGACGAATGCGCTCGTCGCATCTCCGATGCCCGCTCGTTGTCCGACGCCGCCGCCATCACCGTGAACGTGGCCGTGCTGTGGTTGGCCGACGACGCCGTGGTGCAGCAGTTGCTGGCCGACGCGCCCGACACCTTCGCCTCTCTCATCTCGCCCATGCGGCTCGAACCGCTCCTCGAGCGGGCCGGCCAGTTCGGACTGGATCACTTCTGTCGATTCACCGATCCGTTGACCGCGGCGTGGGCCGGTGAGTGGTGCGCGCGAGTGGTGACCGATCACCTCCGGTCGCCGGCGCCCGTCGTCGACCTCACGGATCCGGCCATCTCCCGCCGGTTCGCCGAGTCCTTCCTCGTCCCCCCGTCCCCCGTCCAGTGAACACGTCCCCAGCCACGTACCCAGTCTCGTACCCAGTGAAACGGAGTCAGACATGACCGATACCGACCGCATCATCGGACGTACCGAGGTCAACGACATCGAGCAGATCCTCATGATCTCCAACACCGATGTCGACGCCACCGTGCGCGCCGTCGCCGACAATGCCGATGCCATCTTCACCTGGGACTACGGCAAGGGTCAGCGTCCGGCGCTGGAGCGTCTCTACGAGAAGGCCAAGACCTCGCAGTGGAACGGCGAGACCGATCTCGACTGGTCGATCGAGGTAGATCAGGAAGCGGTGGTGGTGGCCAACATGGCAGCCAACAACCGCGGTGCCGGGCTCGATGTGGCCGGCACGCTGTTCGAGAAGTGGGGCGACAAGGAGTGGACGGAACTCGGTGTCCAGTCGCAGAACTGGACGCTCAGCCAGTTCATGCACGGCGAGCAGGGTGCTCTGCTGTGCACGGCCAAGATCGTCGAGACCGTGCCGTGGATCGACGCCAAGTACTACGCCGCCACCCAGGTGATGGACGAGGCCCGCCACGTCGAGGTGTTCGCCAAGTACCTGAACACCAAGTTGTCGGGTCACTACCCGATCAACGCCCACCTGCAGATGCTCCTCGACGACATCGTCGGCGACAGCCGATGGGACATGACCTATCTCGGCATGCAGATCATGGTCGAGGGTCTGGCGCTCGCCGCATTCGGTTTCATGCACCAGATGACGACCGAGCCGCTGCTCAAGCAGCTCCTGCGCTATGTCATGAGCGACGAAGCCCGTCACGTGGCCTTCGGTGTGCTCTCGTTGAAGGAGTACTACCAGGACCTCACGCAGGCCGAACTGCGCGAGCGTCAGGAGTTCGCCTTCGAGGCCGCCGTGCGCATGCGCGATCGACTGCTGCAACAGGAGGTGTGGGACCGCATGGGGGTACCGGTGAAGGAAGCCGTCACCGTGATCATGCAGGACCCGGGCCAGCAGCTGTTCCAGCAGATGCTGTTCGCCAAGATCGTCCCCAACTGCAAGAAGTTGGGTCTGCTCGACGCCGGCGACGGCTGGTTGCGCGAACGCTTCACCGAGATCGGTGTGATCGACTTCGAGCACATGCCCGACACCGAGGAGGAGTACGAGACCTTCGCCCTCGCGCAGGGTGAGGTGGCGTCACTCGCCTGACCGACGGCACGACGAATCGACCGGGACGGTCCCGGACCCGCTGGTACGGTGGCCCGATGGCTCGGTTCGGCACGGTGATCACGGCGATGGTCACACCATTCACCGATGACGGTGAGGTGGACCATGACGGCGCCGCGGAACTGGCCCGCTGGCTGGTCGAACAGGGCAACGAGGCGTTGGTCGTCACCGGTACCACCGGCGAGGCGGCCTGCCTGACCGATCCGGAGCAGATCGATGTGTGGCGCACGGTGCGCGCCGCCGTCGACGTGCCCCTGATCGCCGGCTCGGGCACCAACGACACCCGCCACGCCGCCGAGTTGACCTCCTACGCCGCCGAGGCGGGGATGGACGGCGTGCTCATCGTGACGCCCTATTACAACCGGCCCTCTCAGGCCGGGATCGAGGCGCACTTCCATCACGTGTGCGCGGCCACGCCGCTGCCGGTGGTGATCTACGACATCCCGGTGCGCACCGGCCGCAAGATCGGCAGCGAACTGCTGCTGCGTCTGGCCCGCGAGGTGCCCAACGTCGTCGGTCTGAAGGACGCCGCTGGCGATCCCGGTGCCACGGCCCGCATCATCGCCGAGGCCCCCGAGGGTTTCGAGGTGTTCAGCGGCGACGACGCGCTCACGCTGCCGCTGTTGGCCGTGGGTGCCGTCGGCGTGATCGGTGTGGCCACGCACTGGTGCGCGCCACAGATGGTGGAGATGGTGCGGGCCGTCGCCCGTGGCGATCTGGCCGAGGCCCGTCGACTGAACGCCCGCATGGCCGAGAGCTTCGAGTTCGAGACCGGCGACGCCGCACCCAATCCGGTGCCGACCAAGGCGATGCTGCGCTCACTCGGCCGACCGGCCGGCCCCTGTCGTCCGCCGATGGGCTTCGGCCCCGACGATCTCGAGCAGCGGGCCAGTGACGTCTACGCCCGGCTCCACGCGTGAGCGCCCCTCCCGTCACCATCACCTTCCTCGGGGGACTGGGCGAGATCGGGCGCAACTGCGCGGCGGTGGAGGTCGACGACTCGATCATGCTCGTGGACTGCGGCCTGATGTTCCCCGATCTCGACATGCTGGGCATCGACCTCGTGCTCCCCGACTTCACGTGGTTGCGGGAGAACGCCGATCGGGTCATCGGGTGCATCGCCACCCACGGCCACGAGGATCACACCGGCGGCCTGTCGTTCCTGTTGCGTGAACTCTCGTTCCCCATCTACGGCTCGGCGCTCACGCTCGGGCTGGCCCGCAATCGCATCGAGGAGGCGGGGCTCCTCGACCGCACCGACTTCATCCCCGTGGCCGACGGTGAACGTCGACGCATCGGACCGTTCGACATCGAGTTCATCCCGGTCACCCACTCGGTGCCCCACGGCATCGCCACCGCGTTCCACACCCCGCAGGGCGTCATCCTCCACACCGGCGACTTCAAACTCGACCTCACGCCGGTGGACGGTCGTCTCACCGATCTGGCCCGCATCGGATCGTTGGCCTCCAACGAGGGGATCCGACTCCTGCTGTCGGACTCCACCAACGCCGAGGAGCACGGTCATGCGGCGTCGGAGACGAGCGTGGGCGCCGTGCTCTACGACCTGTTCCATCGCTTCGAGGGTCGCCGCATCATCACCACGTGCTTCGCCAGTCACATCCATCGGGTGCAGCAGATCGCCGACGCCGCCATCTCCTTCGACCGTGTCATCGCCACCATGGGCATGTCGATGAAGAAGAACGTGCGCATGGCCCGCGAGATGGGACTGCTCACCATCCCCGAGTCGCGGCTCATCGACATCGCCGATGTCGGTGACCTGCCGCCCGAGAAGGTGTGCATCATCTCCACCGGCTCCCAGGGTGAGCCGATGTCGGCCCTCGCGCTGATGGCGGCGGGCGAGAACCGCTGGATCGACCTGGGTGACGACGACGTGGTGATCATGAGTTCGCACCCGATCCCGGGCAACGAGACCGACGTGAGTCGCGTGATCGACGGGTTGGTCCGCAAGGGCGCCGAAGTCGTGCACTCGGGGATCTCCGATGTCCATGCCTCGGGACACGCCAAGGCCGAGGACCTCAAGATGTTCCTGTCGATCGCCCGACCCGAGAACTTCGTGCCCGTGCACGGCGAGTACCGCCACCTCGTGGCCCATGCCCGGCTCGCCCGACAGATGGGCGTGGCCGACGATTGCGTGCTGGTGTGCACCGACGGTGACCAGATCGTCCTCGACGACGAGGGCATCCGCCGGGCGGGTCAGGTGCCGGCCGGCTACCTCTACGTCGACGGCATCCTCGGTGACGTGGGCACGGGCGTGCTGCGCGATCGTCGGGTGCTGGCCGAGGAGGGTGTGGTCGTGGTGATCGTGGGCGTCGACATCGCCAACGGCACCACCATGATCGGGCCGGAGGTCATCACCCGGGGCTGGGTGCACGCCCCCGAGGCCGAGGAACTGCTCGACGAGTGCGCCGATCGGGTGCGCCAGGCGGTGGCCGATCTGTTCCGCGGGGGGAGCTCCGACATCGAGAACGTGCAGCGGGTGGTGCGTCGGGCCGCGGGGCGCTTCGTCAACGAGCGCACCAAGCGGCGACCGATGATCGTGCCCGTGGTGATGGAGGCCTGAGCCGGGGCTCCGTTTCGCCGGACCCCCGGTGGCCCCGTACCCTCTGCCCATGGCCGAACAGCCCGTCGTCCTCCGTCCCTCTTCGTCGCCCCGAGCGGAACTAACCTCCACCGAGGCCCGCGCCGCCATCCGCGCCGCCGGAGTGGCGCTGCTCGACGAGCGACGTCAGCTGACCCTCGAGGAACTCGCAGTGCTCGCCGATGTGCCCGATTCGGCGGTGCCGGCGCTGGCCTCTCTGGCCCACGAGGTGCGTCTCGAGTGGTGCGGCGACACCGTCGAGGTCGAGGGGATCCTGTCGGCCAAGACCGGCGGCTGCCCGGAGGACTGCCATTTCTGCAGTCAGTCGGCCAAGTTCGAGTCGCCGGTGCAGGCCATGCCGTTCCTCGACACCGCCGACGTGCTGGCCGCCGCCCGTGAGACGGCCGAACTCGGGGCCACCGAGTTCTGCATCGTGCTGGCCATCCGCGGTCCCGACGAGCGGACGATGGATCGCATCTGTGAACTGGTGCCGCTGGTGGAGCAGGAGGTCGGCATCAACGTGGCGGTGAGCGCCGGCATCCTCACCGAGGAGCAGGCGGCCCGCTTCGCCGAGGTCGGTGTACACCGCTACAACCACAATCTGGAGACAGCCGAGTCCTACTTCGGCAACGTCGTCACCACCCATACGTGGGCCGAGCGGTTCGACACCTGTCGCATCGTGCGCGACCACGGCATGGAACTGTGCTGTGGGGTGCTGCTCGGCATGGGCGAGACGGTGGGCCAGCGCATCGAGTTGATCGGTCAGTTGCGCGATGTCGATCCAGCCGAGGTGCCGCTCAACTTCCTCAATCCTCGTCCCGGTACGCCATTCGCCGGACTGCCGCTCACCGAACCGCTGGAGGCGATTCGCTGGATCTCGCTGTTCCGGCTCGGTCTGCCGTCGGTGATCCTGCGCTATGCCGGCGGTCGCGAGGTCACGCTGCGTGAACTGCAGGCCATGGGGCTGACGTCGGGCATCAACGCGCTGATCGTGGGCAATTACCTCACCACCCTCGGGCGTTCGCCCAGTGAGGACCTGCAGATGCTGGAGGACCTCCACATGCCGATCGGTGCGTTGTCGAAGGCCATCTAGTGGCCGACGCGTTCTGCCGCTGGTGCGGGACGCGCACCGACGAGCACCCGGCGGTCGCCTGTCGACGTGAACTCGATCCGCCCCGGTTCTGTCCCGAGTGCGGCCGACGCATGCGCGTGACCGTGCACACCGCCGGCTACGAGGCGAGGTGTCGCGACCACGGCCTCATGGCCGCGGCGGACTGATCGGTCAGGACTTCCCGCAGCTCTGGACCACGGCTCCGGGTGGCTGCACCGGGTCGGGCATCGGCTGGCCGGCGAACCGGTCGCCGATCCACGTCAGCATCGAGGCGAACGACGGTGTGATCACCCCGGCATGCGACTGTCCGGCGAACACCCAGCGCTGCTCGACCTGTCCGATCTTGCACAACTGATCGAACAGGAGTGCCGAGGACGCGACCGGGATCTGTTCGTCGTTACCGCCATGGATGATGAGCAGCGGATCGGGCAGCGGAGCGGTGAAGGTGCCCGGATCGTTGTCGCGCAGCAACTGGTTCCACGCAGGGACCTTCGACGGATCGGTCTTCTGCAGCTTCGTGAAATCGAGACCGGTGGCGGCCCTGGCCAGATCACCCGAGCACAAGGAGTCGACCTTGCTGATGAATTCGACTCCCTCGGGCTGCAGCACCAGGGAGAGGTCGGCCTTGTCATCGCCGTAGGCCGCGTTCATGGCGGCGGCGACCATGGCGATGTAGTGCTTGTACGGGCTCGTCTGCAGGGCGGCATTGATGAGCAGCAACTGCGATGGCGGTGCGCCGGCGACGGTGGCCACCAACTGCAGCTCGGGCGCATAGGAACCGGCGATGTGGCCGGCGAACATCGCCGCATGACCACCTTGGGAGTGGCCCCATACGACGTAACGCTTCGAGGCGTTGGCCCCCGGGAACGACTGCGCGGTGCGCACGATGTCGAGCACGCCGTGGGCCTGGCTCTCACCGACGATGTAGGGGTGCAGCCCCGGTGTGCCGAGCCCCTCGTAGTCGGTGGCCACCACGAGGTAGCCGGCATCGAGGAGTCCGTTGGCCAATTGCACGGTGCCGGCGGCGTCGAGCGACGGCGCGCAGGCGTCGGCCATACCCGTGGTTCCGTGCGCCCACGTGATGACGGGCCATCCGCCGGCGGGCGCGGTGCCCTTGGGGACGGCGATCAGTCCGGTGACGGCGATGTCGCGGCCGTCGATCGTCGTCGAGTGGTACATGACCCGCGACATCGTGCCGTTCAGTCCGGCGACCTCGACCGGTTCGGAGGCGATGAGCTGACCGGGCTTCCCCTCGGGCAGCGGATCGGGTACGCCGTAGAAGGCGGGGAGACCGGGCGAGCCCAGGATCGTGGCGGTCGTGGTCGACGATGATCCCGACGACGACGAGCAGGCGGCGAGCAACGCCGCGGCGGCGAGGGCGAGGGCGGCGAGGGCCCGCAGGCGCCGGGGACGGGACGGCGAGTGGCTGTGCATGACGGCGAACGTAGCGGTCGGCCCGGGTTCAGGACCGGTTTCGCGGCGGTTCCACGCTCCGAGCCGTCCAGAGCGGTACCCTTCGCAGTGGCGAGCGGAGCTGGGGCCGAAGGAACGCGTACGCCTGTGGCCACCAAATCACCGACCCGATCCGGCTCGAAGAGTTCGAAGAGTTCCCCGACGCGCGCCAAGTCCTCGAAGGCCCAGTCGTCGAGGGCGAGAACCTCACGTTCGGCCGCGCCCAAGGGACGCCCGGCGTCCAAGGCCCGTCCGCCTGCCCCCGGTCCGGTGCGCGACGCCTTCGCCGGTCACGGTCACGACGTGTGGGGCGTGGCCTGCATCGCGCTGGGTCTGCTGCTCGGCCTCGGTGTCTACGTCGATCTGGCCGGACCCCTCGGACGCGGTCTGGCCGAAGTCGCCGGTCTGCTGGTCGGCGACCTCCGGGTGATCCTGCCCGTGGTGCTGGTGGTGACCGGCATCGTCCTGTTGCGTGGGCCGCGTGACGAGGTCAACGAGCGACGCACGACCACTCGACGTCTCGCCGTCGGCACCGTGCTCGGTCTGCTGGCCATCGCTGGCCTGCTGCACCTGGCCCAGGGTCGTCCCGAGTTCGGCGCCCCCCGGGCCGACTTCATCGTCGCCGGCGGCTACATCGGCGCCGCGCTCGGTGTTCCGCTGGAGCGAGCGCTGGCGGTGGTGGGTGCCGCGCTGGTCCTCGCCGCGCTGGTGGTGGTGGCGCTCGTGGTGGCCACCGGAATCACCGTGCGCACCGCAGCTCGTCGCACCGCCGATGGCATGCGACCCGTGCACTCGGCCGTGCGGCGTTCGGTCGGTTCACTGTTCGAGCTCGACGAGACGGGCCGCCCGGCGGGCGCCGACGCGCTCGACGACTCGCCGGTGCCCATCCTCTACGACGGGACCGTGGGCGACGACGGAGAACCGATGCTCTCCGAACTCGTCGATCCAGACGGTGAGCCGATCGATGCCTTCGACGATTCCGAGTTGTTGTTCGTGGCCGGATCCGACGACGAACCCGTGGACGAACTCGACATCCACGTGCCCGACATCGAGCCCGTCGCCGGTGAGCAACTCACCATGCCCGTGCCGCCCGAGCGGGCCGTGGCGTGGAAGCTCCCGCCGTTGCGGATGCTCGAACGCTCGGCCGCCCACTCGGTGGACAAGCGCATGGTCGAGGACCGCGGGCGCGTGCTGGAGGCCTCGCTGGCCGAGCACGGGGTGCAGACCCGACTGGTGGGCATGGTGGTCGGCCCCACCGTCACCCGCTACGAACTCGAGCTCCTGCCCGGCGTGAAGGTGTCGAGGGTGACGAGCCTGCACAAGGACATCGCCTACGCCATGGCCTCCCCCGACGTGCGCATCCTCGCCCCCATCCCGGGCAAGCAGGCCATCGGGGTCGAGGTCCCCAACGACGATCGACAGCTCGTGGCCGTGGGCGACATCCTCGCCTCACCCGAGGCCAAGGCGGCCCGAAACCCGCTGGAGGTGGCCATCGGCCGCGACATCAACGGCCGGGCCGTCCTCGCCGATCTGTCGAAGATGCCGCATCTCCTCATCGCCGGTGCCACCGGTGCCGGCAAGTCGTCGTGCATCAACTCGCTGCTCACGTCGATCCTCATGCGCTCGACTCCTGATCAGGTGCGCATGATCCTCATCGATCCCAAGCGGGTCGAACTGGGTCAGTACAACCGACTTCCCCATCTGCTCACCCAGGTGGTGACCAACCCCAAGAAGGCGGCCAACGCGCTGTCATGGGCGGTCAAGGAGATGGAGCGGCGCTACGACCTCCTGTCGGAGGTGGGCTTCCGCGACATCGACGGCTACAACCAGGCCTACGACCGGGGCGAGGTCCTCGATCGCCCCGAACTCGGTCTCGAGTACCACCGACTCCCGTACATCCTCATCGTGGTCGACGAGCTCAACGACCTCATGATGGTGGCGGCTCGCGACGTCGAGGAATCGATCTGTCGCATCGCCCAGATGGCCCGCGCCGTCGGTATCCATCTCGTGATCGCCACGCAGCGTCCGTCGGTCAACGTCATCACCGGTGTGATCAAGGCCAACGTGCCGGCCCGTCTCGCCTTCGCCGTGTCGAGCCTCGCCGATTCGCGGGTGATCCTCGATCAGGGCGGCGCCGAGAGGCTGCTCGGACGCGGTGACATGTTGCTGCTCGGTCCGTCCTCTTCGGTGGCCCAGCGCATCCAGGGATCCTGGGTCACCGAGGACGAGGTGCGCAGCGTCGTGGCCCATTGGCGCACGCAGTCACCCGACGTCGTCTACGACGACTCCACCGTGCAGGGAACCGAGGATCAGGGCGGCTCGTCGGTCGGTGGCGCCGCCGGCGGCGCCGATGACGATGACGACGACCTGCTCCGCCAGGCCATGGAACTGGTGGTGCGATCACAACTGGGCTCGACCTCCATGCTGCAGCGCAAGCTGCGGGTCGGATTCGCCCGCGCCGGCCGCCTGATGGACCTTCTCGAACAGCGCGGGGTGGTGGGTCCGTCCGAGGGCTCGAAGGCGCGCGCCGTGCTGATGACCCCCGAGGAACTCGACGCGCTGTAGCGATCGGTCACGGCACGAGACCTCCGGGCACCGGCCGTTCGAAGTGCCGCCGCTCGGCCCGGTCGGGCACGGTCGATCTCGTCCAGCCCCGAGTCGAGTGCACGGTGAACACCGCGTGCTCGTCCAGCTCCATGCGGTGACCGGCGCGGTGGAACTGTCGATGGTGCGTGCCGCACAGCAGCACCATCCGGTGGACGTCGGTGCGACCGCCCTCGATCCAGTGGTCGATGTGGTGCACGTCGCAGTGCCGTGGGCCCGCCCGACACCCGGGCGCTCGGGAGTGCCGGTCGCGGGCGATCACCGCCCGGCGTTGGGCCGGGGTGGCCGTCCGCACCTCCCGGCCCATCTCCAGGACCGTCGAGCCGCTGGTGAGCACCCGTTGCACCACCGAGTCGCAACCGAGCGCGGCGATGGCCGAGGCATCGAGCACCAGGCCGTCGCTGGTCACGCCGTCACCGTGGCGCCCCAGGGCCTCGGTGAACCATGCCGTCTCCATCGCCGACCAGCCCCTGTCGATGGCTCGCCGTGCCACGTCGTCGAAGGTGCGCACCCCGGCGCCGCGCAGCGCCGCTGCCTGCAGCTCGCCGATGTCGATGGTGAGCAGCACGTGCGGGTGGAACCGACCGTGCTCTCCGGGACCCCGCCGGTGCTCGACCGCGCACTGGGCCATCGCCACCAACGCGTCGGCCGTGCGTCCGGCCATCGTTCGCGGCGGGCCGATCGGTTCGCCGTGGTCGTCGACGGCCTCGGGTACATCGAACACCCGCAGAGCGGCGGCCACGATCGCCGCGTCGGCACCGTGCAGCACGCCGCTGATCGACAGAGACTGATCGAGCAGCGTGGCGACGTAGACGCCGGACGACCGTTCGTCGAAGTCGCCCGGCCCGTCCTCGGACTCGGCGCACCGCACCCATTGGCGCAACGCCAACTCGGTGTCGCGGACGTCGAGCGGTGCCACCACCTCGATCACCATCGCCGCATCGTCGGCGAAGCGTTCGACGAACCGGGTGGGGATCGCCGTGACCATGGCGTCGACCTTGGCCCGCGACACCGCTCCCGCCCGCCATGCCGCCACCACCGTCGGCCATGATCGGAGTCGATCGACGCGTCGGGCCTCGAATGCCGCGTCACGCCTCGACGCTCCGCCCTCGTGCAGCAACCACGTGCGCAGGGAGGTGGCACCGTCGTCGCGCCATGCCTCGTCGGTCTCGAACCGCACCTCGGTCTCGTGCACGATCGACTCGAGGCGTTCGATGAGGGCGCGCACCCGACGGAGACCGGCGCCGTCCGCTGGGACGGCACAGGTCTCCAGTCGGCCCACGGCCTCCTCGACCTCGGCCACCGCCACCTCGAACAGCATCTCGACCCTCCCCGACTCGCCGAACTACTCGTGCACCGACTCGTGCACCGACTCGAACACCGACTCAAACGCCGGACTGGCACCGGACGGGCACCGGATCGGGTGGTGTTCCTCACTGCGGGGAAGTGCGACGAACCGTACCCACCCCCTGTGACACCACCCTCCCCCGCCCGCCGACGCCGCCCACTGACGACGCCCGCCGCCATCACCCGAACGCACCACCCTCGGGCCTCGGCCCGGCCTCCGCACCAACGGTTCGTAGGATGGCTCGATGACCGAGCGCTACTGGATCGAGACGCTCGGCTGTCCGAAGAACCAGGTCGACTCCGACAAACTCGTCGGCACCCTCCAGGCCGACGGTCTCGTCCCGGCCGACCGGCCCGAGGACGCCGATGTGGTGGTGGTCAACACCTGCGCCTTCGTCGAGCAGGCCCGACAGGAGTCGATCGACGTGGTCCTCGGCCTCGATGCCGTCCGCGCCCCCGGGGCCCGTCTCGTCGTCACCGGCTGCATGGCCGAGCGCTACGGCACCGAACTGGCCGAAGCCCTACCCGAGGCCGATGCCGTCGTCGGCTTCGGTGTGCCGGTGGTGCTGGGCCCCACCCGCACCCCGGCCTTCGACCTGCTCAACCTGCCCCGACCCCGATCGCGCACCCCATGGGCCTATGTGAAGGTGGCCGAGGGATGCGATCGGGCCTGCGGGTTCTGCGCCATCCCGTCGTTCCGCGGTCCCCAGCGGTCGCGGGCGCTGGCCGACATCGTGGCCGAGGTGGAGGCGCTCGACGTGCGCGAGGTGGTGCTGGTGGCGCAGGACCTCGCCGCCTACGGACGTGATCAGGGCGTGGGGGAGCGGGCCATCGTCCCGCTGGTGCGCAACATCGCCGACATGGTCGCGCGGGTGCGACTGCTCTATCTCTACCCGTCCGATCTCACCGACGAGTTGATCGACACCATCTGCGCCACCGACGTGCCCTACTTCGACCTGTCGCTCCAGCACGTGTCGGCCCCGCTGCTGCGGCGCATGCGTCGATGGGGTGACGGCGACCGGTTCGCCCGCCGCATGGCCGACATCCGTGCCCGCCGACCCGACGCCGTGTTCCGCTCGAACTTCATCGTCGGCTATCCCGGCGAGACCGAGTCCGATCACGATCGTCTCCTCGACTTCGTGGCCGAGGCCGGACTCGACTGGTGCGGCTTCTTCCCGTTCAGCCGGGAGGAGGGGACCCATGCCGCTACGCTCGACGAACAGGTGCCCGACGGGCTGATCGCCGAACGGCTGGCCGAACTCGGTGAACTCCAAGACGGAATCACCGCCGCCCGACGTGACCAATTGCTCGGCGCGCGGGTCGAAGTACTCGTGGACGCACCCGGACGAGCCCGGACCTGGCGCGAGGCGCCCGAGATCGACGGGATCGTCGTGGTCCCCGACCACCTCCCGGTTGGGCAGTTCGTGGCGGTCGACATCGTCGCCGCTCTCGGACCCGACCTCCTGGCGGCCGGCGCCGAGTGGGGTGACACGTGAGCGACTACGGGCCCGACGCCATCGCCACGCCGGCCAACATGGTGACCGTCGTTCGTCTGCTGGTGGCGCCACTGCTGTTCGCCATGATCGGCCAACGACCCTCGGGCTGGGTGGTCTTCATCCTGTGGGTGGTGCTGTCGCTCACCGACGGCATCGATGGCTGGATCGCACGTCGTCAGGGCACCACGCGCAGCGGCGCCTTCCTCGACCCACTGGCCGACAAGGTGCTGGTGCTCGGAGCCATGTTCGCCCTCGTCGGTGCCGGTCGATTCCTGGTGTGGCCGGTGGTCATCATCGCCGCCCGCGAGGTGGCCATCAGCCTGTACCGCTTGTGGTGGGGACGACGAGGTCTGGCCATCCCGGCGCGCCGCTCGGCGAAGTGGAAGACCTTCGTGCAGACCGTGGCCGTCGGGGCCGTGCTGTGTCCGCTCACGACCGACGCGGTGTGGTTGGGCGAGTGGCTGCTGTACGCGGCGACGGCACTCGCCGTGTTCAGCGCCGTGCAGTACGTGATCGACGGGGGCCGGGCGATGACGGCGATGGACCGTGCCGCCGGTCCCGCCGGTCCCGCGCCGACGACCGAGCACCCGTAACATCGCCGGATGGCGAGCGACGACAAGGCCCACCACGCGCCGCCCGTCGGGTTCCTCGAACTGTTCTACGACCTCGTCTTCGTGGCCGCGACCATGGTCCTGTCCAACGAGTTCGCCCATCACCCCACGTGGCGACAGGCGGGCACCTGCGCCCTGATGTTCGCGCTGCTGTGGTTGCTGTGGTTCCACACCACGGTACTGATGAACATCGAGCGCCGTGACGATCTGGGTCAACGAGGCCTCGTGTTCGCCCAGATGCTGTTGATCTTCCTGGCCACCCTCACCTTCGTCGACCACGACATCGCCTCGGTCGACGCCGTGGGCGGGCTCTACCTGTTGGCCGTCCTCGTCGTGGCCTACGCACACCACCGCATCCGGCACGCCGCGGCGCCCATCGGCGGGTGGGCGGTGGCCCGCCGGAACCGACTGGTGCTGGCCGGACTGGTCATGGCCGCCGGCATCCTCATCCCCGACGGCCCGGACACCGTCCTCTGCGGCGTGGCCGTCCTGCTGCTCATCGTGCCCACGTCGCTGACCGTGCGCGGTCTGCCGGTGCCCCCGGTCGACGAGCACCACCTCGCGGAACGGGCGGCCCTGCTCACCCTGATCGTCATGGGTGAGTCGTTCGTCAAGACGGCGCTGGTCGTCACGGCGGGCGCCATCACCGGTTGGGACGTGCTCGCCATCATCACGATGTTCGTCGTGCTCTTCGGCTTCTTCGCTGCGTACTTCGACGACGTGCCCAAGGCCGGGATCCGCGACGGGGCATTGTTCGGGGAGTTGTGGATGCTGTCGCACCTGGTGCTGCAATTGGGGATCGTGGGCATCGCCGTCGGCATCTCGAAGTATCTGCAGATCGGCCTGGGGTCCGTGCCCCCGGCGGGTGTGGTGGTGCTGATGGTGTCCTACGTCGGCATCTACGTGGGACTGGCGCTCATCGGCGAGTTCGACCGTCGGGTGCCCCGGGCCGGCATGGTCACCCTGCACACCGGGACCGCGGCCATCGCCCTCGCTGCCGGGCTGTTCACCCTCGCCGTCGATTCGATCACGCCGGGCACCTACCTGCTGTCGCTCGCCGTGCTCAGCGTCGTCAACGCCGTGGTGGGCGAACGCCTCCGGGCCCGCACCGTCGTGGTGCCCTCGGGTGCCACCGCGCTGTTCGCGGAGATGTCCGAATGAACGATCACTCACAGTGAACGGGGAATCATCATGAATGCCGAGGTCGTCGCCGTCGGAACCGAACTGCTGTTGGGGCAGATCGTCGACACCAATTCGTCGTGGATCGGCGAGCAGTTGGCGCTGGCGGGTATCGACTCGTACCTGCAGGTGAAGGTGGGCGACAACCGCGAACGCATCCGGACCGTGCTGGAGACCGCGCTCGGTCGGGCCGATGCCGTGATCGTGTGCGGCGGACTCGGTCCGACGCAGGACGACCTCACCCGCGACGTCATCGCCGAGGTGATGGGGGTCGAGTTGCTGGAGGATCCCGAGGTGGTCGAGCGACTGCACGAGATCTTCGGCCGTCGCGGTCGGGACATGCCGGCCAACAATCTGCGCCAGGCCCTGGTGCCGTTGGGTGCCACCCGCATCGCGCAGATGCCGGGCACGGCGCCCGGTCTGGTGTGCCCCGTGGGCGACAAGGTGATCTTCGCTGTCCCGGGTGTGCCGTGGGAGATGCGCGAGATGATCACGGGCACGGTCATCCCCGAACTGCGTCGTCGGGCCGGCGACACCGGCGTCATCCGCAGTCGGGTGGTGCGCGTGTGGGGTCACTCTGAATCGGGGATCGCCGAGCTGCTGGCCGACCGGCTCGACGAGTTGGATCGCACGGGTCGGGCCACCATCGCCTTCCTGGCCAGTGGCATCGAGGGTCTGAAGGTACGGGTCACGGCCAAGGCCGAGACGGCCGAGGCCGCCGACGCCGTGGTGGCCGAGGAGGTGGCCGAGGTGGTCGACATCCTTCGCCCGTGGGTGTTCAGTGACGACGACGAGACGATGGAGGCGGTGGTGCTGCGCATGCTGCGCGATCGTCGTCTCACCCTCGGAGTCGCCGAGTCGCTCACCGGTGGACTGATCGCCAGCCGACTCGTCTCCGTGCCCGGCTACAGCGACGTGCTGCGCGGCTCGGTGGTGAGTTACGCCAGCGAAGTGAAGTTCGACGTGCTCGGTGTGCCCGTCGGTCCGGTGGTGTCCGATGATGCGGCGGCGGCCATGAGCGAGGGTGCGTGTCGAGTACTGGGGTCCGATGTCGGTATCGCCGTGACGGGGGTGGCGGGACCGGCCGAGCAGGAGGGCGTTCCGGCCGGCACGGTGTTCCTGGCCTCCACCGTCGACGGCGTGACCGAGACGGCGATGCTCCGCTTCCCGGGCGATCGGGAGCAGATCCGTCAGTTCAGCGTGATCACCGTGCTCGACCACCTGCGCAAGCGGCTGGTGGCCGGCATCTGAGTGCCGGCGCCCCGAGCCGGGTCGGGCTCGTCAGTCCCGGGCCCGCAGGTCCAACGAGGCCGAGTTCATGCAGTACCGCAGGCCGGTGGGTCGGGGGCCGTCCTCGAACACGTGACCGAGGTGCGCACCGCAGGCCGCACACAGCGCCTCGGTGCGGATCATCCCGTGCGAGGCGTCGACCTTGGTGGCCACCGCTTCCGAGGTCAGCGGGTCGAAGAAGCTGGGCCAGCCGGTGCCGGAGTCGAACTTGGTCCCCGAGTCGAACAGGGCGGCGTCGCACACGATGCAGTGGTAGGTGCCGTCGTCATGGCAGTTCCAGTACTTGCCCGTGAAGGCCCTCTCGGTGGCCGAGCACTGGGTGACCTGGTACTCGAGGTCGGTGAGGCGCTCCCGGAGCTCCCGGTCTCGTTCGTCTGTCGTCATGGTCGGGAGCGTACCGAGGGCCGTCGGGGCCGGGATGGGCGGGTCAGGTGTGGTTCGGTTGGGGGCCCGGGCGAACGGATGTTCGGAGGATCCTTGACCGAACACCTGTACGAAGTTACAGTCCTGTCGTTCCGGACCGCCCCACGCGAGCATGTGGATCCGACCACGTGGCTCGGGAGGGACCGGGTCGCCGGGCACTTCCGGGCTGTCACAGGCCCCCCGTACGTTCCGTCCGCAACCCCCGCACACACGAGCGCCGATCGGCCCCAGCGCCGATCGGGCCAGAACCAGCCGAAGAACCAGCCGAAGATCCAGGCGACAACACAGAGGAGAGGGACACATGGCGAAGGGCACCCCCAAGGAGAATCCGGAACTCGACGGTCCCCGCTCCGGCGGCGACCGTGACAAGGCGCTGGAGATGGCGCTCGGTCAGATCGAGAAGCAGTACGGCAAGGGCTCGGTCATGAAGATGGGCGAGAAGGGCACGATGCGGGTCGAGACGATCCCGACCGGCGCCCTGGCCCTCGATCTGGCCCTCGGCGTCGGCGGTCTGCCCCGCGGTCGCGTGGTCGAGATCTTCGGACCGGAGTCCTCCGGCAAGTCGACCCTGGCCATGCACGTGGTGGCCGAGGCTCAGCGCAACGGAGGCATCTGCGCCTACATCGATGCCGAGCACGCCATGGATCCGGTGTACGCCCGCAACATCGGCGTCGACATCGACGAGCTGCTGATCTCGCAGCCCGATACCGGTGAGCAGGCCCTCGAGATCGCCGACATGCTCGTGCGCTCGGGTGCACTCGACGTCGTCGTCATCGACTCGGTGGCGGCGCTCACCCCTCGAGCCGAGATCGAGGGCGAGATGGGCGACAGCCACGTCGGTCTCCAGGCCCGACTCATGAGCCAGGCGCTGCGCAAGCTCACCGCCAATCTCAACAAGTCCAAGACCGTGTGCGTCTTCATCAACCAGTTGCGCGAGAAGATCGGCGTGATGTTCGGTTCGCCCGAGACCACGCCGGGCGGTCGGGCGCTGAAGTTCTACTCCTCGGTCCGTCTCGACATCCGACGTATCGAGTCCATCAAGGACGGTGTCGAGGTGGTGGGCAACCGCACCCGCGTCAAGGTGGTCAAGAACAAGGTGGCGCCGCCGTTCAAGCAGGCCGAGTTCGACATCATGTACGGACGTGGCGTGAGCCGCGAGGGTTCGACCATCGACATCGGCGTCGACATGGGCATCGTCAAGAAGTCGGGTGCCTGGTACACCTACGAGGGCGAGCAGCTCGGTCAGGGCCGGGAGAACGCCAAGACCTATCTGCAGGAGAACCCCGAGGTCATGGTGGAGATCACCGAGCGGATCCTCACCGCGGTGGGCATCGGCGGCGATCCCGAGGCCGGTTTCGAGGCCGAGGACGACGAGGTCATGGGCGACGAGCACGACCTGCCCATCTCGCTCGACGACTGAGCCGTCGGCGGCCTCAGCCGGCCGTACCCACCGGCACCACGCTGGTCCCGAGCCACGGGGCCAGCGTGGGCGTGATGGGCAGGTACTCGCCTCTTGCGCCGATCGTTGCCCAGTACTCGGGTGGCGTGAAGGTGGCCAGCGACCCTGGCGTTGAACCGGGACCGATCTCGTAGATGACGTCCACCCTGTCCACGGGACGGTCGCCGGCCGCAAGGCGACCGCCAGCCGTCCCCCGGGAGGCCACGAGGTGCAGCGTGGTCGACGCATCGGGAATCGAAACCGCCGTCGGGGTCGGAGCGCAGCCCGCTATCTCGGCCGTCGGCCCGGTCATGGTGATCGTCACCGCACTCGAGCCCGCAACACAGCGCACCACCGACTCGCCCAGCACGACCTGCTCGACCGTCGGTGCAGCTACTCCGAACCGCAAGGTGGGTGCTTGCGCCACGCGCAGGGGATCGACGCGAGGCCCGACGCCGTAGGCGTCAGTCACCACCTCGAACCGGTAGAGGCTACGGGTGGGGAAGCGAGTGGCCAGTTCGAGACTCCGGCCACCCAGGTCGGCGGCGTACAGAATCTCCGAATCGAGGTGGGGCGGATTGGCGAACGCGCCACGCGGATGGAGGATGTAGGGACCGTCGTCCCCGGCGGGGATGATCACCACTGCCGGCTCGGTGACCGTCGAACGCACGGCGGCCAGTTCGAGTTCCATGGCGTCGCGCACGCGCTGGTTCGCTCGCACCCGATCGGGCAATTCGATCGACGTGCCGGCCACCATGGCCACGAGGGCAATGGTCAACCACGGCCAGCGTCGTGTGGCCAGATCGCACAACGCCACGGCGATGAGGATCATCGAGGGCAGCAGCAGCTGCAGGTAGTAGTGGGGGCCGTAGAAGTTGCGTCCGGCAATGATGAGGTAGTTGCCGTAATAGAAGAAGTACGCGAACGGGAACGCGACCATCATGGCCACCAGGAACCACAGCACCTTGCGTTGAGTTCGCCACAGACACCACGCTCCCCACACGCCGAGCGGGATGGACACCATCCCACCGGCGATCCAATGGGGATAGGCCCGCAGGTTCGTGCGCGTCGCCAACCACGCCTCCCAAGGACCGACGTAGATGTACCGCGAGTACTCGGCGATGGCGCGGTACCCGAAACCGAACGAGTCGTTGCCGCCGATGGCCCACAGGGCGAAGGTGAACGGATCCCCGGTGGTGAAGGCGTTGTAGGTGAAGACCGCCACCACCACCGGCAGCGCCGAGAGTCCGAGCACGGGCACGGTGCGCAGCAACAATTGCCACCGACCGCCGCGCAGCCACATCCAGCCCACGAGGAGGAACCCGGCCACGATGCCCTCGAGTGGTCGGGTGAACAGCAGTAGACCCTCGGCCAGTCCACCCCCGACGAGCCACCACAGCCATCGTCGATCCTCGGTGGCGGCGTCGACCCCACGGGTGACGAGGGTGAGCGCGGTGGCCCCGATGGCCACTGCCAACACGTACGACACGTACATGGCGCTCTGCACCATCACCAACGGACTGAGCACGAAGCACGCCGCAGTCACCAGCGCCACCGAGTCGCGACCGAGCAGCGCCTTGGTGGCCGCATACACCGCAACGACCGCCGCGGCCGCCACCGCGGCCAAGGCCACCCGCATCGTGCCGAACAGCAGATCACTGAGCGCCATCAACCCGGGGAGGATGGGTTGGGCCACCAGTACGAGACGGTCGCCGTCCACCCGACCCGACATCCAGGGTCGGAAGGCGTCACCGTGGGCGGCGTCGGACAGATTGACGTCGCCGCTGGCGAACATCTGCGCCTGCAGGACGTAGACCGCCTCGTCGTTGTTCATCGAGAGGTTCTCGAAGAACACGTTGCCCACCACCAGCGAGAGGACGAAAGCGCACAGGGCCAGACCGGACAGCACGAATCGGGAGCGCCAGGTCGCGGACACGGCGCCGATGGTAGGCGGGGGTGGGGCGGGGGCCGACTCAGGACCGACTCGGGAGCGTCAGCCGCCCACCACTAGCCTCGACGACTGTGAGCGACGGACCCGTCCGGGGCTCCGGGGCGCGGACGTACGCCATCCGCACCTACGGCTGCCAGATGAACGAGCACGATTCCGAGCGGATCGCCGGCCTGCTGGAGGCCGACGGTCTGGTGGCGGCCGACTCCGACACCGAGGCCGACGTCGTCGTGTTCAACACCTGCTGCATCCGGGAGAACGCCGACAACAAGTTCTACGGGCACCTTGGGCAGTTCAAGGCGCTCAAGGACGAGCGCCCCGACCTCGAGATCATGGTCAGCGGCTGTCTGGCCCAGAAGGACCGTGACCGCATCATGGAACGGGCGGGCCACGTCGATGTGGTCCTCGGCACCCACAACGTGCACCGGGCCGTCGACCTGCTGCACCAGTCGCGTCGGTCGGGGCCCGTCACCGAGATCTGGGACGAGGCTCTCGACGACGCCGCCACCTTCCCCTCGGCGTTGGCCGTGCGGCGGGAGGTGGACTGGTCGGCATGGGTCACCATCCAGGTGGGCTGTGACAACACGTGCGCCTACTGCATCGTGCCGGCCGTGCGCGGCCGCGAGAACAGCCGCCCGTTCGGCGAACTGATCGACGAGGTCGCCCGTCTCGCCGCCGACGGCGTACGCGAGATCACGCTGTTGGGCCAGAACGTCAACTCCTATGGACGCGACCTGACCACGGCTCGCCGCGCCCTCGAGCCCTCGGTCGATGACGTCACCATCGCCGGGCAACTGTGGTCGGCCGACGGCGATCGTCGGGCGCGCCCGCTGTTCGCCGATCTGTTGCGCGCCGTGGCCGCCGTGGACGGCATCGAGCGCGTGCGCTTCACCAGTCCGCATCCCAAGGATCTGCGCGACGACACCATCGCCTCCATGGCCGCCGCCGAAGGCGTCTGTCCGCATCTGCACTTCCCCCTGCAGTCGGGGAGTGATCGCGTCCTCGCCGCCATGCACCGCGGGTACACCGCCGATCGCTATCTGGCCAAGCTCGCGGCGGCGCGCGCTGCCATCGACGACCTGGCCGTGACTACCGACATCATCGTGGGGTTCCCGGGCGAGACCGATGCCGACTTCGCCGACACCCTCGAGGTGGTGGCGGCGGCGGAGTACGACTCGGCCTACACGTTCATCTTCTCGCCCCGTGAGGGCACCGAGGCCGCCGTCATGGTCGATCGGTTCTGCGACCCGGCCGTGGTGGCCGAACGGTTCGAGCGCCTACGGGTGGTGGTGGAACGCTCGGCGCTGGCCCGTCACCGGGCCCGTATCGGCCGGACCGAAACGGTGGTGATCGAGGGCCCGTCCAAGCGCGACGCGTCGATGACCACGGGCCGCACCGTGCAGAACAAGCTCGTCCACTTCCCTTCGGACCGTCCGTTGCGTCCGGGTTCCACGGCTGCGGTCGAGGTCGTCGATGCCGGACCGCACTTCCTGCGCGGTCGCCTGGTCGAAGTGCTGTCGGCGCCACGCCATCGCACACGCCTCGCCGTCACGGCCGGGTGAGCGACCGCTTCCGCCCGGGCCCGCGTCATCTGGCGCTGGTGGGGCCGACGGCATCGGGCAAGTCGGCGCTGGCGCTGGAGCTGGCCCGACGCCATTCCGATGTGGAGATCGTGACGGTCGATTCGATGCAGGTGTACCGGGGGATGGACATCGGAACGGCCAAACCCTCCGCCGCCGAGCGGGCCGAGGTGCCCCATCACCTGCTCGACGTGTGCGGACCGGAGGAGAACTACACGGTGGCCCGTTACCAGCGAGAGTGTCTTGCGGTGCTGGCCGACATCGAGGCGCGGGGTCGACGGGCGCTGCTGGTGGGTGGGACCGGCCTGTACCTGCAGTCGGTGGTCGACGACCTCGACATCCCCGGTCGCTATCCGAAGGTGCGCGCCGATCTGGACGGCGAGTCCGACGAGTCGCTCTTCGCCACGCTGTTGCGACTCGACCCCGTGGCCGCCGGTCGGATCGAACCGTCGAACCGCCGCCGCACGCTGCGCGCCCTGGAAGTGACCATCGGGTCGGGCCGACCGTTCTCGTCATTCGGTCCCGGCCTCACCCACTACACGGCGCTGCCGTTCCCCGTGGTGGGCATCGATCTCGACCGCGCGGCCCTCGATCGGCGCATCGAAGTGCGCTACGCCGCCCAGATGGAGGTCGGGTTCCTCGACGAGGTGCGCAACCTGCTCGCGGCGCCCACCGGTCTGGGTCGCACGGCGCGTCAGGCCCTGGGGTACGCCGAGCTGGTCGAGCACCTCGACGACGGCACCCCGCTCGATGAGGCCCTCGACCACGCCGTGCGCCGCACCCGACGCTTCGCCCGCCGCCAGCAACGCTGGTTCCACCGCGATTCACGTATCCGGTGGATCGACGCCGAGGGATCGAACCCACTCGCCGAACTCTCCCGATCGCTGGTTGACTGACCGGTGATGCGTCTCACCAAGCACCACGGTCTCGGCAACGACTTCCTCGTCGCCCTCGAAGAGCACAACGGTCCGCTCGTCGCCGACGCGTCGTTGGCGCGGCGCCTTTGCGATCGCCGCCGCGGTCTGGGGGCCGACGGTTTCATCATCGGTGCCCGGCCGGCCGTCGGCGCGCGAGCCGCCGATGGTCGGGCGATCGACGTCGTCTTCCATCTGTGGAACGCCGATGGCAGTCGGGCCGAGATGTCGGGCAATGGCATCCGGTGCCTCGGACAGGCGTTGGCCATGTCCCGCGACGAGCACACCGCCACCTATGTCGTGGCCACCGATGCCGGGCCTCGCCAACTCGTCGTCCATGACGATGCCGAGCATCGTCTGGCGTCGGTGAGCGTGTCGATGGGCGTGCTGGCCGATGGTCCGACCGTGCCGGCCGACGTCGCCGCCCGACTGGCCGACTGGCGCCATGCCACTGTCGACGTGGGCAATCCCCATCTGGTGGTGTGGGTGCCCGATCTGTCGGCGGTCGACCTGGTGGGCACCGGTTCGTGGATCGAGAGCCGGTTCGATGCCGGCATCAACGTGGAGTTCATCGCCACCACCGACGACGACGACGCCATCGACCTGCTGGTGTGGGAGCGCGGGGCCGGCGTCACCGAGGCCTGCGGCACCGGTGCCGTGGCTGCCGCCACCCGGGCCCACGACTGGGGACTGGTGGGCCGTGAGGTGCAGGTACGGATGCCCGGCGGTTCGGCCGCCGTGATCGTGGCGCCCACAGCGACCGACGAAGCCGTGCTCATCGGACCGGCCCAGCACATCGCCACCATCGAGTTCGACGATGACCGAGCGTGATCGCGCCCCGGGTCACCGGGGCGGGTTCGGCGAGTTCGGCGGCGAGAGCGCCGGCCTCATCGATCGATCGTTCCGGGAGCGGATCGTGCTGGTGGGTGTCACCGGTCCGCGCCAGGACGAACTCGACACCGAGCGCCATCTCGACGAGTTGGCGCTGCTCGTCGACACCGCCGGGGCCGATGCTGTCGCCCGTGTGATCCAACGCCGTCACGCTCCCGATCCGGCCACCTACCTCGGCACCGGAAAGGTGGAGGAACTGCGGGGTCTGTGCGAGGCGGTCGATGCCGACACCGTGGTGTTCGACGACGAACTGTCGCCCGCCCAGCAACGCAACCTGGAGAAGGCGCTCGGGCGCACGGCCATCGACCGCACCGCCGTCATCCTCGACATCTTCGGACAGAACGCTCACAGCCTCGAGGGCAAGGCGCAGGTGGAACTGGCCCAGATCCGCTACCGACTGCCGCGACTGCGCGGGCGCGGCACGCAGCTGTCGCGCCAGGGCGGTGGCATCGGGGCCCGTCAGGGTGGTGGTGAGACCCAGCTCGAGGTCGATCGCCGTCGGTTGCTGCGTCGTCTGCACAAGTTGGAGGAGGATCTGCGCGCCATCGATCGTGTTCGTCGCACGCAGGCCCGCGCCCGTCAGCGGTCACGTCTGCATCGGGTGGCGATCGTCGGGTACACCAACGCCGGCAAGTCCACGCTGCTCAACCGCCTCACCGATGCCGGTGTGCTGGTGGAGGACCGGCTGTTCGCCACCCTCGACGCCACCACGCGCCGTCTCCAGTTGCCGGGCGGTGAGACGGTGCTGCTCACCGACACCGTGGGGTTCATCACCAAGTTGCCGACGCAACTGGTCGAGGCGTTCAAGTCGACTCTCGAAGTGGTGGTGGACGCCGATCTGCTCGTGCACGTCGTCGACGGTTCGGCCCCCGAGCCCGAGGAGAACATCGACGCCGTCGACCGGGTCCTGGTGGAGATCGGTGCCGCCGATGTGCCCCAGATGGTGGTGGTGAACAAGGTCGACCGCGATCGCGACAGCGCCAAGCGGGTGGTGGCCGATCATCCCGGGTCGGTGGCCATCTCGGCCCGCACGGGCGAGGGCATCGAGGCCATGTTGCGGACCCTGGCCGACCGAGTGCGAGGCATGGCTGAGGTGACCGAACTGTTGGTGCCGTTCGAGCGCGGCGATGTGCTCGCCGCTCTGCACCGGGAGGGCGAGGTGCTGGTGGAGGAGGCCACGGACGCCGGGATGCGGGTGCGGGCCCGACTCGATGCGGCGTCGACCGGGCAGTTCCGCACCTTCGTCGTGACCGGTCAGACTCTCGGGTGATGACCGAGGGATTCACACCGCCGCCCTATCCCTACGACCGACTCGATGCCTTCCGTCCCGTGGCCGCGGCCCACGACGGTGGGGTCGTCGACCTGTCGATCGGTGATCCCTGTGATGCACCGCCTCCGTCGGTGGTGCGAGCCCTCGCCGACTCCTCCAGCGAACGTTCCTATCCGGCGTCCATCGGCTTCCCCGCCTATCGCGACGCCGCCCGCCAGTGGATGGCGCGTGAACTCGGTGTCACCGTGGCCGCCGACGAACTGGCCGCGTGCATCGGCACCAAGGAGTTCGTGGCTGGGTTGCCCCACTGGTTGCGATTGCGCACTCCGGCGCGCGACACCGTGTTGTACCCGGCCATCAGTTACCCGTCCTATGCCATGGGGGCTGAACTGGCCGGAGCGCGCGCCGTGCCCGTTCCTGTCACCGCCGACGGTCGCAGTGATCTCGACGCCATCGATCCGGCCGATGCGGCGAGGGCGCTGTGCCTGTGGGTGAACTCGCCCGGCAATCCCACCGGTGCCCTCGACGATCTCGGTGCGGCCGCAGCGTGGGGGAGAGCGCATGGCGTGCCGGTGATCTCCGACGAGTGCTACGTGGAGTTCACCTGGGACGGCGAGCGGCGCACGATCCTCGAGCACGGTCTCGACGGTGTAGTCGCGGTGCACTCGCTCTCGAAGCGATCGAATCTGGCCGGTGTGCGCGCCGGGTTCTACGCCGGAGACGGTGACCTCGTGCACTACCTGTCGGAGTTGCGCAAGCACGCCGGATTCATGGTCCCCGGTCCGGTGCAGGCGGCGGCGATCGCCGCATGGGACGACCAGCAGCATGTCGATGAGCAGCGCGCCGTCTATCGCGAGCGTCTCGAGCGGATGCGTCAGGTCCTCTCCGGCATCGGTGTCGAGGCGCCGTTCCCCGGTGGAGCGTTCTACCTGTGGGCGCCGGCTCCCGACGGTGATGCGTGGGCGCTCGTCGACCGTCTGGCCCGTGACGGTGGCGCGCTCGTCTCGCCGGGAGAGTTCTACGGACCCGACGGCCGCGGTCATGTGCGCGTCGCCGTGGTGCAACCGCAGGATCGCCTCGACCTGGTGGCCCGGCGACTCGGCGTCGACTGACGGCATCGCTTGTAGCCTGCGCGCCATGACCGATCTGTCCGCCACCATCGACGAACTCTGGGCCAACCGCGACACGCTCGACGCCTCCGATGGCGACGCCGTGGCCGCGGTGCGCTCGGCCATCGCCCTGCTCGATTCCGGTGAGGCCCGGGTGGCCGAGCTCGGAGCCGACGGCGAACCGGTCGTCCACCAGTGGCTCAAGCACGCCATCCTCCTCTACTTCCGTCTGTCGCAGATGGAGACGATGGAACTGGCACCCTTCGAGTACGCCGACAAGATCCCCCTCAAGTCCGACTTCCAGGCCGCCGGTGTGCGCGTCGTGCCGGGCGCATCGGCCCGCTACGGGTCGTTCCTCGATCGCGGCGTGGTGATGATGCCCAGCTACGTGAACATCGGCGCCCGGGTCGGGGCCAACACCATGGTGGACACGTGGGCCACCGTGGGGAGTTGCGCGCAGATCGGGGCCAACGTGCACCTGTCCGGTGGCGTGGGCATCGGTGGTGTGCTCGAGCCGCCGCAGGCCGCGCCCGTGATCATCGGCGACGAGGCGCTCATCGGCAGTCGGTGCATCGTGGCCGAGGGTGCGCGCGTCGGCGACGGTGCCGTGCTGGGTGCCGGATGCATCCTCACCGCCTCGATCCCCGTCATCGACGCCCAGACCGGTGAGGAACTCAGCCGCGGCGTCGTGCCCCCGTGGAGCGTGGCCGTGTCGGCCACCCGTCCTCGCACCTTCCCCGGTGGCGAGTTCGGTCTGCCCTGTGTGCTGGTGCTCAAGCGACTGGTGGAGGGCGAGCGTCACGACAAGGCGGCGCTCAACGACGTGCTGCGCGATCACGGCGCGGCGACCTGACATGTCCACGGCGTCGGTCGACCTCCTGGCCCGCGCGGCGGCGCTGGTCGACATCGCGTCTCCCAGTCGCGCCGAGGCACCGCTCGTCGACGTGCTCGAGTCCGAACTGCGCGCCCATCCCCACCTCGAGGTGACGCGGGTCGGTGACAACCTCGTGGCCCGCACCACGCTCGGTCGCGAGCAACGGATCGTGCTGGCCGGACACACCGACACCGTGCCCGCCGCCGAGGGACTGGTGACACGACTCGACGGCGACCGACTCCACGGTGTGGGCGCCGCCGACATGAAGGGCGGGCTGGCCGTGATGTGCGACCTCGCCGCTTCGCTCGCCGAGCCGGTGGTCGACATCACCTACGTCCTCTACGCCCGTGAGGAGGTGGCGATGGCCGAGAGCGGGCTGGGTGAACTGTTCTCGGTGCGTCCCGACCTCCTCGTCGGCGATGTGGCCATCCTCGGTGAACCCACCGACGCCCGGATCGAGGCCGGGTGTCAGGGCACGCTCCGGGCTCGCATCGTGCTGCACGGCACCCGGGCCCACACCGCTCGTCCCTGGATGGGCCGCAATGCCGTGCACCGACTGTCCGGTGTACTGTCCGAGCTCGACCGCTACACGGCGCGCGTCGTCACCATCGACGGGTGCACGTTCCGCGAGGCGCTGCAGGCGGTGGCCGTGGAGGGTGGCGTGGCTGGCAACGTCGTGCCCGACCGGGCCACGGTCACGGTCAATTTCCGGTTCGCCCCCGACCGTTCGATCGAGGAGGCCGAGGCCCACGTGCGGGCGCTGGTGGCCCCGCACCTCGAGCAGGGCGATGTCGTCGAGGTGGTCGATGTGGCGCCCGCCGCTGCGCCCGGGCTCACCCATCCGTTGTTGGCCGACCTCGTGGCTCGCAGTGGTGGGGAGGTGGAGGCCAAGTTGGGATGGACCGATGTGGCCCGCTTCGCCGCCCATGGTGTGCCGGCGGTGAACTTCGGTCCGGGTGACGCCACCATCGCGCATACGTCGGGGGAGTACCTCGACCGCGCGCCTCTGGAGCGCGTCCATTCCGTGCTGTGGGGGCTGCTGACCGGGACGTGAACCCGGCCGCTCAGAGCGTGCGGCTCAGAGCTTGCGCAGCACCGTCACGACGCGGCCGTAGATGGCGACCTCGGAGGCGTGGAACTCCATGGGGGTCAGACGTTCGTTGGCCGGGGTCAGCACCACGGTGTCGCCGGTGCGCGACCAGGTCTTGACGGTGGCCTCGTCGCCGGGGATGCCGGCCACCACGATGTCGCCCTTGGAGATGTGGGCGCCGGCCCGGGCCACGATGAAGTCACCGTCGAAGATCCCGGCATCGATCATCGAGTCGCCCCGCACCCGCAGCATGAACAGGTCGCCGTCGCCGCACAGGTCGGTGGGGACGGGAACGATCTCGGTGACGTTCTCCTCGGCCAGCACGTCGGTGCCGGCGGCCACCTCGCCCACCAGCGGCACGTGGCGGAAGGGGCGACGTTCACCCGAGGCACCCGAGTTGGGGTCGTAGCGGACCTCCATGGCCCGCGGCTTGGTGGGATCACGGCGCAGGTAGCCCAGCTCGTTCAGCCGGTTGAGGTGGTTCTGGACGCTGGACGGGGAGGTGAGTCCCACGGCGGCGCCGATCTCCCGCACCGACGGCGGGTAGCCCCGCTCGGACAGGTGCCGGTCGATCACGTCGAGGATCTGCTGCTGGCGGGGGGTCAGGCGGTCGGTGCTCACGGGGTCTCCTCGTGGTCGAACTTGTGTTCACCCTAGACCTCCTCGACCCCGGGGGCAAACACCCGTTCGATCGAGCTCTTGACATCGAACGGGTGTTCGTGTTCGATGGTGTCGAACGGGCGTTCGACCTCCTGGCCGGATCCCTTGCCGGCACCGGCGTCCGTGGCTGTCACACCCCCTCGGGAGACTGTTCCCATGACTGCGATCCAGACCACTGCTCCTCACATGACCGCTCTCCGCGACACTTCGATTCCGGCCCTTGCGCCGTGGAACCGGCCCGGCGCCTTCGAGCCCCGGCCCCGGCACCTGCGCCTGGTGACCGAGGCCGAGCCGGCCCGGCGGACTGAACCGACCGATCGGCCCGCCCCGAGTCGCCGACTGCGCGGGTTGGCCCTCGGGCTCGGGCTGGCCGTGCTGGTGGCCCTGGCCTCGCTGGGGATCCTCGCCTTCCTCGGTGCCGACGCTGCTGCTTCCACGCCGGCGTCGTCCACCGGTGCCACCGCCGTTGTGGTGGCCGAACCCTCGGCGCCCCGTTGGGTCGTCGTGCAGTCCGGTGACTCGTTGTGGACGGTGGCCCGTCGACTGCAACCCTCGGGCGATGTGCGGGCCCTCGTTGATCGACTGGCGGCGCGCGTCGGTGCGTCGATCGTCGTCGGTCAGCGCATCGACGTCACCGGCCTCGTCGACTGACGACCGTGATCCGACACATGTGGGCGGTAGGTTCTGGCCGTGCGGTGTCCGTCCTGTGCCACCCTCGACGACAAGGTCGTCGATTCCCGTCAGTCCGACGACGGGTCGGCCATCCGGCGACGGCGCGAATGTCTGTCCTGCGGCGCGCGGTTCACCACCTTCGAGCGTCTCGAGCAGGTGCCGCTGGTCGTGCTCAAGCGTTCGGGCGAGCGGATGCCCTTCGATCGGGAGCGGATCGTGCGGGGGATCGCCGCCGCGGCCAAGGGCCGTCCCATCGACGACGAGGACATCGAGGCGATGGCCACCTCGATCACCGAGGAACTGCGCGACGAGGGTCCGGAATTGACCACCGAGCGCATCGGTCTGTGCGTGCTCGAGCGTCTACGCGACGCCGACCAGGTGGCCTACATGCGATTCGCCAGCGTCTACAAGGATTTCGACGACGCGTCGGACTTCCAGCGCGAGATCACCCTGTTGTCGAAGTCGACCGAACCCAAACGTCACGACGCCCGCACGTAGCGAGCCAACAGCACGCCATCGTCGTCGGTGAACAGACGAGCCAGTCGGAACTCGCGCAGCACACCGGGGGGAGTGCCGGCGCTGCCGCGCAGTTCCGAGCCGGTGGCGGCCACCGGCGCGATCGTCTGACACCACTCGTCCACCAGATCGTCACCCAGCAGTCGGGCGTTGAGGGTGGGGCCGCCCTCGCACAACACCGTCTCCACCCCGATCGACGACAACTGTTCCATCGCTGCGGGCAGATCGACGTCGTCGTCACCGACCACCAGCACATCGGCGACTTCGGCGATGCGTCGACCCACATCGTTCGGCGCGCGCTCGCAGGTGAGCACGATCGGTCGGTGCGACGGATCGGAGAACAACCGCGCCGCGGGATCGAGACGCAACGACGCGGTGACCACCACCAGTCGCGGTCGTTCGCTCTGCCCACGAGCGCGTCGTCGGGCCCGCCCCTCCTCGCTCACCACCACCGGTCCGTAGTCCTCGGTGCGCACGGTGCCGGCGCCGGCCAGGATCACGTCGGGCAGCTCGCGCAGGGCCCGGAACATGGCCAGGTCCGAGGGACCGCCCAGACCACCGGACCGTCCCTCCACGGTGATGGCCCCGTCGATGCTGGCCACCATGTTGAGTGCCACCCACGGGCGCCGGTCGGGCGCCGGTCGGGCCTCGGCGGCCACCAGCCCGGGCAGCGACGCCGGGTCGAGATCCACAGGCGGATCGGGCAACAGACGGCGCATCGGCCCACCCTAGGAGAGTCGACGGTGGACATCCCTGTGGACCGCTGTGGATCACGGGGCGTCTTTTCCCCATCCATCCACCGGTCATCCACCGTCGATCCACCGCCAATCCACCGCGAATCCACATGGTTGTTCCCCTTCCAACCCACAGGGCACCACCCCTACCGTTCCACCCGGGTGCAGTGCCGTGGCGCGGACACCGGACGGTGGTTCCACCGTTCCGGGATCTCGGTCCCGGAACGGGTCCTTGGGCGGGTCGTGATCCGCCCTACCTGGGGTCCGCGTCACGGTGCACCCACCAGCTCTCGGCCGGTCCGGTCGATCTTCGGGTCGGGATCGGCGGGTCCCGACCCAACGGGGAAGGGCCGTCCCGACGATCGTTGACACCGATGGAATTACTCTGCTGTAATTCCCCGACATCTTGTGGCCCGGGCACGCAGGGGGGCTCCAGGACCACAACATCTTGTGTTTTGCCTCCCCGGAGGTCGGCGGTTCGGCGGACAGCGGTCCGGCGGTCCGGCGGTCCGCCCTCGCCGGGGAGTTGGTACCTCCACCGGTCGACCCGGGCTCCCCGCCCGGGTCGTCGGCACCTCGCAGCAGCACCCACCCGTAGGCTCGAACCACCCAAGGAGCACCCATGGCCATCGCCCCGGACCCCACCACCCCGACCACCGGAGCGCCGGTGATCGGCATCACCCGGCGGTTCACCTCGGCCGGCACCCACCCGTTCGAGCAGATCCAGTGGGAGCGGCGCGACGCCCGGATCTCCAACTGGAAGACCGGTGAGGTGGCCTTCGAGCAGCTCGACGTCGAGTTCCCCGTGGGCTGGTCGCTCAACGCCACCAACATCGTGGCCCAGAAGTACTTCCGCGGCACCATGGGCACCGCCGAACGCGAGTGGTCATTGCGCCAGGTGGCCGACCGCGTGGCCGACACCATCACCGAGTGGGGCATCCGCGACGGCTACTTCGTCGATGACGACGAGGCCGAGGCCTTCCGTGACGAGTTGAAGTTCATCATCGTCACCCAGCGCGCCGCCTTCAACAGTCCGGTGTGGTTCAACATCGGGGTGAAGGGTGTTCCCCAGCAGGCGTCGGCCTGCTTCATCCTCGCCGTCGACGACAAGATGGATTCGATCCTCAACTGGTACGTCGAGGAGGGGACCATCTTCAAAGGCGGTTCCGGCGCCGGTATCAACCTGTCGCGCATCCGCTCCTCCAAAGAACTGCTCAAGGGCGGCGGCACCGCGTCGGGTCCGGTGTCGTTCATGCGCGGTGCCGACGCCTCGGCCGGCACCATCAAGTCGGGGGGCAAGACCCGCCGCGCCGCCAAGATGGTCATCCTCAACGTCGACCACCCCGACGTGGAGGAGTTCATCTGGTGCAAGGCCCGCGAGGAGAAGAAGGCCCGTGCCCTGCGCGATGCCGGCTTCGACATGGACCTCGACGGCAGCGACATCACCTCCATCCAGTACCAGAACGCCAACAACTCGGTGCGCGTCACCGACGAATTCATGCAGGCCGTGGTCGACGATGCCGACTGGCACCTGCGGGCGGTCACCGACGGTTCCATCGTGAAGACGGTGCGGGCTCGTGACCTCATGCGCCAGATCTCCCTGGCCGCGTGGGAGTGCGCCGACCCCGGCATGCAGTTCGACACCACCATCAACCACTGGCACACCGCGTGCACCACGGGCCGCATCAACGGCTCCAACCCGTGCTCGGAGTACATGCACGTCGACAACTCGGCGTGCAACCTGGCCAGCCTCAACCTGCTCAAGTACCTCGGTGACGACGACACCTTCGACATCGAGGCGTTCCAGCACACCGTCGGGATCATCTTCACCGCCCAGGAGATCCTCGTGGGCAACGCGGATTACCCGACCGAGAAGATCGCCGAGAACTCCCGCAAGTTCCGTCAGCTCGGCATCGGCTACGCCAACCTCGGCGCCCTGCTCATGGCCATCGGTCTGCCCTACGACTCCGACGAGGGTCGCGCCGTGGCCGCGGCGATCACCTCGCTCATGACCGGCCATGCCTACGCCACCTCGGCCCGCACCGCGGCCCGCATGGGTGCGTTCGCCGGCTACGACGAGAACGCCGAGCACATGCTGCGCGTCCTCGGCCAGCACCGCGCCGCCGCGGCCGACATCGACGAGGACCTCGTGCCGCCGGCGCTGCTGTCGGCCGCCCAGCAGTCATGGGACGACGCCTGCGAGCGGGCCGCCGTGGTCGGCGTGCGCAACTCGCAGGCCTCGGTGCTGGCCCCCACCGGCACCATCGGCCTGATGATGGACTGTGACACCACGGGCGTCGAGCCCGACCTCGGTCTGGTCAAGATGAAGAAACTGGTCGGTGGCGGCACCATGCAGATCGTCAACCAGACGATCCCCCGGGCCCTGCGTCGTCTCGGCTACACCGACGCGCAGGTCGGCGAGATCGTGGCCTACATCAACGAGCACATGTCGATCCTGGGCGCGCCGCACATCCGGCCCGAGCACATCCCGGTGTTCGCCTGCTCGATGGGCGACAACACGATCCACTACTCAGGACACATCCGCATGATGGGTGCGGTGCAGCCGTTCATCTCGGGCGCCATCTCCAAGACGGTGAACATGCCCGAGGACGTCTCGGTCGAGGACGTCGAGCAGTTGCACATCGACGCCTGGAAGCTCGGCATCAAGGCCGTCGCCATCTACCGCGACAACTGCAAGGTGGCCCAGCCGTTGTCGGCCTCCAAGAAGGGCGACGACGAGGTCGACGACTCCGTCACCGCCGCCACGCAGGTGATCGAGCGCGTGGTCGAGAAGGTCATCTACGAGCCGGTGCGCCAGAAACTGCCCCGCACCCGCGTGTCGCGCACTTTCGAGTTCCGCGTGGCCGACTGCAAGGGCTTCGTCACCGTCGGCGAGTACGACGACGGTCGTCCGGGCGAGATCTTCGTGCGGGTGTCGAAGCAGGGTTCGACCCTGGCCGGCATCATGGATGCCTTCGCCATCTCGGTGTCGCACGGTCTGCAGTACGGCGTGCCGCTGCGCTCGTTCATCGAGGCCTTCACCGGTATGCGGTTCGAGCCGGCCGGCATGACCGACGATCCCGACATCCGCATCGCCAACTCGCTGATGGACTACCTGTTCCGTCGCCTGGCCATCGAGTACCTGTCGCCCGAGGAGCGCAACGAGCTCAACATCCTCACCACCTCGGAGCGTCTGCAGCCCACGCTGCCCGGTGTCGACGACGCCATCATCGAGACCCGGCAGGGTTCGGAGATGCCGGCCGATCCGCCCTCGGTGGAGTCGGTGAGCACGCTCATCGCCGAGACGAGGGTCGTGCGTCAGACCACCACCGTCAGCCACGATGCGCCGATGTGCATGCAGTGCGGTGTGGTGATGCAGCGGGCCGGCTCCTGCCACGCCTGTCCGTCCTGCGGCACCACCAGCGGCTGCTCCTGACACACTGACGCCGGCGGGTCGGGTGACCCGCCGGCAGTCACGCAGGCAGGAGCGGACGGGTGGACGAGACGACCAACGACACGACGGCCCCTTCGCTCTCGTGGAAGGTGTTCGCCGCTGCCGCGGCGGCCGGCGTGGTGCTGATCGCCGTGTTCCTCAACCTGCCGGCCGAGATGTGGGCCGAGATCGACGAACTGCCCCTGCACCCGTTGATCGTGCACGGCGTGATCGTGGCCCTTCCCGCCACCGCCATCTGGTTCATGGTGGCTGCATGGCGACCGAAAGTGTTGGCCCGCACGTGGTGGTTGGGCTGGACGCTGGCCGTGCTGTCGGTGCTCGGGGTGATCGTCGCTTCGTCCTCGGGCGAATCGTTGGCCGCCGCAGTGGGCAACCCGGACGAGCACGCCGAGGCCGGTGACCGACTCGGTCCGGTGACGCTGGTGATGGCCGTGCTCGTGCTGGCTCTGGTGTTCGTGGGCCTGATCCGACGCATCGGACCGCTGGATCGGGTGGTGGCCGTGGTCGGCACGCTGGTGGCGGTGGCGCTGTTCCCCCTCACCTATCTGGCCGGGCACTCCGGGGCCGAAGCGGTGTGGCAGGAGACCTACGCCGAGGCCAAGGAACCGATCGCCACCGATCAGCGCACCTTCACCATGGCCGAGGTCGAGCGCCGCAACACCCCGGCCGAGTGCTGGACCATCGTCGACGGCGTGGTCTACGACGTCACCTCGTTCATCTCCCGTCATCCCGCCGGCGGAGCCGACATCCGGGCCATGTGCGGGCGTGACGCGTCGGACTCGTTCCTCGGTCAGCACCAGGGTCAGGCCGAGCCTGAGGAATGGTTGGCCACTCTGCGCATCGGCACCGTCGGCGGCTAGTGGCCGTCGGTCGCCGACGCTGCTAGGTTCCGGGCCCAGCGAAGGCGCAGTCCTGCGCCGAACATCGGAGGCAGGAATGCGCACGTGGAAGCGGATGGTGGCGGCGGCGGCCGCAGTGGCACTGGCCGGAGCCGGGACGATCGTGGTCGGCGGGGTGGCCTCGGCTGCGTCCACCGGCACGTGTGCCTCGATCAGCAACCTCACCACCGCAGGCACGACCACGTGCACCGTGTTGGCCGGTGAGACGATCCTCTTCGTCGTGAAGAGCGGCAACGGCGGAGCCGGTGGCGACGGTGGCTTCGGCGCCGCTGGTGGCAACGGCTTCGGCGGCGGCCTCGGCGGCTTCGGTGGTCTCGGCGGGATCGGGGGCATCGGCGGCGCCGGTGCCAAGGTCTCCGGCACGTGGACCAACACCACGAATGCCACCGTGACGCTGACGGTCACCGTGGGAGCCAACGGCACACCGGGCACGGCCGGTGCCAACGGCGATCCCGGCATCGACGGCACCGCC